>Ga0306920_100009327_pt1 | contig 13079 bp, 12 predicted proteins | sample flu12Cox44000170_FD_204666 | JGI IMG/M metagenome (GOLD analysis project Ga0306920, IMG submission 204666) | Lab enrichment of tropical soil microbial communities from Luquillo Experimental Forest, Puerto Rico - flux4day.12C.oxic.44.000.170 (v2)... | ecosystem: Environmental > Terrestrial >...
AAAGCTCGGATTCGGGAAACATCATCCCGGCGTCTATGACGATGATGTCGTCGCCGCAGCGCAGCGCCATCATGTTCATGCCGAATTCGCCGAGACCACCGAGAGGGATTGCTAAAAGGGATTGCAAAGACTTGCTCAACGAAATGTCAGCTCCAAAGGACCAAAGAAAATCCTATCACAGTGTGACGACCCTCGGCCGGCGCGCCTTTATCTTTTGGGCTTACTAACGAAGAGGCGCGCTATGCCCACCAGGATCATGGCGCCAAGCGCCGCGGCAGCCAGCGAAAAGAGGAAGTTGCCGTTCATGATGCCGAAGTAGTCGAAAAGCCACCCGCCGATGACGGAACCAATCAGGCCGAGCACAATGTTGGTGACGCAGCCGAAACCGCGGCCGCGAAATACCATTCCTGCGATCCATCCCGCCAGGAGACCGATCAGGATCCACGCCCAGAAGCTGTGCGTGCGCAAATCCAGGACGGAAATGCCAAGCTGCTGAACAGCGAAAACCGGGGTTGAGGTCATAGGCACTCCGCCGTCGCAACAAAGATGTCTGCTAGTTCTTGGGGCCACCGGTAAACAGGTGAACGATCGCCACCAGAATGACGGCGCCCAGCGTAGCCGCTGCCAGCGAATATAGGAAGCTGTTTGCCGCTGACACGATGCCGAGCTTTGTGAAGATCCAACCACCGACCACTGAGCCCAGCAGGCCGAGAACGATGTCCCCAATGCAGCCGTAGCCCCGGCCGCGAGACAGCTTCCCCGCCAGCCAGCCCGCGACAAGACCGAGAAGGAGCCACGCCAAAAACCCGCGTGGCCACCATTCGATCACGACTACTTTCTGTTCCGCCAGAAGGGACGCGGCGATCATAAGACCTCCCAATTGCAATGGATGCTGCGGATGTGCAGGCGAATTCTAGCAAAAACAGGGAGAAATACACGCTACACGATTCCACCCACCTCGGGCGAGGGTGCTCTAGGTAGTGCACGCGTGCGCTCGGAAGTCATTCTCGAGCGGGCAGTTGCTGGGTCATGCAATGAATGGTGCCGAGCCCGAGGACCAGGTCGCGGCAGTAGACTCCTACCACTTCGCGGTCCGGCAGGAGCCTGGCGAGGGTGTTCAGCGCCACACGGTCATTTGCATCGTTAAAGACCGGCACCAGCACCAGCTTGTTGGCGATATAAAAGTTGGCGTAGCTGGCCGGAAGGCGAAAGCCCGCGAAGAACAGCGGTGCGGGCATCGGCAGCGTCTCCACGCGAAGCGGCTTGCCGGCTTGATCCTGCATAGATTGGAGCCGGCGCAGATTCTCCTGCAGCGTGGCGTAGTTGATGTCGCTCGAATCCTCTTCGACAACGGTCACCACCGTCGTCGGGTTTATGAAGCGCGAAAGGTCGTCTACGTGACCGTGTGTATCGTCTCCGGCGACACCGTTCCCGAGCCAAAGAACGTTGCTGATGCCCAGATAGGCGCGGAAGAGCTCCTCGTAGTCGCGCTTGGTAAATCCGGGATTACGCTGCTGTACTTTGCTCTGTAGGCACTCCTCGGTGGTCAGCAGCGTCCCGCAGCCGTTGACGTCGATGGAACCGCCTTCGAGAACCACCCGCCGGCCCTGATGTACCGGCAGAAACAGTTTACGGCGCAGCGATTGGCTGATCTGTGTAACCACTTTTGCGTCTTTTCTGTGATTGCCGTATTTGGCCCATCCGTTGAACACGAAGTGGTTGAATGCGACTTCGCGGCTTTCGTTCTTTACGCAAATGGGCCCAGAGTCGCGCATCCAACCGCGATCGGTCGGGATGCGCAGGAACTTTACGTTGCCAAGGTTGGCATGAGATTTCTTGAGGATGGTTCTAACCCGCGATTCCGCCTGGCGATTTTCCACCAGGAGAAAAACTCGCTCAACGCGTGCCAGATGACGCACAATCTCCGCGAACGCCCAGGGAATGGGTTCGAACTTGCCCGGCCAGTCCGTTTGTTCGTGCGGCCAGCCGAGGAATGTGCCCTCGTGCGTCTCCCATTCGGCCGGCATGCGGTAGCCGAGCGAGAAGGGCACGGCGGTAGTCGCTTTACCCGTCATTCACCGAGCCAGCGATTCGCTAACGGCTGATAGGCGTCGATGCGCCGGTCGCGCAAGAACGGCCAGTTGCGGCGAGTCTCTTCGCTTTTCGCCGGATCGCATTCGACGACGAGAATCTCTTCCAGCTCGCTGCCCGCCTGCGCCAGGATCTGACCGAAAGGATCCGCGACAAAAGAATTTCCCCAAAATTCGAGGCCAGGGTCGCCCGCCGCTGGATTGCCTTCATAGCCAACGCGATTGACTACGGCGACAAAGGTTCCGTTGGCAATAGCGTGCGCGCGCTGAATGGTGCGCCATGCATCCAGTTGCGCCGCGCCAAACTCCGCTTTTTCTTTGGGATGCCAACCGATACTAGTGGGATAAAAGATCACCTGCGCGCCCTTGAGCGCGGTCAGCCGGGAGCCTTCCGGATACCACTGGTCCCAGCATATCTGCACGCCGAGGCGGCCATATTTCGTGTCAAAGTTCGGAAAGCCCAGGTCGCCCGGGGTGAAATAGAACTTCTCGTAGTACAGCGGGTCATCCGGAATATGCATCTTCCGGTATTTGCCGAGGTACGAACCATCCGCATCCAGCACCGCGCAGGTGTTGTGGTACACGCCAGCGGCGCGGCGCTCGAAAAGCGAGACGACCAGCGCGACGTTGTTTTTCTTCGCGGTTTTTGACAGCGCTTCGGTGGCTGGTCCGGGAATCGGCTCGGCGAGATCGAACAGCGCCGCGTCTTCCGTGCGGCAAAAATATTCGCCGCGAAACAACTCATGCATGCACACGATCTGCGCGCCGCGTTTTCTAGCTTCAACGATTTTTTCGATGGCACGCGAAAGATTCTCACCGGCATCTTTCGTGCAACGCATCTGGATCAAGCCAATTGTAAATTTATCTGCCATGGAAAGTATCGTAACACGCGAACAAAAAAAGATTAACGCCGCCGCTTCCATCGGCCGCGAAACGCCGGGAAGAAAACACACACAACTTCTTTGACGAATGTTGCGCGAAAAAAGTAATATGCGACGAACAAAGCGCTGGTGTCTCAGAAAATCAGTCGAAGCATGTCTGCAAAGGAGCGAGATGGCCAAGAAGAAAACCGCGGCTTCGAAGACAGTGACGGGGCGAGTGCTGCATGATCCGGTCAAGGACAGACTGCGCCCAATCTTTCCGCTCGACCTGTCCAAATGCAGGACCATTGACGATTTGGTGCGCGCCATGGGCGATACGGCATACACCGCCCGGCAGGTGGGGGACGCCGCTGACGTGCTGGAGGTGATGGCGCGCGACAAAGACTGCTTTGTGGTGATGACGCTGGCCGGCGCGCTGACCGTCGGCAAGATGGGACTGGTTTTTTGCGATCTGATCGAGAGCGGAGTGGTCAAAGCCATCGTCTCGACCGGCGCACTGATGGCCCACGGATTGGTGGAAGCCACCGGACGCTCGCACTTTCGCTACGATCCCTCCAAGATGGACGATAAGGAGTTGTTCCACGCCGGCTACAACCGTGTGTACGACTCCCTTGAACCGGAAACCAACCTCGACCACGTGGAAGAGGTCATGGATAGCATTCTGGAAGCGTGGGACGCAGAAGACGTGGTCAGCAGCTGGAAGGTGCACAAGAAGATTGGCGAGTATCTGGTCCAGAATTCGCCGGGGCGGGGAATCCTCAAAGCCGCATATCAGCATAACGTGCCGGTCTTTGTGCCCGCGTTCAGCGACTCGGAACTCGGCATCGACTTCGCCTTGAACAAATACGCACGGCAACAAAGCGGTCAGCCGCTGCTGCGTTTTGACCCCTTCGAGGATTTCGCCAAGTTCGCCGATATTATGCTAGGCACGAAGCGCATGGGCATATTCACGATTGGCGGCGGTGTTCCGCGCAACTGGTCGCAGCAGTTCGGCGTATATGCCGAGTTGATGGCGCGGCGCGGATACAAGAAACTGCCGCTGAAGCGCTACCACTACGGTGTCAGGATTTGTCCTGAACCGGTGCATTGGGGCGGATTGAGCGGAAGTACCTATACCGAAGCCGTTTCCTGGGGAAAATTCGTCCCTCCCGAAGAGGGCGGCAAGTTCGCGGAGGTTTTCGAGGATGCGACGGTGGCGCTGCCGCTGGTGGCGGGGGCAGTCCTCGAACGGCTCGGGTACTTCAAGCGATAGGCCGGAAATCCGGAAGACACTTTGTCGCCCGGAAGCCGGAGGTCGCGAGAGAACGGCGGTTCCACTTGAGCGCTCAAAAAAAGAAAACGCGGTCCATTTATGGCGTACACCCCGGGGTCGCCATGGCGCAGAAATGGGTCGCGGAACTGCAGGAGAAAACGGGGCGCTCGCTCGGCGAATGGGTCGCGCTTACCCTAACAGCGGGCCCGAAGACGGAGAAGGAGAGACGTGAGTGGCTCAAGATCAGCCACAAGCTCGGCACCAACAGCGCTTGGTGGATCGCGGCTCGTGCGGAGGGCAAGGATTCCGAGGAGGACTCACCGGAGAGGTACTTGGCGGCCGCGCCAAAGTACGTTGACGAACAGTACGCCGGCAAAAAAAAGGGGCTGCGGCCAATTTACGAGCAGCTTCTCGAGCAGGCCGCGAAACTGGGCGCGGATGTCAAAGCTTGTCCATGCAAAACGATGGTGCCCCTGTACCGCAAGCACGTTTTCGCACAGCTGAAGGCAAGCACCAACTCGCGTCTTGATCTGGGACTTTCCCTCGCCAGCTGTAAGGGAAAATTGCCGAAGCGGGTGATCGCTACGGGAGGTTTAGCCAAGAAAGATCGCATCACGCACCGCATCGAACTGACATCCACGGATCAGATCGATCAAGAGGTCGCAAAGTGGCTCAAGACCGCATATGAACTGGATGTGTGATCGGGGCGGCGCAATTGGATACCGGCATGAGAGAAGACTTTGGGCGTTTGTCTCTTGTCAATCGTCTTCGCCAATGAGGATGGCGGCGCCGAGAACGGTGGTCCAGAGCCCCCGCTTGTCGCCGACAGCAGACTGCGTGACGTTCATCGTGCGCACAATTTTGTTGGAAATGCGGTAGACCTCTTTTTTTTCGTCCCAAGAAAGATCCGGATCAAATTCCACGTTTAGCGTGGTCGCGAGCATTTCCGCAGCGAGTTCCTCAGCATATTCTCCCGCCACTTCTTCGGTCTCACCAAAGGAATGATGTTCCGAAAGGTAGCCGTACATGGTTTTATCGCTCGGCAGCGCTAGACCGATGCTGGCGGCGATCAACCGGTGCGGTTCCTTGGTTGAGTTTTCGCTGATCACTGTAAACGCAACCTGCCCGGGCTTGATGTGCTTCAATCCTTCGCTGCGCGAAATGAGCTTGCAGTTTGGCGGAAAAATGGATGAGACACGAACGATGTTGCAGGCCGCGATGCCGGCGTTGCGCAGGGCTAACTCGAAACTGGAAAGCCGCTCACGATGTTTACCGACGCCTTTGGTCAAGAAAATTTTCTTAGCGACAAACGCCATAGTGCCGGTACGCGGCCTCCATTAATGAGGGTAGAAGCGGAAAAATTTCCAGCTGTGGAAAAGTAACAAGAAGGATATCGAGTGTCAACGCCAAAGCATACTCGAACGGGTCGCACCGCTCTGTTTTTCGTCCGTTTCCAGATTTCGCGGGGAAAAGGTCCGGCGCGCCGACCATTTTCGTGCAAGCTTCGAGAAACCGCTTCGCTCGCCGGCGCCGGACGATTTTGTTTCGCCTCTCTCAGCTGCTATACTTTTCTCGCTGCACTTCAATGCTTGCGCCTGAGACCCCCGCGAGCTCGGAGCCGAACAGTTGCAGCGGAGAGGGCATGTCCGCAACGGCAACCCGGCCTGATACCAGTTACCTCCTCAGAAAACTCCATTCTTTGAGCGGTTTGCTTCCGGTAGGGGCGTTCTTGGCGGAGCATTTCTGGTCGAACAGTGCCGCCCTCGTCAGCCCTGAAAAATACAACGCCGTCTCGCAGGAGCTGCAGACCATCCCCTTCCGCCCCTTGGTCGAACTGGTGCTTATCGTCCTGCCCATCCTGTTCCATGGCGGCTACGGCGTGTATATCTGGCTGCGCGGAAAATCGAACCTCTCGCAGTATCCCTGGGTCGGCAATTGGATGTACGCCCTGCAGCGCTACACCGGCCTGGTGGCGTTCGCATTCATCGGCTGGCATTACTACACCGAGCGTCTGCTCACCGCGGGCAGGTCAACCTATGATTCCGTTGCCATGGATCTGCGCAACCCTCTCTATCTTGCCTTCTTTGTGATCGGAGTCCTGTGTTCGTCGTTTCACCTCGGGGCGGGCATCTGGAATTTTCTGTGCAAGTGGGGACTGGCGGCCACGTCGCGCGCACAACGCGCGGCGGGCCAGCTTGGCGCGCTGGTCGGCATCACCTTCGGCTTGGTGGGAATGCTCATTTTGATCGGGTTCCGTTTTGACTGGCATCCGTTTTCCTCGTACTTGCCCAAATGAGACAGCCCAAGATCATCGTCGTCGGTGGAGGTCTGGCCGGACTGATGGCCACCATCCGGGTCGCGGAAGCGGGCGTTCCCGTCGATCTATTTTCCATCGTTCCCGTGAAGCGCTCGCACTCCGTTTGCGCGCAGGGTGGCATCAACGCCGCAAAGAATCAGAAAGGCGAAGGAGACACCACTGCCAAGCACTTCGACGACACCATTTACGGCGGGGACTTCCTCGCCAATCAGCCGCTGGTCAAGCGTATGTGCGAAGCGGCTCCCGGCATCATTGATCTTCTCGATCGCATGGGCGTGATGTTTAATCGCACGCCCGAAGGCCTGCTCGACTATCGCCGGTTTGGCGGCACCCTCTATCACCGCACCGCATTTGCCGGAGCCACCACCGGGCAGCAGCTCCTCTACGCTCTCGACGAGCAGGTCCGCCGTCACGAATCGGAAGGCAAAGTCAAAAAATACGAGGGCTATACGTTTCTCTCTGCCGTGATTGACCACGCTGGCGTGTGCCGCGGCATCTGCGCCATGGACTTGCGCTCGACGGAGGTGCGCACTTTCGCTGCCGACGCGGTGATTTTCTGTACGGGAGGGATCGGCGCGATCTTCGGCCGCTCCACCAACTCCGTTGTGTGCACCGGCTCGGCGCAATCCGCTCTTTTCCAGCAGGGAGTGGACTACGCAAACGGCGAATTCATCCAGGTTCACCCCACTGCGATCCCCGGCGAGGACAAACTGCGCCTCATGAGCGAATCCGCGCGCGGCGAAGGCGGCCGCGTCTGGGTCCCGCGCAATCCCCGCGATTCGCGGCCGGGCAAGAGCATTCCCGACAGCGAGCGCTTTTATTTTCTGGAGGAGTGGTATCCGAAGTACGGCAACCTGGTTCCGCGCGACATTGCCACCCGTGCCATCCACCGCATCGTGTATCAGGACAAACTCGGCCTCAACGGCCAGGCCGCTGTGTATCTTGACGTCACGCATATCCCTCGCGAAACGCTGGACCGCAAGCTCGAAGGCATTCTCGAAATCTATCAAAAATTCCTCGGCGTCGATCCCCGCGAAGAGCCGATGAAGGTTTTCCCCGCCATGCACTACACCATGGGCGGCATCTGGGTGAACGGCGAAGATCAGGCCACGAGCATTCCCGGCATCTACGCGGCAGGCGAATGCGAATACCAATACCACGGCGCCAATCGCCTCGGCGCCAATTCGCTGGTCTCGTGCATCTTTGGCGGCGGCATCGCCGGCCCGGCCGCCGCGAAGTACGCCAAGAATCTCGAAAAAGGCGCGGAGTCGACTGAGTCGAGCGTTTTCGACCGCGAGCGCAAGCGCCAGGAAGAAGCTAATCAAGCGCTGATTTCGCAGGACGGCAGCGAAAACATCATGGCCATCTGGCGCGAGCTGGGCGAAACCATGACCGAGCACGTCACCGTGACACGCGTCAACAAAAATCTCGAGGGCGCTTATAACAAACTGCTCGAACTCCAGCAGCGCTACCGCAAAGTGAATCTCAGCGATCGCAGCAAATGGTCCAACCAGACCCTGAACTTCGCACGCGAGCTTGGCAACATGCTGCTCCTCGCGCGCGTCATCACCATGGGCGCTCACGCTCGCAACGAATCTCGCGGCGCGCACTATAAACCCGATTTTCCGAACCGCGATGACGCCAACTGGCTGAAGACCACTCGCGCCAAGTGGGCGAACGGCGACATCCAGTTGACTTACGAGGCGGTGGATATTTCCATGATTGCGCCCCGGCCACGGCGCTACGACGTGGCCAAGTGACGCCGCGACGACTGAGTGTCGTGTGTCTGAAGAGGATTCATGGCTGAGAAACAGGTCATCGTAAAGGTCAAACGCCAGGTCAGCCAGCAAGGCGCGCCCTACTGGGAAGAATTCGCGCTCAACTGGCGCCCTTCCATGAATGTCATCATCTGCCTGCGCGACATTGCCGAAAATCCTGTCACCCGGGACGGCAAAAAGACCACGCCGGTCTCCTACGATTCCAATTGCCTCGAAGAAGTCTGCGGCTCCTGCGCCATGCTCATCAATGGCAAGGCCCGCATGGCCTGCTCGGCGCTCGTCGACCACCTCGAGCAGCCTATCCGCCTCGAGCCTTTTTCCAAATTTCCGGTGGTCCGCGATCTGGCCGTCGACCGCCAGTTCATGTTCGACAGTCTCAGGCGCGTCAAGGCATGGATCCCCATCGACGGCAGCTACGATCTTGGCGAAGGCCCGCGCATGGCCCCCGAAACGCAGGAGAAAGCCTACAAGCTCTCCACCTGCATCTCCTGCGGCAGTTGCCTGGAAGTCTGCCCGCAAGTCACCGGCACCGGGCCGCGCGATTTCATCGGCGCCGCCATCATCAGCCAGGTGCGCCTGTTCAACATGCATCCCACCGGAGCCATGCATGCTGGCGAGCGGCTGCAGGCGCTGATGGCTCCCGGCGGTGTCCAGGACTGCGCCAATGCCCAGAATTGCGTTAAAGCTTGCCCCAAGCAGATTCCGCTGACCGAATCCATCGCCGACGTCAATCGGCAGACGTGGAAACAGGCGCTGCTCGGCTGGTTAATAGGGTAGAATCTGCCGCACCCAAAAGGAACTTCATTGCTAATGTCATTTCCGCGGACCGCGACCTTGGCTTGTGGAGGACTACTCGTGGCAAGTTTGCTGGCGGGCGACAGTATTTCCGAGCGGGCGAGGAAACTGCATTTTTCCTCCATAGTCGTGGATACCCACGATGACACTACCCAGCGCCTGCTCGACGAGAAGTTCGATCTCGGCGCGCGTCACAGCGACGGCAGCATCGACATTCCCCGTATGCGCGAAGGAGGTCTGGGCGCCATTTTCTTTTCCATTTGGATGTCCAGCAAGACCACCGGACCGGAGGCGGTACAGAAATCGCTTGACCAGATTGACGCCGTCCGCGAGCAAGTCCGCAAGCACCCCAAAGACTTGATGCTGGCCACTACCGCCGAAGAAGTTCGCCAGGCCCACCAGGAAGGCAAGATCGCGGCGTTGATGGGCGTTGAAGGCGGCCATATGATCGCCAGCGATCTCGGAGTCCTTCGCGTCTACGCTGCACTCGGTGTCCGCTACATGACCCTCACGCACAGCGGCAACGATGAGTGGGCCGATTCTTCGACCGACAAGCCCGCCCACAACGGCCTTACCGATTTTGGCAAAGACGTCGTCCGGGAGATGAACCGCCTCGGCGTTATGGTGGATATCTCCCACGTCAGTGACAAAACCTTTTACGACGCCCTGGAGGTCAGCAAAGCCCCGCTGTTTGCCTCACACTCCTCCTGCCGCGCCATCTGTGACGCTGCCCGCAACATGACCGACCAGATGATGCGAGATCTCGCTGCCAAAGGCGGCGTGGTGCAGATCAACTACCACGTTGGTTTTCTGAGCCAGGAGTTCCGCAACGCCGAGAAGAACGACCCCAGGATCAACGATGCGATCATCTTGCAGACAAAACAGCGCTGCAATGGCGAAGACAACGAAGCCTGCATGCTCATCGAAGGCGACCGCATCACCCGGCAATTCGTGGCGCAGGGCAAGCTCCCCCGCGTGGACTATACCAAAATCATCGAGCACATCGACCATGCTGTGAAAATCGCCGGAATCGACCACGTCGGGCTCGGCTCCGACTTCGATGGCGCCAACATGCCCTACGGCATGGAGGACGCCTCCATGCTGCCGAAAATTACCGAAGCTCTTCTCGAAAAGGGCTACTCGGAAGGTGACGTCCGGAAGATTCTGGGTGAAAATACGCTGCGCGTTATGAAAGACGTCGAACGCGTCAGCAGGGAACTAAACTCGCAGGAATAAACTTCGTTTTGGAGAAGAGTATGATGGAGAAGGTGAGAAACCTGGGCTTGGCAACGGCTATGATCGCTGCGGCCGTCGTCTTGAGCAGCTGCAAAAGCAACGAGCAAACGGCGCAGACTACCGCGCCGGAGCAACCCAAGGCCGAAGCGCCCGCTCAACCGGCCGCGCCGCCTCCTGCCGAAGCCCCGCCAGAGACGGCTCCGACAAAGCAGGCTGAGGCTCCGCACAACTACAGCAAAGAGCTGCTGGCGCCTGCGAAGCTGAAGGAAAAAGCTCCCGAGACATACAAAATCAGGTTCGACACCACGCGTGGTGTGTTTACAGTCACCGTTAACCGCAGTTGGTCTCCGCTCGGTGCCGATCGCCTCTACAATCTGGTCAAGCACCATTTCTTTGACAACACCGCATTCTTTCGCGTAGTGCCCGGGTTCGTCGTCCAGTTCGGCATCAGCGGCAATCCCGCCGTTTCTTCCGCTTGGAAGAACATGGATATCAAGGACGATCCCGTCACCCAGAGCAACAAGCGAGGGACGCTTACCTTCGCGCAGACCTCCCAGCCAAACTCACGTGGAACACAGCTCTTTTTTAATCTCAAGGACAACAGCCAGCTCGATCACATGGGGCAAGGTTTCGCCCCGGTGGGCGTCGTGGACGGCAATGGCATGAACGTCGTGGAAATGATGTATGAAGGCTATGGCGACAACGCGGGTCCCGATCAGGACGAGCTGACAAAGCAGGGTGATCCCTATCTGAAGAAAGGCTGGCCCAAGCTGGACTACATCAAATCGGCTACCCTTGTCCAGTAGCGGTAATTTTGCCCTGCGACTTGCGTTCCGACTGACTGTGTCCTCAAAGAGCAGCGCGCCCCTAACCGGCCCCGCGAATCCTGGCTCGCCCGCCTTGGCAGGCGGGGCGGGGAATCTCGGTTTGGTTTCAGATTCCGAGGCGCCCTCCCGCGCGGTCGCGCCCTCCGTTTATCTCCTGGCGGCGCTCGCCGTGGTCGTTCATTTCCTCGCGAACCATCAATACGGCTACTTCCGCGACGAACTCTATTACGCAGCTTGCGGCGAACATTTAGCCTGGGGCTACGTTGACCACGCTCCGCTGGTCGCCATGGTTGCACGGTTCACACGTGGGCTCTTCGGCGATTCGCTTTTCGCTCTGCGCCTGCTGCCCGCGCTTTCTGCCGCGCCGAAAGTCTTCCTGGCCGGATGGATGGCCCGGGAGTTCGGCGGAGCAAAATTTTCACAATTCTTCGCCGCGCTGCTCGTTCTTCTCGCTCCCATCTATCTAACCTTCGACAATTTTCTCTCTATGAACGCCTTCGAGCCGGTCTTCTGGATGCTTTGCGCAGCGATCGTCCTGCGCATCCTGAACGGTGGCAGTCCCTCCCTGTGGCTTCTGTTCGGGCTCGTGGCAGGCATCGGTCTCCTCAACAAGCATTCCATGCTCTTCTTCGGCTCCGGTCTGGCCGCCGGCCTACTGCTCACATCCGCCCGCAAACAGTTCGCGCGCACGGAAATCTGGCTTGGTGCCGGCGTCGCGCTATTGATCTTCTTGCCCAATCTGCTCTGGGAAATCCACCACGGCTATCCCACCGTCGCTCTCTTGAAACACGTTATCGGTGGCAAGTACACGACGATCTCTCCCATAGCGTTCATCGCTCAGCAGTTCTTGCTGGTCAACCCGCTGGCATCGCCGTTCTGGCTCGCCGGCCTGTGGTTTCTCCTCGTTGATAAATCCGGCCGCAAGTATGCCGCACTCGCAATCGCCTATGTGGTCGTTTTGCTCGAGATGATTGTGCTCCACGGCAAAATCTACTATCTAGCGCCGGGCTATATCATGTTGCTCGCGGCCGGTGCGGTCTGGTGGGAGCGACAAGCTTTTTTTCGCGCTGCAGCGTGGCTCAAGCCCTCCCTCATCGCCGCGCTGGTAGTTTCCGGCATCGTTGCTGCACCGCTCGCCATGCCCATCCTGCCGGTTGCCGCCGCGGCGAAATATTGCAGGTTCTTCGGCGTGCAGAACGTCAAGGTCGAAAACGTTCCACTCGATTCGCTGCCCCAGCTCTTCGGTGACATGTTCGGCTGGCCGGAACAGGTCGAAGCCCTCTCCCGCGCTTTTCATTCCCTACCTCCCGACGAGCAATCCCGCGCCGCGCTGCTCGCCTACAACTACGGTGAAGCCGGCGCCATCGACTATCTCGGCAAACACTACGGCCTGCCCAAAGCCATCAGCGGTCACAATCAGTACGGGTACTGGGGGCCGCGCGCAGCCACGGGCGACGTGGTTATCGCCATCGGTTTCCCCAAATCCCGCCTCGAGGAATCCTTCGCGAGCGTCGAACCTTTTGAAACCATTAGCCCTCCGTACGCCCTCCCCGAAGAGTCCGGCCTGACCATCTATATATGCCGGCAACCGCGGCAGCTCTTGTCCGACTCCTGGCGCGAGTGGATGTACCTCGATTGATACCGCACAGCGCGAGGTGCCAAAAAAGAGGCGCCAGCCCTCGGCCGCCGGGTATAACTTGGCTGTGACGGCCAGCATCCAATAAACCGTTCGCAAGCATCAGTTTTTTGCCGTTACAAACGGCGTTGACACAGCGAACCGCGCCGCGTAACCTTGTCCAGGTATGCGAATGACTAGCCAGACCGTGTGTTGTTGCTGCAGCTGTTGCTGTCGGCAAACCCACATTTCTGGCTTACGGCTGCTGCGGATCTAGCCTATCTAGAC
>Ga0306920_100009328_pt1 | contig 13078 bp, 11 predicted proteins | sample flu12Cox44000170_FD_204666 | JGI IMG/M metagenome (GOLD analysis project Ga0306920, IMG submission 204666) | Lab enrichment of tropical soil microbial communities from Luquillo Experimental Forest, Puerto Rico - flux4day.12C.oxic.44.000.170 (v2)... | ecosystem: Environmental > Terrestrial >...
CACCGCCCGCGTCAATGTCGACTGCACCAGCGCCGTTTTCCCGCTGCGCCAGGCCATGATGTAATAGATCTTGAACGCAACCCCCACTCCGAGCAGCAGTGGCAGCGCGATGATGTTGGCGAAGTTCAACGGGATATCGAGAGCGACGCAGAGTTCGAGTGTGACGACGCCCGCAACAAGCAGCGGGATCAAGGTGAGGAGGACATCCGACATCCGCCGCAAGGTGATCCACAGGAGTAGACCGATGGCGGCGAGGGCGAAAACGCCGGCCTCGACAAAGGCCCTTACTACGGTATTTCCGGCTTCATACATCAAAACGGCTGGGCCAGTCGCCGCAGGCTCGATCGCCAAAACGGCGGTCACGAATTGACGCAGCGCGGCAGTATCGTCGGGGTCGCCCTTCGGAAGAACCTCGACCCGCGCCCGCCCGTCGGAAGTCAGCCACTCCCGCTTGAGATCGGCAGGGATGCTCGCGACCGTAATGGGTTCAGGCCTGAGTTCCTGGCGCAGCTGATCGAGCGCGAAACTCAACGAACCGACGACTGCTTTTTCGACACTGGAACGAACTGCAAGGTTGGATTTCGCAAGACGCGTGAGCAACGTCGCCAAACGCCGCGCCGCCTCTGCACCAGATCCTTGACCGTCAGCGGCCGCGGTTGACAGTGCATTGACGGTAGTCGACAAGGTTTCGACTATTTGCTCATCCGTGGGTGGCGAAGCGATCTCGCTAGGATTGAGCGAGGGCTCGATTGTCTCTGCAGCATGACCGATCAGCTTCAGCTTTTGGTCTTGACCGGCGGGAACCAGACTGTCGAGTGTCATTGTGCGGGCGACTTCGGGGAGTGCCGAGAGACGCCCGGAGGTGTTGTTCGCGGCGCTCAGATCGGGCGCCATTATCTCGATTGCGTTTGCTCCGGTGGCCACATCCCGCCGCAGGTCGAGAAATGTCGCTACGGATGGAGCATCGGGGTTTCGGACATGTAATGGATTGAAATCGAACGGTAGAAACGTCAGCAATGGCGCGGCAACCGCCACCAAGGCTAGCGTCCCGGCGATGACTGGGATGCGGTAGCGCTGCAAAAACCAGTCGACGGGTGCGAGCGCGGCAAACCCCATCGGCTGGGGTTCGGCTGGCGGCTTGATAACGGTCAGGAGCGCCGGTAACAGGGTAATGCTGGTCAGGAGGGCCACGATCATTCCCGCACCGGCGATCTGTCCGAGTTCGGATAGGCCTTGGTACGATGTCGGCAGGAACGACGAGAACCCGACCGCGGTTGCCGCCGAAGCGAGCGCCAAGGGCACGCCGGCCTTGCGCGCGGCGCTCCGCAACGCAGTGCGCAGATTGCCGAATTCGTGTCGCTCGGCGCGGTAGCGCACACTGAATTGCAGCCCGAAATCGACGCCGAGGCCTACGAAAAGCACGAAAAACGCGACGGAGATCACATTGAGCGCGCCGACGAGAAAGAGGCCCAACGCTGCCGAAATCATCAACCCGGCGATCAGATTGACGAGGACCGCCAGGATGATCCGGGCCGAGCGCAAGGCCAGCCACAGGATGATGAGAACCGCGCCGACGGAGACGGCCACGTTCAGCGCGGCGTTGTCTCTTATGGTTGCGAACTGGTCGTCATTCATCGGCACCAGGCCAGTCAGCCGCACCCGCGCCTGGTAGTCGCTGTCGAGCTTCAGTTCCTGCGCGGTTTCCCTAATCATATTAGTTGCGGCGCTCCCCGGCTGCAGCGCCGTAAAATCGAGCACTGGCTCGACCTCAATGAAACGGCGTAATTCATCCGGCTTCGGGGCTTTGCCGTTAGCGAGAGCACGCCAAGAAAAACTCACGGGCCTTCCGGCAAGGGCGTCCTCCACGGTATCGGATGCCATTGCCAGGGGCCATGCCAGATCGTCGAGCTGGATCTGACCATATTGCACGCCCATCAGGCCGAGAGACAGGGCGCCGAGCGCTCCCCTCAAGCTTGGATCGGCGGCCAGGGTCTGGAGTAAGGGGGCCGCCTGCACGAGACCATCGGCCAAGCGTGCCACCTCGCTAGTCGGTAAGTACAACAGCCCGTTGTGGTCGAAAAACGGGCCCCCCTGCATCTGGTGCACCGCCTGGAAGCGGTCGGTGCGGAGGGTGAGCGCGGCGGCGAGTTTAGTGGACGCCTGATCAACCAATTCCGGAGTGGGCGCGTCGACAACGACGAGCGTTTCCGGCTGCGGGAAGGTTCTCATGTACTCGAAGGCCCGCTGCGTCCAGGGCAGGTCGTGCGGAAAGAGGTCTTTGACGTCCGTTTTGATCGCGAAATGATGCGCAGTATAGACCGATGACGCTGCCGCCAAACTCACTCCCAGCACTATGACCCACCAGGCATAGCGACTGCAGAAATCGACCGTCCTTAATATCGATGATCTAAGCATGTTCTTGTCTGTCGCCGATTAGCGTGCCGCGAGCTGCCCATTCTGGGATGGTGGCGTTAACGGCCGGTTGACCGCCCGCGGCACAGCCAGTCAACGCTACGAACCCCAGTCGATTCCGCTCTGCTGTAAAAACCCGCTGAGGAGCCGCTCGGTTCCCGGATCTGGTCCGGGCGCGTCCCTCGGCGCCAGCGTTTCCTCCAGTCGGGCTCAACGCTGGTGTTCTTGGCCGAACATCGCGTACCCTACACTGATACGGTCAGCACATCGGTGTTGACGATCCGAGCGAAGCTGGGCGGAACGCCAATGCGCGTTTCATCAGCGCTCGGTTCGCCCGATCCCTCCGAGACTGGAGGCGCAACACGGAGCTGACATGGTTTCATCCGATGCCCTATACCGGATTGCTGGAGGATTTTCCGGTATAAGAACCACGCCTTGACGACGGAGCGACGATAGAGCCATGCCGACCATCTACAACGCCCGCGACGCGGGCAATTACGAGAGGTTGATGGGCCGCTGGAGCCGGCGTCTTGCGCCGCTCTTCATCGAGCACGCCGGCATTGCCGAGGGCGACAAGCTGCTCGAAGTCGGTTGCGGCACCGGCAGCTTGACCTTTGCTCTCGCCGAAGCCGGCCGCTTCGCGCGCCTCACCGCGATCGATCAGTCCGAGGTTTACCTCGCCGCGGCGCAGGCCAAGAACCGCGACCCGCGCATTCATCTCGAGCAAGGCGACGGCTGTGCGTTGCGCTTTATCGATGCCAGCTTCGATCGCACAATATCGATGCTTGTGCTGCCCTCAGTGGTGCCGAAACCAGAACAGATGGTTGCCGAAATGCGCCGGGTGACCCGACCGGGCGGCATAGTCGCCGCCGCGTTCTGGGATACCCCCGGCGGGACGCCGCATCAGCGCATGTTCTGGGACACCGCCGCAGCCCTTGACGATTCCGCGGGGGCGGCGCGCGACAGCACCTTGTCGCGGCCGATTTATGCACCGGGCGCGCTGGCGCGAATTTGGGCCGAGACCGGGCTTGTCGAGATCGACCAGCGCTCGCTGATGATCCGCATGGATTTCACCGATTTTGCCGATTACTGGGCCCCGTTCGCGAGCGGCGAAGGCGGGCTCGGGGCCTATGTCGCAACCCTCGACGATGCCCGGCGCGCCCGCCTCGAGCGTCACCTGCGCGCGGCCTATCTCACTGGCCGCCCGGATGGAGAACGCTCGTTCGTCGCCGTCGCGCTATCCTGCCGAGGCCTCGTTCCCGATTAAGACCAACTTCACCTGGGTGGGGTACCAGGGGTCACAAATCCGCGCCTGCGATTCTGTGTTGGCGGAGCGCGCGGGCAACAGATTGGAGCGGGAACAACAAGCCCGTCAAACCGTTTCAGCCTCGGCGCCGTTGCACCTCGCGTCGAGATGAGGCAAGCTGCCGCACCCTCGATGAGGGTGTGCAGAACGAGCATGGCCGACTGGTCGAAAGGGAAGATGACGGTGTCGTGCGGCGTATGTATAAGGCGCCCGACGCGGACCCGGGGCGAGTGACCGCGCGCGACAACAAGGTGATCGGGTTGTGTCCTGGTCGCCGGGAGGAGCAGGAGCCTAGTGCAGCCCACCGACATCAGTAGCCCGGACTATTTTCACAAGGTCGTCGACTGCCAATGGGCGTGTCCGGCGCACACGCCGGTCCCGGAATACATCCGGCTGATCGCGGATCGCCGCTACACTGACGCCTTTATGGTAAACTGGGAGTCGAACGTCTTCCCGGGGATCCTTGGGCGCACCTGCGACCGGCCTTGCGAGCCGGCTTGCCGGCGCGGCCGGGTCGAAAAGGACCCGGTGGCGATCTGCCGGCTGAAGCGCGTCGCGGCCGACAACAAGGGCGATATCCGGCCCTTCCTGCCGGCTATTCCGCACGCTAAGAACGGCAAACGTATAGCTCTTGTCGGCGCCGGTCCCGCGTCCTTAACCGTCGCCCGCGATCTGATGCCGCTGGGCTATCATTGTGTGCTGTTCGACGGCGACACGAAGGGCGGCGGCATGATGCGCACCCAGATCCCGCGCTTCAGGCTGCCGGAATCGATCACCGACGAGGAGGTAGACCTGATCCTCGACATGGGGGTCGAGTGTCGCTTTGGCGAATCCGTCGGCAGCCTGAAGGCGCTGCTGGGCCATGACTGGGACGCGGTCTTCATCGGCTGCGGCGCGCCGCGTGGCCGCGATCTCGACATCCCCGGCCGCAAAGAAGCGTCCGAACATATCCAAATCGGGATCGACTGGCTCTCCAGCGTCTCGTTCGGCCATATCGACAAGATCGGCCGCCGGGTCGTCGTGCTCGGCGGCGGCAATACCGCGATGGATTGCTGCCGCTCGTCCCGCCGCCTCGGCGGCGAAGAAGTCACCGTCGTTGTGCGTAGCGGCTTCGACGAGATGAGGGCCTCCGCCTGGGAAAAGGAGGACGCGATGCACGAAGGCATCCCGATCCTCAACTGGCTGGTGCCCAAGGAATTCACCCATGAGCGAGGCCGATTGACCGGGGTATTGTTCGAGAAGGTCAAGGCCGAGTACGATTCGGGCGGCCGCCGCAACCTGATTTCAGCCGGTGAGCCCGATGTCCACACACCATGTGACGACGTCTTGATCGCCGTCGGCCAGGAGAACGCCTTCCCGTGGATCGAACGCGACATCGGGATCGAATTCGACCATTGGGACATGCCCACGGTCGATCCAAAGACGATGCAGTCGACACTGCCCACCGTGTTCTTCGGGGGTGACGCCGCTTTCGGGCCGAAGAATATCATCTGGGCGGTGGCGCACGGCCACGACGCCGCGATCTCCATCGACAAATTGTGCAACGCCGAAGATGTGCGCGACCGGCCGCCGCCGGGCGTGACCCTCGTCAGCCAAAAGATGGGCATTCACGAGTGGAGCTACGACAACGACATCTCGAACGATCTACGCTACAGGGTGCCGCTCCGGGATACCGCTGTCGCGCTGAAGGACATCCGGGTCGAGGTCGAGCTAGGCTATGACGAGAAGCTCGCATTTCTCGAAGCCGAGCGTTGCCTCAATTGTGATGTTCAGACGGTATTTACCGGCCAGCTGTGCATCGAGTGCGACGCCTGTGTCGATATCTGCCCGATGGACTGCATCACCTTCACCGAAAACGGCACCGAGGAAGACCTGCGTGGCCGGCTGATGGCCCCCGCGATCAACCTCGAGCAGGACCTCTATATCGGCAATTCGCTAAAGACCGGGCGCATCATGGTCAAAGACGAGGATGTCTGCCTGCATTGCGGCCTGTGCGCCGAGCGCTGCCCGACCGGAGCGTGGGACATGCGCAAATTCCTCCTCGACGTGACCCGGGCCGGACCCGCATGCCGCAGCCGGTGACCGGGTTCGCCGTCTTCCACGAGCTCTGAACCGATGGCAACCCAGCCAAAACTCGAAATTCCCGCGATTCAAAGCGTCAACGACTTCGTCGTGAAGTTTGCGAATGTGAACGGATCGGGCTCGGCGAGCGCCAATTCCCTCTTTGCCAAGTCGATACTGCGGATGGGGATCCCGGCCAGCTCTCGCAATATTTTCCCGTCCAACATTCAAGGCTTGCCCACGTGGTACGAAGTTCGGGTGAGCAAGAGCGGCCATCTCGGCAGGCGAGGCAGCGTTGACCTGATGGTTGCAATGAACCCCGAGACTTGGGGCGAAGACCTCGCTGAGATCGAGCCTGGCGGCTACCTGTTCTACGACTCGACCAAGCCGCTGCCCGAGTCGAAGTTCCGCGACGACATCAACGTCATCGGCGCGCCGCTGACGGCGATCTGCAACCGCGAGTACACGGAGGCCCGCCAGCGACAGCTGTTCAAGAACATCATCTATCTCGGCGTATTGTCGGCGCTGCTGGACATCGACATCGCGGCAATCGAGAAGCTGATTGGCGAGCAGTTCCGCGGCAAGGACACATTGATCAGACCCAATTTGCATGCACTGCATCTGGGCCGCGACTGGGCCCTCTCAGCGCTCGATTGCCCGATCGGACTGCGTGTCGAGCCACTCGACAAAGTTGGCGACCGCATCTTCATCACCGGCAACGACGCTGCCGCATTGGGTTGCGTCTACGGTGGGGCGACAGTCGCCGCCTGGTACCCGATCACCCCTTCCTCGTCGCTAGCCGAAGCGTTTTCTGCGCATTGCCACCGTTTGCGGCGCGACCCGGACAGTAAGAAACGGCGCTTTGCCATCATCCAGGCGGAAGATGAGCTCGCGGCAATCGGCATTGTCATCGGCGCGGCATGGAACGGCGCGCGTGCCTTCACTGCGACTTCCGGCCCGGGCATATCGTTGATGCAAGAATTCATCGGGCTCGCCTATTTCGCTGAGATACCGGCGGTCATCTTCGACATCCAGCGCGGCAGCCCCTCTACCGGCATGCCGACGCGCACTCAGCAGGCGGACATCCTCTCTTGCGCCTATGCTTCGCACGGCGACACGAAACACATCCTGCTGTTCCCCGAGGATCCGCACGAAGCCTTCACCTTTGCTGCCGATGCGCTAGATCTCGCCGACCGGCTGCAGACCCCGATCTTTGTTATGCTCGACCTCGACATCGGAATGAACGACTGGCTGGTCGAGCCGCTCGCCTGGGACGCGAGGCGCCGGTACGACCGCGGCAAGGTCATGACCGCCGAGATGCTCGAGGCTGGGGTCGAGTTCGGGCGCTACCTCGATGTCGACGGCGACGGCATCCCCTACCGAACCTATCCGGGGACGCACCCGACGCGCGGCGCCTTTTTCACCCGCGGCACCAGCAAGGACCGCTACGCGCGGTATTCCGAGGAAGGCCCCGACTACGTCGACAACATGCAGCGGCTGTTGCACAAGTTCGAGACCGCCAAGCGCTTGGTGCCGCGTCCGATAAAGCGTGCGGCGCGCGAGGAGACGCGCTTTGGCGTCCTCTATTTCGGCTCGACTGCGCCGGCAATGGCCGAAGCGCTGGAGGCGCTGGAGGAGCGCGGTATCCATCTCGACACGATGCGCATCCGCGCCTTCCCATTCCACGACGACATTCTCGATTTCATCGCCGCGCACGACCGCGTTTTTGTCGTCGAGCAGAACCGCGACGCGCAGCTGCGCACCCTATTGATCAGCGAGGGCGAAATCGATCCAGCACGGCTTGTGCCAATTCTGCATTACGATGGCACGCCGATCACCGCGCGGTTCATCCTCAAGGCGATCGCCGACATGCTCTCGGTCGTCACCCTCGCCCCGCTAAAAAAGGCCATGCCGTGACTGTCGTGAAGAGGTTGCTTCGGTCGCTCCGCTTCTCGCAATGCCATCACCTGTCATTGGGCGCGAATCAAAGCAATCTAGCGTGAGAGACAGATGACCTACATCGCCAAACCCCGGCTGCATCATCCCAAGCTTCCGACAAACGCGCTCGGCTACACCCGGCGCGACTACGAAGGGGGGGTGTCGACCTTGTGCGCCGGCTGCGGGCACGATTCGATCAGCGCCGCGATCATCCAGGCCTGCTTCGACCTCGATCTCCCGCCGCACCGGATTGCCAAGCTGTCCGGCATCGGCTGCTCTTCGAAGACGCCGACCTATTTTCTCGGCAAGTCGCACGGCTTCAACAGCGTGCATGGGCGCATGCCGTCGGTCTTGACCGGCGCCAACCTCGCCAATCGCGATCTGCTTTATCTCGGCGTATCCGGCGATGGCGACTCGGCCTCAATCGGGCTTGGGCAATTCGCCCACTGCATTCGCCGCGCCGTCAACATGGTTTACATCGTCGAGAACAACGGCGTTTACGGCCTCACAAAGGGCCAGTTCTCGGCGACCGCCGACAAAGGCTCGAAGGCGCGGCGCGGCGCCGTCAATACCGACTCGCCGATCGATCTGGTTGCCCTCGCCTTGCAGCTCGGCGCCTCGTTCGTCGCCCGTAGTTTTTCGGGCGACAAGGTGCAGCTCGTACCGTTGATCAAGGCAGCGATCGAGCACCGAGGCGCCGCATTCATCGACGTGATTTCTCCCTGCGTCGCGTTTAATAACAATCCGGAATCGACAAAGAGCTTCGATTACGTCCGGGCCCACAACGAAGCCGTGAACCGGCTCGATGTGATTATCGGCCGCGACGAGATCGTTGCCGATTACGCGCCAGGAACCGTCGAGACAGTGGTCCAGCACGACGGATCCATCCTGCGCTTGCGGAAACTCACCCTCGATTACGACCCGTGCGACCGGATCTCGGCTCTGACGTATTTGCAGCAGCACCACGCGGCCGGCGAGGTCGTCACGGGCCTCCTTTTTGTCGATCCCGAGCCCGGCGACATGCACGAATTCCTCGACACGGTCGAGACCCCCCTCAACGCGCTCGGCGAAGCCGAGCTATGTCCCGGCCCCGAGGCCCTCGCCCGCTACAACGCCTCCCATCGCTGACGGCCCGACTAGACGCCAAAGATTTTTGGCCCTGCCAGTCAGGCTGGCCGTTCTCTTCCGCATAGGAGTCCACAGAGGAGAAACGATTACGGGCTGACGCCCGGGAACCTGACGTTTCAAAAATCTCAGCCCCAGCGGCCTCGTACCTCGGCCGACCGGAAGCCGCCAAACAAAACAAACGCCCCGCCTACGGCAGGGGTAGCAGGTCCGGCGCCGTTACCGGGCGGGCGACCAGTTCAGGCGGTTTTCGCGCCGGCAATATCGCCGGGTTTGGCGGCCACGCCACCGACGCCGGCCGCCAGAGCAGGTTCGCTTTACCCGATCGTCAATCGGCGATGCAGCGCGTCGCTTTGCGGCTGACGAGCCACGGTCCGTAGGTTTCTTGGTTCTGCGCCATCCGCGGCAGTTTCGCATGCACGTCGAGTGCCGCCTGGTCGCGCCACGCCTCGACCAGAAAAATGCGGCTTGGATCGTTCTGCGGCAGCAGCACGTCGAATTGCTGGCAACCGTCCTCGGTGCGCGATAGCCGCGCGTGGCCTTTCATCAGATCGACAAAGTCGTTGCGGTGCTCGGGCTTGACCTCGAACTCAACAACGATCATTAGGCGGCTCATGGCATTTCCCTCCAAGATCGATCCGCGGCATCATCGGTGATCGGCCGGCGCCCAGGCAAGCGCTGGCGGCAACTGGGGAGATCTCACCATGGCACATGACGCGTTGTGCACGATTTTGCCCGTCGCCGGCTGGTCCGATGACCGGGCGCAGGCGGTCGAGATCACCGGCGGTACGGACCCAGTATTGCCGACGCCGTTCCGAATTGGGGCAGCGGCCGCCGGTGCGCTCGCCGCGACGGGGCTAGCCGCCGCTGATCTTTGGGAGTTGCGCACCGGCCGCCGCCAGGAGGTCGGCGTCGATCTGCGTCAGGCCGTCGCCTCGTTGCGCAGCGGGCACTACATGCAGATGAACGGCGCGACGGTGTCGACCGAGCGCAACAAAGTGATGGGCGTCTATCCAGCGAAGAACGGGCGCTGGAGCTACATCCACGCCAATTTTCCGAACCACCGCGAAGCCGCCATCAAGGTCCTCGGTGTGCCGGAAGAGCGGGAAGCCGTGCGCCGGGCCGTGGCCAACTGGGATGCGCTCGAACTGGAAGAGGCTATCATCGCGGCCAAGGGTGCCGGCGGAATGGCGCGCAGCATGGCCGAATGGGCGCAGCACCCGCAAGCCGCCGCCATTGCCTCGCTGCCGCTTATGGAGATCCTGAAGATCGGGGACAGCCCGCGGGAAAGGTTACCTGAAAGCGAGCGCCCTCTATCGGGCATTCGAGTGCTCGACCTCACGCGGGTGCTCGCCGGGCCAACGGCTGCCCGCACCTTGGCTGAGCACGGTGCCGACGTGTTGAAAATCACCGCCCCGCACCTGCCGAATATCGGGTATCAAGAATATGACACCGGGCACGGCAAATTGTCGGCCCACCTCGATCTCCGCTACCCGCGCGATCTCGAAATCCTGCGCGGGCTGGTGCGCGAGGCCGATGTATTCTCGCAGGGCTACCGGCCCGGGACGCTCGGCAACCGTGGCCTCTCGCCCGAGGAGCTAATCAAGCTGCGTCCCGGCCTGGTATACATTTCGATGTGCGCCTTCAGCCACGTCGGGCCGTGGGCCTCGCGCCGCGGCTTCGACACGGTCGTGCAGACCGTCAGCGGCATCACGACCCGTCAGGGCGAGCTGTTCCCCGACGCCGAGCCCGGCCCGCAATTCTATCCGGTGTCGGCGATCGACTACCTGACCGGCTATCTGATGGCGTTTGGTGCGATGGTGGCATTGGCCCGCCGCGCCCGTGAAGGCGGCAGCTGGCTCGTGCGCATCTCGTTGGCGCAGGTGGGACGCTGGCTGGTGGCCCGCGGTGAGGTGCCCGAAACCGCCCTCAAGGAGGTACCGAAAGAGCTGCCGCAAGCCGACATCGACCGCTGGTCGATCGAGAGTGACACTCCGGTCGGTCGTCTGCGCCATCTCGGTCCCACCGTGCGCCTGTCGGAGACCCCGCCGCGCTGGGCCCGCCCCTCGGTCCCGCTCGGACACAACGCGCCAGCGTGGCCCGCCCGTGTCTAACGCGGACGGCGGTACACAAAGCCTGCCGTTTCTCGCTGTTTTGGCCGGAGAGTTATCAGCGAGCGGTGTCTCGCGCGCCATGGAAATCCTGGGCTGTGGATGCTTGGGAGATGCAAAAACAGCAAGACCGCCCGCTGTTCCTTCGCTGTTTTCAACTGTCTTTTGCTGAAGAACAGCAACAGCCAAAATGGTTCTCCTCTCGGGTGGAGGGGCTGTTATGCTATTATAGCAATATAGGCGCTCTTTGTCAATAGAATAATGCGTCATTCGGACCCAGCGCAGGAACCAACGCGCGATGATCCGGCAGCACTTGCCCCGGGTTCGCACGCTCCCATGCCCGTTCAGGCAGCCGCTACCCTCCCCAGCCGCAGGGTGACGTTGGGCTGGGCAAAATGGATTTCGGCCGCGGCGAACGCATCGATCAGGCGGTGGAGCGCGTGACGCTGCAGATACGTCGGACGCGCCGGCATGGCCATAAGTTTGCCGCGGGCTACGAGCGCCGTCGCTTCTACGTTGACCACCCCCTGAATTTTCAACGGCTGAATAAAGTCGGAGCCGATCTCCTGGTCGGCCAGCAGCTCCCGACCGACGCGTTTGACGATCCGGCTTACCGCCTCAATGTCGGCCGTGGGCTCAGGTGGAGGTTCCAACCGGTCGGAATTTTCCGAGCACTTGTGGGCCGGTAACCTCTCCTCCTCCTATGACATAAAGATTGGTGCGTACGCCCTCGACCAACGGGCCGATGACTTCCGGCTCGCCGAGTGTCGCGGTGTAGGACATCAAATGTTCGAGCCGATAGTCGAACATGGGTGCACGCCTTTAATGCTTTTTCTGCTCAGTTTATTGAGGGCGCTAATCCGCCGTCGACGCGCAGATTGGCGCCGTTGATATAGCCGGCGCGCGGACTGGCAACAAAAGCGACAAGATCCGAGACTTCCTCGACCGCGCCGAGCCGTTTGACGAAATCGCTACGCAGCACCTCGCTCATCCAGCGTGTTTGAATCACTTGCCAATCCGTGCCCCAGTCTTGCGCCTGTGCCGTCTCGCGCAGGACCGTTCGACCCCCTCGGTGCCGATCAGGCCGGGAGAGATCGTATTGACCGTAATGCCAGTGCCGGCCAGTGCTTTCGCGAGGCTCACGGACGCATTGACGAGCGCCGCCTTGGCTGCCGCGTAATCCGCCATTACCGGTTGCGGGGTCGTTGCCATGCCGGTCCCGATATTGATGATGCGCCCCCACGCGATCTCTCGCATGCGCGGTACGACGGCTTTGATCATGCGCACGGCCGACAACACGTCGGCTTCGTAGAATTCCCGCCAGTTATCGGCAGTCGTTTTCGAGCCACGGCCGCGCTGCGTACGACCCCGCATTGTTGATCAGGATATCGATGTCACCGCAAGCAGCCGTTGCCGCGTTGAAAACGTTCAACGCTCCCTCATCTGTCGCCAGATCACCGACCACCCCGGCAGCCGTCCCGCCGCTGTCGCGGATCGCCCTTGCAACAGTCTCGGTACGGGTCCGGTCGCGGCCATGCACGATCACGCGTATGCCTCGCGGGCCAAACTCCGCGCGACGGCCTGTCCGATCCCGGCCGAACTGCCGGTGACGAGGGATCCATTCCACACCTCGCAGGCTCACCAAGGATACTACTGCCCATCGTAGTGAAAGAATTTCCCGGACTGCGCCGGCCCAAAGGTTTCGATAAGCCGCCTGAGCGCTGTGACGCTCTCGGTTTTGCCGAAAACTGAGGGGCCCGAGCCACCCATGTCAGTCCTGACCCAACCGGGGTTGACCAGCACGCAGGAAATTCCGCGCGGCGCTAGGTCGATCGCCGCACTCCGCATTGCCATGTTTACTGCCGCCTTCGAACTGCGATAGGCGATCGACCCGCCGGACGTGTTGTCAGCCAGCGAACCCATGCCGGTGGTGATGGTCACGACCAGCTTTCGTTCGCTGCGGGCAATGTGTTTCAGGAAGGTTTCGAGAACCCGAAAGGGTCCCATCGTGTTGACATCGAGCACCTGCGCCCACGCAGCGTAATCAATGGTTCCGACTATTTGGGACCGCTGGACCGTGATACCCGCGCTGTTGACAAGCAAATCTATTGCAGAGTTGGGGATG
>Ga0306920_100009329_pt1 | contig 13076 bp, 8 predicted proteins | sample flu12Cox44000170_FD_204666 | JGI IMG/M metagenome (GOLD analysis project Ga0306920, IMG submission 204666) | Lab enrichment of tropical soil microbial communities from Luquillo Experimental Forest, Puerto Rico - flux4day.12C.oxic.44.000.170 (v2)... | ecosystem: Environmental > Terrestrial >...
GCTCCGTCGCAAGAGCGCTCAGGCGGTCGTAGGCGCCCGCCGCGTAGCGCTGCTCGATCACGATGTTCTGGCCTTCGACGTAGCCCGCCGCGCGCAGGCCTTCCCGAAAGGCGTCGAACTGCTTTTGGTGTGGGCCCGCTTGCCGCAAAAAGCCGATCCTCACAGCAGCGCGCTCTTGCGCTTGCCCGAGACGCGGCACAGAGGCAGTCATAGCCCCTAACAGGCTGATGAACTCGCGCCGCTTCATTCGATCACCTCGTCGGCGCGTGAGAGGACCGTCGGTGGCACAGTAAGGCCAAGCGCTTTTGCTGTCTTTAGATTGATTACGAGTTCATATTTTGTCGGAGCCTGCACCGGGAGATCGGCGGGCTTCTCGCCTTTGAGGATGCGGTCGACGTAGCCAGCCGCGCGCCGACCCTCATCATCAAAATTTGGGCCATACGAGATTAATCCGCCAGGGGCGACAAAATAGCGGTCGGAATAGATCGCCGGTAGTTTGTGCCTTGCTGCAAGAGTGATAATGAGATCGCGATGATCCGCTGCCTGCGGGTTCGCCGTCACCACCAAACCGCCATTCGCGGAGCCCGCGAAAGCCGCGACAGCCTGCTCGATCTCGCGCGCGTCGCTCACGTTGATTGGCCTCAACTCGACGCCGAATGACGGCGCTACGGATTGAATGACGGCAAACTGGCCGGTCCCCGAGGGAGATGCGGGATCACGAAGGACCGCCGCGCGCGTTACCCCCGGCGCGATTTGTTTGAGCAGTTCAAGCCATTTACCGCTCAAACTGTATTCCATCGTCATAAAACCCGTAACGTTTCCGCCCGGCCGCGAGAGGTCGTCGACGAGGCCACCACCGAGCGGGTCAATAACGAACATGAAAACAATTGGCACAGTGCGGGTCGCCTGAAGTAAGTAAGTTGTGGGGATGGTGCCAACTGCGAGGATGACGCCAGGCCCAAGCGCGACCAATTCCGCTGCTTGTTTGCGCAAGGCGTCGACGTTGGCAGCACCATTGCGTTTGTCGATTTGAATGTTATGGCCATCGGTCCAGCCTAAGCGCTGCAATTCCTCCAAGAACGGACCGATACGGCCTTTGATTTCTGCATCGCCCAAGTTTGTGAGCAAGCCGAGCCGACGACGGTCGGAGTGCTGCGCGCGTGCCGCAAGCGGCCATGCGGCCGCCGATCCGGCCATGACTTTGATGAAATCGCGTCGTCGCATTGCCTTGCCACCAAGGCTACACCACGACGGAATTACAGCAGGGATTTGGGATCAGCGGAATAGGGCGAAGAGACCCGTTTGCAACGCGGTGACTTCTAGCCGCTCATGTCCGCTTTGGGTCATAAGCGGACATTGTGAATATCGGAAGTGATCAGTTGGTGCTGTTCCTGAAACGCGTGGAGTGTCGGCCGAAACTGACTGGCCTGGGCGCATATTGAGTCCCACGCTTTACCTAGAATCGGAAGATAAGCCCGACTGCGGGATCGATCGTGTTGCGATTGAGGTAGCCGTTAGCCAGTCCATTATTGACTTGCGAGAACATGAACCCGGCGTAAGCCTCAAACTTCGCCGCAAATCTCCAATCGACGGCGAATGAAACGGCGTCGAACGTGCCACTGCAAGCCGCCTTTGCGGCGGTACTGCAAGAAGCGCCAGCGCCAAAGTTGTTTTGATCGTAATGATAATAAGCGCCGATCACATCCACCTTGTCGGTGACTGCGTACTTTGCCCCGGTCCAGAATACCTGCAAAATCTTGTCATGAGCGTCAAAGGCGGTGTTGATGATATTCGTATTGTTGATGGCGGCACAGCCGAGGCAGAGAAAATCTCCCGTGAGATCATTAAAAGCGGTCTGGGGATTGCTGGGAGGCATAAATTGAATCCATTCGTAGCCGGCATACAATTTAAGTGACCCGTTGGTATATTTGGCGAGCAGCATCACGCTGGCTTGATCGGAGATCGTAGCAGTCAGAACTTGCGGTAGGAACGGCGGCAGCGGGTTGCCAGCGGGCCCCAGCGGGTTCCCGGACAGCCCGATCGACACGGCGTCTGTTATGTGAGTGTAAATTGCATCGAAGGAAAGCACGCCCCTCGCCAGATTGGGAATGTCTCCTCCGACTTGAAACGAATATCCACCGTTCGCGCCATTGTTCTGCGCATAACCACCGAATTGCCAGAGCGCCGCCGCCCGAAACTGGCCAACGTCGACACGATATTTCATAGATGTGCTCACTCTGCAGTCTTCGGTGTTGCCAGCGCCGCAGGTTGTTCCCTGGTAGCCGATCGGCGAGAACGCGTTCGAACCACCCATCGGGTCATAGGCAACGATGCCCTCCACCCTGAGAGTATTCTGCCGAAAAACGGTCAGCGTGCCATAGGGTGAGCTGACGCCGACATAGCCCAATCCATTAAAAAATTGCCCCGCTTGGCTCGAATCGCCATTCGAACTTTGGTCTGTGAGGGGAGTGCCGGCGTTTTGGGCGACCGACTTCGGTCCATTGGAGAGCTGCAAGGAATAGGGATTGAAATTGGCCTGGAGATCGAAAACAAACGCCCAGCCAGGAGCAAATTCTTCGTTTCCCTTAATCCCGATGTTTGACTGACTCACCGCATTGTTTGCAAGATTCCATAGCGCTCGATTGCTGTTCTTCTGGATGAGATATTCGGCTCCGGCGGGTAATGACCCGTTATAAGGTGTGCCGTGACTCTGCCAGGTCACGCCCGCGTCTACGGTGCCGTAGACCGTAATGCCATACCAACTCAACGGGCAGCTGGTATCGAGAAAATCCCAAAGGCTGCTACAGGCAGCTGGCGCGGTCACCGCCGTGGGCGGCGGGGCCTTCGTCACCATATCCGCAGCGGTAACGGCCGTTAGTGACGTCGCGATGAGCAATGTCGAAACGCCAGCTATGCTAAGCGAAGTGCGCTTCATGGTTGTCCTTAGAAGGCAGTTCACGTTGCTCGGGGACATTCTTGCAGCGCTACGCAGTTGCCCGAAGGTCGAAGGTGACTTCGCGTCGCTTTTTTGTGAATTGTTGCGGCTGGGTCACAATGAGTTGGTCCCGCCCCGAGGACCCAAAGCGGCATTCGCGCACAATAACGGTGAGTTGGGATCGAACGAATTTGGCGGCCAATGAAGCTTAGCTAGTCGATCAGAGCGACCGTCCGCACCTCGGTACTCGTATCGGGCTCAGCGATGTCCAACTTCGCAGGAGAACAGCTATCCGCGACCAAGCGGCGTTCCCATTGCGGCTCGCGCCTCCTGCGCCAAGGCAGGGCCGCGAAGAATGCGGGCAACGATAACTGCAATGATCGCGCCTGCTGCGGGTCCAACTACGTAGATCCACCAGGTCGTCAGATCACCGCGGGCGAGGTCAGGTCCGAAACTTCGTGCCGGATTCATGGAGGCACCCTCGAAGGGTCCACCCATCGTACCCCACGACATAATGTACGCACCCACGGCCAGTGGTACGAAGGGACCGTTGAGCTTCGGTCCGTTGGCTATGGCCAAGACCATCAGCACCAACCCGAACGTGATTATGCCCTCGAAGCCGACTGCCTGCCATAATTGGCCTGGCTGTGGGACGGTAGCTGCAAGATTACCCTTCACGCCAAACAATGCCCTTGCCAGAAGTGAACCAGCTGCCGCGGCCACCAATTGAACAACGAAATATACGCCGGCCATTGGCCATCCCATGTCGCCACGCAACGCGAACGCAAACGTCATAGCGGGATTGAAGTGTGCGGAGATATCTCCCAGGAAATACACGGCAGCGACGAGCCAAAGAGCCGACACGGTCGAGAGAACGAAGGCTGCCTCCCATGGCTGGACGGGGCCTCCACCATAAAGGGCGAGGATGGCCGCTCCGCCCGACAGCACGAAAGTCAGCCCCGACACTCCGATGAACTCCGAGAGTAATCGGCGTAGTCTGTGGTCAGGCTTCTTCCAATCGGCGAAATACCGGTCCCCCCCGACGACGGCGACGAGCGCCCGTTCGCCATGCAGAACAGTGGCCGTTTCTGACTTGATTTCCGCATTGCTACTCATCGCCGCATCCTCCCTCAGTGGTCGCGGGGGGCTATTTGCGGCGCCGGCTCGAATCCTTGAGCCGGCGTCTCTTGCATCTGCACCGGCCTAGGCTGCGGCCGCCACATACGGCTTCACCATTTTCTTCGGATCGACGACCCGATCGAACTCGGCCTCCGTGACATAGCCCAATTTGAGGGCGGCGGCCTTTAACGTCAGATCGTTGTCCATGGCGTAGTGCGCGATCTTCGATGCCTTGTCATAACCGATGACCGGCGAAAGCGCGGTCACCAGCATCAGCGAACGATCCACGTATTCGTTGATCTTCTTCAGATTTGGCTTGGTGCCCTCGACCAGGAACTTGCGGAAGTTCACGCAGCCGTCGGTCATGATCGTGATCGAATGCGTGATGTTAAAGATCATCAGCGGCTTGTAGACATTCATTTCGAGATAACCGCCGGCGCCACCAAAACCGACTGCGACGTCGTCGGCCATTACCTGGACTGCAATCATCGCCAAGGATTCGCACTGCGTCGGATTGACCTTGCCAGGCATAATTGAAGAACCAGGCTCATTTTCAGGAATGTCCAACTCATGAAATCCTGCGCGCGGGCCGCAGGACATTAGACGGATGTCATTGGCGATCTTGTAGAGCGACACCGCAAGAGTGCGCATCGTTCCAGAAAGTTGGACCAGCGCATCGTGGGCGCCCTGGACCGTGAACTTGTTGGGTGCGGTGACAAATGGCAGGCCGGTGAGCTTACCGATCTGGGCAGCAGCCGCTTCGGCAAAGCCCGGCGCCGAGTTGATGCCGGTTCCCACCGCCGTGCCACCGAGCGCCAGGCGATACACGCCATTCAAGGCCGTCTCGATCCGTTCCAAGTCGTCACTCAGCATGCCGGCGTAGCCAGACCATTCCTGACCGAGGGTCAGTGGTGTGGCGTCCTGCATGTGCGTGCGTCCAATTTTGACGATATCGCTCCATTCTTTGGATTTCTTAGCGATGGCATCATGCAGTGCCTTCACCGCTGGGATGAGTCGCTCCTTCACGTTAACGGCCGCGGCGATATTCATCGCCGACGGAAAGGAGTCGTTCGACGACTGTGCCATATTGACATGATCGTTAGGATGAACCGGCTTATGGCTACCCAGCGGCGTGCCAGCGATTTGACTGCACCGGTTGGAGATCACTTCATTGACGTTCATGTTGAACTGGGTGCCGCTACCGGTCATCCAGACGTGCAAGGGAAACATATCGTGATGCTGGCCGGCGAGGATTTCGTCGCAAGTCTGAACGATCAGTTTGTATCGTTGATCATCGAGTCGCTTGCTGTCGTGGTTGGCGATAGCAGCGGCTTTCTTCAATGTCGCATAGGCCGTGATCATCTCACGGGGGATCAGATCTTTCCCAATACTGAAATGTTCGAGTGAACGCTGGGTTTGAGCACCCCAGAGTTTGTCGCCGGGAACTTCAACGACGCCAAGGCTGTCCGTCTCTTTCCTCATCTCGGTCATGGGTACTCCTCCTTCGTTCTGCGACTGGATTCTTTCAGCGTGACCACTCCATTGCCTCAGCCGTCGATGGTCCGCAGGCTGGTGGCATTCGTCGAAGCCTCTCTGCTCATCTTTTTGGATATGCGGTCCAAATGTAATCCTGCGCCGACACCTTCGTGTGGCACGCGAACCCACATTCGGCGCGCTCGGACTAAGCTCGGAAGGCTTAAACGTGTCGGCCGCCGGATCATAATCCCACTGGGCATATGCCCATCCGTGCGTGTCTGGGAATCGCTTGGTATCTTTTTCGATAAACGCAACCGTTTTCAGGGTGTCCGGCACGTTTACGAAATAGGGGGACGCAGCGTTCTTTTTAAAGGACCACTCGATCTTCGTAATTTTGGAGCCGTCGGGAAAAAGCTTGCCGTCGCCGGGAACGCCGTCCCTATAGGCGTTGATCATCACGTCATTCGCCGCGATCACTTTCAAGCTGGTTTCGGTCTGACTTACTGCAACATCTTGCCAGGTTTCGTATCCCCTGAAGTCAGACCACGCGAGTCCGTTCGGTATTTGCAGCGTGTACCTGTCCTGCGCCGCAAGGGCCAAGCTGCCCACAACGGCGGTTACCACGCTGACGGCAATCGGCAGGATGTTTTTACTTTTCGGTCTGCCGACTGTCGCAATGCTCGACATGATCGGTCTCCACATCTGAGACCGAGAGCCGTCTCGGCCTCGCTCAAAAAAACTTGGTTGAATTGATCCAACAATCAGTTCGGAGTCGGAGATAAGGGAAATTTCTTGTTTCGGCACTGTACAGACAAACATATCAAGGCGGACGTTGCATGGAATTTGATATAAATCAAAATATTGCTCGTAGATCGCCGACAGACGGACGACAGCCAGGAGCCGACCGGTCGCTCGAAAAATCGGTATGATCCGCCTCAAGTTCAGCGTTCATCCGAGGAATCACGAGCATAGCGCGATTCCACCGGTCAAATCGGCGACGTTTACCTAAAGGAGGGAGCCATGAAACGAATTGCATTATTGTTCGTCGCAGTTGTAACCGCAACAGGCGTAGTTGCGTGGATGGCGCCCCCATCATTGGGACAGGACAACAAAAGCCAAGTCACCAAAACACAAACCGGCACTAAAGAGGCCAAGCAAGTCATCGTAACAACAATCCCGCGCGGATACCGCGACTGGAAATTCATTTCGGCGGCGCATGAAGCAGGTGAACTTAACGACATACGCGTTGTGATCGGCAACGACAAAGCGATCAAGGCCTATCGCGCAGGCAAGCCCTCCTTCCCCGAGGGCACTATCATTGGGCGAGTCGCTTGGAAAATGGTTCCATCAGAAGAGAACAACAAGACGTTTGGTCAAGCGCAATCGTTCGTTCCCGGAGATGCACCCGACTGGTACCTGCAGTTTATGGAGAAGAACACCAAGAAGTATGCCGCGACGGGCGGTTGGGGTTACTCGAATTTTGGCAAAGACCTCAAACCGCTCACCGACGAAAAGATGATGTAATCTTGCTATACCTGTCACCAAGCTGTCGAGGCCCGCGACTACATCTTCACAAAATACGCGCCTTGATCGCTGCGGTGCACGCATGAAGCAGCCCGCCGACCTCGGCAAATGAGATCGCGTCGAGAATCAGGTCACTCATTGCCAGCGAGGAAAAACCACTGGCTACGTCGCCAGCCGCGATCTAACGCCAGTGCAGTGACGCTTGCTTCATCAAAGCCCTGCGCTGTGCTTCGCAAAAAGACTTTGGCCGATGATGTCCGCTTTGGGTCAAAAGCGGACATGACGCACTGAAAATCCGATGTCTGCTTTACCCCCGAAAGCGGCATTGATCCGTCTGCTTCTGATGTCCGCTAAGTGCCAAAAGCGGACAGGTCTCCTATCTGTCTGTTGGAGGTGTGAGTGCGACCGCGGCTTCCGTTGTGAGCAGCAGAAACGTCAGCGTCTCCTGCAGATAGAGTCGCACAACGCTGTCGGTGTGGTTCAGATATCCGATCGAGACGTCCTGGCCGATGTGCAGATCGAAATCGCCACCCCGAGTGGTGAGTACGAAGGCGCCGGATATTGCAGGGGCCCAGATGATGTCGTCTTTGACAAGCTTTCTTACATGTTCCAGTAGCGGGTATCCGTTGTCGCTACTCTCGGCGAGACTCGTATAGGCATTGGCACCAAGCACCACCGAATAGGGTCCATCGACACCGACGAGACGCAGCTGACTCAACGCCTCAGCAATGACGTCGGGATACTCACGCACATCGGCCGGCAGCGTCATGATCGGATTGCTGGTTCCCTGACGGACGCCGACAATGCCAGCCGCTGCGTAGCCCTCGAAAATAGCTCGGTCCTCGGCATATGCAATCTTCTGTGCGGCGTCCTTCGCGGGTTGCCAGTCGGAATCGTTAGCTCCGCGTTCCACGTCGTCGATCTGTTGACGATCCAGCTCGAACGGAACTCGAAACTCGATCAACGGCTTGACTTCACGCTGCCGTGCGAGAATCCCGTCCTCCGGTGTCGCAATCGTCTTGAGGTGGCCGGTGCCGATCGCGGAAAGGCCGACGCCGCCTGAGCCTTGCACGTCGACCACGCGCCGCCCCGCGAGATGGCGCTTGAGTGTGCGCGTCGTCTCCTCCTCGATGTCTGCCCACGCCGCATCGGATATTGGGGCAAGCTCGCGATGAAGATTATTCATGCCGATTTTCTCCTTTGAGGGAGCCGATGCCGAGCGAACCATCAGACACTGCTATCGTGGAAGGCTCAACCACCGACGGTGCGGCCGGCGTCCCTGCAATGACGTCGTCGTTGACGGATTCCAAAAATGATGCGGACGGCACAAAGAACAGGGTTCCAGTCACTGCACGACTGAAGTCAAGCAGCCGATCATAATTACCGGGCGGCCGACCAACGAACATGTTCTCGATCATCTGCTCGGTCACCCGGGGCGTTCGACAATAGCCGATGAAGTATGTGCCGAACTCGCCCGCGGCCGCATTCCCAAAGGGCATGTTGTCGCGCAGTATCTTGAACTCCCTCCCGTTCTCGGTGATCGTGGTGAGCGCATTATGCGCCGACGTCGGCTTTATCGAATCGTCCAGTTCGATGTCGGACAGCTTGTTGCGGCCAATGATGCGTTCCTGCGCTTCCGTGGACAATGCGTTCCAGCTGTCCATGTCATGCAAATATTTCTGCACGATAACGTAGCTGCCGCCGGCAAATGCGCGATCCTCCTCGCCGATGATCGCAGCGTCAATCACCGCCTGCCCGCGGGGATTCTCTGTGCCATCGACGAACCCGAGGAGGTCGCGATCGTCGAAGTAACGAAATCCATGAACCTCGTCGACCGCCGAAACCGCGTCACCGAGGCTCGCCATGATCCTGGTGGCGAGTTCGAAGCAGAGATCCATGCGCTTCGCGCGGATATGGAACAATAGATCGCCCGGCGACGATACCGCGTGGCGCGACCCTGCCCGAATCTCCCGGAAGGGGTGCAGTTCGGCCGGCCGCGGCTGCCCGAACAGGCTGTCCCATGCTTCGGAACCGATCGCCATCACACAGGTGAGGCCGGCTTCTAGGTTGCGAAATTCCACTGCGCGGCTCAAAGCGGGAAGGTCTGCACAGAACGATCGAGCCGCCGCGTGATGGTTCGGGCCCGGGTTTATTGTCACAACCAGAAAAATCGCCGCCCGGGTCAGCGGTGCTGCAACCGGCTGCGAGACAATCACGCCATCAGTGCCTGCTTTGGCGGAGGACATAAAGCACTTCCTTGGGCGACATCCCCTCGGTCGCAATATTAACATGATAGCAAGAAGGGATGTCCGCTTTGGGTCAAAAGCGGACATGGCGGACTCAATTTGCGATGTCCGCTTTACCCCCAAAAGCAGACATCGCTGAGCGCAATCACCATGTCCGCTTTGTGCCAAAAGCGGACATTTTGCGCTGCAGTGAAGAACATCCTTATTCGATCGCGTCGCCGGCAACCCGAGCTTGGGCCCACCGGTGTATGTTAAGCTGAGTAAATGCGGGATTTTGTTGAGTATTTGCGAGCTTATCGGGCCTATGTCTCGGCCAACCTTGGTTGGGGCAAAGCCTTAAGGTTTGCACTTGTGTGGCTTGCTGGAATGTTTGCCCCGCTCGCATCAAAGACGTTACTCGAATTGCCGAATTGGGTAGCGGTAACGTGGATGATTGTTTGGGCGTTTCTCGGCTATATTTTTGCTACGGAATGTGGAAACATCATCGCACTCAGATTGCGCGCTCAAGTCAGCTAGACCGAAAATAACCGCCGGTACGAACCATAGCGGCGATGTCCGGTTTACCCCCGAAAGCGGACATCGTTTGGCTATGCGTCACGGGCTTGGCTGCAGCGCTGTAAATTGCATTGCGGCGCATCAATACAAACCCATTTTTTTGATGATTCGGCCTATTGCCGGAGAAAGACAGAGTCATGTTGCCACCGATCATCCGCTTCATTCAGCATTGGAAGCCATGGGCGCGTCGTGCAGGAACCTTCCCGTTTGAGCGAGCGTGAATTGGCCGACATTGGGATTGCCCGCTGCGACATCGACCGTATCGCAAGGGGGCAGTTCCGCCAGTAGGCCGTCAGGCGACCGCCGCCATTCGCATTCGTTGACAGCGCCCGGCGATGCCGAGGGTTGCGCACTATCAGTACGGGGCAAAAAATGCCCGATCTAATCGACACAAAACTCCAACAGCTCGGCAATCAACTGTCTGGTCGTTTGTCGATGCCCGGCGACAACCGCTACGCAGTGGCGACGGCTGTGCCCAACGCCCTCGATCCCCCGTATGCTGATCGCAAGGCAGAGCTTCTGCGCTGGCTAACCGAAGAGGGGCGTTTTGCGCCCGATACCGGTCGCCTTCTTGAGATGCTCTGCGAGAAGCTTACCGCGCTCGGGGTGCCGATAGCTCGCGCCACGGCGCATGTCCGTACGCTTCATCCAGAATTCCGGGGAGTATCGCGTATCTGGCGGCGTGGACAGAGTACTGAAATTCGAACGTCGCGGCACGGTATCGAGTCTACGTCAGATTACCAGAATAGTCCCGTTGAGCATGTCATCGAAACCGGACAGTGGCTTGATGTTGTTCTTAGCGAAGCCACCGACCGGCGCTTCCCGATCCTCGCGACGCTCCGGGCGGAAGGCATTACGCATTACGTGATGGCGCCTCTTATCTTTTCGAATCGCATCGTCACCCCGGTATCGTGGGCAAGCGACGCTCGCGGCGGCTTTACGGAAGAGGATGTTGAACTTTTTCGCGATCTGGTGCCGGCCTTTGCCCCAGTTCTCGAAGTGACAGCGGGGCGGCGGATTTATGGTGAACTTCTTGCCACCTATGTCGGTCGAGATCCGTGCGCGCAGATCATGGCGGGCGCCGTACAGCGCGGCAACGTCCACCACATCAAGGCGGCGATGCTGCTCGCCGACCTGCGCGGTTTCAGCCGACTTACAGATGAGCTTCCAGAGCAAAGGATCATTGAACTCCTCAATGCCTTCTTCGATTTGGTGGTCCCTGGCGTCATCGGGAGTGGAGGCGACGTCCTAAAGTATATCGGTGACGCGGTCATCGCGATCTTTCCAGTCACTGGCGATGATCCGGCGCCAGCTTGTGCGTCGGCCCTGGCTGCGGCGCAGATAACACTGGCTGCGCTCCAAGCTTTACCGCCGGACGTCCAGCGGCATATTTCCATCGATATCGCTCTGCACTATGGCGATGCTGCATACGGCAATATTGGCTCTGGCGATCGTCTCGACTTCACCGCCGTCGGGCGCGACATCAACATCCTCAGCCGGCTGGAACTTCTCTGTAAGGATGTCGGCCGCCCGCTGCTCATGAGCGGCGCTTTCGCCGCTGAAGTTGCGGCACCGGTCTTTGAGATCGGCCATTTCGATTTGCGTGGCTTCCGTCAGCATCAGTCCTTGTACGGGTTGCGCCAAGACTGAGCTGATGTCCGCTTTGGGTCAAAAGCAGACATTGCCTCGATCAATCGGGATGTCCGCTTTACCCCCGAAAGCGGACATCGGTTGAATGCTCTGGGATGTCCGCTAAGTGCCAATAGCAGACATTCGCCGCCTCATTTGATCACCTCACCGGCGATGGCAAGTAAGCCTGGCGGGATGGTGAGGTTGCCACCATCACCGTCGATGATCGCGTCGGAGGGCCATGGTCACGCCATCAGCAAGGCACACATTAGAGCAAGCGAAAATGGTGTTGTCTCAATAGGGTGTTTGCACATGGGGTCATTGCAAAAGATCGACCACATCGTCGTGCTCATGCTGGAGAACCGCTCGTTCGATAGTCTGCTCGGCACGCTCTATCCAAAGTCCGATAGCTTCGAAGGCTTGACCGGTAACGAACAGAATCCCGATGCGAGTGGCACGCCGGTTGTGGTCTGGAACAGCCCAGGCACCGACGAAACCACCATGCGCATTCCTAATCCAGATCCCGGCGAGCTGTGGACCGACATCAACATGCAGCTGTTCGGCAACTCCGTGCCAGCGCCGGGTCAGAGACCTTCCATGGACGGCTTTGTCCAAAATTATCTCGCCCAACAGCAATTAAACCCGCAACAAACTTACGATCCGAAAAGCGTGATGCACTATTTCGCGCCTGCGCAGGTGCCGGTACTATCGCAGCTCGCCCAAAAGTTCGCGGTCTGCGACCATTGGTTCGCTTCCGCGCCATGCCAAACTTGGCCCAACCGCTGGTTCGTCCATGCTGCTACCGCCGATGGCCATGAGAACAATGATCCGCCGCACTTTCCCGATGTGCCGACAATCTTCAACCGCCTAGAACAGGCCGGCATCGATAGTTGGAAGATCTATTTTCACGACATTGCCCAGGCACACACACTGTTGCAGCTGTTCCTCTTGGGTAGCCACTTCCACTCCTATCGGCAGTTCCAGGCCGACTGCCAGACTGGACAGTTGCCAGCTTATTCTTTCATTGAGCCGCAATACTTTGCCGATTTCGGTCACCCGGAAAACGATCAGCACCCGCCATCAGTGGTCACGCTCGGCGAGCAGTTGATCGCCGACGTCTATAATTGTTTGCGGGCCAGTAGGGTTTGGCGCAAAACCTTGCTGATTATCACTTATGACGAACATGGCGGCTGCTACGATCACATGGCACCGTCCGCCGCGGCGCCGCCCGAACGGCCCCTGGCCGGACAAACCTTTGCCTTCGACCGCTATGGTGTGCGCGTGCCGACGGTCTTCGTGTCGCCCTATGTGGCGCCAGGCACAATCTTCGGCAAGTCAAGCACCGTGCCGTTCGACCACACCGCTATCATTGAGACCGTACGCAAGCGCTTCGGCATAAGCGAGGCACTCACCGCGCGCGACGCCCAGGCGCCGGACCTCGATAGCGTGCTCACCCTGCCGCGACCTACCAACCTCGGCCCGCTCCGATTAAGGGCGCTGCCCTATGCCCCATCTCCGACAACGGCCGCGGTAGCGCAGACCAAGCCACTCAACTCCGGGCAAAAGGCGCTGGTACGGCTTGCTGCGAATCT
>Ga0306920_100009330_pt1 | contig 13076 bp, 5 predicted proteins | sample flu12Cox44000170_FD_204666 | JGI IMG/M metagenome (GOLD analysis project Ga0306920, IMG submission 204666) | Lab enrichment of tropical soil microbial communities from Luquillo Experimental Forest, Puerto Rico - flux4day.12C.oxic.44.000.170 (v2)... | ecosystem: Environmental > Terrestrial >...
TGAGCACTCCGGGAGCTTTGGAATAAACGATCGCGCCATAGGCGGATTTGGCGTCTTTCAGATTGGCGATGTCCTGATAGATCGGCGTTGTGCCCTTGGTCGAATCGATCGAATAAGCAGCGGGCTTGATGGATTGATAGAAGCGTTTCCAGATATTCTCGTTGGGCTTTATCGAGGCCAGCGCCTGATAAGCCATGTACTGCGCGAAGCCCTCCTTGAGCCAGAGGTCGTCGAACCAGCGCATGGTCGTGAAGTCGCCGAACCATTGGTGCGTCAGCTCATGGAGCACCAGGATGTCGCGATTGAGATGGTCGCTATGCGTCGGCGCCACGCGAAAAAGAACCGATTCCTCTCGCAGAAAAGTTGCCCCGGCGTGTTCCATGCCTCCGTAGGCAAAGCCGGGAACAAGCACCATGTCATATTTTGGAAAGGGGAAAGGCTCGGCGAAGAAGCAGGAAAGATAATCGATTCCCTGGGCCGCGATTTGCTGCACCTCCGGCGCTTCTTCTTCCGCCTTCTTGAGTTTGGACGGGCGAACATACAACCCAGGCAGCCCGGGGGTTTCATGCACTTTGCGAAATGGGCCAGCGGCAAAGGCAAAGAGATAGGTGCTGATGGGTCGTGTTTCGGAAAAAACGGTAGTGCGTTGACCAGGACCAGCTTGCGATTGCGATGCGATGGCGGTATTCGAAACGGCTGTCCAATTTTCGGGGGCAGTCAGTTCGAGATGAAAACGGCCTTTCAAATCGGGCTGGTCAAAGCACGGAAAAGCCATCTCGGCATCCATGGGAACAAACAGGGTGTAGAGGTATTCGGTGTTGTCGTCTTTATCTTCAAAGCGAGTGATCGCTTTCCCTGCCGTAGCGACCGGCGCAGTGAAGTCTACGCTCAGAGTATTTTCACCCGCCCGGACGACGTTGGCCGGCAATTCGATGTGGCCGTTGTCAATCTTGGCCGGAACCGCCAAACCATTGACGGTCAGGTTCGTGACGCTTCCTCCGCGGAAGTCCATCAGAATCGCCTTCGAAGAGCCGGAGTGAAACTGAAGATCCTCATGGCCCGATGCGGAGGAAGCGTGCGGAGTAAGCGTGAAGCGGAGATGATAGCGCAACTCGGAAATCTCCGCGGCTCGCTCGCGGGCAAGATCCCGCGGGATGCCCTCGGGCGGTCGGGCCATCGAATTGTTCGCAAACAATAGCGCGACCGCGGCAAGAATCATGCGCATGGAGAGAAGAAATCTACACGAGGGCAAGCGGCGAGGGAAGGACGGAATGGCGGGCGGCGACGGGAAGCCCATTGGCGGCGGCGGGCCGGGGCTACTCGCCTGCCCCATTTTCTGCACAATTTCAGCCAGAATAACGTTATGATAAGGCCCGCCAGAGAGAGGAGCCAAGGGGGTGAGGCCTTGCATTCGAAGAAACTCCGCCGCGTGAGTTCTAGGTTTTCCGCTGTATTGCTCTTGGTGGTGTTGATCATGGTTTTTTCCCTCTTCGAGCGCGGGCGGGCTCTCGCCCAGGGGCAAAATCCATCGGTGAATGGTCCGTGGATGGACAAAACGCTCACGCCGGACCGCCGCGCGGATCTGGTCCTCCAAGAAATGACCCTGGATGAGAAGATCGCGCTGCTCCACGGGAACGGCATGCCGGGATGGCCGAGAGCCGTGCCTCACGCCAACCCCTCCCTTGGCAACGGTGGCGCGGGTTTTGTACTTGGGGTCCCAAGGCTGGGAATCCCGATCATCCAGATTAGCGACGCCGCGTACGGTGTGCGCAGCAGCGGTGAGAACGGCCGCTACTCGACAGCGCTGCCGTCGAACGTGGCCTCGGCCGCAAGCTGGGACGCCCAGGCAGCCTGCGCTTACGGTGCGCTCATCGGGCGCGAATTGCGCGCCCAGGGCTACAACATGTCGCTTGGCGGCGGGGTGAACTTGACTCGCGAACCTCGCAACGGCCGGACCTTTGAATACCTGGGGGAGGATCCGATCCTCGCCGGCACGCTGGTAGGCAACCGGGTGAAATGCGAGCAAGCCCAGCACGTGATTGGCGACATGAAGCACTACGCTGTGAACGATCAGGAAAGCGGGCGCAACGAAGTGAACGCGATCATCAGCAAGCGGGCCATGCGCGAGAGCGACCTCCTGGCCTTTCAGATCGGGCTCGAAATTGCCAATCCGGGTGCGGTGATGTGCTCTTACAACGCGGTCAACGGCGACTACGCCTGCGAAAACAGGTATCTGCTGACAGACGTGCTCAAAAAGGATTTGAACTTCCCAGGCTTTGTGGTTTCCGACTGGGGTGGCGCGCACAGCACGGAAAAGGCATCGGCCGCAGGACTCGACCACGAGGAGCCCATGGACGATTTCTTTGGAGACCAACTCAAACAGGCGGTGGAAGCGGGCAAAATTTCTAGGGCCGAGTTGGATAACCACGTGCATCGCATTCTGCGTTCGGAGTTTTCGAGCGGCATCATCGATGATCCGGTCAAGAAAAGCGTGGTCGACGTCGAAGAGGGCTTTGCAGTTTCGCGCCACATCGCGGAGCAAAGCATGGTGCTGTTGAAGAATGACCAGGGGATATTGCCGCTCGATCCCGCAAAGCTGCACTCCATCGCGGTTATCGGGCCGAATGCCAATACCAGCATGATTTCCGGTGGCGGCTCGGCGCAGGTCGATCCTCCCGGACAAGGCGCAACCCAATGGAAAGAGCATGTTTGGTATCCATCGTCGCCGCTGAAAGCCATCGCTAAAAAAGCTCCGGGAGCGACCGTGGAGTTCGACTCAGGCGCGGACCCGTCGGCAGCGGCAGCCTTGGCGAAGAGGTCGGATGTGGCCATTGTCTTTGTCTATCAGTGGACGAGCGAGGACATGGATCTGCCGAATCTGTCTCTGCCGGACCATCAGGATGCCATCATTCGGCAAGTGGCCGCCGCCAATCCGCGGACCGTCGTGGTGCTCGAAACAGGTAGCGCGGTAACCATGCCCTGGCTCGAGCAGGTTGGCGGAGTCTTGGAGGCGTGGTATGCCGGCAGCAAGGGTGCCGAGGCGGTCGCGAGTATTCTCTTCGGCGACGTGAATCCCAGTGCCAAGCTGCCCATGACTTTTCCGCGTAGCGAAGCGGATCTGCCGCATCCCGAGGTCAAGACACCGCCGCGGGAATCCGGCGAAGCCAAGCCCAGCTTTGCAGTCCACTACGACGAGGGTTTGAAGGTCGGCTACAAATGGTACGACGCGGAAAACAAGCCGGTGCTATTTCCTTTCGGCTTCGGACTCTCCTACACGACGTTCCGCTACTCAGGACTGCGAGTGAGTACCGGAAGCGAAACGAAGGTCAGCTTCACGGTGAAAAACACCGGCAGCCGCGCGGGAGAGGAAATCGCCGAGGTATACGCGGCGCTTCCATCGAGCGCGGGAGAGCCGCCGAAACGGCTGGTCGGGTGGGACAAAGTGCACCTGAATGCCGGCGAGAGCAAGGAAGTAAGTGTGCCGGTGAAGGCTTTTTATCTCTCCATCTACGAGGAAGCTTCGGATAGCTGGAAACTGGTGCCCGGCAGCTACACGTTCATGGCGGGTAGCTCCTCGCAAAGTTTGCCGCTCGTCGAAAAGGTCAACCTGAAATAGACGCTTGGCGCCCGAAGGAAACCCGCGCGCTACCATTGGCTAACAGCGTTTTTCCGCGTGAGGCTAGCGGCCTGCGGCAGCCCGGCGAGCCAGGAAGTGGGACCGGTAGAACTCAAAGAAGCGGCTGGTGAAGCGATTCTCCGGGTCAAACCGGCATTTTTGGCGGAAGAAGTCATCCATCTGTGGATACGCACGCCGGAGGTCGTCCGGTTCCAGTTCGCGGGCATAGGTCAGATAAAACGTCCCGCCGTTCTCGACCGCCAGCCGCGTCAGACGCTCGGTGAGCGAGTTGCTTTTGGCCCAGCCTTCGGGGGAAAGCGGCTCGTTCAGATAAAGCACCGCGGCCAGAGCTTCCTCGCGTGGCGCGTAAGAGAGAAAAGACTCGGTGTCTCGCCGGACATACCGAATCGTCAATCCCAAAAGGTTCATCCGCGACTCGCGGAGCACCTCGCGTGCCGATTCCATGAATGACCGAAAGCGCGGTAAGGGGACAAAAAACTCCTGAATCACGTCGGTGTTCGCGGGCGAGTGATATTCAAACATTTTGATCGCCGAGACCGGCGGCCGCATGGCGTTATTGCGGGAGACGAGTCCGCCGCGCGACGGGTGTAGGGAGATCCACTTCTCGGCGTGCCAGCGAGCGGTCTTCCCCCAAGAGTATCTGCGCGACAGAGCGAAGAGGAACCGATCGCGTCGAACGTTTCGCTCGTGGTCCAGCCGGAAGATATTTCTAGCGCGCGCGGGTGTTACTCTCCATTTGGTCACGATGGTGTCATCGAGAAAACCACGCGCGGCAATCGAAGGGCGCGCGATGAAGAGCTTCACTTGGGGGTCGCCTTGAATCTTCTCTACGAAGTACTCCGGGAAAGAAGCCAAAGGCATGATTTCGGAACTCTGCTGGTAGACGGAGTTCTCGACGAGCTCCAGATCCACATCCAGGATGATGCCGAACATGCCGTAACCGCCGATAGCGAGGCAAAACAGGTCCCGGTTCTCGGAACGACTGGCATGAACCACCGAGCCGTCCGCAAGCATGATGCGAAAGCCAAGAACGCTCTGGATGACCGTCGAAAACGCGAGATCCCGGCCATGGGCGTTGGCGGAAAGCGAGCCACCCACGGTGAAATTATTGTCGGACTGCATCGCTTTCACCGCCAGGCCCGATGGATTTACCGCGTCCTGAATCTTTTCCCAGCTGATGCCGCTTTCGACGGTGACCCGCTTGCCTGGCACGTCCAGAGAGACGACACGATCGAAGCCCTTCAGATCGAGAGCGACCGCGCCGTCGGCAAAAGCATGGCCGCCAAGATTGTGCGTTGTTCCCACCAGGCAGACCGGTAGGTTCCTCTTGCGCGCCTGATCGAGGACCTCGTGAATGCCGAAGACGGTCCGCGGAGAGTGCACCGTCTGGACACGTGCGGAGTAGACGCGGCGGGCATCAACCAGCTGCAGGTGCGGAGTTTCTTTTTGGATCTTGTGGAGGGCGCTCTGAAGCCGCGCGCGCGCCCGCGATGGCACTTCAGGGTACACGGGAAGATAGAGCAGTTGGCGATGGGCCGCGCGCAGATTTTCCGGCCCACGGAATTGTCCTCCCGATGGAGGAGCGATTACCGAGAGAGCTGAGCCGGCGGTCGTGGCGTCGAATCCGTAGGTACGAAGCGCGGCGGCAAATCGCTCGGGCGCTTCCACAAGGACAGGAAAAACCCAATAGCTATGGAGCGGCGCGGCGCGGCCGAGACAAGTCATTCCAGGCGGCAGTCCGCGTGCAAATTGCCTTCCCACCTCCCTCCGCTCCCACAATCGCTGCGTCCGAAACGTCCGGAGCCGTCGCAGCAAGAGCGCCAGAAGGGGAGCCGACGGCTGTATGCGAATCAGCGCCAGGTCCTCCTCCTCATCTTCTGGCGGAAGATTCCGCACCGCGTTGATCACCTGGTCGAAATCCTTTTCGAGCAGCACGCAGGCACGGTAAAAAAGCCCATAGAACAGCGGAATGGTGAACAACTTGACGAGGACGTGGGTGAACACGAGATGGAAGAATTCGCGGCGAGACTGCACGGGATAGCTTTGTTGCAGCAAGCGCATCTTTCGCTGAAGTTGGGGATCCTTCAGGCGAACGAGAGCCCCAGCTAGGGCGGTGGCGGTCTTGATGGAGCCAAAGCTAAACATCGCCGCGTCCGTTTCCGGGTGCCCGACGTAGTCCATCCCGGTGAAGGATTGCGCGCAATCTTCGAGCACAAGGATTCCGTGGCGTTTGGCGACAGCGACGAAAGGATCCAATTCCACGCGGGTGCCAAAAAGGTGCGCGATCACAACGCCCCGCGTTTTAGGGGTTATCGCGGCTTCCATTGCAGACACTTCCGGAGCGAGTTTTTCCAGATTCAGATCCAGCGGCACGGGGACCAAGCCGTGTTTCCGCGCGATGTCTGCCATCTCGCGAATGGTGAGCGCAGACATCAGGATTTCGCTGCCCGCCGGCCACGCTTGCGCCTTCAGGAAAAGGTCGAAGCCGGTGCGCACGGCGAAGGTAACCAGGACGGGTCGGTCCGGAGCAAAGGTGCGACAGATTTGTGCTTCCGACTTTGCCGACTCGCCGGGAAAAAGACATCCTACGATCGCCGCGGCAATGTCGCGCCAGCGAATGTCCAGTTGCTTCCGCGGATAGAGCAATAGTCTCTGTCGCGCCATGGCCGTAAAGTGGCGGCATTCTATATCAGGGGCGGGCAAAGAAAGGAGGGGTAATTTTCAACCGGGGCTGCGAATGGCCCAGGACACCGAACTGCTAGTCTCGAGCGAGACTATTTCGGATGGCGCTCGTTTCGCCGCCGACGACGGCGAGGCACAGGGCGGCGCCGCCGGCAATTCCGGATTCCTCGCCATAGTGCGCCCGAACAATGGGAATTTCCAGGCAGCGCTTGTTCAAGCTCCACCTAGGTAGTCGCTCGCGGATTTCTCCGAACAAAGGATTTAGCATGGCGGCCACGCCGCCCCCGATGATGATTACGTCGGGCTCCAGCAAGTCCACGATGTTGCCAAGCCAGATGGTGACCACTTCGACGGTCTCGAGCATGATTTCTCCCGCCAGCGAATCGCCCGCAGCGTAAGCGCGGCCGACAATCTCGCTGGTAAGCGCGTCGATTTTTCCGCCGGCCAGTTCGAGCATGGCGGATTTGCGCCCGGTGGCTTCGGCGAGCCGCGCCCGCGCTTTTTTTGCGATAGAAGTGCCGGAGGCCAGCGCTTCGATGCATCCCTTCTTCCCGCATCCACAGACCGGACCGTGGTAATCGATGACCAGGTGCCCTGCTTCGTCCGCAGCACCGGTGCGCCCGTGGTAGATGCGTCCGTCAAAAAGAATTCCGGCGCCGATGCCCGTGCCGATGCCGGTGTAAAAAACATTGCGATAACCGCGGCCCGCTCCCCAGAGCGCCTCCGCGAGTCCCGCGGACTTCGCGTCATTCTCGAGCTTTACTCGGCCTTCGTAGCGCCGCGCGATTTCCGCAGCAAGCGGATAGTTGCGCCAGCATGGCACGTTGGGAGGATTCAGCACCACGCCGGTGTGAGGATCGAGCGGTCCGGGAGCGCAAATGCCGATCGAGTGCGGAGCGGTGCTTTTGTCCGGCGCGAGCTTCAGCAGTTCGTCGATCGCGGAGGTCACGGCAGCAAGTCCCTCCTCCGCGGTGCCGTGGGAGTTCATCGGCACGCGGGCATGCTGGTGGATTTCGCCGTGCGGATCGACGAACCCCGCGGCCACTTTCGTGCCGCCCACATCCACGCCGATTGCCCAGGTTGCCGGATTACCCATGGCCGCTAAGAGCTCCCGCACTCGAGAAGCAGCAACATCAAGCCATCGCGATTCCGGGGCCCGCAGGCTTCGAGCCGCGAAGCGCATAATAGAAGATATAAGCGTAGCAGAGCACGGGAAGGACAAAGGCGTGATGGATGCCGACGCGATCGGCCAACACTCCCTGTAAGACGGGAATGATCGCTCCTCCGACGATGGCCATGATCAAGAGTCCCGAGCCGTCTCCGGTGAGGGGCCCGAGTTTCGCGATTCCCAGGGTGAAGATGCTGGGGAACATCACGGAATTAAAGAATCCCACCAGGATGATGCTCCACATCGCGACGTGGCCGGTGGTCAACATCGAGGTGACCACCAGCGCGCCGGCAGCGGCGGCGACGATACCCAACAAGATCCGGGTCTCCAGTTTCTGCAGGATGGCTGAGCCGATGAATCGTCCGACCATAGCCCCACCCCAGTAATACGACACAAAACCCGCAGCAGCCACTTCGCTGATGTTGCCGATGTTTTTCTGCGTGAAGTAGTTGATCAAGAAGCTTCCAATCGAAACTTCCCCGCCCACATAAACAAAAATCCCGATCGCTCCGAGCACGAGATGCCGGTATTTCCACAAACTCGCCTTGGGACCAGTTTCTCCATGCCGCTCGGCATGAGGCATGGCGGGTAGCTTGATCATGCCGATCACGATTCCAAGCAAAATCAGGGCGATTCCAATGATCAAGTAAGGCAGTTTTACGGAAGAGGCTTCCTGGACCCGGTAGGCCTGCAACGCCCCCGCAGGCATCTGTCGCAATTCATCGGGAGTTTTGGCATTTGTGCTGAGGATGAGCAAGCCCCCGAGGTACGGCCCAATCATCGTGCCGAAGGAATTGAAGGCTTGCGTGAGGTTCAGGCGGCTCGAGCCCGTTTTTTCCGGCCCGAGCACGGCCACGTAAGGATTTGCCGCTACCTGGAGCGCGGTGATTCCCGCGGCCAGCACCATCAGCGCGCATAAGAACAAAACATAAGAAGCGACGGAAGCGGCCGGAAGAAAAAGCAAGGCCCCCACGCCCATGGTCAGCAGACCGAGGACCATGGTGCGTTGGTAGCCGACCCAGTCGATCAGCTTGGCCGAAGGAATCGAGAAAATGAAATACGCGGAGAAAAATGCGAACTGGATGAGCATGACCTTCGCATAGCTGAGATCGAAGATGGCCTTGAGGTGGGGCACGAGAATATCGTTGAGGACAGTGACAAATCCCCACATGAAAAACAGGCTGGTTACCACCGCCAGCGCCGCTTTGTAGGTCTGCGAGGTCTCGCCGGCACCGCCGGTACTGCTCGTGGCTACGTTTGGCATGTGGCGTTTACGTCCAATCTTTGGTCGCTTGCCTCGCCCCTATCAAACTGCGCCTCTCAGGCGCTGAGGATGATGACACAGTTGGCGCGCGTAGAGAACCTTTGTCGTTGCACAGGTGCGGGCGCGGCGTGCTATAAGATTTCGGCGGCAACGTTATTTTGCAGATACCGGGTGCGAAATGAATACGCCAAAACCCTTGGCTCTCGTTGTGCTCTTCTGCTCATCCAGCCTTTCTTTCCTTGGAAAGCCCGGCCTCGCGCAGGAAACCGCCGCCCCCGTCGTGGTCTTGAGCGAAGCCGGGCTGAGCTCGGCAGATTCGCCGGCATTTCCGCAGCCGCAGCTCGAAAAGGCGCTCCCGGGAGCGCGCTTTGCCTCTGCCAAGGAACTCGATTCCCTGCTGACGGAGTCCTCCACTCGTCTCCTGGTGCTTCCCTACGGCTCCGCTTTCCCCGAAGAGAATTGGTCCGCCATCAACGCATTTCTCGAGCGAGGGGGAAATCTGCTGGTTCTTGGCGGACGCCCCTTCACGCGAGCCGCGTATCACGACGATTCCGGCTGGCATCTGCGCGATTACAGCGTGCGCTTCATCCGGCAGCTGTCCATGGACCAGTTTCAGACCACGCCGGGCTCGGCAGGAATGCAATTCCAAGACAATCCGGAGGTGGCCATCGCGCTGCCACCTTTCTCCTGGCAGCGCGCGTTCAGTCCTGTCATTCGGCTTAGCGCGGTGGATTTGTACAATCGCGGCGGCTCGGCCGGCTCGATTGACGCGCGGCTCGATCCGCTAGCCTGGGGAGTGAAAGATGGCCGCAAGATGGCTGCGCCGGCGATAGAAATCGATCACCTGCGAAACGGTTTTGACGGCGGCCGCTGGATCTTTCTCGCATCGGAACTGGATTCCAAATATGCCGCGAGCAACGAAGCGGTCACGCTGATTCGAGCGCTTGCCGAACGCGCGCGACACGGTTCTGAGGAATTTACGGTGCGCCCGACGCTTCCTCTTTATCTGCCGGGTGAACCCGTGGAAGTACAAGTTCTCTGGCATCCCGCCGAAAAGCCAGCCGGCCCGCTCAGGATTCGCATCGCGGAGTTTCCCGAGTCCCAGCCCTCGCAGCGCGAAACGCAAGCCGCGAACTTGTCGGCACCGCAAACTTTGTTGTTTCCCGCACCCAAGGGAAAAGGCTTTCACGTCATCGAAGCCGAGCTTCTGGAGGGCGGCAAAACCCGCAATCTGTACCGTTCTGGTTTCTGGATTCGCGATGCCGATTTCCTGCGCACCGGCCCGCGTCTGACCGTCAATCGCGATTTTTTTGAGATCGACGGCCATCCGATCGCCGTTGTCGGCACCACGTACATGTCGAGCGAAGTGCAGCGTCTCTACTTCGATCATCCCAACGTGTATGTTTGGGACCGCGACATGGCGCAGATCCAGGCCGCCGGACTCAACATGCTGCGCACCGGCTGGTGGACGGGCTGGGACAAATTCTGCGACGAAAACGGCCAGCCCTATGAACGCACGCTGCGCACGCTCGAAGCCTACCTGATGACGGCGCGCAAGCACGGCCTCCCGGTGCAATTCAACTTCTTTGCTTTCCTTCCCGACGTGCTTGGCGGGAGAAACCCCTATCTGGGCCCGGAGGCACGGCGCAAACAGCAGACTTTGGTCTCCACCGTAGTCGGGCGTTTTCACGATGTTCCGTTTCTTGCGTGGGATCTGATCAACGAACCCAGTATTTCCGAGCACTTGTGGCAGACGCGCCCGAATGGCGATCCCATCGAGCTGGCCGCTTGGAACCAGTGGCTTGCAAAACGCTATCCCCACCGCGCCGCGCTCGCGGCCGGGTGGAACGTGCTGCCCGATTCCATCTCAGGAACCATTTCCTTGCCGGGAGAACTCGAATTCAGCTCGCGAGGAATGTATGAGGGCCACAACTCGCTTCGCGTGTATGACTACTTCTTGTTCGCGCAGGAAACGTTTTTGGATTGGGTGCGTGCGATGCGGGAAAAAATCCGTGAGACCGGGTCGCAGCAGCTCGTCACCGTGGGACAGGATGAAGGCGGAGTGAGGGACCGCCTGTCGCCCGCTTTCTACGGATCGGCGGTTGATTTCACCACCAACCATTCCTGGTGGGGAACCGACGCCCTGCTCTGGGATTCGCTCACCGCCAAGCAGCCGGGCCAGACCATGCTCATTCAGGAGACCGGGCTGCAGCGCGAAATTAATCTGGATGAAACGGCGCGTTTCACGCCGGACGAGGAAGCTTCGCTATTCGAACGCAAAGTCGCCCTTTCCTTTGTACAAGGAGACGGCGCCATCGAATGGCTATGGAACACCAACTCCTACATGACAGCGGCCAACGAAGCGCCCATCGGCGCGCTGCGAGCGGATGGCACAGAGAAGCCGGAGGCGACGGTGATGCGTGATTTTGCGACCTTTGCGAAATCTCTCCATAGCCATTTGCGGGATCCGCGGCAGCCTTCCGTTGCCGTCGTCACCTCGCAGGCCGCGCAATTCTCGGTTCTTTCCGATCTGCAGCTCGAGGCGCAGCAGAAAGCGGTCCGGGCGCTCGCCTACCGACTGCAGGTCACTCCTTATGTGGTTGCCGAAAACCAAATTGCCAAGCTTGGCGCGCCGCAACTTGCGATCCTGCCCTCTCCACAGTCTTTGCACGAAGACACCTGGCAAGCTTTGCTTACCTACGTGAAGGGCGGCGGCAATCTTCTGATTACCGGACCTGTGTCGCGTAACGAACACTGGCAGTTCCGCGACCGGCCGCATGATGTCGGGTTAAGCGCGCAAGTCAAACCGCAGAGCTATCGCGCCGCGGAAATCCGCCTACCCGGCAGGAGGGTCCCTCTCACTTTTGATCAGCAAAAGCAATCCGCCCTCGAAGCGCTTCGCTTTAGCGACGACGCAACGTGGAAGGAGATTCCCAACGGCAAAGGGAAGATCTTTTGGGCGTCCTATTCGGCGGAATTGGCACAGGGCCTTGACGCCGCGGCCGCCGTTTACGGCTACCTCTTGGACACGCTCGAAATCAAGCCGGCCTTTGAATGGCAATCCCCTCGCCCGGCAGGCGTGTTGATTTGCCCTACCGAGTTTCACGATTCCGTGCTTTACATTCTGGAATCGGAGAACGCCGAAGACACCTCGATTGATGTGCGCGATGCGGCGACCGGCACGCGCTTGACACTGAAACTCCCGGCGCAGCACGCCGCGATTGCACTGATTGGAAAACAGGAGAAATCCATCATCGCCAGGTACGGATTCTGACTTTTTCCCACGATTCCGTGACCGCTCATTTTTTGCAATACTCCAGCTATCCGCAGCAGGGACTTTTTGACCCTTTTTCTGCTTGGTATTGCATCTGGCTATATCCGCGCAAATGCATCTCGATAAGGCCCATTGACAGCGTTCTGGCGGGCACCGTAGCATCGCCATCAGGCCGCATCCGCAGAAGCGTGCGCGCCGGAAGAGAGACCCTCATGAGCCTAGTAGGTGAGGATAGGCAGCGTGTGCGTGGTCAAGGTGTACAGCCCCGGTAACGCTCTTCCCATTGGTCATTCTTCAGAACGCCGAGATCCTCGAAGAGTTCGCGAACATAGATGGCCTTGGGACCCGGAACGGGGACGTAGTGCGCGGCCCAGGGATAGGCGATCGATTGGCTCGTCCAACTGGGGCTCGACTCGCGCCTTCTGCTTTGGTACATGAACTATGCCTGCCGCGACGACTATGGCGCCCTAGCCGCCGACACCTCGGCTTGGGCCGGCATTCACTACTTCTCCTCCCGCGAACCTGAGGAAAAAGGTCCGCTCACCTGGCCCGAAGGCAATGGCTGGATCACCCGCCGCCTTCTCGAGCGAGTGGGGCCGAGGATTCGCGCCGGCCAAATGGTGCATCGTGTGATCCCCACCCGTCGCGGCGTCACCGTTTTCTCGGGCGACACCGAATATCAGGCGGAATTCCTCATCTTCGCCGCGCCCACGTTTCTCGCCCCGTACGTTTTCGAAGACCTTCCGCGCTTCCGGGATTTTGTTTATTCCCGTGGCTCACCGCCAATCTCACTCTCGAACGCTATCCCGATTCTCGGGGTGCCGAACCTTCCTGGGACACCGTCTTTCTCGATTCACCAACGCTCGGCTACGTGGACGCCATGCATCAGAGCCTGCGAACACAAATCGACCGCACGGTCTGGACATTTTATTGGGCGCTTGTCGAAGGTTCACCGGCGCAAAACCGCCAGCTTCTTCTCGAGAAAGACTGGGCTTATTGGAAAGAAGCCATCCTGCACGACCTCGAACGCGTCCACCACGACATTCGCCAG
>Ga0306920_100009331_pt1 | contig 13076 bp, 12 predicted proteins | sample flu12Cox44000170_FD_204666 | JGI IMG/M metagenome (GOLD analysis project Ga0306920, IMG submission 204666) | Lab enrichment of tropical soil microbial communities from Luquillo Experimental Forest, Puerto Rico - flux4day.12C.oxic.44.000.170 (v2)... | ecosystem: Environmental > Terrestrial >...
GTCCTGCTGAGCCTGATTTTCCCGGTCGTTGCAACCGGGCAGGCTAAGGAAGGAGCCTGGTCGAAAAAGAAGTCACCGTGGGTGTCATTGTCAGCTGCGGAACGCACTCAAGTGCAGGATTTCTCCGAGGACTATAAACAGTACCTTGATGTCGCTCGATCGGCTCTTGGCTCCACGAAAGAGGTTACCCGCCGAGCCAAGGCCGCTGGCTTTGCAGAATTCTCCAAGCCGGAGCAAGTCAAACCGGGCGCGCGGCTGATCATTCCAAACCGCGAACGAAGTCTCATCCTGGCCGTTATCGGATCCGAACCCATCACCGGCGGCTCGCACGTTATCGGGACACATCACGACAGCCCGCACATCGAGTTAAAAGGCCGCCCCATCCTAGCGGCCGGCGATTTCGCCATGTTCAAAACCATCTATTACGGAGGTATCAAAAAGTATCAGTGGGTCAATCGTCCCTTGGCCCTCATCGGGCGAATCGACACGAGCGATGGACGTACCGTCGATGTTGCAATTGGCATGCGCCCCGGCGAGCCGGTGTTTGTAATTCCGGACAATGCGCCCCATTCCGACCAGGAACTGCGCAAGCGCACTTACACCGAGGTCTTTCGCGGCGAAGAACTCGAGCCGGTCATAGGCAGTGTTCCAGGTGAAGATAGCTCAGCGACGGCTCAAGTCACGAAACTGCTCACCGATACCTACAGAATCAAGGAAGAAGACCTCGTAAGCTCGGAATTGTCCTTGGTGCCGGCGGAGCGGCCTGCGGACGTCGGATTCGACCGAGGTCTCGTCGGCGCTTACGGGCAGGATGATCGCCTCTCTTCGTTCTGCGCGGCCCGCGCCATTCTGGATTTGAAGGGAACGCCTCGTTACACGGCCTTGGCTTACTTGTCTAATTTCGAGGAAGTTGGATCAGTGAACAACACCGGCGCGCGGTCCGAATTCCTGAGTTCGACGTTTGCTCAACTGGTCGCTGCCCAGCGCGGCGGTCCTTACAACGACCTCGATCTCAGGCGCGCCCTGCATCAGTCGCTGGTGATTTCCGCCGACACAAACGATGGCATCAATCCCATCTTCCCCGACACGAGCGAACCTACGAACGCTGCGCGCGTAGGGTACGGAGTCGTGATTAAGCTATACGGCCCTGGTTTTGACGCGCCTTCGGAATTCACGGCGCAGATTCGCGGACTCATGGACCGCAATAACATTTCCTGGCAAACCCATACCTACAAGGTCGACGAAGGCGGAGGTGGCACCATCGGCCTCTTTATGTCGCAACAGGATATGCAGGTGATCGATTTGGGTGTTGCGCTTTTGTCGATGCACGCGCCATTCGAGATGTCATCAAAGGTCGATGTATGGGAGTTCTACCGAACAATGTCTGTGTTCTATTCGCAATAGTCGGCAGGCTTGCGTGCCCGTAAGCGACGCCCCGGCGGCACTCCATACACCCATCCGCGTGCGGGTAGAGCACAGAAACCGGGAGAACGGTTGGAAAGCTAGATTTTGACGCCCCAGAAACCTGGGTCTGGCTTTTGCAGGGCGATGCCTACGTCCCACGCCTCATGGCCGCGCCAAACGACCTCGGCCGTCGCGGAACGCCCTGTTTTCGGCATCACGATGCGGACTTGTCGCCGAAGTGGCAGGTCTGCACCAACGACTGCCATACACCCAGAGTGACTGACATCCACCGTGATTGCGTTTGCACAGCGACGCATGTTGCCTTCGTCCCATTCGAGACGAAATGGAAGGCTCGCCACCGCGCGTTTGTGAGAGCGGTATTTTGCCCAACGGTCGTCGGCGAAGTGGCTGGTTGGTGGTTCCATTGTTGAAGCGGACATAAGGAAACCTCAGAGGAGAGATTGCCAGGCTGGGGGCCAACATCAAACGGTAGTACCGCGGGCTCATCTAGTCAATGGTACTTGCACAAAATTTTGAGGTCATTTAAAGGTATGGTGGTATGGCCCTAAGCAAGCGGACTGCCAGAAATCTTTGTGTGACGGTGAATGACCCGATCGCTGCGAGGCATCAGTAGCCGCGCCGCGAATTGCGTCCCAGAAAGTAGACAAAGCTAACCGTTGCTCGGAGATTGCCTTGCCCATGCAGTGCGGCGCTCGAGTCAAAGTAAGACGTGTGTAAATAGTCTCCACCCAGCCGCACGGCCGTGTCTTGAGACGTTCGGACCTCAAAGCCGCCGCCGCCCGCCCAGGCGAATTCGTTGGCGAATCCGGTGATGAACTGGCCCTGATTATAAGGAGTCACTCCGGTTACCCGCGCTCCGCCCGCCAGAAACTGTACGTAGGCTTGCATGTGCCTGGTTGTAAACGGGTAAAAAACAGGCCCGCCGAGATAGCTAAGGATATCGCTGTGATGTCCTGAGGAGAGCACATCCGACGCACGCGCATAGCCTAGATCTAGGCGAACTCCAAAATGCCGCGAGACGTCGACGGTTGCGCCTGAGTCCAAGCCATACATCGGAATGCGGCTGGAAGTAGGGATCGGCTGCTGCAAATACTCGAATCCGGCATGAGCCTCGATCGCAGGGCCCGCACCCGTGGTGAGAGGGGCTTGGGCATCGACACTGGCCGGGAAAAGTGCGGCAGAAAGGAAGGGGGCGGAGAAAAGAGCAAGTTTTGCCACGATCTTCATAATCCCTCAGTACCGGACGTGCGCTCCGGAGCCGCGCGGCCGTATCCGGGACGCTGACCACGCGACTGCACACTTCCTTGAGCAACACATAAGTGCTTCGTCGAGTAGGCGTAGTTCTCCGGCGAGAGCCGTCGGGCGTCCCCATAAGGACCAGCATGCCGGGAGGGCTGGTCAAAAGTTCTCGCTCAGAGCACGATACGGGCACAAATTGCATGTGTCTACCGTACAAAGGAGCAGTTGCTCCCGAGCGAAGGGGCAGAAAAAGGACAGGGAAGAGAAAGCTGTACCAAAGCGGAACTGCAAAGACGGCTCTTGTTACTCCGTTGCTGGCTTTGCACCGGGGAGACGGTTTTTCAGGAATTTGATCTGGCCGTCGTGGTTCGATTCGTGCTCGGCGACGTGAAACCATTTGGCATAGTTGTTGGCGGAAAAATCTGCGTCGGTAACCAGCGTGGCCAGCCACTTGTCATCGCGCTTGCGAAATTCGGCAAGGCTTTTTTCCCGGGTCTGGTGCAGGGCGTCGAGATAATAGTCGAGACTGTTGCCCTTGATTGCCTTGCGCGCAGGTTCTCCAAGATTCATGGGAATATCCCACTTTTTCTTGATTTCGTCGGACCATGAATCCCATTTCATTTCGGCAAAGGTGTTCATCTGGTAGTAAGTTTCGGTAGCCGCCAGATGCAGCAGGAGTGCGCCGATGGTGTTCGCTTTAGCGTCCAGCAGAAAGTCAAGGTCCTGCTGTGACAAACCCTTGACGTTGTGGACGACCTGATCTCGGGTGAAGGCCAGCATGGATATCAACGTTCCGATCTCAGGCGTATATCCCGGTTGCGGTCCTACAATCCATGCGTTTCCAGCGGCAGCGGCTGATCCGGGAAGAAGGGCAAGACCAGAAAGACCGATCGCCAGTCCGACACCGCCCTTCAGAAAGTTGCGCCGGCCCGGAATGCATTCAACTGGGAGCATGGGATGTGCCTCTGTCGCAGATGCGATTGGCTGGAATCATACCGCTGGCCGAGCAAACTGGCGAGGCTGAATTTAGCGAGTAATGCGCCGGAATCTGGTAACCTGCGGGCCAGGTCTCGAAACAAAATGTTGAGTCGCTCGTCATTCGCGAAGATCAGCCGGGAAGCCGCGAAGTTTTTTGGGCCTTGAATGGGGTAGACCTTGCTCGCCGTTCACTTCAGGGTGTCGATGGCATGAATTTCTTTGATTTCAATGCCGTGAACGCCATTTCTCAAGAATTCTCTCCCGCTAGCCCGGACATACTTGCCGACGAATTGCAGCAATTGCTGTTGCCCGGTGTCGGGCATGGATTGCGTGAGCGGCACATAGATAATGCCCTCCTTGGTCAGAATGCCCAGCGGCGACCCGGCCTTGGCGCACTTGGTGACGCAATCCATGCTGAACTCGGTGGCGGTGGATTTGTTATTTTGAATCGGGCAGGCGATGTCGCGAACCAAGCCTTCAACCGCTACGGCGTCGGAGTCTTGAGAATTCTTCGGGGGATCCTTCTGTGGGGTCAGAGCCGCGGCTGCCAAAAGAAAAAGACTGGCGGTGAGAATGTACCTCAGAGGTTGTTGAGTCATTTTTTTCTCCTCGCTCCGGACTTATTCGGTGGCGCCGCAGGGGCGACGCCCACGAAACCGAAAGGCATATCGATTGGCTTCCAGCCGGATGTCCCGAAAACCCGCGGCTTCCAGCCGAGCACCAAGCGTGTCTGGATGCACGGGGACCAACGTGTCACCGATATGTATGAGGCGCATCGCGAGGCTATGCAAGCCCAAGCTGTCAACGCCCACGAAGAAGGCGCCAGGCCGCAACACACGCCAAACTTCCCGAAAAAGTTTGTTCTGCAGCTCCGCGGAATGCACGTGATGAAGCATGTGTAAGCAAACAGCACCCGAGAACTGAGCATCGTTCAAAGGCATGGCGGTGGCGTCTCCCTGAACAACGGTCACATTGCTTTCGCGAAGCCTGGCCGCCAGCGAGCGGGCAAGAGCCGGGTCGATCTCCAGGGCGGTTATGCGAGGCAGGCGGGAGCGCAGCAAGTCCGTGGTAAGCCCGTGGCCCGGTCCCAACTCCAAGACGTCATCTCCGAGTTGGACGTCGGCTAACGTCCAGGGTACGACGAAGTCTTCGAGGACCTTACGCCAGGATGCCGAACGGCAGAGACATCGGTGAATGAGATTCATTCCGGGTTCCTAGCCAGGGTTAACGGTACAGGTTGATGGAGGTGCGTACTTCCGCTATTCTGACAAAAAATGTCGCAGAAACGACAAAGCGCCATCCTCGATCCGCGCCGACGAGCCGAAGCGCAGGTCGCCACACTGGCCTACGACTATCCGCCAGTTCACAAGGTTCCTTGGCACTTCCATGACTGGGACCAACTTGTTTATGCATGCAGCGGAGTTATGACCGTGCGCACAAGCGAAGGGACGTGGGTTGTGCCGACGCACCGTGCGGTCTGGATACCGGCAGGCGTTCCACACACCATAACCATGTCTGGGAATGTAGCGATGCGAACTCTTTATCTGAGACCCGCACTGGCGAGAGCTCTGACGCGAGGATGCTGCGTCATCAATGTCTCACCATTGCTGAAGGAACTTATCCTTCATGCCTGCACTTTTCCGGCGCTAAAGAAGAAGATTAGGAGCCAGCGGCACTTGATCGACGTCATTGTCGATCAGTTGGCGGCGATACAGACGGTTCCCTTGCAACTTCCCAATCCCTCAGACCCGAGGGCGCGGCGAATCGCGGAGGCGCTTTTAGCTGATCCGGCCGACCGCCGCTCCCTCGAAGTGATCTGCAAAGCGGCAGGCGCCGGCAAACGAACGGCAGAGAGGCTTTTTCAGGAAAATGTGGGCATGTCTTTCGGGAAGTGGCGCCAGCAATTGCGGCTGATAACGGCGATGCAACTGCTGGCCGACGGCCGAAAGGTAACGCACGCCGCACTGGAGGCGGGTTACAGCACACCGAGCGGATTCATCTCGATGTTCAGAAAAGCGCTAGGCACCACACCATCGGCGTACTTTCGGGCGGGCGGAAAATAAGGCCTGGCACAACACGGATGCGCTCATAGAAGCAGGGAAGCGACGAAGTTTTGAATCGGAGGGAAGATGTAGCGAAAGATGAGCAAGCCTACAAGAATGCCGGGCATGGCGAAAGTGCCGCTGCGAATCCAGTCGAGGTAAACGCGGGCCCGATCCTCACTCATGAACAGGGTGATGACCGAGCTGCCATCGAGAGGCGGAACCGGCAGAAGATTGAAGACTCCCAGAAGAAGGTTCAGCGAAAAAAGCACAAACAACGAGACCGCGGCGAAGCCTTGCGGTCTCGAATAAGGGTCCCAGTGCAAAAGCCCGAGAGAGCTTCCGATGCGGAGGGCAAGAGCTGCGAGAAGCATAAGGGAAAAATTGGTGGCGGGACCGGCGAGGGCCATGAGAGCCGCGCGGTGAGGGTGACGTCGCGCCCAGTCCGGATCGTAGGGAGCGCTCGCGAATCCAATCATGCTGCCGTTAAGGAGAAAGAAGCTGAGCAAAGGAAAAATCACCATGCCGTAAGGAGAGCGGCGAATGTGCGGAATGGGGTTTAGAGAAACCTGGCCGCCTAGGGCCGCGGTCGGGTCACCGCCAAGCTTCGCCACGAGCGCGTGGGCCGCCTCGTGACAGGTAGTTGAAAAAAGAAAAGCCACGTAGAAGATGAATCCGAGCGTCAAGAACTGGGGAGAAAAATCGGGCATAGAAACGAAAGCTTAGAGTTTCAGGTGGCGGAAAGCAAGCGGCGAGGTTGAATGCGCAATCAAGGTATGAATTTTGCGAAGAGCCGGGCTGAAGAAGCTGAGCGATGCTCAAGCGGAAGCCAAGTGGTCTCGTGAAACATGCACGGAGATACAGGAAAACCCTGATACGCCGAGATGCACGCTTCTCTTTCGCGCTCCCGAATTTTTCGGTATGATGTGCCGCAACACGTGTGTTGGCCGCCAACCTCGGTGTGCGGAGGAACTGGTAGTTGAGGTGGCTCGATGAAGGCCTGTTTCCTGCGCACACCGGCAAGAGTTGAAACAAATCCCCTTGAATACGGTGAATTTCCGGACCCAAGTCCGGGCGATGGCGAAGTTCTGGTGCGCGTGAAGGTCTGCGGAGTCTGCAGGACGGACCTGCATGTGATCGAAGGAGAACTTCCGCCGAAGGTGTCGCCGGTGATTCCGGGACATCAAGTGGTTGGAACGATCGAGAAATTGGGCGCCGGCGTGAAACGCTTTACCGTTGGAACGACTGTGGGCATTGCATGGCTGCACCAGACCGATGGTACGTGCGAGTTCTGCCGTCGCGGAGAAGAAAACCTTTGTGACGCGCCGCTGTTCACAGGCTATAGCGTGAACGGCGGTTACGCCGAATACGCTGTAGCGCCCGAGGCGTTCGTTTACGCTTTGCCGAGTGGCTTTCCGGATGAACAGGCGGCGCCGCTGCTGTGCGCAGGAATTATCGGCTACCGTTGCCTGAAACTTTCGAATGTGACGCGTGGCGAAAAGCTGGGATTCTATGGATTTGGCGCCGCGGCCCACGTAGCGATTCAGGTTGCGCGGCACTCGGGTCTAGAAGTCTATGCTTCGACGCGCGACAAGAGGCATCAGAAACTGGCAATGGACCTTGGCGCGAAATGGGCGGGTGGAACATTCGACGCCCCTCCGGTAAAGCTGGATGCGGCGATCGTGTTCGCGCCCGCGGGAGAGATCGTGCCGGCTGCTCTGCTGGCATTGCGCAAGGGCGGCCGGCTGATTCTGGGCGGAATCCACATGAGCCCGATTCCATCTTTCGGATATGATCTGCTGTACGAGGAACGCATGATCCGCAGCGTGGCCAACAATACACGGCGCGATGGCGAGGAATTTTTGTCGTTGGTCGCCGAGATCCCGATTCACACCAAGGCGCAGGTTTATCCACTACCCGAAGCGAACAAGGCGCTGAATGCGTTAAAGAATGACGGGATTTCCGGGGCGGCGGTGCTGCGAGTAAGTTCCTGACCGCACAGGTGAAACCGATGAGAACAAAAAAGGAGAAAGGATTGGCGGTGTATCTGTGGGTTGGCTTGCTCGCGACGGCGTGTACTGGCGGTGTTTCGCGGCCAGGAAGTGCGACGAAAGGAGCGCCGAGTGAACAAGGAGCCGCAGAGGCGCTGAGCGCCGCTGGGGAACAGGAACTGCGGCGCATTGTGGCGAGCGGACGCCTGGATGACATGCAGTGGCCGAACTTTTCGGATTATGGCACTTCGGTGAAGGAATTCTACGACGAGGCTGCTTACAAGTTAGGTTGGAGCCAGGGCGGGAAACCGACTCCGCAGGCACTGGAGATGATTGTGCTGCTGGAGAACGCCGACGAGAAGGGCTTGGACAAGGTCGACTATGACGGTGAAAGGTGGCAGCGAAGGCTGACCGCGATGCAAGGCGCGGGCCCTGACACGGAAGCGGCCCTCGTCAAATTCGATGTGGCCCTGACCGTTTCGGCGATGCGTTATATCTCGGATTTGCACCTTGGAAAAGTGGATCCGAGGACGCTACACAAGGATTTCGACCCGGAGCGCCACAAGTACGACCTTGGGGAGTTTTTGCGGAAGAGGGTAGCCGGAGCGAGCAGCGTCAAAGAAGCTTTGGCTCGGGTCGAGCCTCCCTTCGCGGGGTACCAGCGGACGCTCGTGGCGCTGAAAAAATATGAGGCGCTGGCGAAGGAGGAAAAGCCCGATCTTCTACCGCAATTGCAGAAGCCGATTTCTCCGGGCCAAAACTACGAGGCTGTTCAGCAGCTCGCCCGTCGGCTGCAATTTCTCGGAGACCTCCCCGCTTCGGTGAACGTGCCGGAAGGAGCGACGACGTATTCCGGGGAAGTAGTGGACGGCGTAAAGAATTTTCAGAAGCGGCACGGCCTGGAAGCGGCGGGAAAACTTGGGTTGCAGACCATTACGGAACTGAACCGTCCGATGAGTCACCGCGTGGAGCAGTTGCAGTTGATGCTGGAACGCTATCGCTGGCTGCCGCACAGTTTTGAGCAGCCGCCGATTATCGTGAACATACCGGAATTTCTGCTGCGTGCTTACAACGAGCGGGCGAAACCACAGGTAATGATGCCGGTCGTGGTGGGCCGGGCGATGCGCACGCAAACTCCGGTGCTGTATGAAGAGATGAAGTACCTGGTGTTCTGGCCGTATTGGAACGTACCACCGAGCATCCTGCGCGGAGAGGTCGTTCCAAAAATCACCAAGGACCCCGCTTACCTGCAGAAAAACAACTATGAGGTCGTAACGTTTTCGGGCCAACTGGTAACGGATACAACGGTAAGTGAAGACGTGCTCGCACAGCTGCGTGCCGGCAAGCTGATGGTGCGGCAGAAGCCGGGGCCAAAGAACGCGCTGGGGTTGGTCAAATTCATTTTTCCCAACGACCAGAACGTATATCTCCATTCAACACCCTCGCAGACGCTCTTCGGCGAGAGCCGGAGGGATTTCAGCCACGGTTGCATCCGAGTTGAGGATCCCAAGGCGCTGGCGGAATGGGTGTTGCGGAACAACCCGGGCTGGACAAAGGAAAAGGTTGATGCGGCGTTCGCGGCGGAAAAGCAGCAGCAGGTGAACCTGCCGAGCACCATTCCGGTGCTGATCGTTTACGGAACGGCGGTGACCAAGGAAGACGGGAAGACCTACTTCTTCGACGACATCTACGGGTACGACAAGAAACTCGAGACGCTTTTTAGGCAAGCGTATGCGTCGCGAAAATAGCATTTGGAACTTTTCTCATGAATGCTTTGGAAAGAAGAGGTAAATTCCGTCAGGGGCCGAAGCCAGTCTTTGCAAGCGGTTGATGTCGCGGCGGGTTTCCGGAGCCGGGCGCGAAGGCGGGCCGTCTTCGCGCTCGGTTCATCGATCCGCGTCGGTGGCCGGCGAGTGAGAGCAGCCATAACACCAAGTGCGGATTCTGCCTGTATCGACGTGAACGAATTCCGAGCGCGGGTAGTAGCCGACCCCGCCCCGCCCGAGAGCAAGGGCCGCATTGCGCAGAGTCAAGGTGTCGACACCGGGAATGCGAATGTCGATGGCGTGAGCCTGCATGTGCTGGCTGTGCTTTGCCACCCCCGCAGAACGAGCTCGAAGGAACTCGTTGCTCCAGGGAGTTCGGTAGCCGCAAATGACGTCAATCTCGCCATTGGGATGACCAACGGCGGCAGCCAAATCGGAAAGAATGTCAAAGACGTGCGGGTCGTAATGCTTCACGTCCCCGGTACGATGATCGCGAAGAAAATGATCGAGCTCCGCTTCGGCCTCAGGAAGATAGTTGTCCCCCCGACGATAGACGATGTCGATGCGCTCGCCCGTGTGCGTGTGGTATAGGCGGAGGTGATGTTCTTGGTTGGAAGGTGCATCAGTCGCCAAGCCGAGGCCGGCCATGGAGGACGCTGCCAAAACCAATAACGCCAAACACATCAGCTGAACAAAAAACCTAAGCAAGAATCCTCCGAAAAATTCCCAGAGTTAGAAACACAAGATTCAGTTTACAGGAATCCCAGCGCTTTACAAAACGCACTGTGCCATTGCCGCAATTGCGAGCGTTCAACGAAGGGGAGGCAAAGAAAAAGAAACAGAATTCCCGCTCTCTTGCCGTCAAAGATATAGAGCCCAATACATGTCATTGCATGCGCAGGCGCGATTTGCGCGAGTTCGTTTCGGAATTTTGGGTTTCGAGCGCCCCGGAATCCTACCTCACTTGGAGGCGGTTCTTCGATCCGAAAACCACTACAACGAATTTCGAAGTCGACCTGAGCGGGTCGAGCAAGATTCGGAGGACGAGCGAAATAATGACCGCAAGAAACAGAGCAGTCAAGGCAGGGTGCGCCCTCCAGCGGTAACAGTATGCGTCCGGAACCGATGAAAACTTCAACAAAAGCTGTGTGATTTCTCGTCACATTTGGGGTATATGACGCAAGAATCCGCCCGCATGGTGAGGAAGTGCGCCCGCCAGGTCCTCGTCTGCATCTCCCTAAGTTATTGAAAAAAAGTTTGTTAACTATTGATCCGTCGTCTACCTGGAACCGCGTCAATTCGGCAGAACAGGTGCAGTTTCTGATGGTGGGGTCCGGTGTTTTGGAGGCGGCTGAAACCGGACCCTCTCAATCGGCAGAGCGGGCAGGCTCGGAGAAAAGTCACACCCAGGACTTTATTGCGGAGAAGCGTTTCAGCCCGGGTTGAAAAACCGACCTCGCCGTCCGAAGCGAGCAGGAAAAGATGCCATGACGGTGAAAACAACGAATCGCTCCCACCGGGTGATCTATTGTGTCGTGCTGCTGGTGTTTGCCGTGGCGCTGACGACAGCGCTGGTCCTGGCAGGCGAACTGAGTACGTTACGGCCCAACACCGCCCCCACCCTGAGCACGGTTGGCACGTGGGGGAAGAGCAATGCCTGAATTGGTTCGACGCTCGGGAATCCACAAAAACATCTGGTTAGCTGCCGCGGTGATCACTGTGTTCGCTCTTGGCGGGCGAGCAGACATCCATCCAGTGCCACTCGAGAAAGATGCGGACGCGGCGAAGTGCCTGGAGTGCCATAGTGACAAGGCGAAGGGGAAGTTCGTGCACACGGCGGCGTCGACGGGGTGCACGAGCTGCCATGAGATTCGTGTCAACCGAGATGTCACGCGCGTCAAGCTAATCACCACAACATCGTATGGACTTTGTTTGACCTGCCACGCGGACAAGAACGCCGCGGAGATTAAGGGTAAAGTTCACAAACCCGCGCTTCGGGATTGCGTGAAGTGCCACGATCCGCACCAATCCGATAACAAGAATCAGTTGCTCAAGCCGACCAATGGGGACGCAGAAGAGAATCTGTGCTTGAGCTGCCACGCCGTCGGCGTGAACGTGCCGGAGAAGGGAAGCCGGCACGCAGCGCTCGATCTAGGCTGCGAGACCTGCCACCTCACCCACAAAACCGGCGAGCCGGGCAAGATCGAATTCGATTATCACTTGACGAAGGCGCCGCCCGCCCTGTGCCTGGACTGCCATGACGCGTCGAGCGCAGATTTGCAGAAAGCGCACCAGAATCAACCGTTTGCTACGGCGAATTGTGTGAGTTGCCACGATCCGCATCAATCGAAATTGCCGAAATTAATGGCGAAGTACACCCATCCGCCGTTTGTCGACAAGCAGTGCGAGATGTGTCACGCGCCACCGAAGGACGGGAAAGTGGTGTTGGCGCAGACAGACGTAAAGGCGATCTGCGGGACTTGCCACGACGAAAAGCTGAAACAGATCGAGGGGGCGAAGGTGCCGCATACCGGGGCGGCCGGGGATTGCACGGATTGCCACAGTCCGCACGCGAGCAATCAGCCCGGGCTACCGAAGACCAATGGCGTAGAGATCTGCCTGGGTTGCCATGCAGATATTGCCGAGTTGGCGAAGAAGCCTGCACACCACCAGCCGGCGTTTGGCCAGGCCTGCGGAACCTGCCATGAACCGCACGGCGGGGAGCGCGGAAAGCTGCTGCGGGCAGAGGGCAATGCATTGTGCCTTGAGTGCCACGGACCGGAAGCGGTGCCGACGGAGGACAAAGAAAAGGGAGTGCTGAAGATCTTTGCCGGCAAAGTGGAATTACCAGACGACTACTACACGAAGAATAGAGTGCCAGTCCTGCCTCTTAGATACGGCAAAGGGCATCCGATCGAAGGGCACCCCGTGACCGACGTCATGAATCCTGCCGACCTGACGACTGTGCTGGCAAAAATCAGTTGCCAGTCGTGCCACCAGCCCCATGCCTCGGTCAACCCCGGGCTGCTGGTAAAGGATCAGAAGAACAACACGGAATTTTGCGCAAGCTGCCATAAGGACCTGACCAAGCGTTGAGCGCGTTTGAGGAGAAGAACCCAATGAGAGTCGATTGCGGGGCAGGCCGTATACTTTGCGGGATAACGAGGGCGCTGGCGATTCTATCGGTTGCAATGATGATTTCGCCTCTGCTGCTTCAGGCGGACCAAAAGAAGAAGAAGAAGTCTGAAGAAAGGGCGGAGACGGAAGCAAAAATCAAGGCGATTGATTATTCCTACATCGTGTGGCCCAACCCGCCGGCAATCGCGCGCATTCGGTACGTAAATTGGTATACCTCTGACAAAGCCCTTCGGAGCTTGGAAGGCAATACCCAGAAGAAATCGGTATGGATGGACCGGTTAGCGGGCACACAAACCAGTGAAGAAGTGTTCAGCATGCCCTTTCAGCTTATCCAGCCATATGGTCTGGCTGTAGACTCGAAGGGGAATCTCTATGTCGCCGATCAGCGAGTGGGTGCAATCTTTATCTTTAACACCGAAACCAGGACGGTAGATCTAATCAAGAACGGCGTGCATTCGCACTTTGCAAGAATCATCGGCCTGGCCATGGATGATAGC
>Ga0306920_100009332_pt1 | contig 13075 bp, 11 predicted proteins | sample flu12Cox44000170_FD_204666 | JGI IMG/M metagenome (GOLD analysis project Ga0306920, IMG submission 204666) | Lab enrichment of tropical soil microbial communities from Luquillo Experimental Forest, Puerto Rico - flux4day.12C.oxic.44.000.170 (v2)... | ecosystem: Environmental > Terrestrial >...
GTGTTTCATCCAACTCGATGGCTCGGGTTCGCTTCGGCGGCGCTCGTCGCCTGCGCCTCGGTCCCGCGCGTCGCGGGTGCCGCATCCGACTCGTCGGCGCCGGCCTACTTCGGCGGAACCTGGCGACTGAACGAGCAGATGAGCGACTCTCCGCAGAAAATCCTGACCGAGGTACGCAACAACGGCTGGCACGGCGCGGCCGGTGGCTGGAACGGCGGCATGGGCGGGATGGGCGGCGGCGGCGGTTATGGCGGCGGGCATCACCATGGTGGCGAAGGTGAAGGCGGCGGGCGTCCGCCGGGCGATGCGGAGGGTGAAGGGCGCGGCGGTGGCGACTCGACGCGCGCGCCGGCGCTCAATGACGTGACCCGCCCGCCGATGACGATTCTCGTCGAGCAGACCGACAGCACGATCGTCCTGAGCGAGCGCGCCCGCGCCTACGAGGTGCTGACGTTCGGCGATCCGACCATCACCGGCGCGGCGATCGAGCCCGACGTGCCGCACGCACACGCGAAATGGCGCGGCCATACTCTCGTGAGCGAGCGAGCGGGGCCGCGCGGCAAGATCACCCGTACGTTCGAGCTGACGAAGGATGGCAAGCAGCTCATCATCACCACGCATCGCGAAGGCTCGGACGGCAGGCCACCGCTCGACTTCAAGCGCGTGTACGATCACTACACGGGAGACTGATCCGTTGTCGTCCTCACGGGTTGACGAGGACCGGACCCGTGATCGCCGGTCTCGCACCGAACCCAGTCGTCGCGCATCTCAAGACCGCGCGAGCCGGCTGGCGTTCGCCTGCCGGTTCGGGCATACTCCCTCGCCGCACTTCCCGGCGGGTTGGTGCACGGATCGTCCGGTACCGCCGCCGCTTCCCGAGGTCAATCCCATGAAAGCTGGCATTCATCCGGTCTACGAGCCGACCCGCATCGTCTGCGTCTGCGGCAACGTGATCGAGACCCGCTCCACGGTCGGCAAGCCCGAGCTGCACGTCGAAATCTGCGCGGCCTGCCATCCGTTCTTCACCGGCAAGCAGAAGCTGATCGACAAGGCCGGCCGGGTGGAGCGCTTCCGCAAGCGCTATTCGAAGGGCGACGCCAAGAGCAAGTCCGAGGCGGCCACCACCGCCCAGCAGTAACGTTCGAGGCCCGGCTCCCCGCCGCGATCGCTCGCGGCCGGGAGCCGTTGTCATGTCGGGGAGGTCATGCCGTCTCTTCCGGTCGGCGGACAGGCGGTGATCGAGGGCGTGATGATGCGCTCGCCGTCGCGCGTTGCCGTCGCGGTGCGGCGCCCGGACGGCACGATCGAGGTGATGGAGCGCGCATTCCGATCGGTGACCGCGGGGAACCGCCTGCTCGGGCTCCCGATCGTGCGCGGCGCGGTCTCGCTGTTCGAGACGCTCTACCTCGGCATCACGGCGCTCAACTGGAGCGCCGAGGAAGCGACGCGTGAGGAGAAGCCGGCCGGGGCGAAGAGCGCCTCGTCCGCGAAGGGCGCGGCCATGACGTCCGCGCTGCAGGGCATCACGCTCCTGATCTCGCTCGCGCTCGGGGCCTTCGTGTTCCTGTTCCTGCCCGCGCGGCTCACCACCTGGCTCGGCGTGCACGGGCGCATGGGGTTCGGGCTCGTGGACGGCGGGATCCGGCTCGCGTTCTTCGTGCTCTACCTCCTCCTCATCAGCCAGTGGCGCGAGATGGCCCGCGTGCTCGGCTATCACGGCGCCGAGCACAAGGCGATCCATGCGCTCGAGCAGCGCGCCCCGCTCACGCCCGAGTCCGTGCAGTCCTTCACGCGCTTCCATCCGCGTTGCGGCACCACGTTCCTGTTCATCGTCGTGCTCATCAGCATCGTGATCTTCACGCTGATCGGGCGGCCGACGTCGATCGGCCAGCATCTGGCGCGCTTCGCGTCGATGCCGCTCATCGCCGGTGTCGCGTTCGAGCTGATCCGGCTCTCGGGCCGCTACGCCGACCGCGCGTGGGTGCGCGCCATCACCTGGCCGGGGATCCAGTTCCAGCGCCTCACGACGCGCGAGCCGGATCTCTCGATGTGCGAGGTGGCGATCGCGGCGCTCGAGCGCGTGCGCTCGGACGAGGCGGTGCTGCGCCTGGAGCGCGCCGAGACCCCGGTCATGGCCGAGGTCGCGTTCATTCAATGAGCATGGACGTCCACATGCAGGAAGCGCTTCGCAAGGTCGAGGCGCGCTTCGCGGAGCTGGAAACGCTGCTCTCCGACCCCGACGTCGCACGTGATCCGCGGCGTCTGCGCGATCTGGCGCGTGAGCGCGCGCGGCTCGAGGACACGATGCGTACGCTGGCCGACTACAAGCGCGTGTCCGTGACGATCGCGGACGACGAGCAGGCGGCCGGCTCGGGCGATGCGGAGCTCGCGCAGCTGGCCGCCGCCGAGCTTCCCGATCTGCGCACGAGGCTCGCCGCCCTCGAAGCGGAGTTGAAGCGGCTCCTGCTGCCGCGCGATCCGGATGATGACAAGAACGTGATCGTCGAGATCCGGGCCGGCGTCGGCGGCGAGGAGGCCGCGTTGTTCGCCGCCGACCTGTACCGCATGTACTCGAAGCACGCCGAGCGCCGCGGCTGGGAGCAGGAAGTGATGAACTCGACGCCGGCCGAGGCGGGCGGCCTCAAGGAGATTATTTTTTCGCTCGAGGGCGACGGCGTCTACCGCGAGATGAAGTTCGAGAGCGGCGTGCATCGCGTGCAACGCGTTCCGCAAACCGAGGCCTCCGGGCGGATTCACACGTCCGCCGCGACGGTGGCCGTGCTGCCGGAGGTGGAGGACGTCGACATCGAGCTGGCCGAGAAGGATCTGCGCGTGGACGTCTATCGCGCGGGAGGTCCGGGCGGACAGGGCGTGAACACCACGGACTCCGCGGTGCGCATCACGCACCTGCCGACCGGCGTCGTGGTCACGTGCCAGGACGAGCGTTCGCAGATCAAGAACCGCGCGAAGGCCATGAAGGTGCTGCGCGCGCGGCTCTATGACGCGAAGCTCCAGGAGCAGCAGGCAAAGTACGCCGCGCAGCGCAAGTCGCAGGTCTCGACCGGCGACCGCAGCGCGAAGATCCGCACGTACAATTTCCCGCAGAGCCGCGTGACGGACCACCGCATCAACCTCAGCACCCACAACCTGCCCGCGGTGATGGAGGGAGATCTCGAGGAGTTCAGCGAGGCGCTCGCGGCCGCCGACGCGGCGGAGCGCATGGCCGCGCTCAGCGGCGAGAGCTGAGCCGGCCCGGGCGAGCATCCGCGATGACCCACACCGTGGCCGATGCGCTGCGCGATGCGCTCGCGCGGCTCGCGCGCGGCAGCTCGCCGGCTTCGGACGCGGAGGAGCTGCTGAGCCGCGCGCTCGGCCAGACGCCCGCGGAGCTCAAGCGCGGGCGCACGCGCGAGCTGAGCGACGGGCAGGCGCGGACGTTCGAGCGCTGGGTCGCGCGCCGCGCGGCGGGCGAGCCGGTCCAGTACATCACCGGGCGCGCGGCGTTCCGCTCGCTCGATCTCGCGGTGGACCGGCGCGTGCTCATCCCGCGTCCCGAGACCGAGGGGCTGGTCGAGGCGGTGCTCCGTGTGCTCCGCGGGGATGCCGCGCGCTGGCCGCGCCCACGCGTCGTGGATCTCGGCACCGGCTCCGGCGCGATCGCGCTCTCGATCGCGAGCGAGCATCCTGCGGTCATCGTCACCGCGACCGACGCGAGCCCGGGCGCGCTCGAGGTCGCGCGCGCGAACGCGGCGGCGCTCGGGCTCGAGCCGCGCGTGAGCTGGCGCCAAGGCGACTGGTTCGGCGCGCTCGGCGGCGACGACCGGTTCGAGGTCGTGGTCTCGAATCCGCCCTACATCGCGACCGGAGAGTGGGACGTGCTTCCCGAGGACGTGCGCGCGTTCGAGCCGCAGGAGGCGCTGTTCTCGGGATCGAGCGGACTCGAGGCGCTGCGCGAGATCGTGGACGAGGCGCCGCGTCATCTCGTGGCCGGCGGACTGCTCGCGCTCGAGCTCGCCGAATCGCGCGCCGCCGAGGTCGCAGCCTGGCTCGAAGGCGCGCACGACTGGGAGCGCGTCGAGGTCGAGGATGATTTGTCCGGCCAGCCGCGGGTGCTCCTCGCGCGGCGCGCGAGTGGCCCCGCGATCGCGCCGCAGCAGTGGCCGGAGGAGCGGTAGCGGCTCTCCCCGCCGCGCGGGCGCGCGACATGTTATCGGAAGTTTGCGGCGCCGCGTGACGCAGCGCGATCTTGGGTCTTGACCCATCGAGACCAGGGACGTACTGCTTTTCCGCCCACCGCCCGGTGGGTCAACCGTCCCGTGTCCCCAACGGAAGGAGCCCCCATGCCCGCGAACTGGATTTCGATTCCGACACGCGTGAAAACCAAGTCACCCGCTACCTCGACGTCATTCATTCCGCACGGAAGATTCGCGCGGGCCATGGTGCTCTCCGGCATGGTGTGGGCGAGCGCGCTCGTGCCGGGTGTCGCGCACGCTGTGCAGGGGCAGATCATCGGAAGCCCTGATGCCTTCTATCCGCCGTCCGGGTATCGGCCCAAGGATTTCTCGATCGTCAAGGATGATTACGGGATCTACCACATCTTCTACATCAAGCATTCGACCACCGATAACACGGAACTCGCGCTGGGCCACGCCACATCTTCGAATCTGAACGACTGGTTCGATCAGGGCATCGTGCTTCCGGTTGAACCGGGCCAGTGGGACGACGTGGGAGTCTGGGCTCCCAGCATCGCGCGGGATCCTGCGACGCTCACGTACTACATGTACTTCACGGGAGTGCACAATGAGGGCGGCCAGCAGATCCAGCGGATCGGTGTCGCGACGTCGTCCGATCTCTACAACTGGAGCAATCGCCAGCTCGTCCTCGACTGCCAGACGGCCGTGCCCTGGTCGCAGTGCGGATCGTTTCGCGATCCGTTCGTAATGCCGGACCCCGCGAATCCCGGGCAATGGTTGATGTACTACGCCACGCGCACGAAACTGCCGTCCGATCTGCCGCAGTTTCCGTTCGCGCCGTTCGTGCCCGGCTTCGTGCCCGACACGACGGTCCTCAACGGCGATTACGCCATCGGGATCGCCCGCGCGACGTCGGATCTGCTCCATTGGACCGATGTCTATCCGATCTGGGTCACGTACGCGGGCTACACCTACAACACCTTGCTCGAGTCTCCACACCTCTTCTCGCACAACGAGCTCTGGTACCTGATGACCACCACGAACGCCGGCAAACCGCTGTCTTTCTCCACCGGCCCGGATCCAGCGGCGCAGACCTACCAGTCGGGCGTTGGGAGCCCCGCGTGGACGTATCGCGGAAGACTTGCGGACATGTTCCCGCATGCGGTCCCCACGGCGCTTCCGGATCCGACCCCGGGCGCGCTGCCGCCGTACGTCGGGTCCGAGTATTTCAGAGATTCAAACAGCGACGAGTACTTCGGCATGTACACCGGAGAGAGCGTAATCATTTATCAGATCCGCTGGCACCCCTCGCCGGAATTCGAGTTCGACTTGCTCGAGCCCGTGCACGTGACCGGGATCGGCTTCGCGAACAACTCCGTCGGGTCCGGTGAAGCCGCGACGATGACGATCTCGACCTTGCACGACTACAGCGGCCGAGTCGCGAATCTCGAATGGTATGACATCACGGTCGGCGCTCCGACCCGGATCGCGAACCCGCAGAGCCTCGGGCTTCCCACCTCGGCGACGCTGGGCGCAACTGGGGCAACCAGGACGTTCAATCCATACGATTCCCATCCGGAGATCGGCTACTCGAACTATGTGTGCCGGTACCTGGCGCAGAGCATGACGCTGCACGTGTACGAATCGGGCGGCGGGGGCGGCGGCCCGTACGAATTCCCGGCGAACGCGAAGCCCGGTACCGAGCCCACGCCGCGCAGCCTTTCGCTTTCGGCGATCGGCGGCCGCACTATCGAGCTGACCGTCGGCCTGCCGCACGACACGCGCACCAGGCTGGACGTCTACGACATCAGCGGGCGGCACGTCGCCCGGCTGATGGACGGATGGCAGATCGCAGGCAGCTCGGCCGCGACGTGGGACGGGCGTCGGGACGACGGCGGGAACGCCGGCCCGGGTGTCTACTTCGCGCGATTGATCACCATCGACGGATCGAAAGTCGCGAGGTTCGCGCTCACCCACTGAGCTCGAAGGAACCGGTGCACCGACTGCCTCATTCGGCGGCCGGGGCACCGTGCTTCCTAGTGGTAGTGCGAGTCCATCTCGCCGGCGCGAATCGCCACCGCGAGCTGGTTCTCGCGCGGCGGAATCGGACAGTTGTACTGGTCCGACACCGCGCAGGCGGGGTTGTAACAGTTGTTGAAGTCCAGGACGTAGCGGTGATCCGGGCGCTTCTCGACGTCGACGTAGCGTCCGAGCGCGTAGCTTTCGTGTCCGCTCGTGGAGTCGCGGAAGAACACACCGAGATCGTCCTCACCGACGCCCGGTTCGAGCAGGCGCGTGGCCTCGAGCCGGTACGGCCTGCCATTCACCTTGAAGTCGAACCATCCGGCCCGCACCGCGCGACGCTGATTGCCGCGCGTCGAGAGGATGATGATCGTATCGGGCACCGGGTTCGCGGTGAGCGGCAGCTCGAACCGGTAGCGAAAATCCACCGGGAACCAGCGCAGCCCGTGATAGCGCGCGAACCCCGTGCTCTTCGGATCAAACACGATGATCGCGGGGAAGCGCTGGTGCGAGAGCCGGAGCGTGAACCGTCCGATCCGGATCGCGCTCGGGCCGACGCGCGCGCTCCGCACCCATGTCTTGCCCACACCGAAGTGCGCCGTGTCGGCCAGCGCGCGCACCGCGAACGAATCGCCATCCACGGTGACGCTCAAATGTCGCGCGGCGACTTCGGGATCCGCGATGCGAACATCGCACGCCGGATCGCTGCCGACGATCATCGTCGTCTTCTCGCCGAAGTCGCGCCGCTGAACCGCCGCGAGGTAGGAGCTCGGATCGGACTTCAGCCACTTCTCCGTGTCGTCCCGATCCTTCTGGATCGCGGCGCGCAGCGTGTCTGCTTCACCCGGCGCGAGCACTGTGGGCCCGACCGGATGGGCGGCCGGAATCTCGGGGACACGCATCAGGAATGCCAGCAGCACCGCGAGCGGAAATCGCATTCGTTCTCCGCACCGAACGCAAAGGACATGCAAATTGATCGTGGACGCAGCATACGCCAGCGGGCCGGCGCTCGGAACCCGCCCGGGGCGGCCGGGGTAACGCGAGACAATGGTCCCGGTTGAATTGCGTGTCGGTCGTGCCGATAATCCAATCGGTCCGCGCACGGATGGCCGTGGATCGTCGCCTCGAGCAGCTCGCTCTCAACCCTCACGAGGACGTAGTCACATGGACGTGGGCGCAGCCCGTTCGATCTCTCACGCAGCTTCGATTCCCACGCTCTCCGATTCCACCGAGCAGGCGACCATGGACGCACTGGTCATTCGCGGGGGCCGGCAGCTGTCCGGCCGGGTCGAGGTCAGCGGCGCGAAGAACGCCGCGCTCCCCGTCATGGCCGCGACGCTGCTCGCGCCCGGTGTGCATACGCTGCGCAATGTTCCGCTGCTCTCCGACACGCGCACGATGGCACGCGTGCTCGAACAGCTCGGCGCGCGCGTCGAGTTCCGCGGCCACGCGTGCAAGATCGACACGTCACGCATCGCCTCGTTCGAGGCGCCATACGACCTGGTGCGCACCATGCGCGCCAGCATCTACGTGCTCGGCCCGCTGCTCGCCCGCTTCGGAGCGGCGCGCGTCTCGCTCCCGGGCGGCTGCGCGTGGGGGCCGCGCCCCGTGAATCTCCACATCGATGGACTCAACGCGATGGGGGCGTCGCTCGAGATCGAGCACGGCTACATCCTCGGGAAGGACGTGAAGCTGCATGGCGCCGAGATCGAATTCGAGAACGTTTCGGTCGGCGCGACCGCGCAGCTGCTCATGGCGGCGACGCTCGCGAAGGGGACCACGGTACTCCACAACGTCGCGCTCGAGCCCGACATCACCGTGCTGGGCGGGGTGCTGAGCGGCTGCGGTGCGAACATCGAAGGCCTCGGCACGCGGCGGCTCACGATCCACGGGGTGCGCGAGCTCCATCCGGTGGACACCACCATCATTCCGGATCGCATCGAGGCGGCCACGCTGCTGGCGGCGGGCGCGATCACCGGCGGCGCAATTACCGTCGAGCATTGCGACGCGGGGCATCTCGCGGCGGTGATGCACGCGCTCGAGGAAACCGGCTGCGACGTCCTGCCGGGCAACGGCGAGGTCACGCTCACCGGACCGCGCCGGCCGCGCGCCACCACGATCACGACCGCGCCGTTCCCGGGCTTCCCGACCGACATGCAGGCCCAGATGATGGCGCTGTGCTCGATCGCGGACGGCGAGAGCACGATCACGGACACGATCTATGTCGATCGCTTCACGCACGTGCCCGAGCTGCAGAGGCTCGGGGCGCAGATCGAGCTCAAGGGCAACCAGGCGGTGATCCGCGGCATCGAGCGGCTGCAGGGCGCGCCGGTGATGGCGACCGACATTCGCGCGAGCGCCGCGCTCGTGATCGCGGCGCTGGTCGCCGAGGGCGAGACGCGCATCTCGCGCATCTATCACCTCGACCGCGGATACGAGGGGCTGGAGCAGAAGCTGCGGTCACTCGGGGCCGACATCGAGCGGGTGGCCGAATAGAGGAAGCGTGACGAGCCGCGGATGGGGCATGGTCGCAATGATGACCGCCGCGATGATGACCGCTTCGAACGCCGGTGCCGGACCGGGCGCCGCGCGCGACACAGTCCGCTTCTCGGGCGCGGTGCGCCGTGGATCCACCTTCCGCCACGCCATGAGCGCGGGGCTCGAGTTCCGCCTCAGCCCGATCGCGGGAGTGAGCAATGGCGCCTGGGAGATCGGGGTCTGGCCGCGTGACTCGGTGCCGATCGACTACGCCGCGGTCGTGACGCCGCCCTATCGGGGCGTGAACGCGCGCGACATCGAGGGCTGGCACTTCCGAAACCAGGACAACACCGGCCCCAATCAGGGCGGCGTCAACGCGCCCCAGCGTGAGCGCGATTTCTTTTTCGTCGAGAACCGGGCGGATTTCGACACGTGTTACATCGCGCTCGAGCGCGTGATGTGGTCCTACAACTACACGGACGCGACGGTGGATCGCGCGTCCACGTTGCTCGATTCGCTGGCAACCGGATCCGGCATGCTGAACATCACCACGCTCGCGCTCACCCCGTTCCGGCAGGGCGCGCGCGCCGAAATCGATTCGATGCGCTTCAATGTGACGCTGGTCGGCACGCCCGTCCCCTCGCGGAGGAAGGCCAGGTGATGGCCGTGACCCGTGAAGATCGTGTCCCTGCACCGGGTGAACCTGAGACGGAGAACTTCGACATGAGCAGGGCTTTCGTGCTCCTGTTGCCGCTCATGCTGCTGACCACGCCCGCACGCGCGGGCGATCATGACGCAGCGTCGGCCGGCACCGGGCGGCACGCGATGGTCGAGCTCGGGGCGCCGAAGCGCGTCCCGACCGCGCTGGATTCGGTTCCCCATCCGTGGCCGGGAGTGGCGCTCGCCTTGAGCGCGGTCGGCGCCGCCGTGCCGGTCGTGCTCGGGAGCATGCCGCACGCGAATGCCGACAACACCACGGTCCTCACCGCCGTGATGGTGGCCGAGGTCATCACCCCCGCGGCCGGACATCTGTATGCCGGGCTCGGACGGCGCGCCCTGATCGGCGTGACCACGCGCGCCATCGGCGCTGCGATCGCGGTGGCGGGCGTCAATGCCGCCGAGGGCAGCTCGGACTTCACGTACGCCGATCTCGCCGCATTGTTCGGCGTCACGATGGTGGGCGTTTCGGCGGTCTGGGACGTGGTGACCGTCGCGGGGGACGTCGACCAGCGGAACCGCGAGTGGCTCGATCAGCACGCCGCGCTGGAATTCCGCCCGCTTCCGGACGGCCGCGGACCCGCGCTCGCGGTGGCGGTCCGCTTCTAGCTGCACGCGTCGCTGCGCCGCTCTCCGCTACAATCCGTTTCATGAGCGCCCCCTCGATGCCTTCCGGCACGCGGCTCGCCGTGATCGGGACCGCCGGCCACATCGATCACGGCAAGACCGCGATGGTGCGGCGCCTGACCGGCGTCGACACCGACCGCCTGCCGGAGGAGAAGCAGCGCGGCATCTCGATCGATCTCGGCTTCGCGCCGCTCGTGACCCCCGCGGGCGTGCACGCCGGGATCGTCGACGTCCCGGGCCACGAGCGATTCGTGAAGAACATGCTCGCCGGCGTGGGCGGGATCGACCTCGTGCTGCTCGTCATCGCCGCCGATGAGGGCGTGATGCCGCAGACTCGCGAGCACTTCGCGATCGTCAAGCTGCTCGGCATCCCGCGGGGCGTGATCGTGCTCACGAAGTCCGATCTCGCCGAGCCCGCCTGGCTCGACGAGGTACGCCGCGATGCGCGCGCGCTGGTTCGGGACTCGCCGCTCGCCGACGCGCCGGTCGTCCCGTTCTCGGCCGTCACGGGCGCGGGCCAGTCCGAGCTGCTGAGCGCGATCGACCAGCAGCTCGCGCATGCGAGCACGCGCGAGTCCGCCGAGCCGGCGCGGCTGCCGATCGACCGCGTCTTCACCGTCGAAGGTTTCGGCACGGTCGCGACCGGCACGCTGTGGCGCGGCGCGATCCGCGCCGGCGATACGCTGGAGGTCCTCCCGCAGGCGACGAGCGTGCGGGTGCGGCGCGTGCAGGTGCACGGGCAGACGATGGACGAGGCGCGCGCCGGCCAGCGCACCGCGGTCGCGCTTCACGGCGTGGCGCGCGAAGCGATCGAGCGGGGTGACTGGCTCGTTCAGCCCGGGTCGCTCGCGCCGTCCCACATTCTCGACGTGCGCTTCGAGCTGCTCTCCGACATGCCGCGCGAGTGGCCCGCGAACACGCGCGTGCGCTTTCATCTCGGCGCCGGCGAGATCATCGGCCGACTCGTCCTGCTCGAGGGCGCGAGCGTCGCGCCCGGAGGCTCCGCGCTCGCGCAGATGCGGCTCGAGGCGCCGACCGTCGCCGCACGCGGGGATCGCTTCGTGATCCGGCAGTACTCGCCGAGCCGCACGATCGGCGGCGGCCACGTCATCAATCCGGTCGCGAAGAAGCGTTACCGGCACGATCTCGGGCTCGAATCGCTCGCGGTGCACGAGAGCGGCTCGCTCGAGGCGCGGCTGCTCGAGCAGCTCGAGCGGGAGCCGAAGCCCGCGAGCGCCGAGACGCTCGCGAAGGCCGTGACCGCGCCCATCGCCGACACGGTCGCCGCGCTCGAGCGCCTCGGCGCCGCGCACGAGCTGATCGCGACGCCCGAGCGGCGGTTCGTCTCGCAGAGCCGCTGGGATGCGGCGCGCGGCGCGATCGAGCGCGAGGTGCGCGGCTATGCGCTCCAGCATCCGGCACGCTACGGCGTGATGAAGGGCGACTTGAAGCGCGGCCTTCAGCCCCGGATCGAGAGCGCATTGTTCGACGCCGCGTTCGCCGCGCTGATCGCCGAGCGCTTGCTCGATCAGCGCGGCGAGCACGTGCGCCCCGCCGACACGCCGTGGGAGCCGCCCGTCGAGATCGTGACCGCGCTCGAAGCGCTCGAGCGCGAGCTCGAAGCGGCCGGCTATTCGGTCCCCGAGGCCGCGGTCTGGCAGAAGCAGCTCGGCGCGCGCGCCGCCGAGGTCGCCGCGCTCGGGCAGTTTCAGGGGCGGCTCGTGCGCGTGAATCTGGAGTTCACGTACACCGCGGCGCAGATGGAGCGCCTGCGATCCACGCTCGCGTCCTGGTTCGCGAAGCAGCCGGCGCTCAGCGTCGCGAACTTCCGCGAGCTGACCGGAGCGAGCCGCAAGTATTCGGTTCCGCTGCTCGAGCACTGCGATCGCGTGGGCTGGACCATACGCGTCGGCGACGAGCGGCGCGCCGGCGGACAGTTGAATCGCAGCGGGGGAGCATGATCGTGGACGACACCTATCGGCGCGGCGCCGCCGGACCGGAAGTGCGGGTGGTGAAGAGCAGCGGGCAGTATCGGGGAAAGCAGGGCTTCGACTATCACGTCGGCCTCACGAGTGAGACGGCGGGCACGCGCGCGATCTGCCTGACCGTGGTCACGATCCCGCCCGGCGCACGCGCGAACACACATCTCCACCGCGGCATCGAGACTGCCGTGTACGTGATCGAGGGCGAGGCCGAGATGCTGTGGGGCGATCAGCTCGAACGCCCGGTCAGCGCGAGGGCGGGCGAGTACATCTATGTCCCGGCCGACGTGACGCACCGCGTGATGAACAATTCCTCGACAACCTGCGTGGCCGTCGTCGCCCACAGCGCTGCGAACGATCAGGAAGGCATTGTTCTCAGACCCGAGCTGGATGGGGCAACGTGACGCCCCGGGCACCCACGCATTCTTGACGCGGTCTGGACGAGCCGGCCGCAAATGGACGGAGCGCCCGGTGCACCGGTGTGTATGATGATCATCCCTGCCCGTCACTCTCGTGGACGTGAACCGGCCGCGTTCCAGGAAGGAGTGAGGTCATGAAGTCAGCAGCAAAGCTTGCCTCGTTTGTCATCCTCCTCGTCTTCGTCGGTGTGCTCGCCGCGAGCGTCGTGCGACTCGGCGCCGCCCCGTCGACCAAGCCACCCGCCACACCGGCGCCGACCAAGGACACCGGGACTCAGACGCTCCCGGCTCCGCATCCGATGCCGGCCCCCGCAGCCGCTCCGGCCAACGGCGAGCGGAACGGTGAAATCAAGGCCATCGACGACAAGATCAAGTCGCTGCGCGAGCAGTTCAAGTCGCAGGCCGATCCGCTCGAGGCGCAGCTCAAGACGCTGCGCACTCAGTTCGAGACCGACCTGAGGCCCCTTCAGGAGGAGCGCACGCGTCTGATCGAAGAGGGCGAGTCGCCCGATCTCAAGGCGCTGAACGAGGAGGAGACGGCGGCGATTGCGGACCTCGACACCAAGGAAAAGGCCGAGATCGATCAGGTGAGGCAGCGCTACGACGCGGAGAAGAAGCAGGTCCGCGACTCGTACGC
>Ga0306920_100009333_pt1 | contig 13075 bp, 12 predicted proteins | sample flu12Cox44000170_FD_204666 | JGI IMG/M metagenome (GOLD analysis project Ga0306920, IMG submission 204666) | Lab enrichment of tropical soil microbial communities from Luquillo Experimental Forest, Puerto Rico - flux4day.12C.oxic.44.000.170 (v2)... | ecosystem: Environmental > Terrestrial >...
AGTTGCGAGCCTGGGGGCTGTTGCAGCGCAAACTGCTCTTCGGTGATCGGCTGGTTGATGGTCAGCTTCACCATGATGAGCTGGATGTCGTACTCTTCCTGCGGCCGCTTGATGTCGATGTAGGTGGGGAATGAGACTCCATCAAACTCCTTGAATACCTGGTAGTTCGCGTCTGTTGCTGGGTTGCCGTGCGAGTCGAACATGATCTGCCGATGGGGAATGAGGTTGGTGCGATCGAACATGACCTTGCGCGCCAGAACCCAGCCTTGGTCCGTCTTCTGGATCACGTCGAGCACATAGTTATCCTGCTGCACCAGCTTGTGGGTCTGCTTATCCACCACCATTTCCTTGCTGCTTTCGAGAACCGCAATTTCGTTGTCAGGGTTGATCGGTTGCAACAGCAATGCGTCGTAGATCGCCGTGGGACGAAGAGTGTCCAGAGGGCTCGAGGAGTCCTCGATCTTGACCTCGTTATGCCCGATGTAGAACTTGTTGTTCCCTGGAACCGAGAGCCTAAATTCCTTCCCGTCGCTCACCATATCGAAAGCCTTGTTGCGGACAATCGGGTAGAGGCCGATCATACGCAGCAGGTTGGGCTTGCTGACCAGAATGTAACCGCGAATTTCTTTGAAGTCGGTGACCTTCCCGCGCTTCTCGCCACCATAAGATGTGTCAATGTCGACCGTCGCGTTGAGGGTCTTTACCTGCGCCGCATCGTGGTTGAGACGGTCGATGAGCTCCTGCTGGGTGGCAGTCACCAGCGTGGCAGTGCTGATGCGCACCTCAACCGTACGGGTACGGAAGAGGCACCCGGTGGAAACAACCAACACTAGGATTGCTGCTGCACAAAATGCGCGGCGAGCCTTCATAATGAACGGGAAAAAAGGGATTTCCAAACCCCTAAGTATAGCTCCAGTCAGCAGAATTTGTCCGGCCTCGGCCGGCTAATGCGTGATCGTCTCGCGACGCCCTAGTGCTGTGCCGCGACAGCCTTGCGATAGGCTGCCACGTTCTTCTCGTGTTCCGCCGCACTTCGCGAAAAACGATGATGCCCATTGTTGTCACTGACAAAGAACAAAAAATCGCTTTTCATTGGATGCATCGCGGCTTGTAAAGAACCGGCTCCCGGATTCGCGATGGGACCCGGTGGCAGTCCCGGGAACCTGTACGTGTTGTACGGTGAGTCGTATTGCAGGTCGGATTGGTAAATTGCGCCTCGATAACGCCCCACCAGTAACGCCGCGTAGATTACGGTAGGATCAGCTCCCAGCAGCATGTTCCGATCCAGCCGGTTGTAGTACACACTTGCCACGAGGGGGCGCTCGTCCGGGACAGCCGTTTCTTTCTCCACGATGGAGGCCATGGTCACAATGCGATGAATGTCTGGCCGGCCCAACAGTCCAATCTGCTTTGCTGTCTGGCGAAAACGGTGGACCATCGCTGCTGCAATATCGTGCGCCGAATCGATGCGAGTGAATTGGTAAGTATCGGGAAACAGGTAGCCTTCTAAAGAAGTGGCTTGTGGATCGAAGTCGCGTAGTAGTGCAACATCATGGGTTGCAACCGTGATGAAGTCTGCTGCCGGTCCCAGGCCTGCTAGCTCAACCACAGTTGCAATGGCGTAGATGTTGTAGCCCTCTGGCACGACCACGTTGCGAGCGTACACGTCGCCACGCAGAACGCGGTCTCGCACCTGCACTGCGTTTGCGGCAATGTCGAACTTATACTCTCCCGCCTTCAGGTTTCCCTTGCCCATTGCATAATGCGCGAGCAGGAAGGCGGTGGCGCTGCGAATAACCCCCTCTCGTTGCAAGGTAGCGGCGATACGACGGGCGCTCCAGCCTGGGTATAACAGCACAAACTTGGCCTCGCTGGGATTGACCGGCAGCAAGGCCGCCCACGTAAACCAGAGGCCGGCTACGATGATAACGATCAGGATCAAGTAGAGAAGAGTTCGCACGGTGGTATTACGCAACCTTTACCCATGCAGTTTATAGGTGCACCCCGACCCGCAGTCTTCAATTCGTGTGCGCACGGTAGTCCAGAAACGCCTGCAGGATGAGTACCGCGGCGAGTTGGTCCACGACTTCCTTACGGCGCCGACCGCCCATCTCCGTCTCGTCAAGTACACGATTCGCCTCAACCGAGGTCAGCCGCTCGTCGAACAGATGCACCGGCAATTTGAAGCGCGCACGTAACGCTTCGGCGAACTCCTCGACCTTGTGGGATTGCGTCCCGGCTTCGCCGCTCATTCGCAAAGGCAGACCGACGACGATCTCGCTAACGGCGTAGTGTTTGATTGTCCGGCGCAGATGATCGAAATCGTTCCGCTTGTTGGTACGGTAGAGTGTGGGCAGCCCCTGCGCTGTCAGGCCGAGCTGGTCAGTTACGGCCAGCCCGATCCGCCGGGTGCCGTAATCAATCGCCAGGATCCGCGTGGCCGCTGGTTTCTCCGCCGCATCAGCAGATACATTTTCCATATTGAGGCCCGTAAGGGTATCCTAATTCCCACTTAGCAGCTATGCGAGTACGATAGGCGAGATGGCCGACCCACTCATTGACGACCTTAGCTCGTCCGAACCGCCTGACGATCTGCCGGGACCCGACCCGGGCGATCCCCAGTTGTTGGCACAGGAAGCTGGTGAGTCCGTCGCTCGTACTGGAGCCGAGCGCATTCAGCGGGTTCCGGAAGCAGCGCTGGTCATTCTTGCTACCGCCGCCGTCTTGAGCCTGCTGTACGTCGCCAAGCTGATCCTGGTCGTCATCTTGACCGCGGTCTTGCTGTCGTTCGTGTTGGCGCCGGTAGTCGATGCTCTCACCAATCTTCGGATTCCCCGCTCAGTTGGCGCGTTTCTTTCTGTCGTTCTCATGGTGGGTACCCTTGCGATTGTGTCGTACCTTTCCTACGCCCGCGCTCTCGATTTTATGTCGCAAATGCCGCAGTATCGCACGCAACTGCAACACATCCTGAACGATATTCGCGAACGTGCCGAGGCATTCGAGAAGACCACAGAAACGGTGCTGCCACCCGAGCCCGAAGAGAAGAACTCCGTGACGGTGCGCGAGCGAAACAGCCTGAGCAGGCTCATCAGCCGGAACATGAGCACCCTGTCGGAGACGTTGCTGGCAATTTCGTTCATTCCGTTCCTGACTTTTTTCATGTTGAGCTGGCGCGACCACGTGCGGGCTGCGTCGGTGATGCTGTTCAGCATGGAAAACCGGAACACGGCCTACGTCACCCTGGGTCTGATCGCGGCGATGATGCGCTCTTTCATCGTAGGAAACTTCGTGATTGGCTTGTTCTTGAGTGCAGCGAGTATGGCCGCATTCGGCCTTATGGGATTGCCTTATTTCTACTTCCTCGGGGTCATGAGCGGCTTTCTGAGCCTGATCCCCTATCTGGGCGTGTTTCTTGCATTGCTTCCGCCCGTCATTGTCGGGCTGGGCTATCTGACGACCGCTACGTTCATCCTCACCTGTGCCGTGGTTGTGGGATTGCACTTGTTCGCGATGAACGTGCTCTATCCCATGGTGCTGGGCAAGCGTCTGCAACTGAATCCGCTGGCAGTGACCCTCTGCCTGCTTTTCTGGGGATGGCTGTGGGGCGCGATGGGTCTGCTCCTGGCCGTGCCACTGACCGGCGCGTTGAAGATCATCTGCGATAACATCGGACGCTTGCGGCCCTACGGAGCCTGGATGGGCGAATAGCCGCTGAACGATTTTGTACGCTTCCCTATCCCGCCGTGTGACCTTCCAAAGGAGACAACGTGGCTGACTCGAATCATTCGTACTTCAATCGTCGTGAGTTCCTTCAGGGAGCGCTCGCCGGTGCCGCGCTCGCTTCCCTGCCAGTTTCTGTTTTCGGCGCTGACAATTCCGACATGCAGGCCGTACTGGCTCAGGTTCCCAAGATGCACGATGACAACGTGAAGCGCCTGCAGGAGTGGATTGCGCTACCTTCAATCGCTGCCGAGAACCGGAATTTTCCGCAGGGTCCGGACTACATGGCCAAGCTGGCGCGTGAGGCCGGATTCACCGACGTAGAGATCATTCCGACCTCGGGCAAGGCCGGAGTCTACGGCGTGATCAATGCTGGCGCACCCACGACGGTTGGTATTTACTTCATGTACGACGTCAAGCAGTACGATCCGTCAGAGTGGTCATCGCCTCCGCTCGAAGGCAAGATCGTCGACAAGGAAGGTCTGGGCAAGGTCTGTGTCGGTCGTGGTGCTGTTAATCAAAAGGGCCCCGAGAATTCATTCCTCGGTGCCCTGCGTGCCTTCCAGGCTGCGAAAGTAAAGCTGCCGGTAAACCTGGTGCTGGTCTGCGAAGGCGAAGAAGAGATCGGCTCGCCGCACTTTCCCGAGATCGTGCGGAATCCGAAGGTGACTGCCCCGCTGCAGAAGTCCATCGGCATCTTCATGCCGTCAGCCGCGCAAGGCCCCGACGGCAATGTCGAGATCGACCTCGGTGCCAAGGGAGTCGTCGAGCTCGAACTTGTCTCTACCGGCGAGAAGTGGGGCCGCGGACCGTCTCACGACGTGCACTCCAGCCTCGAAGCTGCAGTTGATAGTCCCACATGGCACCTGGTTCAGGCGCTCAATACGTTGATCGAACCTGACGGCCACACGCCGGCCGTGACAGGCTTCTTCGACCAGGCGAAGCCGCTGACTCCGGCGCAGATCGATATGATTAAAGCCGTCGCGGCGCGTCGCAGCGAAGAAGTGCTGAAGAAACAGCTCGGCGTCCAGCATTGGACAGGCGACAAAAATTACGTCGACGCCATGATCGCCCTCGAGTCGAAGCCGACCATCAACATCGAGGGCCTCGTCGCCGGCTATACCGGCCCCGGCGGCAAAACCGTCCTGCCACATCGTGCCGTCGCCAAGATCGATATGCGCCTGGTGCCCGACATGACGGCCTCGGGCACGCTGCAACTGCTCAAGGACTATCTGGCAAAGAAGGGCTTCGGCGACATCGCGGTCAATATGAGCGGAGGCTACGATCCGAATCAGACCTCGCCTGACACCAAGCTCATTCAGGCTCAGATGTCGACCTACAAGAAGCTCGGCCAGGATCCACTGCTGTGGCCGCGCTCCGCCGGATCGTGGCCGGGATACATCTTCACCAACCCACCGCTGAGCCTTCCGGCTGGACACTTCGGCCTCGGCCACGGCACCGGCGCGCATGCTCCCAACGAGTATTATCTGATCGACTCGACGAACCCAAAGGTTGCCGGCATCGACGGCGCAGTGAGCTCCTTCGTCGAGTACCTGTACGCGCTGGCATGAGCTGATGAGTACTCGGCGGGGTAACGTGGCTATGGATCAGGGCACGAGTGCAGTCAATGCCGCCAAGGCTTTTATGGTTGGCCCGCCGCGCGGACTTTTAGTCCGCGCGGCGAATCCCTTAGAATCGTCGGTTGGCAGTCATACCGCATTCAGCGGCGATAGGAGTTCTACATGGCGCACATGGTGAAATGCGTAAAGATGGGCCGCGAGATGGACGGCCTCGACGAGCCGCCCTTCGACGGTCCTTTGGGCCAGAAGATTTACGACAATGTTTCCAAGCTTGCCTGGGAGCAGTGGCAGGAGCACATGAAGATGCTGCTCAACGAATATCGTCTTCAGCCTTGGAAGAAAGACCACCAGGAATTCATTGTGCAGCAGATGGAAGCCTACTTCTTTGGCGAGGGTGCCGAAAAGCCCAAGGAATACGTACCGCCCGCGCAGTAGCCTGTTGACTGGCTACTGGCGACTATCTTCAGCACCCAGCGGCAGGAAGTATTGCGTCCCCCGAATCGGCTCACTTACGCGACGTAACAGCGCTTGCAGATCTTCACTCCGCTCCACGAAGTCGATCTCTGAAGTGTTCACAATCAGCAAATCCGACGAGGTGTAGTGAAAGAAGAAGTGCTCATACGCCTTTACGACTTCTCCTAGATAGTCGTCGTTGATCGCCTTTTCGCCTGGAGCGTTCTTCTTCTTGAGCCGCTTCTTCAGCACATCGGGCGACGCTTGCAGATAAATCACTAGGTCGGGTGTCGGCACATTCTGCCGAAACAAATCGTAGTAGCGGTTGTAAACCCCAAGCTCGTGGTCGCTCAGATTGAGACAGGCAAACAGCTTATCTTTCTCGAAGATGTAATCGGCAACGACCGTCTTGTGGGGACTGTGTTTCAAATCCAGCGTGGCCAGCTGCTCATAGCGCGCGATCAGAAACGCAAACTGCGTCTGAAACGCGGCGCCCTTGTCCCCGTCATAGAAGCCCTTGAGAAACGGATTGTTCTCCGGCTCGCTGATGCGCTGCGCATGCAGCGTCTGGGCGATGACCCGGCTGAGCGTACTCTTGCCGACTCGTATGGGGCCTTCGACTGCAATGTAGCGAGGTGGTTCGAACAGGTTTGCCATGAGACCGTAAGTTGGAACGCAAAGACGATACGTTCCGCAGAATATCTCTCCCCCTTACCCGTGGCAATGACCCCGTAGCAACGTCTTGTGGAAAGTTCCAAAGGCCCTTGTGCCGCTTCCGTTTTCTTTTTCTTTCAGCGGGGATGCCAACTATCCGCGTTCGCGCGAAATTGGTGATTGCCTCTTTGCTTGTCTTTCCTCCGTGCCTTAGTGCCGCTGTGGTGGATTTTGGTTTTAACTAGCGACTGCTATCCACTATCCAATACCCACTGTTTAGAATCATTCCAATGATCCCCGAAATCGCCGGCGGCGTCGCACTCGCAGGACTGGCAACCTGGGCGGGCTTCGAAAGCATGTGGCCCACCCTGCACGCCTACGGCCGCTCGTTCATCGGACTGGCTCCGGGATCCCCGCAAATCGCACTCACCTACGACGATGGCCCCAACGATCCCGGCACACTGCAGCTCATCGACGTGCTGGGCCGGCACGACGTGAAGGCGACGTTCTTCGTACTCGGTCGCTTCGTCGAACAAAAGCCGCAGATCGTTCGCGCGCTCGTATCCGCCGGGCACATCATCGGCAATCACAGTTGGGACCATCCCCCGCTGATCTTCGCCTCCAAGGCTGAATTGGACCGCCAGATCGAGCGCACACAGTCGGCGGTTTACGATGCCTGCGGCGTAACGCCAGTCCTGTTCCGTCCGCCGTATGGAGGCCGCCGCCCCGGCACGCTTAGTGCCGTGCGCAAGCTCGGGCTCGAACCGGTCATGTGGAACGTCACCTGTTACGACTGGAAGCCTACCACCGCCGATAAGGTCTTCGCGCACGCGCAGCGCCAGATTCGCGGCGGAGACGTCATCCTCATGCACGACGGCGATCAACAGGCAATGGGCGCCAACCGCAAACACACTGTCGAGGCCAGCGATCGCCTGATCGCCAGGTACAAAGCCGACGGATTTGAATTCGTGAGCGTACCCAAAATGATGCTGAAGCAGATGACAACAGACAATTACTAGCGTCCCGATTCGGCGATCCCCCCGCTGAGAACAAAGGGCTTATAGCACAATTCCTATTCAAGTTATTGCAAACAAATATAGTTATAGCCTAACGTACTGGAAACAAATGGATACTGCTCTTGGGCCATCGTGGAATAAATGGAGTGGAAGCGGCAGGATCAATTCCATCGTCGGCGGAATTCCTGGCGGCGTCCAGCCTATGCGACCATTGGACTCGGACTTAGCTCACGACAAGCAGTCTGCGTTTTGGGAAGATGGCAGGATGGCCGTCACAATGATCGCGACAGCAACACCAACAGATCGAGCCCGCATTGCGTCATCCTACGATGAAGCAACTCTCTCTCTCTGCGCGCACGATTCTTCCTGGCACAGAAGTCCGGCAATCATCTCTCAGATTTCCGAAAATAATTCCAAACGCTTCGCCCACGTCATCCGTCCTAGCGATTGAGAAGCGGAACATGTCGAGCGAGGCGACGTTTGCGGCGAATCCGGCCAATCTGGCAGGCTCCCGGGGGGACACGGGAACGTTGACCGATAACGCCGACCAGCTCGCGAGCCTTGAAGTCTCCATCCGCCGGCATGCCCGGCTGCTCTTCAAGGTCGCTTACGGAGTGCTGCGCAACTCGCACGATGCCGAAGACGTCGTGCAGGAGACCCTTTTGCGCGTCCAGCGCTCCGGCTTCGGCGAAATACGCGACATTCCATCCTGGCTGGCAACCATCGCGTTCCGGTTGGCGCTCGACCGCAAGCGGAAACCGGAAGAACTCGAGCTGACTACAATCGATGTTCCTGCAGGGAATCCCGATGCTGAACACCTGGCGATCCACCGTCAACAAGTGCAGCGGCTGCGAACGCTGATCGCTTCGTTGCCCGATGATCTGCGATTTCCGCTCGTCCTATCGGCGGTCGACGAGCTGAATTCCCGCCAGATTGGCGAGATGCTCGGCATCCCCGAGTCCTCCGTGCGGGGCCGGATCATGCGCGCCCGGCAAATGCTGAAAGACAAGATGGCAGCCTACGCGGAGCCAAAACGATGACGAACCATGACCAATTCGACGAGCTCCTCAATCATGCGCTCAGCGAGTATCGCGACGCCGAGCCACTCTCCGGGCTGGAAGATCGGGTCTTGCGGCGCCTAGAATCGCCACAGAAGCAGTACTCCACTTCCCGGCAGTTCATGCGGTTGGGCGCATTCGCAACTGGTGCGGCGCTGCTACTCTTCGCGATGTTTTTGGTCATTCCCAGCCATCAGCCGCAAGTACCGCGCGAACAGGCATCGTCGACCAGCCCTTCGCGTGGGGCTGTCCAACCATCAGCAACGCCGGTGGAGAATTTGCGCGTGGCAACGGCTAGGCGGCCTGAGCCCCAGACATCAATGCGCCCGAAGTCGAGCGCTGTGCAATCGTTAGCCGCAACCTCCAGCCCAGTCCAAGCCTTTCCTACCCCGGTGCGGATGACGAATGAAGAACACGCCTTGGTTGCGGTTGCGACAGCTCATCCGGATGTTTTGCAAGCCAGCGTTCGCGAGGACGAGCTCATAACCATCGCACCCGTCGTCATCAAGCCCCTGGCATCATCAACCGAACATGAGTCGGAGTAGGAATCGTGACTGCTCGCAACTCCCTCCACGGATCCGGACAGGCGGCTTTCCCGCATCCGGCTCTTGCCTTAGGTGACGACGCCCATGCGGCGTAGAGGATAGGGATGACAGACATTTGGCAAAGGCAGCCAGCGAGTGATGAGGCGCTGCATGCGATCCCAAAGGACGCGGCCGTTCTGGGTTTCGTAAATGGTATTCAGCACCTCGACCGTCGCTCGCTGGACGATTTTGTCTTCCAGCGTCGTCACTCCGAGCGGCCTTTGCCGCCCGTCGGCCTTGGGGATGTACACCCTACGCACCGGCTTGGCTCGGTCCGCTCCTCGCTTCAGCCTATGGAAGAGATCCTGGAGATTTTCCGCGACGGTCTCGCCGTAGTGCCGCCAGGTCTCCCCATCCACGCCCGGTGCCGCTTCCTTCTTCAGACTGAGGTAAGCCATCGGCAGCGTGTCCAGGTTGTAGATGTGGTGCAGGTGCGCAGTGAACCGCAACCTCTTGTCCTCTCTTGCTGCCTGACGTACCCGCTCCAGCGCGCTGAGGGCGTCGTTCCGGCTCGGTGTCCTTACGCGGCTGAATACCCGGCCCGCACGCTCCCCTATCAACGCTTCGACGCCGCCCTCGCGGGCGGCTCCGCATGACTCGGGGCCGAAGTGGGTCGCTAGCTCACATTGGTATGACTTTTTCATTCACTACACCTCGCCGGTTTAACCGGCGCACAGGAGACAACTAATGCGCAAGCCTCCGGCCCTACTACTCTTGGCAATGATCTTCGTCTGCACTGTCGCCTACTCGGCTGCAGCACAACAAGCCGCCGCTCCCGATGCTGCTAAGCCTTCGGAGCCCACGCACTTTTACCGCCTCGACTTCGTCGTAAAGGAAAGCGACCAGGGCAAGGTTCTCAACCAGCGGTCCTATAGCCTCGGAGTTGCCGCTGCCGGAACCGTAGAGCGCCGCGAGTGGTGGAGCCTCCGCGCCGGCACGAAGGTACCGGTCAACAACAGCTACGCCGATGTTGGTTTTAACGCCGATGTCCGCGCCGACGACATGGGCAACGGAGCTGTCCAGTTGAGACTCAAAGCCGACCTTTCTTCGGTTCCCGCCGATGCTACGAGCACATCCGCGATGCCGACCATCCGCCAGATGCGGGTGGAAGAAGCTGTGCTGATCCCGGTCGGCCGGCCGACTGTCGTCTTCTCGGGCGAAGATCCGGCCAGCCGTCACCAGTTTCAACTCGAGGTCACCGCCGTTCCTCAGCACTGACGACATAACGGAAGCGTAATACGCTATCGTTCGAGCCTCGCTCCAGGGCACGACTTCAGAGGCGGTTGAAAGAGTGCAATTTCCCCGAGTTGTAAAAAACACAGGGGCTTAATGAAACCGCTTTGGTACGTCGCACACACAAGTCGCATAGCGACGGCGACCCTCGGGCCGCCTAGCGCCCAACCGGCAGTGGCGCGCTAGTTAAGCTAGACCTGTTTCAGCGCTGCCTTTGCTGCCGCAACGGTGTTGTCGATGTCGGCCTGGGTGTGCGCCACGCTGAGAAACGCCGCTTCAAACTGCGACGGAGGCAGCCACACACCAGCATCCAGCATGGCGTTGTGGAAGCGCCCGAACTTCGCCGTATCGCTGGTGGCCGCGCTTTCCCAGTCGCTAACCTGCTTGTCGGTGAAGAAGAACGTAAACATCGAGCCGACGCGGTTGGCCGTGATCGGAACGCCAATTGACTTTGCCGCTGCCAGCACGCCCGCAACCAAGTACAAAGTGTACTCCTCAAGCTGGCGATAATACTGCTTGTGGTTCTGCTTGAGGTGCGACAGCATCGTGATCCCCGCCGCCATTGCCAGCGGATTCCCGCTCAGTGTCCCCGCCTGATACACCGGCCCCAGCGGCGCGATCATGTCCATGATCTTTGCTGGCCCGCCATAGGCTCCCACCGGCAACCCGCCGCCAATGATCTTGCCCATGGTCACCAGGTCGGCCTTGATGCCGTATAGCTGCGATGCCCCTCCGAAGGCCAGCCGAAATCCTGTCATGACCTCGTCGAAGATCAGCACCGTCCCTTCACGCTCAGTAATGATTCGCAGCGCTTGCAGGTATCCTGGTTTCGGCGGGACGCAACCCATGTTGCCCACCACCGGCTCCACGATCACGCAAGCAATCTGGTCTTGGTATTTCGCAAACGCCTCTTGCACTGCTGGAACATCGTTGTACGGCAACGCCAGCGTGAACTGCACGAACTCGGCCGGCACACCTGCCGAGCCGGGAATCCCCAGCGTCGCCAGGCCCGATCCCGCTTTCACCAGCAGCGCATCGCTGTGTCCGTGGTAGCAGCCTTCGAACTTTACGATGTACTTGCGATTCGTGAACGCCCGCGCCAGCCGGATCGCCGACATAGTCGCTTCCGTTCCCGAGCTGACGAAGCGCACTTTCTCGACCGCCGGAAACGCCTCCGTAACCAACTCCGCCAAGTCGGCCTCGCTCGGTGTAGACGCTCCAAAACTCGTCCCCCTGCGTGCCGCGTGCACCACCGCGTCGATGACGTCCGGCACGCTATGCCCGAGGATTAGCGGCCCCCACGACCCGACATAGTCGATGTAGCGATTGCCATCGGCATCCCACACGTACGCGCCTTCGCCACGAACGAGGAATGGCGGCTCGCTTCCGACCGAACAGAAGGCACGAACCGGCGAGTTCACGCCTCCGGGAATGAGTCTTTCGGCCCGTTGTTCGAGCGCGCGCGACTGATCGAGACTTCTAGGCATGCGAGCAACTCCCTTTTTTTATAAGCACTTCCGTGAAATCGGAACACCCGGGCAAACACTGAACTATATCAGGCACCCCGGGCCTCGCCTGTAAGAACAATCACAGCGGGCGCGACGACCGCGTCCTATGCCGACGATAACCTTACTCCTGCCCGCTCGTCCAAAGTCACTGAGGCTCAAGGAGTAACCGACGTCCCGCTGCCCGCGAGATTTACCGTAACTCCGGCGGCTGGGCAGCATCGAACCAGTTGTATAATCGAGGTTAGGCAGCTCCGGGCCCCCGCCGCAACTGCCTGACCTTTCAGAGAATTCGCAGCATCCATGTCGAAACCGACCAAGCTCAGCATCCTGGGCCTTTCCTTTCTTCTAGCGACGCTCGTAGTCGCCGGCGGACTCGGCGTTAAGGCCAACACCAGCAACGAAGATTCCTACAAGCAGATTGGCGTTTACAGCGAGGTGCTGCAGCGCATCCGCACCGAGTACGTCGAAGATCCCAACGTGCCCGCCGTCACGAACGGCGCGCTCCACGGGCTGCTCGAGTCGCTCGACGCCAACTCCAGCTACCTTGATCCCGCCGAGTACAAGGAATATAAGCAGCGCAAGAACGAGGGTAAGGCGACCATCGGCGCCACGCTGTCCAAGCGCTTCGGCTACGCCGCGGTCGTTGCGGTGATTCCTAATGGTCCGGCCGACAAAGCCGGTATCGATAGCGGAGACATCATCGAGGCCATCGAGGGCAAGAGCACACGCGAGATGTCGCTCGCCGAACTCGACGGCATGCTGACCGGTCAGCCGGGTTCGGTGATCAACGTTTCCGTGGTGCGTCCGCGCAAGGCCGAGCCGACGAAGACCGCCGTCACCCGCGAGATCGTTTCCGATCCGCCGGTCAGCGACAAGATCCTCGAAGACGGCATTGGCTACATTAAGATCGACGACTTCCCCAAGGGACGCACCCAGGAAGTTGCCGCCAAGCTCAAGGAACTGGAGAAGACCGGCGCCAAGAAGCTGGTGCTCGACCTGCGCAACTCCGGCGACGGTGATGAGGACGAAGGCATCACCACCGCGAACCTCTTCCTGAACCACGGCACCATCTCCTTCCTCCAGGGACAGAAGTATCCCAAGCAGTCGTTCAACGCCGATCCGCAGAAAGCCGTCGCCCCGACCATTCCCATGGTCGTGCTGGTAAACCGCGGAACCGCCGGCCCAGCCGAAATCGTGGCCGCCGCGATCATGGAGAACGCTCGTGGCGACGTGGTCGGCGACAAGACCTTCGGCTCGGGCTCGATCCAG
>Ga0306920_100009335_pt1 | contig 13073 bp, 20 predicted proteins | sample flu12Cox44000170_FD_204666 | JGI IMG/M metagenome (GOLD analysis project Ga0306920, IMG submission 204666) | Lab enrichment of tropical soil microbial communities from Luquillo Experimental Forest, Puerto Rico - flux4day.12C.oxic.44.000.170 (v2)... | ecosystem: Environmental > Terrestrial >...
AGCAATACGTACAAACAGAATTCGCATTGGAAGCGGGTGACCGCCTGTTGGTCTACACAGACGGGCTGGTGGAGGCGGTGAACAGTCGCGGTGAGGAGTTCGGAGACATCCGATTGGGCGAGTTCATTGCGACTCACCAGGATCTTCCGGCTGAGCGGTTTGCTGAACGTTTGCTGGATGCGGTGCTTGCGTGGCCCCAGAACGGGAACACCCGGGGGCAGACCGATGACATCACTATTGTAGTGATCGACAACGGCAGCCCGTGGGAACAGACTCCCTCAGGCACGAGTAATCAATTAAGTTTTATAAAGTAGCTGCTGACAACACTGATGCTAGCCAACGCAGACTTTACGCCAGATTAGTCTTCGCCTATGGGGTTCGGGGGATTGTCGGATCCATCAATTTAGCGCCTGGCAGCTTCGACAACCGCCGCGAGCTGGCCATCGAGGTACATGACGACGAGGTCGTTGATCGGCTGAACAAGATCGTGCGGGAAGACTGGGAGGACTCACATCCGCTTGACCTTACCGATGAAGGACTACTGGCCCAGTTGGAAGACAAGGACGAGCATATCGCAGAGGACCTCGCGATCAATGAGAAACGGGTCACGGACTAATTGGCCGGAGTTGAGGAAGGAGAAGGGACGAAGTGCGGCGGATAGCGAGATTCGTTGTTGTTGCCCTGATGCTCGGGGCGACATCCGTCCTCGTCGCGAAGCCGCGCCCCGAAGCATCGCCACAAGCCGTGAGAGGCGAGCCCATACCGGGGGACGCGGGCTACGGTGTCGAACTGGGTCTGGATCCCCAAAGCGGACAAATCTTAGAGCTCCTCGTTTACCGCGGTGAGAAACAAGTGCAGGCGTTGAAAGTGTGCACCACCGAACCAGTACCACGTGAAACACCGGTCGGCAGCATCTACTACACCGACAACTTCGACGGGCACGGTGATCTGGCGTTGGAAACTGCGTTCAAACAGGGTAACGCCTTCTATTGTGTCTGGCTGTTCAACCCGAAGACGGGGCGTTTCGTAGCATCGCCGGAGTTATCGAAGCTCACCAATCCGAGCCCCGATGCCAACACTCATACGGTGATCTCGTATGTGAAAGAGGACTGTCCGATTTGTTACCGCAGGGAATCCTATCGCTGGTCAAAGGGGCAATTAGTGCCAGTTCGAGAGGAGTCGGTGATGCCGGCAGACCTGGGGCTGCAGCCTCCCTTGGGTTGCGGGTGGCTGCGCACGCTAAGAGGAAAGAAGAACGGCAAGATGGTGTTCGTGAGCCGAACCCAAATCAATAGCGCAGGGCAGGAATGTCTGCCGTGAAGCCCACCCAGCGACGCATTGCGGAGGGATCCTATGCTGGGCTTTGATCTCACGTTGTGGGATTACCTGGCCTTTCTTGTTCTCTTCCTGGAAATCGTTGCCTTTCTAGTCGCCGTTGTGTTCGTGCTGAGTCTGCCGCGCCGCATCGCCATCGCCCGTCGCCACCCCAAAGCCGATGCCGTCAACATTATGGGCTGGGTCGGATTTAAGCAGCATTCGGTGTGATACTGGAGCAATCGATGTTTAGCCCATCGCTCTCGCACCTTCAGCTTAGGCCTGACCCTCCCATGCTGGAGGTTTACGCACTAGGCGCGGGAGTATTGGTCGCCATCACCCTCCTGCATGGCGCGGGCCTTGGATACACTGTCCGCAGCTACCGCCGAGCGGCCAAAAGGCTCTTACAGAATGCCAGTCAACCGTGGCGGGCCTCGCTGCTCTTTGGCTGTGCCATATTGCTCATGTTGATCCTACACACCATCGATGCGTGCATATGGGCATTGGTGCTTCGCAGCACGGGCTTGGTTAGCGACATCCGCTCCAGCCTCTATTTCACAGCTAACAGCTATACCACCCTGGGCTACGGCAATGTGCCCCTCGGAGTGGGCTGGCGCGAGCTCAGTCCAATTATGGCTATCTGCGGCCTTTTCACGTTCGGCTGGACGACCAGTGTCATGTTCAACGTGGTCGGCTACCATAACGATCTCCTCGACGAACTGAAGGACGAGTATGCCCGAAAGCTGCGGATGCGATCCAACCTGCGTGCTGAAGTACGGGTGATACACCGGCACGAATCCGAAAGCGAGAAGGCCGAAGAGATCGCCGAGCGGAAGCAGGAGGCAGGCAAGACATTTTTCCAGCGCTTCCGTATGCGCCGCGAGGAGAGGAAGAAACGGTACCTGCTTCGCGATCAGGCCACCCATGAGGCGAGAGATGCGTTTCGTAAAGAGCGTGAGGCGGAAAAAGACATCTATCGCCCGCCCGATCAAACACCCAAGGTTTAAGTGATGTTGTCAATATTGCGCGGAAGGTGGGAACACCAGCCCGCCGGAGCAGCCGCCGTCACCGTTGCCGTAAAAGTGACGAGTTGGCTGAACACGGAGATGCCGGCCGACGAAAGCACAGTGATGTGTGTAGCGCCCTTGGTCACCGTGTGCGCCAAGGCTGGCGATGTGCTCGTCAGGAACATGGCGCTGCCGTTGTATATCGCGGTAATGGAGTGCGTCCCCACTGCTAGGCTCGAGTTGGTCAGTGCGCTTCAGGTGCCAGTTGATGAACTCCGATCCGTTGTCCGAATCCACTCCCAGCAGACGATCTCACAACCCCGATATCTGTTCAGATCACGAGTGACGGCGTGCCGGGAGAATGGCTCGCGTCAGCCGGCGTCAGCTCAACTTGACGTATAACGCCCAAACCGCGGATGTGCTTGCGTGCACGCTCGGGAAGTCGGCTTTGGCGAACTTCGACCGAGCGACAATCCGAGGGCCAGAAGCTGGCCTTCACCGCGCTGTTTCGATTCACGCCTCGTGCGTAACCGGTCTTGACCAGTACCCGGTAGCTACACGCCCGAAACAATGTGAACAAACTGAACTCGACCCGGGAGTGTGCAACTTCCCGCAACGCCGTATCCTGTGAGTTTGGGACGACCGGGCACTTCCGCGAGTAGCCGTCTTCTCGCTCATGTGGTTTTTGTGGACGGCGTATCTTGGGAGTGATCGGCGCAACAGCCACATTTCCCACATCCCGACTTCGGGCTAGTGTCTTGACGGCTCTTCCAGGTTGTCAAGACCGAGACCAGAAAGAAAAGGGCGATCGACAGGTTGGTGAAGCCTCCTACAAGGACGGAGCCGAGCGGCGCTGGCACTCGGGCGGCAAGGGGCGAGAGCATGACCAAGGCCGCCGGGTTCGCGAGTATTGTCCATCGCGGATACCAAGTCTTCTGGAGAAGCACAAGGCCCACCAATAGCGCTGCTCCGATATAGCCTGGGATGGCTCCAATCGTATAGACAAGGCTCCAATATGACTTTGTCGCTGCGAGTAGGTCTGGGCAAGGGGCCCCTTGGCCGTAGCAATATTTGAGCGCAAGGCCTTTGGCGGTCCAAAGCGTATGTACCGCACTCCCGGCCACCATCAGCACGCAGAAAGAGGCGAGCATGATGCGTGCGAGCAAAACGCTGGACGGCCGAATGTTGAGATACACATGCCAGAAACCAACCACGCATAGACATGCGGCAAGTGGCCCTACCAAGCCTCCAGCGAAGAGGCGTTGCGACGACGCCTGCGTCACGGTCGCAAGCATCCCTCGCGGGAAATCTGCGCCTGACCCGAAATGTCCGTAAAACAGCATGTCACCGCTGAAGAACAGAAGAGCGCCAGTGAAGCCGCTCAGTCCTGCGAGGCGGCGAACTCGGTCGGCGGCTTCGGTTTTCATATCTCCCCCTGACCCCGCACCTGAAATAGCACGGTGGATGGCATCTCAACTGCCAGTTCCACGAGGTGCTGGGAGCTTACGCGGGTTGGCCTGAAACAGCCAATTTCCTACTGGTTGTAAACAGGTCCAACTGTCTACGGTTTGAATGGACAAACGCCGATCCCGCCCTCTTCAAAACTCCACCAGGTTACAGCCAAAAGGACGGAACGCCAACGCATCGTCCAAGTGATTTTGCCCCCGACAGGATTGACTCCACGCCAGATGCGTACACATGCGCGTTTAGTTAGCGGTACCCACGAGGCGAAACTTTCGACAAGCTGACTTCTGGACCGCGTCGACGGTAGCCGTTAGGGCCCACCAACGGGAAGTTGCTCCATTCTTGGACACAAGGGCGTTTTCGCAGTGCTAATCCGACGGGGGAACCAATAACCTCCTGTCATCCGTTATCCGCCGCAGTACCACAGGCTCCCGTTTACGCTGGCGCCTTAGCTGTCGCGCTCTGTGTATTCGTTCCCCCTGCACCCCAGCCCTCGGTCAGAGCGCAGTACGCTAGGGTCAGCGGGACCAACAAAAACAGGACATCTTCGCCCGACTCGCCTTATCTGGGAGGCGTTGCTGGCGCTGGATTAGGCAGTGAGGTCGCCCGAAGCAAAACGGATGGTTGACCGATCGCTCCGGCCTTGGTTGAGGTAGCCGGATGCAAGTCCAACAGAAGGATTCTGCTGTCGGAGTGATAGGTCTGGTCGGACGCAGTTTGTGCCTCAAAGACGGGATCGGGAGAATGCAGATATTCCTGTCGGCTGACAGACGATGTATTCGTCAGATCAATTCCAACAAAATCACGTTCTGCGTCGACGTCAGGGTCGATCCTGTGGTTGATTAAGTGCCCCCTCTTGCCGATTTCAATAGCAACGTCGTGTGTGGCCGAACCCGCCCAGACGGGTATCCCATCGATCGTGTGATCCGTTTTCCAGATTCGAACGTGGTGACGCCGCGAGACCACTGCACCCGGTTCAGGCAACGCATACGAATAGTCCTGCACTCGTCCGAACAAGTAAAACCTGGCCATCGGTATCGTTGCATTGTGGGTTCCGTGCAACAACAAGTGCCAGACGAATATGGGCTTCCATTTGTCAGTCTTCACCCAACCCGCGCCCTTAAAGGCGTTCTGCAAATCTTCGGTTTGGCCAACAAAAACCAGATTCGACATGTCTCCCTCGCGTCCCTCAGCATTGAACACCCGCGACGGCAGATGACCCATCATATTGTCCAGCTCGGAAGAGCTTTCTTGCGCACGTTGTAACCCCGCCGTTAGAACCGATATGGCAGACTCGATATGGGCGGTGATTTCCGTACTCTTCAACACAGTGATGTCGTGGCCACGGGTGAGCAGGAAACCGGCGTAGCAGGCAGGAAGACAAGTGCGGTGGCGATCATCCCTGCGGCCATTAGTTTGGTACGGGAGCGCCCTTTCACGTTCAGGCGTGCACGCAACCCGACCCGATCGCCGGTGGTCAGCTCTACCGAATCGAGTTCTAGGGTAACGTTGCCTCCGACTCCCAGGAACCGCTTGCCCCTGACTCCAGTGACTGAGCCGCTGGCCACGGTTCCCGCCCGAATCATGGTGAACCCTTCAATGTTCACATCTCGCGTAACGATAAAGTCTAGGCTGTCTCCCAGGCAGGCGTGAGCAGAGGAAACACTTTCGGCAAGTTGAAGCTCGACAGGAGTTTGGTCTGGAATGATCAGCCGAATAGGAATCGCACTGGTCTCCTGAGCCGACACACAGAGCGCGAGCAAGATCGTGACCAGTATGTGGGCCGGTATCCCGCGGAGATATGCGCTGAACAAGGAATGCCCCCTTTGGCTCTCGCCCTCAGTCCCGACGTTAAGCCAAGAATGTCTAGCGCATGGGGCGCGGTTAATAGAAAAACCTTAGCGCACCTGAGATGTCATGAATGTTCAGAATTGCACAGCGCAGGGTGCCGGAATTTCCTTCTCGACATAACTCTCGAGATGCATTTCTTAGCGAGAAATGACGATCGAATGCAAAAGCCGCAGCGGCCTTATTCCTGCAGAAAGACGTTGAGGAGTGAGTTGTGAACCTGAATCTCGCCGTTGTATTCGATGAAGCCCAGTCTTCTGAAGCGATTCATGAAGAAATTCACTCGAGATCGGGTCGTGCCAATCATCTCCGCCAATATTTCCTGGCTGATCTTGGGCACCACCCTCTCGGGTTTGCTTTCCTTGCCAAACTGATCAAGCAACAGCAGGATCCTCGCTAGACGCTTTTCGCTGGAATTGAAGAGCTGATCTACCAAATCCGCCTGGAACCGAGCGTTGCGGGCAAGCAAAAAAGCAACGAACACCTCCGACAGCGCCTGTTCTTGGTGAAGTACTCGGACCATTTCTGCTTTGCTAATCCTGAGCAGTGCACACTCGTTCATCGCGGTCGCTGTCGCGAGCCGAAGAGGATGGGCTGAGATCATGCAGTCCTCCCCCAAGAATTCCCCGGCATCCACCAGGCTAATCGTCGCTTCTTTCCCGTGCGCGGAGGTAACAGTTACCTTCAGTCGGCCCTTCTGCACGTAAAAAATCGCGTCAGCAGGATCGCCTTGCTTGTAGGCTGCCTCATTCCTTTTCAAACTGCGAATTGTTCTGCCTAACCCAGTTCTAGCGAGAAAGGCCGCTGGATCGAAAGCCGTATCGGCATTTATTGGTTGCCGCTTGGCCGTTTGAAGGCGGGAAGGCTTTGCAATTTCACCTTTAGGCGATTTCGCCGATCGCACCGACTCAACCGACGCAACCAACTTCGCTCGGCCGCCTTTGGTGCGGGCTGGCGTGGCCCTGGCGCTCATTTCATGCCTCCGTAAGGGTTGGGCCGCAACTTCGGCATTATAGGTACGAAGTTCTGCTCAGACGCAGTATGAGTTCAAGAGTGTCGCCACTTCACGATTTTGTCATCCTACCAGCAAACTGCCCAAGGCCACGACATGCAATAGGAGCGCAACGCCGATCAGTAGCGCTGCGGTTCGCGCCCCGATCCACTCCTCCTTGACCGCTCTTCGCAGTACGTACACACCGAAGGGTAGGTTGACCAGCACCGCAGTGACCACTCCCGGCGCATAGCCGTGCCTGACAATGGCAGCGAGTATGTGCCAGGCCGCGTTCACCAGCAGGATGGATTCCAGCAGAAGAGCCGATATTATCCAACCTTTGCGTGGTCGGAGAATCGCCCACGCAATTACAGCGAGAGGCAGCACCGTAGCAATCATCAGCGCGATCCGCAGCTCATGCGAGTTGTGCAAGAACCGATTTGGATGCAGCCACTCTGGCAGTCCCCCGTCCGGCGATGACAAGAAGTCTGGAAAAGTCGCATACTCCTCGATGGTGTGCAGCACAAGTGTCAACCCAATCGCGGCCAATACTGCGCTGCGTGAAAGAGAGTGCATAGGGGACTGACCATCTTACTCGCCGCCGGTGACCCTCGATCCAAGAGCTCCTTCGCCAGACCGCAGTCGTATTACCCAAAACAGTGTTGATCAAGGCGGCTCCACTGCACAGGAAACCATGCTAATCCCAAGTCACTGAAAAGCAGCGACAGATCGAGCCTGATCGTCATCGAATGCGATGGAAATTAGGCTGTGCCGCGTCTAGGTTTCTCGCGGCGCTTGGCGTGGGAGGCCGCCATTATGGCAAGTCGGAAGCACTCAAAACGCTCCGAGCTAAGACAATTCTCAATGATGATTTCCGGAGTGATTACATAACCAGCAACCCTCGTAACAAGGATGTGGCCGGGACTCTTAGCGCTCGGCGGGATTCGCCCCCGTCACGGTCATCAACCTTTTCGCGAGAATAAACGCCACCGCCCCGACAAGAATTCCCGCCAGAATGTCCGCGATGTAGTGGTAGCGGCCATAAATTGTGGACACGCACATCGCAATGAAGCACGGAAGAAATACCCAGAACAATCGACGGCGGTAGCACCAAGCTCCAAGCAGCGCGACGAAAGACCCTAAGACATGACCAGAAGGAAACGCGCCGCCGCGAACGCGCCCCCAGCTCTCGATGAAATCGATCAGGCTGGTGGCTGGGCCGCCCACAAGCGGAGGCAAACGCAACGAGCTCATTGCGAAGAACGGCGCTTCCACGGGGAAGAAAATCGAGATCACATAACCGATCGCGTAGGCGATCATCGATGCGGTCATCACCGTCCAGAAGGCGCGCATCGCCATAACTCCTGAAGGGTTTCGTAGGGGCGAATCATCGGAGGGATCCCTCCGTCGCCGATAGAGTGAAGCTCCAAGAATTGTAAGGAAGAGATAGTAGCTCATGTATGCGACTTGCATCGCCTCGTTCAGCCAGACGCTGGTGAACTGCGCGAGCCACACTTCCGGATAGACACCGGTGAGCCAGTGGTCGAAAGCTATCAGGAGAGAATCCCGCCATGCTGGCTCAATCAGGTGAACGAGAATTCGAAGTTCCTCGAAACAGAAAAGAAACACAGCCTGTGGGTACCAATCGCGAACCCAGCTAAGGCTTTTGGCAATTCGGGGCCGCGAGCATTCGCCTCGGCTTGTGCGATAGGCAACATTTACGATGACTAGGATTGCGACACCGACTCCGATGTGTTCCGCGATGTGGAGCGCCGGACGCTCGAGATTCTCATGGAAAATGACCATTAGGGCGCCACTGAATCCGAGGTAGCTAAGCGCAACCCATTCAAATGCCCCTAACGGCTCGAAGACGGCATTCGCTAGCGAGTGGCCACGAATGAACACCTCCGTGACTCTATGGGGGTTGCGAATCACTCGCCTTCCCCCGTCACGCATCGCTGCGCAGGCTCGGTCTCTGCTGTTCACAGGGCAAGCTACGCGGCGATTTGGCGTGAGTGGCAAACAAGGCACCCGGTGCGTCACCGTCCGGGCAGTACATTTCCCTGAGGTCGTAATCGCTTACGTCGCGTATTCCCAGGTTTCTAGTTAACATCCCAGTCCGTAAACATGTTACTCAGACCCCCAAGCGATCCATGTTTACACGTTTTCGCGCCTTTATCACCGTAGGCAAGGACGTTTTCAAGGAGGGCCATGTCGCAACTGAGCGAAATTTGCTTGTCAAATTGACCGGAAACCAGATTCCAGGATTTCCTTGGGACAAGCTCCGCAGTGAGACTCCTGGCCAATACGAGTCCTATGTCGACCTCGTCCCCGGGCAGTGAACCCAAATCAAGATCGAGGTGAGAAGGAAGATTGCCAAACTCTACGTCAATGGCGCCGAACAACCAACCCTGATTGTCAACGATCTCAAGCAACCTTTGTCGAATGGCGGTATTGCGCTTTGGGTCGGACAAGGAGCAGTTGCCCATTTTGCGGACCTAGATATCAAACCCTGACGCGCGGAAAAGAGAAGCGTCGACGTAGCTCAAAGATTACCGGATGGAGAGCTCGAAACCTGGGGTGGATGGTCAAATCGGAACTATACAGAACGGGCTTCAAGGATGTTAGCCGGATTAGTAACGATAAGTTGAATTAGTAGCAAAATCATGTACAACCAGATGGCGTCACAATCAGCAAGAGACCGAGCCGTTAAGGAGGTTGGCGAACCTAAGGTCTTATTCGATATGACGCTTGCCAACAAGCGAAAATACCCAGCTAAGGAACTTGATGCTTTCGTGCAGAGTCTATGTAGCAACATGGAACTGATGTAGCATGATCCGAAGATGCACAAAGACGTGGCCCACGCCGTCCATGACTTGCGCGAGTTCATTCAAGTCGAGAGGAAGCGGATTCCGGAAGATGTTGTGTTCGAAGCCGACAGGTTGGAGCGCCAACTTTTTGCCAGTTGTGATCTGAGCTTCGAAGGTGAGGAGCCCGCCAGGGTTGTGGCTGACGACTCCCTTGACATTTACCGATGGCAGGCGCTTGATTCGTAGGAGAAGGCGCTCGCCCTGGCGCGGCAGGAACCAGAGCGCCGTTTTTTCGCGAGGCGGCTCGAGGAATTGAAACAAAAATAGTTCGCTTCTGCTGTCGATTTTCTCCGTACGCGACGACTATAAGATGAACGGTCGAGCGCGCAAGCCTGTGCTGCTGGCCCGAAGACCGTTATAGGAGAGGTCACGACGCGATATTAGGTCGCTGCTCACCACCCCGACGATTATGACCCGTCCCTCGAGGACGAAGCCCGATGGTAAGGTCCTCCTCACCGACGGGCCGTACCTGGGGACCAAGGAGCACATTGGCGGTTTTTGGTGCTGGAAGCCGCTGATCTGAACCAGGGGCTGGCGTGCGGGCGTGAGGCCGGCGTCGCCTGTCGGGTGCCGGTCGAGATGCGCCCGTTTGGCTGGCGGAGGACCCGAGGGAAGGGGGTTGGCCCAGCTTTGCTTTTTTTGTGTGACGTAGGTATGAAAAAGGCTGTGGACCCGTGTGAAAAGGAGACTGCATGAGAAAGATCAGGATCATCGAACACATCACGCTGGACGGCGTGATCCAGGCCCCCGGCGGCCCAAAGGAAGACCCCGGCTACCCATACGGCGGATGGGCGGTGCCGCATTCCGACCCTGCGGGGCAAGAGGCCATCGTCGCGGGTCAAGGCGAGACGTTTGATCTGCTGCTGGGCCGGCGAACCTACGACATCTTTAGCGGCTTTTGGCCGAAAGCCCTGAAGAGTCCGATGTCGGACAGTCTGAACGCGGCGACGAAATACGTCGCGACCCACAGGCCGGACAGTCTTGCATGGGGGCCGGCCGAGAGCCTTGGACCGGACATCGTTGAGGGCGTTCGCCGCATTAAAGAGAAAGACGGGCCGCACCTGATCGTCTGGGGCAGCTCGACGCCGACACCGGTGCTGCTCGAACACGAACTTGCGGACGAGGTCTTGCTGCTCGTCTTTCCGGTCCTGTTAGGCAAAGGCAAACGGCTCTTTTCGGATGGAACTCCGCCTCGCGAACTCGCGCTCGTCAGCACAAAGGCTGTGTCCTCGGGCGTCATCATCAGCACGTAGAAACCTAACGGGCCTTTGCGGACCGGGTCCTTCGGCGACCCGGCGTAAGCGGTCAGGACAATCAAATGAGAAACGTAATCTTCGCAATCAACATCACCTTGGATGGCTGCGTCGATCACACGAAACAGAGTGTTGATGACGAAAAACTTGAATATTTTACTCACCTCACTCGAGAGGCTGACCTGCAGGTCTTTGGGCGTAAGACCTATCAATTGATGGTTCCCTATTGGCCTGATGTCCTCAAAAGCCAGTCTGAGACAAAAGCAGATACCGAGTTTGCTCGGGCATTTGACTCCATCAACAAAATTGTTTTTTCACGATCCTTAGACAGTGCTGAAGACAGAAATACGCGAATCGTTCGTGGGAACCTTCACGACGAAATACTTAACTTGAAACAAGAACAAGGCAAAAGTATCTTAGTAGGTGGCGTAAGTATCCCTTCACAACTTATCGAGCTTGGCCTGGTTGATGAATATCGTTTTGTCGTTGGGCCAATCATTGCAGGAGAAGGGAGACGGTTGTTGGAAGCTGTGAGCCTTCCGGAGAAATTGCAATTAAAGCTTGTTGAGTCAAAGATTTTCAAATCAGGAAGTGTCGCGCTTCGTTACTTGAAACAGTGATGGGCTGCCGGCTCGCACCAAGAGGAGAAGATAATGAAATATATCTGTTTTGGATACTACGACAAAGGCAAACACGAAGCCATGACCGAGGGCGAGCGGAACGCGATGTTGGACACCTGCTTTGACTATGACGACCATCTTCGCGCCAACGGGCATTGGGGTGGGGGAGAAGCGCTACATCCTTCGGAAACTGCCTTGACCTTGTATTGGAAGAACGGCAAAGTCGCAACGACCGACGGTCCCTATGCGTAGACCAAGGAACAACTTGGCGGCATTATCGTCCTTGAGGCGCGGGACATGAATCATGCTGTTCAGCTCACAGCGCAGCATCCGGCGCTAAAGTGCGGCAGCATCTTCGAGATTCGGCCAGTGGCAGACATGAAGGAAATTATGAAGGCAAGTGAGTTGCGACGGCAACAGAACACGGCCCGCTGAAGACAGCCTGACAGAAAAAGGTTCGGTTCCGCGGCCTCGCTAGCTTGTAGTTTCATTTAGAGACGGAATGAACCGCACACCCATCGCATCTCCTCGGATACTTGTTTGGGGGAGACGCGATAGAAACCTGGGATGGCCCCGACGATGAGGTCGCGAAGTCGGCCAGTGTTTACCAAGCCTCTGATTTCATAACAATGTCGGCTCCCTCGACCACCGAGTAGACTTTGGTTTGTCGAAGACCCAAGGCTCGGGAGGAAGGAGCCGATATGTGGATTATAGGTGTGGACTATCACCCGAGCGTTCAGCAAATCGCGTTCGTAAATACCGACACCGGGGAATGCGGTGAACGGCGAATGAGTCACAGCGATGGAGAATCCGAGAAGTTCTATCGGGAGCTGAAGGCAACGGGCTGCAGGGTGCGAGTATGGATGGAGGCGACCGGGCATGCCCGCTGGTTCGAGCAACTGCTGGGGGGACTGAATATCGAGCTGTGGGTGGGAGATGCGGCGATGATCCGAGCCAAACGAGGCCGCAAGCCTAAGACAGATCGTCAGGATGCGCAGCATATTCTGAACCTCCTGCTCACGGGTGATTTTCCCCAGATCTGGGTAGCGAATTGGGAGAACCGGGATGTGCGGCAGCTGCTGTGGCATCGGCATCGGCTGGTGCAGATGCGGACGCGGATCACGAATCAGTTGCAGGCGGTGGCCATGAATGAAGGAGTACGCCGCAAAAAGGCGCTGTGGAGTAGCAAGTCGGGGCGAGCCCAGTTAGAGTCGCTTTCGCTGGCTCCCTGGGCGGCACGGCGCCGGCACGACTTACTGGAGCTGTTGGATCGATTGAACCCGACGATCGAGGAGTTAAGCGCAGCCGTCGAGCAGGAAGCCCAGCAACGGCCCGAGGTGTTGCGCCTGATGACGCATCCTGGGGTGGGACCTATTACCGGCCTGGCCTTCGTGCTGATCATTGACTCAGCGGAGCGCTTTGCTTGTGGCAAGCAGATCGCCAGCTATGTCGGGCTGATCCCTTGTGAAGACTCCAGCTCCGATCGGAGGCGGCTGGGACATATCACCAAGCAAGGCAACACTCTGCTGCGCTTCCTACTGGTGGAGGCAGCGCAAGCTGTGGTACGGCGCGACCCCGCCTGGCGACGCCGCTATACCCACCTTGCGATGCGACGCGACAAACGAATTGCCAAGGTAGCGATGGCGAGGAAGCTAGCCGTACGTCTGTACTGGATGATGCGCAAGGAATGGAATTACGAGCAATTG
>Ga0306920_100009336_pt1 | contig 13072 bp, 1 predicted proteins | sample flu12Cox44000170_FD_204666 | JGI IMG/M metagenome (GOLD analysis project Ga0306920, IMG submission 204666) | Lab enrichment of tropical soil microbial communities from Luquillo Experimental Forest, Puerto Rico - flux4day.12C.oxic.44.000.170 (v2)... | ecosystem: Environmental > Terrestrial >...
CGCAGTAACAGGTCGAGGGTTTCGGGCGCGTCTCCCCACCCCACGTGCGCCTCGTAGCCGAGCGCGTCGGCCATCTCCCAGATCACCTCCGGCTCGACGCCGGCCGGCTTCGCCTGCGCCCACAGTTGCCGCCACGCGCCCACCGTATCGGCCCGCTCCGCCCCCTCGCGCAGCCACTCCGTCGCCGCCACGGCCTCTGCTACGCGGGCGTTCGGCACATCACGCACGACGAGCGATGCGGGCCGGCGCTCCGACAACGTCGCCCGCAGGGCCGCGACGCTGCCGACATTGTCCCAACTCAGCTCCTCATCCACCGCCTGCGGGGCGGCGTCGCCCCCGACCTCCAGCCACACGTCATAACGGAACCCTGTCAGCTCGTTCTCCGACCAGCCGCGCCGGAGCTGCGTCTCCATCGCCGTGACATCGGGCACGCGCGCGGCCAGTCCTGCAAATAACTCGGGTGCTACTAACAACTCAGGCTCCTGCCGCAGACGGCGTCGTACGGCGTCCGCGATCTCTTCGCGCCGCGCTTCCACTCCCGACCACGCCAACTCCACCGACGCGTGAAACGGCTCCCACAGGGCGAGGCTTCGCACGTCGCCCACGAACACGTGTCCGCCCGGCCGAACCGCGTCCAACGCGCCGCGGAGAACGCGTTCAAGGTACTCGACGCCGGGAAAATACTGCACGACGGAGTTGAGCACGACCACGTCGAACGCGCCGGGCTCAACCTCCGAAAAGTCGTCCGCCGCCGCCTGCCACACCGTTACATGGGGGAGCACGTCGAGCTGCGCCTTCACCTGCTCCACCGCCGCCGCCGACAAATCCGTCGCGCAATACCGCTCGCACTCTGACGCGAGACGGAACAGCAGCAGCCCCGTGCCGCAACCGATCTCCAGCACGCGCCGGGGCTTCAGCGCGCAAAGACGCGCCACCGTCGCCTCCACTTGCTCGCGCATCTCGTCGGCGGACAGAGGCTCGCCCGTGTAGCTGCTATTCCAGCCGATGATGTTGAAGCGTGGGTCGGCTGGCTCGGCACGCGCGTACGTCTCGTCGTAGATGCGCGCCCACCGGCCGATCTGCTCCTCGTCCCACGACTCGCCGCTCGACTGCGCAGAGGTTCCGCCGTCCCTTTGCCCGACCACGTACGCGACCAGCCGCGCCTCGCCGGACGCGTCCTCATCCGCTATGACGACGCACTCGCGCACCGCCGGATGCTGCGCCAGCACGCTCTCCACCTCGCCGGGCTCCACGCGGAACCCGCGGAGCTTCACCTGGGTGTCAATCCGCCCGAGAAACTCCAGGTTGCCGTCCCCGCGGTAACGAGCCAGATCCCCAGTGCGGTAAAGCCGCTCGCCCGCCAAGCCGCCGAACGGGTCGGGGATGAACTTCGCGGCCGTCAGATCAGGGAGGTTGCGATACCCCGCGGCGAGGCTGTCGCCGGCGATGCAGAGTTCGCCCGCGACGCCGACGGGCGACGGGTTCGCGTCCGCGTCGAGCACGTAGACCCTCACGTTGCTTATCGGCCGGCCTATCGGCGGCACGCCGGCGCCGCCCGGTTCTACTGTGGCGAAAGTGGCGACGACGGTGTTCTCCGTCGGGCCGTAGTGGTTTACCAGCCGGAACGGCAGCCCGCGGCGCGGGGCGCGGTGCAGCTTGTCGCCGCCGGTGAGCAGCGCGCGAAGACGCACGCCTTCGGGCCACGCCTCTTCCAGCACCAAATCGGCCAGCGCCGTCGGCAGGAACGAGAGTGTGACGCCCTCCACGGCCAGGCACTCGATCAGGTCGGCGGGCGAGTTGCGCGTCTCATCCGAGATGACATGGATGCTGGCTCCCGCCGTCAGGTACGGCCACAGCTCCCAGACCGACGCGTCGAATGCCGGCCCGGCCACCTGCGTCGCCCGGTCTTCCGCGGTCACCGCATATTCGCGGTGATGCCAACCCACGAGGTTCAAGAGACTCCGGTGCCGGACTTCGACGCCGCGCGGCTTCCCCGTGGAGCCTGACGTGTAGATGATGTAGGCCAGATCGTCCGGCCCGACGGCCGATGCCGGGTTATCGGTCGGAGCGTTCACGATCTCGTCAGCGTCCACGAAGAGCGGCTCGCAGACCTCAACCGGGACGCGCGCGGCAAGGCTGCGCGAGGTCAGGAGGGCGCGAGCGCCCGAGTCGCGCAGCATGTAGGCGAGACTCCGTTTCGGGAACGCGGGATCGAGCGGGAGGTAGCAGCCGCCGGCTTTGAGCACACCGAGGATCGCCGCCACCTGTTCGGACGAGCGCTCCATACAAACCGCCACGGGCGTGCCGGCCGCCACCTGCCGCCGCCGCAGGGCGTGGGCCATGCGGTTCGCGCGATGGTTCAGCTCGGCGTAACTGAGTCGTTCGTGTTGGCAGGAAACCGCCGGCGCATCGGGCGTCTCGGCCGCCCACCGATCGAAGAGCACTTGAACGCACGCGTCGGCCGTATACTCAGCGCGGGTCTGATTCCACTCTACGAGCAGCTGCCGCCGCTCGTCCTCAGTCGCGAGCGGGAGATCGCGCACGCGCTGCGCCGGGTCTGCGGCGATGGCCTCTAGCAGCGTCCGCAGGTGACCCAGCATCCGCTCGATGCTGGCGCGCTTGAGCCGCGTGCTCACGTACAGGAGGACGACGCCCAACTCGGCACCGGGTGAGACGATTAGGCTGAGCGGGTAGTTAGTGCGCTCGAAGACGTCCCCCAGTTTGACCGCGCCGCCGTCGTCCTGCGCCGCGGAGAGCGACGGGTAGTTCTCGAAACCGATGATGGTCTCGAACAGCGGCATGCCCCGAGGCACCTCGCTCCAGCCCTGCACGTCCACCAGCGGCGTGTGCTCGTACTGGCGGGCTTCGAACTGTCGGGCCTGTAAGTTCTTCAGCCAGGGGATGAGCTGCCGTTCGGGTTCGACCCGCACCCGCACAGGGAGGGTGTTGATGAACAACCCGACCATAGACTCGATGCCCTGCAACTCCGCGGGACGGCCCGACGTAGTCGCCCCGAACACCACGTCATCGTCGGCCGTGTAACGACTGAGGAGCACGGCCCATGCGCCCTGCACCACGGTGTTGAGCGTGAGCTGGTGGGCGCGCGCGAGGCTCTGTAGCGCGGCGGTCGTCTCCCTCGACAGCGTCGTTTGGAGCGAGTCGTACGGCTCACCGGGGCCGGGCATCTTGCCGGAGGCGCAATCTATGTGGATCGGTGAAGGCCCCTTGTAGCCGTCCAGCATCCCTTTCCAGAACGCCTCGGCCCGGCTGAAATCCTGCCGCTGTAGCCACGCGATATAGTCCTCGAAGGGGCGCGGAGGTTCGAGCGACGGCTCCCGCCCCTGGGAGTAGGCCTCGTAAAACGTGGCCGCCTCCCTGAAGACGATTGCCACGCTCCACCCGTCGAGCAGTACGTGGTGGAAGCTGACGACCAGTTGCCACGCGGCCGGCGACAGGCGGATGAGGGCGATGCGCATCAGCGGCGCGGCGGACAGATCGAAGCCGCGATCTTGGTCGGCCTTGAGGAAGTCCCTCAACCGCTCCCGCTGCTCTCCGGGCGAGAGCAGAGACCAGTCGAGCCGCGTGAGCGGCAGCTTGACGGCGCGATGAACCACCTGCAAAGGCTTGTCGATCTCCTTCCAGTGGAAGGAGGAGCGCAGGACGGCGTGCCTGTCCGCCACCGCCTGCCAGGCACGTTCGAGCGCGCCGAGATCGACGTCGCTGTTGATCGTGAAGCTGAACTGCTCGAAGTAAGTCGCCGTGTTGGGAGAAGACAGCGTGTGGAAGAGGATGCCTTCCTGGAGCGGCGAAAGGGCGTAAATCCGTTCGATGGTTGCGGAGCTCAAGCGGCTGGCCTTTCCGCCCCCTCAACGGCGGCCACGAGCTTGTCCAAATCCTTCTGGCTGATCCCGGCCTGCGCGAAGTCCGAAGGGGTGAAGCCCGCTCGCACGAGCGAGCGGCAGTGTTCGATCAGAGAGCGGAGGCGGCCGATAAAATCTTCGGCGACCCGGTCGACGGTGGCGCGGCGGTGATGATTCTCGCTGTACACCCACTCCACGCGCAAACGGCCGCCCCATATCGCGCCGTCGATCTCGATTAGGTGGCGTCTTCTCGCGCGCGCGCTACGCGTCCGGCCGCTCGACTCCAACTTCGCGGTGTCGGCGAACTGACCCAGGTAGTTGAAGCCCACCTCGGGCTGAGGAGCTTGCTTCAAGCGTTCGATCACCGATGGGTCTAACGACCGATACCGTAAGAGCCCGTACGTGATGCCGCGGTTGGGTATCCTCCTCAGCTGCTCCTTGACCGACTTGAGCGCCTCGCCCGCCTCCCACCTCCCGACCTCGATCCGCACGGGGAAGATGGAGGTGAACCACCCAACCGTCCGCGTCAGGTCGACCTCGCCGAACAAAGGCTCCCGGCCGTGCCCTTCCAGGTCGAAGCGCACCGCGCCCGACCCGGTCCAAGCCGCCAGAGATTGGGCCAGCGCCACGAGCAGCGCGTCGTTGATCTGCGTGCGGTAGGCGCGCGGCACGTCATGCACCAGCGCGTGCGTCTCCGCCTCGTCCAGCTCAACCGTGATCGACGCCGTCGCGGCGACGACGTTCTCACCGCCCGGCAGATCTAACGGCACGCGCCCGGCGTCCCCTTCCGCCGCCGCGAGCCAGTAGGGCAGCTCGTCGCGCGCCTCCGGCGACTGTGCCAGCTCGCCGAGACGCAGAGCCCACTGCCGCAGCGAAGAGGTCTTGGGCTGCAGGGCCACGACTTCCCCGCGGGAGAGTCGGTCGTAAGCGTGCCAGAAATCCTCCATCAGGATCCGCCACGACACGGCGTCAACGGCGAGGTGGTGAATCACCATCAGCAGCCGGCCCGGGCGCTCGCCCAGATCGAACCATGCCACGCGGACGATCGGCCCCGACTCCAGGTTCAGACTCTCCTGCGCCTGCTCTCCATCGCGCGCGATCCGCGCGCGCAGCGCCGGCTCGGCGACCGCCCTCAAGGCCACGTGGAGGAACGGCACGGCCTCGCCGGGCGGGGCGTAGAATTGCCGCCACTCCCCCGCCTCGCGACTGTACCGCAGGCGGAGCGCGTCGTGGTGGATCATGATCTGCTCGGTGGCCCGCGCAAGGGCCGTCGGATCGAGCCCGCTCGGCGTTTCGATGAGCACTGCCTGGTTGAAGTGGTGCGGGTGGGCCATCTCCTGCTCGAAGAACCAGTGCTGGATGGGCGTGAGCGGCACGTCGCCTTCGAGCGTGCTCTGCTCGGCGGGCGCGCCGGCTTCGGTTCCGGCCGCCTTCGCCAAATCGGCGACCGTCAAGTTCTGAAATAGCTGGCGCAAAGTCAGGTCGAGACCCGCTTCCCTCGCCCGGGCGATGATCTGGATGCTGATGATGGAATCGCCGCCCAGCTCGAAGAAGTTGTCGTAGATGCCGACGCGCTCGACCGAGAGCACCTGCGCCCAGATGTCGGCCAGCGTCTTCTCCGCTGGGGTGCGCGGCTTCGCGTACGGCTTTTCCGTAGCCGGCCTCTCCTCCGCAGCCGTGAGCGCCCGCCGGTTGATCTTGCCGTTGGGCGTCAGCGGCAGCGAGTCACGAAGCATCAGCACGGAAGGCACCATGTAGTCGGGCAGTCTCTCGCCCAAGAAGCGGCGCAGATCGGAGACGGACAGCTCGCCGTTTGCGGGCACGACGTAGGCCGCGAGCCGCTTGCTGCCCGGCGCGTCCGCGCGCGCGAGCACCACCGCGTCGGCCACCGCGGCGTGCGCCCGCAACGCCGCCTCGATCTCGCCGGGTTCGACGCGGAACCCCCGAATCTTCACCTGATCGTCGAAGCGTCCGAGGAACTCTATCGCCCCGTCGTCGCCGCGCCGCACCCGGTCTCCCGTCCGGTAAAGTCGCCCGCCAGGCCGGTCGCCAAAGGGGTCTGGGACAAACTTCTCCGCTGTCAGCCCGGGCTGGTTGAGGTACCCCCGCGCCAAGCCGTCGCCGCCGATGTAGAGTTCGCCGGCCACCCCCGCCGGAACCTGTGACATACCGCGGTCGAGGACGTAGAGTTGCGTGTTCGCGAGCGGGGCTCCAATCGGAATAGTGCGCGCCCCTTCGGCGACTCGGTCAACGAGATGCCAGGACGCAAAGCTCGTGCTTTCGGTCGGCCCGTAGACGTGCAGCAGGCGGCGTGGCGCGCGCAGCAGGCACGCCGCAATCCACTTGACGTCGCTCGCGGAGCCCCCCACAAGGACGTTGTTAACCGCTAGAAATACATCGGGCCGCTCTCTGACGAGTTGATTGAAGAGGTCGGTGGTGACGAAGACTGCGGTGATGCCCTCGCCGCGCAGCGCGAGCCGGAAGTCGTCGGGCGAGAGTGTAACGGCCTTGGGGAGGCCCGCCAGCCGGCCCCCGTTCAACAGCGCCCCCCAGACCTCGAAGGTCGAAGCGTCGAAACAGAAGTTAGAGATCTGGGCGATCACGTCGGACGGGCCGAGCTTGATGTAGTTCGTGTCCCGCACGGTTCGGACGACCGCTCGGTGGGGGATGGCTGTGCCCTTTGGCCGCCCCGTCGAGCCGGACGTGTACATCACGTAGGCCAGGCTCTCGGCCGTCGTGCGGTTCGGCGGCTCGTCCGACCCGTCATCGCCCGGCGCTTCCGTGTCGTCGAGCGCGAGCACGGTCACGTCTTGCGCCGGGAGCGCCGCGGCGAGCCGGCGGGTGGTGACGAGCCCCGCCGCCGCCGAGTCCTTCAGCATAAAGAGGAGCCGCTCCTTCGGGTAGGCTGTGTCGAGCGGAACGTACGCCCCGCCTGCCTTTAAGATGCCCAACATGCCAGTCGCCAGGTCGGTCGGCCTATCGACGCAGACCGCCACGGCCGTCTCTGGCACGAGGCCCGCCCGGCGCAGCCGGCGTGCGAGGCGGCTCGCGCGGCGGTTTAGTTGATCGTAGCTGAGGCGCTCGCCCTCGAAAGTGACGGCTGTGGCTTGCGGCGTCGCGCGGGCCTGCTCCTCGAAGATCTGGTGAATCGTGGCGTCGCGCGGGTAATCCGAGGAGGTCTCGTTCCACCCCGCCAGTTGGCGGCGCTCCCCTTCGGTGAGCATCGGGATGTCGGCGAGCCGGCGCTCGGGGTTTTCGGCGATTGCTTCCAGCAGCCGCCGGAAATGGCCGAGCAGCCGGCCGATCGTTTGCGGCTCGAAGCGCGGGTGCGCGTACATCAACCTCACCCAGAGTTCCTTGTCGGGCCAGACCATCAGGGCGAGCGGGTAGTTGGTCATGCCGAAGCAGTGAGGCTTGAGCGCGCCGCCGCCGTTCGTCTCCGCGTGCGGCGCAGTGGGGAAATTCTGGAAGGCCACGAGCGTCTCGAAGAGCGGCACCTCGCGCGGCACGCCGCTCCAGGAGTGAATCTGTGCCAGGGGCGTGTGCTCGAACTGGCGCGCGGCAAACTGTTGCCCCTGCAACTCCTTGAGCCAGGGGAGCAGCGGCACGTCGGGGGCCACCCGCGCTCGCACCGGGAGGGTGTTGATGAAGAGCCCGACCATCGACTCGACGCCCTGGAGTTCCGGCGGCCGCCCCGAGACGCTCGCCCCGAAGACGACGTCGCGCTCGCCCGTATAACGGCTGAGTAGCAGCGCCCACGCGCCCTGGATGATCGTGTTCGGCGTCAAGCCGTTCCGGCGCGCGACCAGCCGCAGCGCTTCGAAGGTTTCCCGACGCAGGCTGATCTCTTTTGCACGCACCTCCGCGCCCCCAGATGAGTGGTGAGACGGGCCGTCTTGCGGTCGCCCCACTCCGAGAGGGGGCGGCCCTTCGTAACCCTTGAGCGTGTCGCGCCAGTAAGCCTCGGCCTTCGCCATGTCCTGCCGCTGAAGCCACCCGATGTAATCCCCGTACGGGCGGCACGGCGGCAGCTCCAATTCCTCGCCCCGGCAGAACGTCTCGTAGAGCGCAGCGGCCTCCCTGTAGACGACGTTCGAGCTCCAGCCGTCGAGCAGCAGGTGGTGAAGGCTGAAGACGACGTACCGGACGTCGCCGCCGAGATCGACGAGTATGAGACGCATGAGCGGCGCCGCGGACAACTCGAAGCCGCGCTCCCGATCCCCTTTGAGTAAGGCTTCCAGGCCCTCCTCTTGCTGGGCGGGGGCGGACGCGCTCCAATCCAAGTACTCGACCGCGAGTTTGACGTGCCGGTGCACCACCTGGACTGGCTTTTCGAGGTCTTCCCAGTGGAACGAGGTGCGGAGGATGGTGTGCCGGTCGATCACCTTCTGCCATGCCCGCTCGAACGAAGGCACGTTGAGCGGCCCGTGCAGGGGGAAGCCGACCTGCTCGAAATACATCCCCGACTCGGGCGTGAGCAGAGTGTGGAAGAGCATGCCCTCCTGCAAGGGCGACAGCTCGTAAATGTCCTCGACGTTCTCGGTGTTCATCGCGACATGCCTCCGCCAGCCCGATCCAGGTTCTTAAGGAGCTTGTCCAAACTCTTCTGGCTCAATCTCGCCTTCGAGAAGTCCGACGGCGTAAAGCCCCCGGCATCCGGGGACTGGCAATAGCGAATGAGCCCGCGCAGTGCCTCCATGTAGTTCGCCGCGAGCCGCTCTATTGTGGAGGGCAGGTGAATCCGTTCGCTGTACCGCCAGTCGAGGCGGAGGCGGCTGGACAGGATACTGCCGTTGATCTCGATCAGGTGCGGCCGGAGTTCGAGCGGGCTGCTGGTCGGGCCGGCCGATTCGGGCGCTAACTTCACCGCCGAGGTTTCGTCGAAGCCGCCGAGTTGCCCCAGGTACTTGAAGCTGACGTCGGAGCACGGAAGGGCGCTCAACTGCTCCTTGACTTCGGGATCGTCGGACAGGTATCGCAGTAGACCGTACGAAAGGCCGTTGTGCGGTATCCTCCTCAGCTGCTCCTTGACCGACTTGAGCGCCTCGCCCGCCTCCCAGCTCCCGACCTCGATCCGCACGGGGAAGATGGAGGTGAACCACCCAACCGTCCGCGTCAGGTCGACCTCGCCGAACAAAGGCTCCCGGCCGTGCCCCTCCAGGTCGAAGCGCACCGCGCCCGACCCGGTCCAAGCCGCCAGAGATTGGGCCAGCGCCACGAGCAGCGCGTCGTTGATCTGCGTGCGGTAGGCGCGCGGCAAGTCATGCACCAGCGCGTGCGTCTCCGCCTCGTCCAGCTCAACCGTCACCGTCCGCGCCGCCGCCTCCACGTTCTCGCCGCCGGGCACGTCTATAGGCACACGTCCCGCCGGGCCGCCCGCGACCTCGATCCAGTATGCCAACTCGTCACACACGCGCTTCGTCTGCGCGTACTCGCCGAGCCGCGTCGCCCACGTGCGCACCGACGTGGTCTTCCGGGGCAGCGCCACGGCCTCGCCGCGCGCCAGCTGAGCGTACGCCCCCCAGAAATCCTCCATCAGGATTCGCCAGGACACGGCGTCAACGGCCAAGTGATGGACGACGAACAGCAGGCGACCCGGCTCGTCGCCGCGGTCGAACCAGACCGCGCGGACAATCGGCCCCGCCTCAAGATCGAGGCTGCCCTGCGTCGCCTCGGCGTGGCGCTCGATGAGCGCGGAGAGCTCCGCGGCCGCGACCGCGCGCAAGTCCACCGTCTCGAACGGAACCCCGCTCTCGGGCGCGGCATACCACTGATGCCACGCTCTGGCTTCTGGCCCGTAGCGCAGCCGCAGCGCGTCGTGATGCGTTAGGACACGGCGCAACGCCTCTTCGAGCAGCGATGCGTCGAGCGCCGGTGGCACCTCCAACATGAGGGCGTGGTTCGAGTGGTGCGGTGCGGCCCTCATCTCCTCAAAGAACCAGTGCTGGATGGGCGTGAGCGGCACGTCCCCCTCAAGCGGGTCTTGCCCTTCATCTACGACGGCGGCCGGCGCGTCCGCCCTCGCCGCCGCCAACTCGGCGACGGTCTGGTGCTGGAACAGTTGGTTGATCGTGATCGGCAACCCCGCCTGCCTAGCCCGCGCGACCACCTGCACGCTGAGGATCGAGTCGCCGCCGAGGCTGAAGAAGTTGTCGTGCGCGCCCACGCGATCCACCCCAAGAAGTTCGGCCCAGATTTGCGCGAGGATCGCCTCGGCCTCGCTCGAAGGCTCGATGAAGGCGGACTCCAGCTCGGGGCGAACCCTCTCGGGGTCGGGCAGGCCGCGGCGGTCGATTTTCCCGCTCGGCGTGAGCGGCAGCGAGTCCATCACCACTATGGTCGAAGGCACCATGTACTCAGGCAGCCGCTCGCGCAGGTAGTCTCGGAGGGCAGGGACGAGTCTCTGCGCCGCCTCGCCTTTCTGCGGATCGTTCGTCGCACGTCGCAGCGGGCCGCACGCGGGGGCCAACTGCCAGCCGGGGGCGACCGGACGGACGGCGCTATCGCGCGCGCGCAAGAGGACGTCGAGCCGCCCAGCCTGCGCGCTCCACCCGATGTGCGCGTCGTAGCCCAGGTCGTGCGCCGCGGCCCAGATGGCCTCCGGCTGCACCGCCCCGGCCTTTCTCTGATCGCGCTGCCCCCACCAACCCCCGACCGTCGTCGGCTCTCCAGTCGAACCGAGCCATGCCATCACGGCCTCGGCGTCCGCCACGCGTGCGTTCGGCACGTCGCGGATAACGAGCGCCGCCGGCGGGCGGCGACAGAGCGCGTCGGCGAGCGCGGCGACGCTGCCGACTTGCTTCCATGGCAATTCCTCATGCGAGTCGGCCGCTGACGCGGTGCCGCCGACCTCAAGGACAACGTCGTAGCGGAACCGCGTTAACTCGTTGTCGCAAACCCCTCGCTTGACCTGCGCCTCGATAGCAGTAACCTCGGGCATCCGTTCCGCCAGCCTAGTGAAGAAGGCGGGGGATACGAGCAACTCCTGCTCGTGACGCAGTCGCCTCGCCACCCGTTCCCGCAGCTCGGCGCGCCGCGTGTCGGGGGCGGCCCGCTCGGCTTCGACCGACGTGTGGAACGCCTCCCACAGGGCGAGGTTGCGCACGTCGCCTATGAAGACGTGCCCGCCGGGGTGCACCGCTCGCATCGCGCTGCGCAGCACCCTTTCCAGGTACTCGCCGCCGGGGAAGTACTGCACCACGGAGTTGAGGATGACGACGTCGAAGGCTCGCTCCTCGACGCCTTCCAGATCGTCCGCCGCCGCCTGCCACACGGACACGTGTCCGAGCGCGCCGAGGTGCTCGTTCACGTAATCGACCGCGGCTTTCGAGATGTCCGTCGCGCAGTAGCGTTCGCATTCAGGCGCGAGCCGGAACACCAGCAGCCCCGTGCCACACCCGATCTCAAGCACATGCCGCGCGCCCAACTCGCGCACCCGCGCGACGGTCGCCTCGACCTGCTCGGACATGGCCTCGGCGGACAGCGGCTCGCCCGTGTAGCTGCTGTCCCATCCGACGGTGTTGAAGCGCGGGCTCGGCAGCGGCGAGGTCTGGACGTAGAGGCCTTCGTAGATGTCTCGCCAACGTGCGACCTGCCGCTCGTTCCAACCGGAGGTGCGCGGCCGGCCCGCCTGCTCCTCCGGCGGGAAGAGCTGCCGGTAAAAAGCATCGGCGCGGAAAGATGGGCGGCGATATGACGAAGTATAATCGAACTCCACGTCGGGGCCGACCTGTCGAATCAGCCTGCCCTTGACGCGGTAATCAGGAATACGCGCGCTGTCGGCGAGCGCGCGCGAGCAATGAGCCTCGATGACGTCGCCTTCGGACACGTCGATGCCCGGGTAGAAAGTGGGGAAGAAGACGGGCAGCCAGTTGTAGCGGCCGTGAAGGCTGTCGATCAATTCGTCGGCACACGTATACAGGTTTAGCCACAGCACGAGGCCGTCGATTCGGCCCGAGGCGCTGATCCGGAGCCTGACACGCGTGTCGCCCTCAGCCGGCACCTCACCCGAAAAGTCTAGGTCTTCGAAGACCGCCGCGTCGGACATCACGTGAGAGGGCGGGAAGTTCTTCACGCAGACGCGCACATCGAACGGGTAGCCCACCTTCCGGAAAATATCCTCGACGTAGTGGCCGCTCAACTCCGTGAACGCCGGGTCGGCGGCGAGGCTCTCCGGGAGGCGCGCGGCCGCGACCAACGTCACGCACCGCTCGGGGATTATCACCCCGCCCTCTTTGAGGAACCTCCGGGCGTCGTTGAGGATGGGCGCGACACCCTCGGAAGACCCGATCATGCCGATCAGCTCCGACACGCACACGTCTACTCTCTCGGGCAGATCGACGTCCTTCGCGTCGCCGCGGATCAGAGTGATCCGCTCGCTCAAGCCCAGCCTAGCGACCAAGTCCGTCGCGCGCGCGAACGCGTCGTCCAGAGCCTCGATCGCGTAGACGTGTCTGGCCCCCGCCTCCACGCAGATGCGAGCCAGGAAGGCGTCGCCGCCCGTGCCGACGTCCACCACGATCTTGCCTTTGACGAGCCGCTCGACCGCCACTTGGTAAGACCGGTTGCGCAGTTCGTCGTGCGTCATCGCGAAGTACATCAACTCATCGTACAACCCGTATTCGCCGACGGATGGCCAAAGCTCCGGCTCCGTGCCGCCCGGCACGACGTAGGCCACCAGCCGCGTGCGGCCCGACTCGTCCGCGCGCGCGACCACCGCGCACGACTGCACCACCGGGTTGTGTAGCAGTGCCACCTCGATCTCGCCGGGCTCGATGCGGAACCCGCGGAGCTTGACCTGCTGATCCACGCGGCCCAAAAACTCGACGCTGCCGTCCTCGCGATACCTGACGCGGTCGCCGGTTCGGTAGAGCCTCGCGCCGGGGTTCTCCGGCAGCGGGCTCCTCGTGAACCGCTCTTCCGTGAGCGACGGCGGGCCGATGTAGCCGCGGGCCAGGCCGGCCCCCCCGATGTAGAGTTCGCCGGGTATCCGCGTCGGCACCGGGTTCAGGTTGGCGTCGAGCACGTAGAGTTGCGTGTTGTCAACGGGCCTGCCGATGGGCACGACCCAGGCCGGGTCGCCCGGCCTGCACTGGTGCGCGGCGGCCGTCACCGTCGCCTCGGTGGGGCCGTACATGTTGACGAGATGCGCGCCGCGCACACGCTCGAAGAACCGCTCGCGCAGCTCCACCGGGAGCATCTCGCCGCCGCAG
>Ga0306920_100009337_pt1 | contig 13072 bp, 22 predicted proteins | sample flu12Cox44000170_FD_204666 | JGI IMG/M metagenome (GOLD analysis project Ga0306920, IMG submission 204666) | Lab enrichment of tropical soil microbial communities from Luquillo Experimental Forest, Puerto Rico - flux4day.12C.oxic.44.000.170 (v2)... | ecosystem: Environmental > Terrestrial >...
TTGTTGGTCGGCAGGTTGACGCCAGCGATGCGAGCCAAGTCAGTTACTCCTTGCGGCGGCCGAGCCGGATGCCGGCCGGCGGCCGCTGTTCATCGGTTCCGATATCACCTTGAGAGGGCCACAAACGTAAATAGCCAACGGCTGCCCCTGCCTTTGCGGCCCGGCATCGCTGCTCAATCTCCGACTGGATATTTGAGGCTTATTAATGGATTCCGGACGCTTTCGTCAACCTCGGCAGCCGATTTCTTGCATAAAACTTGCCTTAGCGGGCCTGAGATCCCTAAAACCGTCGGGACACCGGCTGGGCCTAGGACTGGCTGGCGGCAGCGCATCCCAGAAGGCCGATTTCCTGCCTATTCTGGCCGGTAGGCCGATTTCCTGCTTATTTTGGCCGGTCCGACCGCGGCCGAGCAGCGTTAATGATTGACCCGCTCGCCCTTATGGGCCGGCCGGCGACGGGGCCCGTCCAAGCCGGCTAAAACCTTATCGATGGCCGTCGTGACGTCCGCAATTGGCGCCATGCCATTGACGGTGCGCAGGGCCCCTTGGTCACGATAATAGGCAATGAGCGGGGCGGTCTGGTCCCGGTAGGCCTTGAGCCTGGTGTGCAGCACGGCGGCATTATCGTCGTCGCGCAAAGTCTCGCCACGCGCCGTCATTTCCGCGATCCGGCTCTCGATCCGCTTGATCAGCGCCGTCTCATCGACGCGCAGTTCAATGACGGCATTCAGCGCAAGGCCCTTGGTCTTGAGCATGCGGTCGAGCGCCGCGGCCTGCGGCACGGTGCGCGGGAAGCCGTCGAGGATAAAGCCGTTCTTCGCATCTGGCTCGGCGATGCGCTGGCCGACGATGTCGACCACGACGCTGTCAGGGGCGAGCTGACCGTGGGCGATCATGTCCTGGACTTTACGGCCGATCGGGGTGGCGCTTTTGACCGCTTCACGCAGCATGTCCCCGGTCGAGAGCCGGATGATTTTGTGTTGGGCGGCGAGACGCTGGGCCTGTGTTCCTTTGCCAGCCCCCGGCGGGCCGAGCAGGATCAATCTCATCGACGGCGCCCCCGCAATTTCGAGCGCTTGATCAGACCCTCATATTGGTGCGCCAGGAGATAACCTTGCACCTGCGCCACGGTATCCATGGTGACGCTCACCACTATCAGGAGCGATGTGCCGCCGAAATAGAACGGCACCGCGGCATAGGAAATCAGCATTTCCGGAAACAGACAGACCACCGCCAGGTAAGCTGCGCCGACCACGGTTATCCGCGAGAGCACATAGTCGATGTATTCGGCGGTGCGTTCGCCGGGCCTGATGCCGGGGATAAAGCCGCCGTGTTTCTTCAAATTGTCCGCCGTCTCGGTCGGGTTGAACACGATCGCGGTATAGAAGAACGCGAAGAACACGATCAACCCGACATAGAGCAGGAGGAATAGCGGCCGGCCGTGAGAGAGTTGCGTAGTGATGGCGGTGAGCCAGCCCGGCCCCTGCCCCGAAGTGAAATTGGCCAATGTGGTCGGCAACAATAACAGCGAGGAGGCGAAGATCGGCGGAATGACGCCCGAGGTGTTGAGCTTCAGCGGCAGGTGCGAAGATTGGCCCTCGAACATGCGATTGCCGACCTGCCGTTTGGGATACTGAATCAACAGCCGCCGCTGCGCCCGCTCCATGAAGACGATGAACGTGATGACCGCGACCGCCATCACCAGAACGATCAGGATGAGCCCGGTCGACAGCGCGCCCTGGCGGCCGAGCTCGAGCGTGCCGGCGATCGCCGACGGCAATTGCGCGACAATGCCCGACATGATGATCAACGAGGTGCCGTTGCCGATCCCGCGCTGGGTGATCTGCTCGCCGAGCCACATCAGAAAGATCGTCCCGCCGGTGAGCGTGATCACGGTCGAGATGCGAAAGAAGAAACCAGGATCGCTCACGACGCGGGCGCCGGCGCCTTCAAGACCGATGGCGATGCCATAGGCCTGAAACGCGGCGAGGAAGACGGTCAGATACCGCGTGTACTGGTTGATCATCTTGCGCCCGGCCTCGCCCTCCTTCTTGAGCTGTTCGAGGGTGGGCGACACCGTCGTCATCAGCTGAATGATGATCGAGGCAGAAATGTACGGCATGATGTTCAAGGCGAAGATCGCCATGCGGTGAATGCCGCCGCCGGCGAACATATTGAACATTCCCAAAATGCCGCCGGCCTGCGACTGGAAAATCTGGTCCCAGGCGGCCGGGTCGATGCCGGGCAGCGGAATATAGGTGCCGAGCCGGTAAACCAAGAGCGCACCCAGCGTGAACCAGATCCGCTTCTTGAGCTCGTCGGCTTTGGCCAGCGCCGAGAAGTTCAGATTGGCTGCCAGTTGTTCCGCTGCAGAGACCATCGGCCCAATGCTCCGTGCTCGTCCCGGCCTATATAGGCATCAGGCCGCCTGTTCGCCCGCCGGCGGCTTTGGCGCCAGAATTTCGACGCTGCCGCCGGCTTTTTCCACCGCGGCGAGTGCGGATTTCGAGGCGCCGAAGACCGCAAGGGCGACCTTGGCCTTGATCTCGCCTGAGCCAAGAAGGCGAACGCCGTCCTTGGCGCGGCGGATGATGCCGGCTTTCACCAGCGCCGCCGCATCGATCTTTGCGCCCGCATCCAATGTCCCGGCGTCGATCGCCACCTGGATACGGCCGAGATTCACTTCGTTGAGCTTGCGCGCAAACATGGTGTTTTTGAAACCGCGCTTCGGCAAGCGGCGATGCAGCGGCATCTGGCCGCCCTCAAAGCCTTTGATGCGCACGCCCGACCGCGCGGTCTGACCCTTGCCGCCGCGGCCGCCGGTTTTGCCCATGCCCGAACCGATGCCGCGGCCGATCCGCTTGCGGACCTTGCGCGAGCCGGGCCGGGCCGCGAGTTCGTGAAGCTTCATCCTCTGCTTCCTTCCTGTTCGGCGTCATCCCGAGGTGCGAACCGCGCAAGCGGTGAGCCTCGAAGGATGACGGCGGCACCCTTCGAGGCCCGCGCTGGCGCGCGGGCGCCTCAGAGTGACGAATAATCTATTTCTCCACCACCTCGACCAGATGCGCGACCTTGGCGATCATGCCGCGGGTCGCCGGCGTATCGACGAGTTCGGCGACGCGGCCGATCTTGTTGAGTTTGAGCCCGATCAGCGTCTGGCGCTGCCTGAAATGGCGGCGCATCGGGCTGCCGGTTTGGCGGATTTTGACGGTTTTACCGCAGCGTTTTTCGGCGCTCATCGCATCATCCTCCCCTAGTCGGCGGGGGCTTCGGCGTCGACGTCGCGGCGGCGCGCCTGCAAGGTGGAGACTTTGACGTTGCGGCGCGCGGCGACCGAGCGCGGCGAATCCTGGCGCTTGAGCGCGTCGAACGTGGCGCGCACGACATTGTACGGGTTCGAGGTGCCAATCGACTTCGCCACCACGTCCTGCATGCCTAAGGTTTCGAAGACCGCGCGCATCGGACCGCCGGCGATGATGCCGGTGCCGGGCGGCGCGGCGCGCAGATAGACGCGCCCGGCGCCATGGCGGCCGCTGACGTCATGATGCAAGGTGCGGCCCTCGCGCAGCGGCACGCGGGTGAGCCCGCGCTTGGCGGCGTCGGTCGCCTTGCGGATCGCCTCCGGCACTTCGCGCGCTTTGCCGTGACCGAAGCCGACGCGGCCCTTTTGATCGCCGACCACGACGAGCGCGGCAAAGCCGAACCGGCGGCCGCCTTTGACGACCTTGGCGACGCGGTTGATGTGCACGAGCTTGTCGACGAACTCGCTGTCGCGCTCTTCGTTTCTGCGCTCGCGGGGTTCACGTGCCATGTTGGTCTACCATTTTGTTCAAGTCCTCAGAATTTCAATCCGCTTTCGCGCGCCGCTTCGGCGAGCGCCCTGACGCGGCCGTGATAGAGATAGGCGCCGCGATCGAATATCACGTCGGTGACGCCCTTCTCCTTGGCGCGCTCGGCGATCAGTTTGCCGACCGCCTTGGCCGCATCGACGCTGGCGCCGGTTTTGAGCGTCTCGCGCGTCGATTTCTCGACGGAAGAGGCCGAGGCAAGCGTAATGCCGCGGTCGTCATCGATCACTTGCGCGTAAATATGCTTCGACGAGCGGTACACCGAGAGCCGCTTGCGGTCGCCGGCGGCGTGCCGCAACAGCCCGCGCACGCGGCCGCGCCGCCGATCGATCCTGTCGCTGAGCTTGGTCATCGCGCCGCCCCGTTACTTCTTCTTGCCTTCTTTGCGGAAGATCCGCTCGTCGGCATATTTGATTCCCTTGCCCTTATACGGCTCGGGCGGCCGGTACTCGCGAATTTCGGCGGCGACCTGCCCGACCTTCTGCTTGTCGCTGCCGGTAATGACGATCTCGACCGGCCGCGGCGTGGCAATCGTGATGCCTTCCGGGATCGGATAGACGACATCGTGACTGTAGCCGAGCGCGATCTGCAGGTTTTTGCCCTGGACCGCAGCGCGATAGCCGACGCCGCTGATCTCGAGGCGCTGCTCAAAGCCTTTGGTAACGCCGGAAATCAAGTTGGCCACCACGGTGCGCGAGGTGCCCCATTGCGCGCGGGCGCGCTTGGTCTCGGCGCGCGGCTCGATCTTGATCTGGCCGCTATCGAGTTTGATCGCAACATCGTCGTGCAGTGCCACTTGCAAAGCGCCCTTCGGCCCTTTGATCTTCACCGTCTGGCCTTCCACATTGGCGGTCACGCCGGAAGGCACTGCGATGGCTCTTTTTCCGATACGAGACATCAGAACACCGTACAAAGGATCTCGCCGCCGACATTGGCGTCGCGCGCGTCGTGATCGGCCATGACGCCCTTCGGCGTCGAAACGATAGTGACGCCGAGCCCGTTATTGATGCGCGGCATGTTTCTGACCGAGGTATAGACGCGGCGGCCCGGCTTGGACACCCGTTCGATTTCGCGGATCACGGGCTCGCCATCGAAATATTTCAGCTCGATTTCGATTTCCGAGCGGCCCTCGCGCTCCACGACGGCGTAGCCGCGGATATAACCCTCGTTCTTGAGCACGCCGAGGACGCTCTCGCGCAAGCGCGAATTCGGCGACGTCACCTTGGATTTGTTGCGCATCTGCGCATTGCGGATGCGCGACAAGAGATCGCCGAGCGGATCATTCATGGACATCGTGCGCGCCTCCTTACCAGCTCGACTTCAGCAATCCCGGGATCAGCCCTTTCGAGCCAAGCTCCCGCAGCGCGATGCGCGACAATTTGTGCTTGCGGTAAAAGCCGCGCGGCCGTCCGGTCAGCTCGCAGCGGTTGCGAATCCGGGTGGCCGAGGAATTGCGCGGCAATTGGGCGAGCTTAAGCGTAGCGGCAAAACGCTCCTCCACCGGCTTGTTCTTGTCGCGCGTGATCGCTTTAAGCCGCGCGCGCCGGCCGGAATATTTCTTCGCCATGCGGCGACGCCGATTGTTCTTTTCGATTGAGCTCTTCTTCGCCATTGCTTCTCCTTAACGTCCCGCGTCTGAAGCCGTCAGCCTCACTGCCGGAACGGAAAATTGAACGCCCTCAACAGCACGCGCGCCTCGTCGTCGTTTCGCGCGGTGGTGCAGACCGTGATGTCCATGCCCCAGACATCCGCGGCTTTGTCGTAGTCGATCTCTGGGAACACGATGTGCTCCTTGATGCCCAGCGTGTAATTGCCGCGGCCGTCGAAGCTCTTCGGATTGAGGCCGCGGAAGTCGCGCACCCGCGGCAGGGCGATATTGATCAGCCGGTCGAGAAACTCGTACATGCGCGCCTTGCGCAGCGTCACCTTGCAGCCGATCGCCTGGCCGGCGCGCACCTTGTAGGTCGCGATCGACTTGCGGGCCTTGGTGACTACCGCCTTCTGGCCGGCGATCAAAGCGAGATCGGCGGCGGCGCTGTCGACTTTCTTGCGATCGGCGACACCCTCGCCGATGCCCATATTGATGACGATCTTGTCGAGCCGCGGCACCTGGTAGCGGTTCTTCTGCCCAAGCTCCTCGGCGAGCCGGCCGCGGATCGTCTCGTCAAACTGGACCTTCAGCCGTGCCGGCACGCGCGGCTCCGGCTCGCGCGGTGCCTCGCTCTTCTCGAGCTTGGCGCCTTTGCCGGCCTTATCGCCTTTTACGCCGCCTTTACCGGACTTCTCGGCGCGCGCGGGCCTGTCAGCCTTTTCCACTTTGACCGGCTTGTCGCCGCCGGCCGGCCGTTGCGGCCGCTCCGGCGCAGACGCCGCTTTGTCCGGGCGCTGGTTCTGTTTGTCGTCGCTCTCAGCCATCGATCTCCACTCCCGAACGCTTGGCGAAGCGCACTTTCTTGCGGTCGTCGCCCTTGCCGACAAACTTGAAGCCGACCCGGGTCGGCTTGCCGTCCTTTGGATCGGCGAGCGCGACATTCGACAGATGGACCGGCGCCTCCTTGGAGATGATGCCGCCTTCCTGCTGCGCGGTCTGGCGCTGGTGGCGCTTGACCATGTTGATGCCGCGGACGAGCACGCGGCCGTCCTCGCGGCGCATCTCGATGACCTCGCCGCTGCGGCCTTTGTCGCGGCCGGCGATCATCACCACGGTGTCGCCCTTTTTGATCTTTGCCGCCATCACAGCACCTCTGGCGCGAGCGAGATGATCTTCATGTGGTTCTTGGCGCGTAGCTCGCGCGGCACCGGGCCGAAAATGCGGGTGCCGACCGGCTCCATCTGCGGGTTGATCAGCACCGCGGCATTGCGGTCGAAACGGATGATCGAGCCGTCGGGACGCTTGATGTCCTTGGCGATGCGCACGATCACCGCCTTCATGACGTCGCCTTTTTTGACGCGGCCGCGCGGAATCGCTTCTTTCACCGAAACGACGATCACGTCGCCGATGGTGGCGTATTTGCGCTTGGAGCCGCCAAGCACCTTGATGCACATGACGCGGCGGGCGCCGGAGTTGTCCGCCACGTCGAGATTGGTCTGCATCTGAATCATGGCGACGTCTGCCTCTTCTCGCCCCGCACCACCGCCCAGCGCTTGAGCTTGGAAATCGGGCGATGCTCTTCGATCCAGACGATGTCGCCGACCTTGAATTCGTTCTTCTCGTCGTGCGCGTAATATTTCTTGGAATGGCGCACCGTCTTCTTGAATAACGGATGGGTGAAGCGGCGCTCGACGCGCACCACTAGCGTCTTGTGCTGTTTGTCGCTCACCACGACGCCTTGGAGCGTTCGCTTCGGCATGTCTATTCCCTCAACTCTCTCAACCCTTGGCCGCGGCTTTGGCGCGCTTGGGGGCGCGCTTGGCTGCGGCCGGCTTGTCCGAGTCGGCTTTGGCCGTGCCGGAACCCTGGCGCTTTGACACCGCAATCGTTTTCAGCCGCGCAATATCGCGCCGCACCTCGCGCACGCGAGAGGTGTTTTCCAATTGCCCGCTGGCGCGCTGGAAACGCAGGTTGAAGTGCTCCTTCTTCAGCTTAAGCACTTCGTCGTCGATCTGATCGATCGTCATCGCTCTGATGTCGGCGGGTTTCATGACGGGCTACTCGGTGATGCGCTCGACGAACCGGGTCTTGACCGGCAATTTGGCGGCGGCCAGCGCCAGCGCCTCCTTGGCGACCTCGACCGACACGCCGTCGACCTCGAACAGGATGCGCCCCGGCTTGACCCGCGCCACCCACAATTCAGGCGTGCCCTTACCCGAACCCATGCGCACTTCGAGCGGTTTTTTCGACACTGGCACGTCGGGAAACAAACGAATCCACACCCGCCCGGAACGCTTCATGTGACGTGTGAGCGCGCGCCGCGCCGCCTCGATTTGGCGCGCGGTGATGCGCTCCGGCTCGACCGCCTTCAATCCGTACTGGCCGAACGCAAGATCGATGGCGCTGGTGGCGACGCCATGGATGCGCCCTTTATGCGCCTTGCGGAATTTAGTTCGCATCGGTTGCAGCATGGCTTAACCCTTCGCACCCTTCGTCATGATCCGATCAAGCCGCGTCCCGGCGCGGCCGGCCGGCCTCGCCTTCGGCCATGCGCTTATCCTGCGCCATCGGATCGTGCTCCATGATCTCGCCCTTGAAGATCCACACTTTGACGCCGCAGGTGCCGTAGGTCGTGAACGCGGTGGCGACGCCGTAATCGACGTCGGCCCGCAGTGTGTGCAGCGGCACGCGGCCCTCGCGATACCATTCCATCCGCGCGATTTCGGCGCCGCCGAGCCGGCCCGAGCAATTGATGCGGATACCGCCGGCGCCAAGCCGCATCGCCGATTGCACCGCGCGCTTCATCGCTCGCCGGAACGCGACGCGGCGCTCAAGCTGCTGCGCGATTGACTCGGCGACGAGCTGCGCATCGAGCTCGGGCTTGCGGATTTCGACGATGTTGATGACAACGTCGCTGTCGGTCAGCGCGGCGACCTTGCGGCGCAGCTTTTCGATGTCGGCGCCCTTCTTGCCGATCACCACGCCGGGCCGGGCCGAGTGAATGGTGACGCGGCACTTCTTGTGCGGCCGCTCGATGACGATCTTCGCCACCGCCGCCTGCTTTAATTCCGCCATCAGCGCTTTGCGAATTTCCATGTCCTCGTGCAGCAGCGAGCCATAGCTCGCGTTGCCGGCATACCAGCGCGAATCCCAGGTGCGGTTGATGCCGAGACGAAGTCCGACCGGATTGACCTTCTGACCCATCGTGTTCTCCTCGCCGCCCGCTCTTTACGCCTGCGCCTCGACTTCGCGCACCACAATCGTGAGGTTCGCGAACGGCTTGAAAATTGCACCGACGCGACCGCGCGCGCGGGCGGCGTGCCGTTTGATCACCAGTGCCTTGCCGACATGCGCCTCGGCGACGACGAGATCGTCGACATCGAGGTCGTGGTTGTTCTCGGCATTGGCGATCGCCGATTCCAGACACTTGCGCACGTCACGCGCGATGCGCTTGCGCGAAAATTCGAGTTCGGCGAGCGCGGTCGAAACCTTCTTGCCACGAATGAGCTGCGCCAACAGATTGAGCTTCTGCGGACTGATCCGCAGCATGCGGGCGACCGCCTTCGCCTCGCTGTCGGAAAGCGCGCGCTCGCGCTTTTTCTTGCTCATCGACGCTCTCCCCGCCTCACGATGCGCCGCCAGCCGGAGCAGCGCCCGGCGCCGCCGCCGGCGCTCCTTCGGCCGGAGCCCCCGGCGCGCCGGGCGCCCCCGGTACGCCGGCGCGCTTGGCTTTGCGATCCGACGAATGGCCGTAGAACGAGCGGGTCGGCGCGAACTCACCGAATTTGTGGCCGACCATTTCCTCGGTGACGATGACCGGGATGTGCTTCTGCCCGTTATAGACGCCGAACGTCAGCCCGACGAATTGCGGAAGGATCGTCGAGCGCCGCGACCAGATGCGGATCATGTCGTGGCGTCCGGACGAGCGCACAGCATCCGCCTTCTTCAGCAGATAACCGTCGACAAACGGACCCTTCCAGACCGAACGCGTCATGACGTCTCCTACTTTTGCTTGCGCGCGTGACGGCTCGCCATGATGAACTTTGCCGTACGCTTGTTCTTGCGCGTCTTCATTCCCTTGGTCGGCTTGCCCCACGGCGTCACCGGATGCCGGCCGCCGCGGGTGCGCCCGCCCAGCGGATGATCGACTGGATTCATCGTCTCGCCGCGGACATGTCCGCGCCAACCCATCCAGCGCGTCCGTCCGGCTTTGCCGATCGACACGTTCATATTGTCGGGGTTTGAGACCGCACCGATGGTGGCGATGCAGCGGCCGTGCACCATCCGCTGCTCGCCGGAATTGAGCCGCAGGGTGACATATTCGCCGTCGCGGCCGACGATCTGCGCATAGGCGCCGGCCGAGCGCGCAATCTGCCCGCCCTTGCCGATCTTGAGTTCGATATTGTGGACGATGGTGCCGACCGGAATATTGGCGGTCGGCATGGCATTGCCGGGCTTCACGTCGACATGGTCGCCGGCAACGATGACGTCGCCTGGAGCCAGCCGCTGCGGCGCCAGAATATAAGCGAACTCGCCGTCCTCGTATTTGACCAGTGCGATAAAGCCGGTGCGGTTCGGATCGTATTCGAGCCGCTCGACCTTGGCCGGCACATCGAACTTGCGGCGCTTGAAATCGATCTTGCGATAGGCCTGCTTGTGGCCACCGCCGCGATACCGCGAGGTAATGTGCCCGTTATTGTTGCGGCCGCCAGTCGAGTTCTTGCCCTCGGTCAGGGCCTTGACCGGCTTGCCCTGATGCAGGCCGGTGCGATCGATCAGCACCAGCTGGCGCTGCGCGGAGGTGACCGGATTGTAGCTCTTCAATGCCATCGCGCGCTCCTCACAGCCCCGTGGTCACGTCGATGGTTTGACCCTCTTCGAGGGTCACAATCGCGCGTTTGGTGTCGGAGGTTTGGCCGTAGCGGCCGCGGAAGGTCTTCCATTTGCCGCGGCGGCGTAGCGTGTTGACGCTCTTGACCTTGACGTCGAACAGCTTCTCGACGGCTTCCTTGATCTGCGGCTTGGTCGCGTGCATGGCGACCTTGAACACCACCTTGTTGAATTCCGACGCGTTGGTCGCCTTCTCGGTGATGAGCGGCGCAACGATGATGTCGTAATGGCGCGGATCGTTGGTGGTCATTTGAACCGCGCCTCCAGCGCATCGAGGGCGGCGCGCGTCAGCACGAGCTTGTTGCGCCGCATGATGTCGTAAACGTTGATGCCGGCGACCGGCAGTACGTCGATATTCGGGATATTGCGCGCCGCCTTGCGCACATCAGCGGCGAGTTCGGCGCCGTCGATGAACAAGGCATTGGATAGGCCGAGCTTGTCGAAATGACCGCGCAGCGCCTTGGTCTTGGCTTCCTTCACGCTGAGCGCCTCGATTACCAGAATGCCGCCGTCCTTGGCCTTGGCGGAGAGCGCATGTTTGAGCGCGAGCGCGCGCACCTTCTTCGGCAAGCCGATGGCGTGACTGCGCGTGTGCGGGCCGAAGGAGCGGCCACCGCCACGGAACAGATTGACGCGCGCGGAGCCGTGGCGCGCCGACCCGGTGCCCTTCTGCCGGTACATCTTCTTGCCGGTGCGCGTGATCTCCGCCCGGTTTTTGACCTCGTGGGTGCCGCGCTGGCGCTTGGCCAGCTGCCACACCACGCAACGATGAATGATGTCGGCGCGCGGCTCGAGTCCGAAAATGGCGTCCGACAGCGTGACCGAGCCAGCCTTCTTGCCGTCGAGCGTGGTAACTTGAACTTCCATATCACTCGCCCTTCTTCGGCTTCTTGGCTGCGGCCGGTTTGCTTTCGCCCTTGGCCTTAGTCTCAGCCTTGGCGTCGGCCTTGGGGTCGGCTTTCGCTTCGCCTATGGGCGCCGGCTTGCCGCCGCTCTTGGCGTCGCTCTTTGCTTCGCTCTTGGCGGCAGCGGGCTTGGCCTCCGCCTTTGCCTCGGGCTTCGATTCAGATTTCGGCGCGGCCGGTTGCGGCGCAGCCGCGGCTTGCGAAGGCGGTGGCGCGGCTTGCTGGGCTTGCGGCGTTTCTTGCGGCTTGGCGCTGGCTTCAGCGAGCGGCGCCTGCTCGTCCGCCTTGGTCGCGGGCGCGGCGTCGGCGAGCTTGAACTTGCCCGGCTTGGGCGCGCCGTCCGGCAGCTTCTTCTTCACGGCATCGCGCACCATGATCCAGCCGCCTTTGACGCCGGGCACGGCGCCTTCGACCAGGATCAGTCCGCGCTCGACGTCGGTCTGCCGCACCTTCAAATTCAGCGTAGTCACGCGATCGACGCCGAGATGGCCGGCCATTTTCTTGTTCTTGAAAGTCTTGCCGGGATCCTGGCGGCCGCCGGTCGAACCATGCGAGCGATGGGAGATGGAAACGCCGTGACTGGCGCGCAGCCCGGCGAAATTCCAGCGCTTCATCGGCCCGGCCCAGCCTTTGCCGGTGGAGGTACCGGTGACATCGACAAATTGGCCGACCACGAAATGATCTGCGGTGATTTCGGCGCCGATCGGGATCAATGCGTCTTCACCGACCCGGAATTCGGCAAGCTTGCGCTTGGGCTCGACCTTCGCGACGGCGAAATGGCCGCGATCCGCCTTGGTCGTGCTCTGCACCTTGCGCAACCCCGCACCAAGCTGCAGCGCGACATATCCGTTCTTGTCCTTGGTGCGATGGCCCACGACCTGGCAATTGGCAAGCCGCAGCACCGTGACCGGTACGTGTTCGCCGCTCTCGGTGAACAGCCGCGTCATTCCGATCTTCTGTGCGAGCACTCCGGAACGCATCGTTCTTCTCCGCGCCCCTTACAGCTTGATCTCGACGTCGACGCCGGCGGCGAGGTCGAGCTTCATCAAGGCATCGACGGTCTGCGGGGTCGGGTCGACGATATCGAGGAGACGCTTGTGGGTGCGCATTTCGAACTGCTCGCGGCTTTTCTTGTCGACATGCGGCGAGCGGTTGACGGTGAACTTCTCGATCTTGGTCGGCAGCGGAATCGGCCCGCGGACCTGCGCGCCGGTGCGCTTGGCGGTATTGACGATCTCGCGCGTCGACGCATCGAGAATACGATGGTCGAACGCCTTGAGCCGGATGCGGATGTTCTGGCCGTTCATTGTCTTAGTCTCTCTACCCCGTCATTGCCGGACTTGATCGGCAATCCCAACTAACCCGCACCGCGGTGCCCTTTTGATCGTGATGGCCGGGACGAAGCCCGGCCATCACGACACGCTGATCCTTACTCGACGATGCTCGCCACAACGCCGGCGCCGACGGTCTTGCCGCCCTCACGGATGGCGAAGCGCAGCTTCTCCTCCATGGCGATCGGCACGATGAGCGTGACTTCCATGGCGATGTTATCGCCCGGCATCACCATTTCGGTGCCTTCGGGCAAAGTCACCACACCGGTCACATCGGTGGTGCGGAAATAGAATTGCGGCCGGTAATTGGTGAAGAACGGCGTGTGCCGCCCGCCCTCCTCCTTGGTGAGGATGTAGGCCTCGGCCTTGAACTTGGTGTGCGGCTTGACCGAACCCGGCTTGCACAGCACCTGGCCGCGCTCGACTTCCTCGCGCTTGGTGCCGCGCAGCAGGCAGCCGACGTTGTCGCCGGCCTCGCCCTGATCGAGCAGCTTGCGGAACATTTCA
>Ga0306920_100009338_pt1 | contig 13072 bp, 13 predicted proteins | sample flu12Cox44000170_FD_204666 | JGI IMG/M metagenome (GOLD analysis project Ga0306920, IMG submission 204666) | Lab enrichment of tropical soil microbial communities from Luquillo Experimental Forest, Puerto Rico - flux4day.12C.oxic.44.000.170 (v2)... | ecosystem: Environmental > Terrestrial >...
TGCATCTGGTGGCCCGTGCGATGGAGAGCGCTGCTTCCGGCGAGCAGCGCAGCACCGCCTCGGCCCTGACCTCGGTGAGGTCACTGGGCACGGCGTTCGGCGCCGCCATCGCCGGGGTCGTCGCGCATGCGGCAGGCCTTGGTGATGCGACCGAGCCCGCGGCGGTTGGCCATGCTGTAACCGCCGTCTATCTGTTCTGCTGGATCCCGTTTGGGCTCAATGCGGTTTTAATGATTCGTTTCCTGCGGGTCTCGCTACCCAAGCCGGCGACAATTCCGGCAACCGCGGAATAGACACGCCTGCTCGACCCGTCGGATCAGCATTGCATCAGTTCGACGCTGACGAGTCAGGGGCTGCGACATAGCATAACAAACTGCCGCTCACGCCTTTTTTCAGCTCGACCGGGAAGCTCACGCCCTTAGCGCGCAGCTCGGCGCAGAACGCTGCGAGATCGCCCTCGTAGAGAAAGCCAAAATGGTCGGTCCCCCACGTGTTATGGCTGGAAAAATCGGCATAAGGCCGGATTGGCCGGGCGGCGACCGGCGCCTCACCGGGCCGCCGGCCGCGGATCAGGATCGTCATCCCGCCGAGACCGACAAAGATCTGAGGAGCACCACGTGCCACCGTATCGGCGAGGATCGTGGCACCAAACATCTCGACATACCAATCGGCCGACGCTCTTGGGTTTTCGCTGATGATGTGGACGTGATCGAACTTAAACGCTGGGTTGCTCCTCGTTGGCCTTTCGTCTGCGGAGTTGCGGCAACGGGATTGCAGGCGCGGCGCACGGGCATGGTCAAGCTAATCTGGTGTCGCCTCACCTTCCACATGGCGGAAATCGCTGGGCCGCGACAACCTAAAAAAACGGGAGCTTGACGGCCTCGGGTCATCGCGACCACGGTTGCAGCAACAGGCCAAGCGAAGGAGCGGGTGATGGAATTCGGCATTTTCAATCTCATGGGGTCGCGTGATCCCGCCAAGCCGACGGCGGAGGTTTTTGCCGAGGTCGCGGAGCAGACCCGTCTTGCCGACGAGCTCGGCTACACGATCGCTTGGTTCGCGGAGCATCACTTCTCGAATTATTGCCTCTGCGCATCGCCGTTGATGCTGGTCGCACACTGCGCCTCGAACACCAAGAAGATCCGGCTTGGCACAGCGGTCGTCGTGTTGCCGCTCTATAACCCGGCGCGGCTCCTGGCCGAGATCGCCACCGCCGACGCGCTGTCGAACGGGCGGCTGATGCTCGGCGTCGGCGCCGGCTACCAGCCCTACGAATTCGAACGGTTCGGTGTCGACATCAAAGCAAATCTGGAGATGACCGAGGAGTTGTGCGACATCCTCGACCGTGCCTTCTCCCAGGATTTCTTTAGCTACAGCGGCAAGCACTACCAGATCCCGCAAACCCACATCCCGGCGCGGCCGGTGCAGAAGCCGTTGCCGATCTACGTTGCCGGCCATACCGAGGCGATTTTTCGTGCCGCGGCGCGGCACGGCTATCGAGTGCTGTCGTCGGGCAGGGTCGGGGGTGCTACACTCCTGGCCGAGCAATACCAGGTCATCAAGGACGCCTTTGCAGCCGAAGGCGTGCCGCTGGCGAACGCCCACATCACCGTCAACCGCTTCTGCCACATAACGAAGGACAAGGAAGAAGGGCTGCGTTTTGCCGAGAACGCGCGCTACCAGAGCCGCCTCGCTTCGAGCCTGCGCCGGCGGCAGGAGGTCATGCAGGGCACGGTGCTGGTCGACAAGCCCTTCCCCGACGAACCGCCGCTCGAACAGATCCATAAGGATCTGCTGATCGGCGATGTCGAGACTGTGGCCGAAAAGCTCGCCGAAGAGATCCGCGCGACCCATCCGGTGCATATGTGCTTTTCATTCAAGGTCGGCGCGACCCCACACCAGGCGGCGATGCGCTCCATGGAGCTGATGATGACCGAGGTCAGACCGCGCGTCGAGCGGGCGCTCGGCCCGTTCGCTCGGCAAGCCGCGGAATAATTCGGGCTCACGGTGTCCTCGCCGCCCAACCTGCCGCTCGCCGGCATCGTCGTCCTCGATTTCGGTCAGGTCTATCAGGGGCCGTACGCGACATTGTTGATGGCCAAGGCCGGCGCCGACGTCATCAAGATCGAGCCGCCGCAAGGCGAGCCGTTGCGCCGGCGCGCGCCCCCAGGCAAAAGCACGACCTTTCCGATCGCGATGCTCAACTCGAACAAACGCGCGATCACCCTCAATCTGAAGCACGAACGCGGCCGGGCCTTGCTGTTCGAGATGGCCCGGCGGGCCGATGTGCTGCTCGAGAATTTCTCGCCGGGAACCATGGACCGGCTCGGCGTCGGCTGGATGGAGCTGAGCCGGGTCAACCCGCGCCTTGTCTATGCCTCCGGCTCGGGTTATGGCCTCAGCGGGCCGGATCGCGACAATTTGGCGATGGATCTGACGATCCAAGCCGTATCGGGCCTGATCAGCACGACTGGATTTCCCGATGGGCCGCCGGTCAAAGCCGGACCCGCAATCGTCGATTTCCTGTCCGGGATCCACCTCTATGCCGCGGTGACCACGGCATTGTTCGAGCGCGAGCGCGCCGGAAAGGGCCGGCTCGTCGAAGTCGCGATGCAAGAGGCCGCCTACACGACCCTCACCTCACATTTCGAGGCCTATTGGCAGTCGGGCAAGGTTCCGCCGCGCACCGGCAACCGCAGCCACGCACGCTCGCCGCTCAATGTCTACCCGACTAGAGACGGCTATGTGGCGATGAACATCGCAGTCGAGGAGCACTGGCACAATCTGCTGACCGCGATGAGTCGCGAAGATTTGCGCGACGACCCACGGTTCAAGACCAATGCCGAGCGCGTTGCGCATATGGACGAGACCGACGCTGCCGTTGCGGCGTGGACGCAGACCCTTGGCAAGATGGAGGTGTTCGCGATCACCAAGCGGCTCCGCATCCCGTGCGCCCCGGTGCGCGACGTCGGCGAGGTCATGCACGACTCACACATGCACGAGCGCGGCATGCTCGAATGGATCGAGCACGACGAGATCGGACCCATTGTCGTCCCGACCTCGCCACTGCGTTTTCACGGTGCTGACAGAGTGGCGACGACCCCCAGTCCTAAGCTTGGCCAGCACAATGCCGACATTTACGGCGGCTGGCTCGGACTGTCACCGGCCGAGATCGCTGATCTCAGACAAAACGGCGTGATTTAGCGCCTGCTCACGCGAAAATCTCGCCGAGCCGTCGGATTGAGCTCAGCACCCGCTCCTGCGGCAGCCCGGGCCACTGGCAGCGCATGATGAAGTGATCGACACCCAGAAGCTCGCGGTACCGCGAGATCTCCTCCTTCACCGAGCCTTTGTCGCCGATGATGAACCGGTCGCGCGCGAAATCTTCGAACGAACCCTGCGCGCCGCTATCCGGCAGTCCCCATGCGGCATAGGCATTGTATTTGTATTCCAATGGCCCGCGGCATTCCTCATGCGCAGTCGCATGGCGGGCGCCGACATAGCACTCGACAGTGATCGGAAATTCCATGGGGGCGCAGCCATATTCCTGCAATGCCGCACGATAGGTCTGCATTAGCAGCGCCACCTTGGCGAGCCCGCTGGTGTTGACGATCAGCCATGCGTCGCCGATCCGCGCAGCGCGCCTCACCGACACGTCAGCCTGTCCGGCGATATAGACCGGCGGGCCGCCCGGGCGCACCGGCTTGATGCTGATGCCGGCATTGTCGACCGCGTAGAACCGGCCTTTATGGCTCACCCGTTCCTCGGTCCACAGCCGACGCATCAGCGTAATGCTCTCGTTGAACCGTGGCGCGCGCTCGCTGAGGCTGACGCCGAACGCGTCGAACTCCGGCTGCCGGTAACCCAAGCCGACCCCGAGGACGTAGTTGCCGCCGGTCAATACATCGAGAGTGGCGGCTTCCTCGGCGACATGCACGGGATTGAGCGGCGGCAGGATCAGGATATTGGGGCCGATCGTCATGCCCTGCGCGTGTGCTGCGATGTAGGACATCACCGGCGTGATTTGCAGCATCTGCATCGGATGGGTCAGCCAGTGGTGCGGGAACCACAGGGACGCAAATCCCGCATCGCGCGCCGCACGCACCTGCGCGACCATCTCCGGGACGCGTTCTCTCAGGTTAAAGTTCTCCGGGAACTGAGTGTTGATGAACAGTCCGACTTTCATGACGAGCCCTTCCAATGGCGCTCAGGCTAAGGCTGCCAGCACACCCTCGGGGACGATGTGGCGTTCACCGGACAGGAAAATCGTGGTCCGCTTCATCAGGCGGCGCGCCGTGGGGTCGAATGCTTCCCGGCGATGCATCGTAAAGCCATTGTCCCACAATACCGCATCGCCCACCTGCCAGTGGTGGCGGTAGGTGAATTGGCGCTGCGTCGCGAATTCGTAGATCTCCTCCAGCAGCGCCCAGCCCGATGCCTCGTCCATCCCGTCGATCCCGACGGTTGTCGTGGAATCCAAGTACAGCGCCTTCCTGCCGGTCACAGGGTGCGTATGCACCAGCGGGTGCAGAATGGGCGGCGTCTTGCGCTTGGCTTCTTCCGAGATCATCCGGTCGGTGCCCTGGTAGCCGGCCAGCCGTTTGGCATAGCTGAAGATCCCGCATCTTCCGTCCACGGCGCGCTTGAGCCGGTCCGACAATCCCACATAGGCAGCGCAAAGATCCACCCACGAGGTTGCCCCACCCTCCGGGGGCAGCTCGAGCGCATAGAGCATCGCACCAGTCGCCGGGTTCAGCATGTAGGATTGATCCGAGTGCCATTGGATCTCGCCGTCACCCAGCCCACCGATCGGCGTTGCCTGCGCATCCTTCAGGTTTGAGATCAGGCTCACTTCCGGCCGCACCGGAGACGCCCAATCGGTGCGGACGGTACGCTCGAGCGGGCCAAAGCGAGCGCTGAAATCGGCCAGCTCATCCTCGGAGAGGGCCTGCCGGCGAAATACCAGCAGCGGATGCTCGGCCCACAAGGCGCGCAGCCGATCGATGGTCTGATCGTCCTGTGGCTCCCAAAGGCGCAGCCCGCCGACCTCACAAGCGACGCGGTTACCCAGTACGCGGCTTTCTAGGAGCACGGCTTTCCTCCGAAGGGCGGATGACGAGGGGGCATCGGGCGATCCTACTCCGAAAGCCCGCCGACAACAGCAGCAGTGCCGACGTTATGGTTGCCAGCTTCCGAGCGCTGGCCCATCATAACGAGGTCGAAACCGGCCCGGGGGATCGCAGCCATGCAGAGCCTTTCACCGAACCTGCCGCCCGACACGCAGCGCGAGATGCTGCGCCGGATGCTGACCATCCGCCGCTTCGAGGAACGCGCCTCGGCCGATTATCTGGCCGGCAAGATCTACGGTGTCGTGCATTGCTACATCGGCGAGGAGGCGGTCGCGGTCGGTGTCTGCAGCGCGCTCGGCGACGGCGACCGGATCATTTCGACGCATCGCGGCCACGGGCACTGCATCGCCAAGGGTGCCGACCTCAACCGCATGATGGCCGAGCTCTACGGGCGGCAAACGGGATATTGCAAAGGCAAAGGCGGCTCGATGCACATCGCCGATTTCGACATCGGCATGCTCGGCGCCAATGGCATCGTCGCCGGTGGGATCGCGATCATCACCGGTGCCGGTCTTGCCGCACAGATGGAGGGCAAGGGGCGGGTTGCGGTCTCCTTCTTTGGCGATGGCGCATCGAATGCGGGGCCGTTTCACGAGTGCCTCAACATTGCCGCGACCTGGAAATTGCCGATGCTGTATGTCTGCGAGAACAACATGTACGCGGCGAACACCGCGGCCGCTGCGACCCATGCGCTGAGCGATGTCGCGGCCCGCGCGGCCGGCTACGGCATTCCCGGTGTCGTCGTCGACGGCAACGACGTCTTTGCCGTCTATCAGGCGGCAAACACCGCCGCTGAGCGGGCGCGGTCGGGCGGCGGGCCGAGTTTGATCGAGTGCAAGACCTACCGCTGGCGCGCCCACACCGAGCGCCGAGGCATGGCTGATGTCCGCGACCAGGCGGAGGTCGAAGCGTGGAAGCGGAAGGACCCGATCGCGCTGCTCGAACGGCAGCTCAGGGATCAGGGCGAGCTCGATGACAACGGGCTGCGGACTATGGAGGGCGACATCATGGCCGCGCTCGAAGCCGCTGTCGCCTTTGCCGAGGCGAGCCCCTTCCCCCTACCCGAGCAGGCGACCGACGACGTGTTTGCCGCCTAAGTGGACGCTTTAGCGCAGAGGTCGCGGAGGATACGCAAAAGTCGCAGAGGGATTCCTCGCCATCGCGTCCTCAGCGAACCCTCTGTGTCCTTCGCGTTTGCGTGTTCATTTTTGTTGAGGATCGGACGATGCGAGAGCTGACTTATAACGAGGCCGCGATCGAAGCCGTCGCCGAGGAGATGCGGCGCGATCCCAAGATCTTCTACATGTCGACCGATGCGCTGCCGCCGCTGCTCAAGGAGTTTGGCCCGCAGCGCGTCCGCGCGACGCCGATCACCGAAGCAGCACTGACCGGCATGTCGATCGGGGCCGCCGGCTCCGGGTTCCGCCCGATCGTCGACTGGCGGCAGGTGACGTTCTGCTTTGTCGCGATGGACCAGATCGTCAACCAGGCGGCCAAGATCCACTACATGTTCGGCGGCCAGGTAACCTTCCCGATCCTTTATCGGGCGGCCGTCGGCGGCGGCGGCCTGGTCGCTGCACAGCACTCGCAGTCGCCCTATTCGATGTTTATGAATGTGGCCGGTTTGAAGATGTTTCTACCGTCCACCCCCCACGACATAAAGGGCCTGCTGAAGACCGCGATCCGTGACAACAACCCGGTCATCTCGTTCGAATCGAGCCGGCTGATGAGCCGCAAGGGGCCGGTGCCGGAGGAGGATTACACGATCCCGCTGGGAAAGGCCGACATCAAACGGGAGGGCAGCGACGTAACGGTCGTCGCACTGGCGTGGCTCGTGCACGAAGCCCTGGCCGCGGCCGAGGAACTCGCCAAGGAGGGGGTCTCGGTCGAAATCGTCGATCCGCGTACGCTCGTGCCGTTGGATCGGGAGGCGATCCGCAGCTCGGTGCAGAAAACCGGACGCCTCGTCATCGCTGACGAGGCGGGGCCGACGGCCGGCTTCTCGGCCGAGGTCGCCGCGGTCGCCACCGAGGATGCGCCGACCTTCGCGCGGCTCAAGGCCCCGGTGAAGCGGGTCTGCGCGCTGCAGGTGCCGATCCCCTACAGTCCCGTCCTCGAAAACCACGTCTTTCCGGACCGCAAGCGGATCATCGCGGGGATCCGCGAGGTGCTCGAAGGAGGGAGGGCTGCCGCGGCGGCGTAGGCCTGAGCCAATCGGCCCTTTCCCTGCTCACTGGGAAGAAACTGGCAAAAACCCCGTTGCAGCCCGTTTGCGGGCCGGATCGACGCTTCTAAGCCTTTGAAAATACGTCAGTCGAAAGGCGAATTCCCTAAGCGGGCGAACAGGGAACTAAATCGGCCGAACAGGGAGCAAATACCGTCGATCAGAGAAGGTCCCGGGAATCGGCGAGTATTCGGCGCTGTGCCACGCCGTCCTTTACCACGGCAAGAGGCAGGCAGGCCGCGGTGCATCGGCTCAAGGGTGCCGCGCAAGCGGTCGGCGCCGTCCATTCGGCACCGCCGCGGCGCGAGCCTTTGCCGTCCCTCAGTGGCTCAGAGCCGGTAGCGGCACTCGACTGACAGCGGCACGGCGTGAAAATCGCGCCGGTTCGTGTCGAGGTTCTCGAGGTTGAAAAATAGGCATTCGTCGTGGACGAAGTGCGGTCCGGCGTGCCAGGTCGCGACGTGTAATTTGATCAGGCGGTCGCCCGGGACGCGGAAGGCGGCGATGTCCTCGATGCGCGGAGATGCGTCGTTAGCGAGGTCGCCTGGTGGTGCCACGCCAATGAACCATTCCTTGCCGCCGAGCGAGCCCAGACATTGGGTGACCCGCCGGTGCCGCGCGATCCGGGTAAAGCCGAGCCCAACATGCGGCAGATGCATGATCCACAGCCGCGGCTCGCCATTACCCAAGACGAGCTTCGCCTCGCTCGCCGAGGTCTCGGGGTCGTACTTGGTTTCCGCACCCTGGCCGCCAGTCCGCAGCGGCGCGATGATCTGGCCGTAGGGTGCAAACGCCTCTGCCGTCAGCTCCCTGACGTCCAGCATGTGCCTTGCCATGTTGCCCGCATCGTTCATCCTCGCCTCCGATAGAATTGGCGCTAGATCTTGCCATATGGCGCCGGTAATCAGCACTATCGAGTTCGCCTCAGGGAGGATGTCATGCCTGTCGAAGCCCGCGCCTATCCTCGCCCGCTGCCCAATCCCGCATGGCTCGGCAAGCTTAAGGAGGAGATCCTCGAGCCCGATCTGCCGATCGTCGACCCGCACCATCATCTCTGGGACCATCCGGGCAGCCGCTATCTGCTCGATGAGCTGCTGGCCGATGTCAGCTCCGGCCACAACATCGTCAAGACCGTATTCATACAGTGCGGTTCGGGTTATCGCACCAGCGGCTCCGAGGAGATGCGCCCAATCGGCGAAAGCGAGTTCGTCCGGGCGATCGCCGAGGAAGGCGACCGGCGCGGCGGCAAGACCAAGATCTGCGCCGGCATCGTCAGCTTTGCCGATTTGCGGCTGCCCAATGTCGATGCGGTGCTCGAAGGACAGATCGCTGCGGCGGGCGGGCGGTTTCGCGGCATCCGTCAGATCGCAGCACACGATCCGGCGATCATCGCTGCCTCGTCCTATGTGCCGCCGCCGGGGCTGATGGATGATCCGACCTTCCGCCGCGGCCTCAAGCGGCTGCCGGCGCACAATCTGACCTTCGAGGCATGGATCTACCACCCACAGATCAAGACCCTGACCGAGGTGGCGCGCGAATCCCCGGAGGTAAAGATCGTGCTTAACCATTTCGGCGGCCCGCTCGGGGTTGGCCCCTACAAGCACAACGAGGTGTTCCCCACCTGGCGCGCCGATATCAGGGCGCTGTCGGCCTGCCCGAACGTCTATGTAAAGCTCGGCGGGCTGGCGATGATCGTCAACGCCTTCGACTTTCACCTTGCACCCCTGCCGCCGTCATCGGGTGAGATGGCCAATGCCTGGCGGCCCTACGTCGAGGCCTGCATCGACAATTTTGGCGCCAATCGCTGCATGTTCGAAAGCAATTTCCCGGTCGACAAGGGTGCCTGCAGCTATCCGGTGCTTTTCAACGCGTTTAAGCGGCTGGCACACGGCGCCTCGGCTACGGAAAAGGCCGATCTCTTTGCCGGCACCGCGTCGCGGTTCTACCGCCTTGGCACCGCCTGACCAGATGCTTGATTGAGATTAATCTGGTTCATCAGCTGCTTATTGGTCATTCCCGGGGACGCGGGAAGCCAGGAGTCCGAGGTATCGGCGCTAGCCTGGATCCCCGCGTTTCGCAGATGTGGCGAGTAGCACTTTGATGTTTTGGAAATTAGTTTTTGGTGAGGCTCTAACTGATTGGGGAACGAGACCATGAGTGATCTGCCGACACATGTGGAGATCCACGAGGAAGGCCCGCGCGAAGGGTTTCAGATCGAACCCGGCCCGATCAGCACCGCCGATAAAATCAAGCTGATCGAGGCGCTTGCCGAGACCGGGTTGCATCATATCCAGGCCGCCTCGTTTGTCAGCCCGCGCATCGTGCCGGGCTGGGCGGACGCCGAAGATGTCGTCGCCGGGTTCACCCCAAAGGAAGGCGTCCATTACACCGCGCTGTGGTTCAACGCGAACGGGCTCAACCGGGCGCTCGTCTTCCGTAACAAGCTGTCGATATCAGGCTCGATCGCGCTGACTGCGTCGGAGGCGTTTACGCAGAAGAATCTGCACCGCAGCCACGCCGAAAACGTCGAGGCGATGAAAAAGCAGACCGCCTTGCATCTCGAAAATGGTGTCGAGGTGCCGCGGATCGGCGTCATGGCGGCGTTTGGCTGCAACTACCAGGGCGATATCGCACCGGCTCAGGTCGTCTCGACCCTGGAAGACGGGCTCGCCATCGCCGAGGAGGCCGGGGCCGACATCAAATATTTCTCGCTGGCCGACACGATGGGCTGGGCGACGCCGTTGCGCATCGAGCGCGTGCTGGGTGAGGTGCGCAGCCGCTGGCCCGACACGCCGATCGCTCTGCACCTGCACGACACGCGCGGGCTCGCCGTTGCCAACGCGCATGCCGGGCTCAAGATGGGTGTCACCCAATTCGACTCGACCGTCGGCGGGCTCGGCGGTTGCCCGTTTGCCGGGCAACCAAAAGCGGCCGGCAACATCTGCACCGAAGAGCTGGTGCTGCTCTGCGAAGAAATGGGCATCGACACCGGCATCGATCTCGATCAACTGATCGAGGTCGGCCGCAAGGCCGAGGAGATCGTCGGGCATCAGTTGCCGAGTGAATTGATCCACGCCGGCAGCCTCGACGCATTCCGCCGCCGCGCCACGGCCTAACCGCTCGCGCCCACACTCCGGGTGTTGCCCGCTACGGTCGCCGGGGACTTGATCTCCGCCGTCAAGCAGCGGGCGTGGCGCCCTCGGCGGCGTCAAGCTCCCGGATCTGCCGTGCGGCTCTGGTCAGGTCCGCGTCATCAAGCTTTGAGGCCACCTCGTCCTCTTCGGCCTGGGCGAGAAGCCCGCGAAACCGCAGCGGCTTTTCGAAGAATCTGAGGGCGACGTCGAGTGGCTTCTGTCCTTCCTCGACCCAAAGCGGTATTTGCCGGCCGCGAAAAGTCGGCCGGATGTGATAGTGGCTGCCGGCGCTGAACGGATCAAAGCGGAGCGCCTGCTCGCTTTTGCCCGTGACGGCGACCACGATCGACTTCCGCAAGACGCCGTCCGGCTCCCGGCCTAGCAACTGCCGGTTTGGGTGAAACATTATGTGCAGATGCGGCCCGGCATTGATGCGGTGCCATCCGCCGCCATCCTCCGGCATGAGCGCCTGCGTCCGCTGTGGCTCTGGCTGTGGCTGTTCAGGCATATTTGCGTCTCCTCTCACCAGGGGCTCTTTCCCCGCTCCTATCATAAGCCAGCTTGTGCTCGCGATGCAGCCGAGTTGCGCGAGAATTAAGGCCGTTCCGGCCGGCGGAACGCGATTCCGTCAAACGACGTTCACTTGAGCAGGCGGCGCTCTGCCGCTCTTTGCGTATTTCGCGGAGGTAGTGATGCCAACAAGGTTCAAAACTCTTGCAATCGCCGCCGCTTTGGTGGCGGGGACATCGAGTGTGGCGCTCGCGCAATATGCCTGTCCCGCAGGATATGCGTATTCTTACGGCGCCTGCCGGCCGGTGGCTGCACCGGCGCCGGCCCCCGCATACCCATCGAACCCGGTGTCCGGTGCGGTCTCCGGAGGACAGGCAGGGGCCGCGCAAGGAGCTGCCACGGGCGGTCCCGTCGGCGCGATCGTCGGCGGCGCGCTGGGCACCGCCACCGGAACCGTTGCCGGCACCGCCAATGCGGTAACCGGTACCGCCAATGCTGTTACGGGCGTCCCGGCATCGACGATGTGCGGCCCCGGATTTACCTATTATAACGGCTACTGCTATCCGGCCCGCTAAGCGGTGAAGGGCTAGGAAGGAGCCGAGGCCAAGGCCTGAGCTGCGGCCCCGGCTCCTTACGCCGTTAAAGGTAGCGGAGCATTGACCGGGGTTATCCGGCGCCCTGCGGAACTGCCGCCTCCGGTATTTCCCTCGCCCACCGGGTCGTCTCACGCTCGGGGCGCATCAGCGCAATCCCAATGATGCCGCCGACTAGCATGATGACACCACAGATCATAAAGCCGGTGTTGAAACCCGCGAGCGGTGTGATCGCGGTCTCGACGACGCTGCCCATGACATACGGCGCCAGAAGCCCGGCCGAGGTGCTGACCGCGGTACCGATTGCGAGCATGGCGCCGCGCTGAGCGACCGGAGCGATTTCACTGACGACGGCGTTCCCGATCACGTAAATAACCGAAGGCAGCGCCACACCGATCGTCGTCACCGCAATCTTGGCGGAAACGCCCGCCACATACGGCATGATCGCCATCGCCGCGCCGCCGAGCGCGACGCAGGCGCCACCGAAGATCCCGCGCGCCACCCGACTCGGCACCCCGCGGGCGAGCAGTCGCTGCGAAAACCAGCCGGCGGCGATCACTACGATCACGCTGGCAAACGCCGGCAGCGCGCCCAACAGACCGATCGAGGCCTGGGCAAAGCCGAGCCCTTTGATCAAAAACGCCCCTTGCCACGATAGCGCCTGCGACAATCCCCACTGGGCACCGAAGGCCGCGCACCAGGCCCCAATAATCGTCGGGCTCAGCAACAGTTGCCGGTAGGCGATCCTCCCTGGTTTCGGCGTCGTATCCCTCGTCGTGGTGGAAGCGGTCAGCGGGCCTTCGCGGCCGAGCACCAGCCACGCCCCCGCCCAGACGAGACCGGCGATGCCGAGCACGCCAAAGGCCCAGTGCCAGGAGTATTTCACGATGACCCAGTTGAGCAGCGGCAACGCCACTATTATGCCCATGCCGCCTCCCTGCGCGATGACCGCCGTCGGCAATGTCCGCAGCTCGTTGGGAAACCATTTGTAGGCCGAATGCAACGCCACCGGGTAGGCCGGTCCCTCTCCGGCGCCGAGAGCGACCCGGCAGGCAACCAGGGTCGTGAACCCAACCGTCCCCAGCATCGGAAACTGGGTCAATGCCCAGACAAGTCCCATGGCCAGCAACGCCCACCGCGTCTGGACCCGATTGACGATGAACCCAGTAACGATTGCCGAAAGCGAAAACAACAAGAAGAAACTCGAGCCGATCAATCCGAACTGACGGGGGCTGAGCTGAAGGTCCCGCATGATCGGGACGGCGGCGATCCCGATCACCGCCTTGTCGGCAAAGTTGATCAGCATGAACAGAAACAATAGGCCGACGATGAGCCACGCCTGCTTTGGCATCGCCGCCCGGGGGGTTGTGGTGGCTCCGCGCGACCGGACGGCGGTCTCCCGAATTCCGGGACTTGCGGACCGAGAAGCCTGGACACTCATCGGGAACTCCGTGCAAGTTAGAGGTACCGATCCGTACCCAT
>Ga0306920_100009341_pt1 | contig 13070 bp, 12 predicted proteins | sample flu12Cox44000170_FD_204666 | JGI IMG/M metagenome (GOLD analysis project Ga0306920, IMG submission 204666) | Lab enrichment of tropical soil microbial communities from Luquillo Experimental Forest, Puerto Rico - flux4day.12C.oxic.44.000.170 (v2)... | ecosystem: Environmental > Terrestrial >...
AGCTGGCATGAATCCGGTCGTGGCTCGCGTCCTTGGGCAGCTCAAAACTCCGCCGAATCGAACCATAATGACGCTCGGAGAAGTGAACCGCCGTGTCCTTCGGCCATTCCGGCCGCTTACGCTCCGCGGTTACGATGAGGGTGCCGTCTTCGACCCGGAGGTCGACCGAATCATTCTTGAGTCCGGGCATATCAAAGTAGAAATGATAGCCGTCCCGATCCTCGACCACGTCTACCGCCGGACGAATGCCGGGGCGCCGCACCTGCGGCTGAAAGTCCTTCAAGAGTCCGTTCACCCGATCGAACAACCACCCGTTGTTGGGAAACGAACTTTCGTACCTGATTTCCATTAACTAATGCCTCCTGACCGGATGTTCCCGGTGTAAATGCTTTTTTTGACTGCCGCGCTTGATATTCGCTGTACCGTCAAAGTGCCTGAGATGAAGTTAAGTACGAATTACGCGGCGTCAAGGGCAGTGGAAACAAGACAGGCACGGACCAGCCGTAAGCATTGTGACGGACATTCGGGGCAGGCGCGTAGGCGCTTAAGCGGTTTACTTTAGTTGATACTATTCCGACGATTCCGGCGGGGCACTGGCGCGGACAATTTCGGCGGCGAACCGCCGCGCCATCCCCGCATCGCCCCATCTCTCGGCCAGCGCCCTGCCCTCTTCAAGCACCTCAATCGCTCGCGCTATTCTGCCCTTGCCGAGCAGTACCCCGGCCTTGCGGAAAACGCGTGCGTAGCGGGCTCCTTTTTCGGCGGCATCCATGGCCATCAACCAGGCGCAGACCGTCGACACGATCCTAGGCGGAGCACTTACTATCGTCCAGCCGTCGGGCGGCTATCGGTTCGCAATCGATTCTATCTTGCTGGCGCGCTTCGCACGTCCGGGTCAGCGCGCTCGGGTTCTCGAACTCGGCGCCGGATGTGGCGTGGTGGCGGTCATGCTAGCCGCGCTGCATCATCCACGGGAGGTCGTAGCGGTCGAGCTTCAGCCGCGCCTTGCCGCGCTGATCGCGCATAACGCCGCTCTGAACGGAACTGTGACGGTGAAGGCGCTTTGTGGCGACGTAAGCCGGATTATACCTGGACTCATCGCGAACTCGTTCGACTACGTCGTCGCGAATCCGCCATACCGGGCGGCGCGGCGTGGACGCGAGAGCCCCAACGCGGAACGACGCGCGGCGCGTGGCGGGGGCGGGGCGACGCTGCCGGAATTTATCGCGGCGGCCGCACGTTACGCGAACTATCGCGGGAAAGTTGCGATGGTATTTACCGCATCGAGGACGGCCGAGCTGGTCGCCGAGATGAAACGGCGCTCGCTCGAACCGAAACGGCTTCGCTTCGTCCATTCGAAGCCGGCCGATGCGGCAGCGATGGTCCTGATGGAAGCCCGCAAAGGCAGCGGCATCGAGGCAATCATCGAGCCGCCGCTCTTCATCTACCGCTCGCCTGGTGTCTATACCGACGAGGCCCGCGCTATGCTCACGGGCACGGCGTGACTCGGTCTTAGCGCAACATGGGCGCAACCCAAATACGCTGGCCGACGCATGCATTGCTTGGTAGCGCGGTCGCACTGTTCGCACTGATATCCGTCGTGCCGGCATCCGCCGGCGAGATCCAGGCCTGCTTTGCGCCGCCGGTCGCGGGAACTTGCGATCCGCTGGTCACCGTGCTGCAAGCGATTAACGGCGCGCGGACGGCGATTCGCGTTCAGATATACTCGCTCACCTTGCAAGAGGTGGTGAGCGCGTTGGTTAGGGCAAAACGGCGCGGCGTCGACGTGCGCGTTATCGTGGATCGCGGCCAGCTCCATCAAGACCGCAACGATTCATTTCGTATTGCGAACCTTGCGTCGGCCGGCGTGCCGGTACTGGTGGATACGGTGCCGGGGCTGATGCACAACAAGCTAATGGTGATTGACGGGGAGACAGTTCTCACCGGAAGCTTCAATTATACTTGGGGGGCAGAGCACCGGAACGCCGAGAATCTGCTGGTGGTGCACGACCCGGCGCTGGCGGCCGAATATTTGCGGAACTGGAATCAGCGGGAGGCGCAGTCCCAGCCTTTGATCGCGAGCGCGGCCGGCCCCTCCGGTGCCGTCACCGGCAATCGGCAGACAATGATTTACGAATGGCCCGGCTGCCGCTATTACGGCAAAATCTCACCACGCAATCGCGTGGTGTTTCCCGACGCCCAGGCCGCAGAGGCAGCCGGATACAGGCCGGCCAACAACTGCCGTTGAATTCTCTCACCGTCGCCGCGACTCCTCGTAATCTCGCGCTATCGGAAATCGCGTCGCCACTATGGGCAGTCGACAACCGTCATATTGTGCGGGCAATCGTTTCGAGCGCAATTTCGACTCCGGCCATCATCGTCGCCAGCGACATGCTGGCGACAGCGCGATGGTGCACGGCCTGGGCGGCTTCGAATGGGAGATGGATAAAGCCGGCGGGTGTCCGGCGCCGCCGCAGCGTATGGAGCGCCGAGTACATTACCGTATTGCAGACGTAAACTCCCGCGCTCAGTGACAGCGCCGCCGGAATATTATGGCGCTTGAGCGACCGCAGGATCGCGGCGAGCGGGAGCCGGGTAAAATAGGCGTCGGGCCCACCGGCAATCACCGGCTTGCCTTGCAAGCCGCCGTCATGCTCGCGGCTAGCACGCGGGTCGGCCAGATTTATCGCAACCTTCTCCAGTGACATGACGGGGCGGCCTCCGGCCTGTCCTAAGCCGACCACCGCCGCAGGCGTGAGCTTAGTGATTGCGTCAATCACCGCCTTCGAGGCGCGCCCGCAATTGACGGGCAAGCGCATCGACTTCACCGCCACGCCGCCGAAGTTTTGGCCATCGAGCTGTGATGCTACCTCCCAGGACGGGTTGCTGCGCTCGCCGCCGAAGGGCGCGAAGCCGGTGAGCAGGATAATCGGTGGCATCTACCTTAAGTAATCGCCGCGGCGCTCGGCGCGCCGCTTTGCCGCAACGACCGGGCTCGTGCTCCCAGGCCCGGCGCTACACTCCTGGTCTTCAGGATGGCAGACAGCCAGCAACTGGCGAAAGGGCATCGTACCGGCTTCGCCGCTATCGCCGGCCGGGTCTGCGCCCAAACACTTCCCGATTAAGGTAAGCGCGACGGCGCCGCCGGCGCCTTTTTACGCAGTTTGAATTTAATCTCCGCCGGCGATATCGGTAAGCGAGCCGTTTCGACACACGCCTGATGCCGGAATCGGTGCGGCATGACGACCCTATTTCCAGGGAGGAAACAGCGATGAGTCCACAAAATGACGAACGGGCTAATGCGCGGGCGCGCGAGCAACGCCTGGGACTGGTGACGCGGCCCCGCTTTGAACAGTATCGAGAGAAATATGCCAAGCACTTCAAAATGGAACGCCGCGACGGCATCCTGCAGGTTCAAATGCATAGCGACGGCGGGCCGGTGGTCTTTAACCTCGCGGTGCACAACGACTGGCCTCAGCTCTGGATGGATATAGGTAATGACCCTGACAACGAAGTGCTGATTTTCAGCGGAACGGGTGACAAGTGGATCGGCGGCTTCGACCGCGACATGGCCGAGCAGCCGATTGGCCAGATGCCGTCGGATGCATTCTATGACCACATCTATTGGGATGCGACCAAGCTGCTGGAGGCTTTCGTCTTTAATATCGATATTCCGACCATCGCTTGCATTAACGGCCCAGGCCTTCACACCGAGTTCGCACTGTTGTGCGACATCACGCTATGCGCGGATCATGCAACTCTCTTCGACCCGCACTTCGGCGATCTGGGTGCAGTCCCCGGCGACGGGCAGGGGCTGACGTTCCAGGAGCTGATGGGGCTCAAACGCGCCGCCTACTATCTGTACACCAGCGACAAGATTGATGCGCAGACCGCCAAAGAGATTGGACTCGTCAATGAGGTGCTGCCGCTCGACCGTCTGCTGCCGCGGGCCTGGGAAATCGCCGGCAAGATCATGAAGAAGCCGCGCAGCGTGCGGCGGCTGACCAGCGCGGTACTGCGCCGTCCGTGGAAGCGCTTGATTGTGCAGGATCTGGGCTTTCACCTGGGCCATGAGCTGCTCGGGCTGCGGCTCGACAGTCGAATATGACTACTCATTTTACTAGCAAGCTTGCACGCAGGGTGTCTGAGATGATTTTCTAGAGTACTGATTGGTAACCTTTTCTCAACACTCTGCTAAAGGAGGATGCACGCCGGCGATGAGTCAAATCCTGGACGAGATCCGCGACGCCTATGGACGGATGGGTATTGAAGTCGAGGGCATCGCCACCTACGGCACTTATTATCGCCTGCGATGTGGCCGCTGCGCCGCGCCAATTGGCTCAGTCGGCGATAAACTGCTGCCCGGGATGGCCGGGCAAATTGTTAATGAACAATTCGAGCTGTATGCCCGCGGCTTCCTGGGCTGCAAATGTGGATACCAGGCGGAACGCGCCCGTTCTATCGATCCGCAGCGCGCACAAGCGGCCGCCCGCCTGGGGTAATCGCTGCTGGAGACGTCGCGCAGCGGAACACTAGCGAAGGCCGTTGCGGCCGGAGCGAGCAAACGAGTCTGCGAGGTGCGCATTAACGCTAGGCGCAGCGCAGCGGAACCGAGCTAACGAGTCTGCGAGGTGCGCATTAACACTAGGCGCAGCGTAGCGGAGCCGAGCAAACGAGTCTGCGAGGTGCGCATTAACACTAGGCGCAGCGTAGCGGAGCCGAGCTAACGAGTCTGCGAGGTGCGCATTAACACTAGGCGCAGCGTAGCGGAGCCGAGCAAACGAGTCTGCGAGGTGCGCATTAAAAAGGAAAAACGACGATGGACGAAGACCGGCAGGCCAGGACGTTGATCGACGAAATCGCCGGCTACACCCTGAAAGTGGGAAAGGAAATCAGTTGGTTTTGCGATCCGCTGACACCAGGCCGCGGGCGCGAGTATATGCTGCAGCACGTTCTGCGCAATCGCCTGTTGAGCTCGGTGCTGCGTCCGGCATGGATGAGCCGCTGTCCGGACCTCGAGGTAGTCAGAAAGACCATCGGCCAGATTCGCCAGGAATTGGTGATGGACGATCAAATCGGCACGGGCCATACGGCAATTTTGCGTCAAATGGGACGCAACGTCGGACTCACCGATGCCGAAATGGAGGCGGTTAGGCCACGCCCGCTCGTGGATGCCGCTTTTCATATTTGGGAAAACATTTGCCGCAATCGCCATTGGATCGCCGGTTGGCTGACCACTTCGGCCGACGAATTTATTCTCAGTACTTTGCCCACGAACAACTTCAGGCCCGAGGCCTGGAAGAAGACCTTCGGCTTGAATGACCAGCAGGTATTCTTCTTCAGCTATCACCTGAAGGCCGACGAGGATCACGCTGGGCAGCAAGTCTGGGAGCCGATTTTGCGCAATGTGAGAAGCGAAAATGAGCGCGAGGAGATTCTCGCAGGATTGAGGTCTGCACTGGTTGGCGAGAAGCTCTTCTACCAGGGTATCTGCGAGGCGGGCGACGAATGGGACAGACAACGAGGAGTGGAGAGATAGCAGCCGCATGAAGACAACCAGTATTGACGATTTGCTTCGTCGCGCGGCCGACGCCGGCGATGTGCCCGGCGTGGTCGCGATGGCTGCAACGGCGCAGGGAGTAATCTACTCGGGCGCCTTCGGCAGGCGATGGCTGCCTGACGGTCCTCCGATTACGGCCGACACTACTTTCTTGATCGCCTCGATGACCAAGGCGATTACTTCGGTGGCTGCGATGCTCCTCGTTGAACGGGGCAAGCTCGCTCTCAATGATCCTATTCGCAAGGTACTGCCCGAGCTGGAAGCGCCGCAGGTACTAGAGGGATTTTCTGCGGACGGCGAACCGAGATTGCGCCCGGCGAAGCGGCCGATCACGCTCCGGCACCTGCTCGCGCACACCTCCGGCTTCGGCTATCACTTCTTGAATCCCAACCTTCTTCGTTATCAAGAAAAGACCGGCATTCCAGACCTGTTTACTTGCGAGAATGCTGCGCTCAACCTGCCGCTCAGCTTTGATCCGGGCGATAGTTGGGAATACGGAATTGGCATCGATTGGGCCGGCAAGGCGGTCGAAAAGGTGAGTGGTCAGACGCTCCAGGAGTACTTCGATGAAAACCTGTTCGGCCCGCTCGGCATGAGGGACACAGTTTTCAAATTACCCGCCGAACGGCGCGCGCGCTTTGCGGGGATGCATACGCGCGGGAGCGACGGATCACTATCGCGGATGCAGTTCGATTTTCCGCCCCTGGAGCCCGAGTTCCTGATGGGTGGCGGCGGGCTCCACGGCACGGCCCCTGACTATCTTGCATTTCAGCAGATGTTTCTGCGCGAAGGACGTGCCAACGGCAAGGCCGTGCTGCGGCCGCAGACGGTGAGCTCGATGGGGCTGAACCAGATCGGCGAACTGGAAGTGCCGGCATTTAAGAGTGTAATACCGTCGCTATCGAATGATGGCGAGTTTTTTCCCGGAATGGTGAAGAAATGGAGTTTGGCCTTTCTGCTCAATACCCAACCGGTTCCGGGCGGCCGCAGCGCAAATAGTATGGCGTGGGCCGGACTACCTAATTGCTATTATTGGATCGACCCCGCGAAGCAAGTCGCGGGCATCCTCATGACGCAGATATTGCCTTTCCTGGATTCGAAAGTGCTCGGCCTCTTCGACCGCTTCGAAAAAGCGATTTACGCGAGCCTGTAACTATCACTAGCAGGAGGCGTCGCATGGCGACTATTTATCGTGCCGAAGTGATCGGTTCCCTGCTCCGGCCGGCCTATTTGAAGGAAGCCCGCAAGGCGTGGGAGGCAGGCCAGCTCTCCACCCTCGAATTTAAACGCAGCGAAGATCGCGCAGTCGATGCGGCCATCGCCTTACAGGAAGAAGCCGGCCTCGACATTATTACCGACGGCGAAATGCGGCGCGCGTTGTTTACCGGCACTCTCACTGAAGCTATCGAGGGTATCTCGCCCGCACCCGGGCAGCCATGGCACTGGTTTGGGCAGACGCCGGCTGACGAAATGGATTATCAGCCGCCGGTTTCTGTCACCGGCAAGATTCGGCGTCGGCGCTCGCTGGCAACCGAGGAATTCGCCTACGCGCGTGGCAAGGCGCATCAACCGCTGAAGATCACCTTGCCCAGCCCGATGATGCTCTTCTTTGCCTGGTCACCAGTACATTCGAGAGCAGCGTACAAAGACCCCTTCGAGCTGTTTGCCGACGCGGTCGACATTCTGCACCAGGAAGTACGAGAACTTAGTGCACTCGGCTGCCAGTACATTCAAATCGATGCTCCCGAGGTCGCTACGCTGGTCGATGATTTTCAGCGCCGCACCGCGTTCGAGGCGCGGGGTATCTCACCCGAACGAATGCTCAACGAGGGAGTGGAGATGCTCAATGCGCTCGCCGATGCGCCGGGAGTGACGTTCGGCTTGCATATGTGCAAGGGCAATAATGCCGGCCATTGGATGAGCAAAGGCGGCTACGAGGCTATTTCGAAGCAGGTCTTTCCGCGCGCGACGAAGTACCACGTCCTCCTCCTCGAGTACGACGATGCGCGCTCCGGATCATTTGAGGCTTTGCGCGATATCCCGCGTGACAAGAACGTAGTGCTCGGCCTGATCTCCACCAAGACGAGCACACTCGAATCGGCCGACGGTCTAATCGCGCGAATCGACGAAGCGAGCAGATACTTCCCCCGGGAGCAACTGGCGTTGTCGCCGCAGTGCGGCTTTGCCTCGGTAATAACTGGCAATCCGATCAGCGAAGCCGCGCAGCAGAGCAAACTGCGTATGGTGGCCGACGTTGCTCATAGCGTCTGGCGCTAGGAGGTACTGAAGGAATCACCTTTGCCAGTCATCGTGACCAGAAGCTTGCACCGGTTTCGAAAGCCTTCCACTCACGCTAGGATCGCGGACATGGCAGAGTCCAAAGTGGCATTGGTAACGGGCGCCGGCCGTGGAATCGGTCGCGAGATAGCGCAGCGGATGGCGCGCGAGGGTTACGCGTGCGGCCTGATCGCGCGCACCAAATCTCAGCTCGAGGAGACGGCTGAGCTTATCCGCCAACGGGGCGGCAAGGCGTTGGTAACTCCCACTGACGTTTCGAAACGAGAGCAAGTACTTGCCGCGGTTGCGGCGGTCGAACGCGAACTGGGACCGATTTCGGTACTGATCAACAACGCCGGCGCCTATCTGCGCAAACCCTTCACTGAAATCAGCGAGGAAGAATTTGACTTTCAGTTGAAGGTCAATTGCTACGGGCCGTTCTACGCGACTCAGGCAGTCGTGGCCAAAATGGCCGAACGCGGAGCAGGAACGATAATCTTCGTGCTCGGCTCCGAGACTCGCGGCGGCCCGGGGCAATACTCCGCGTATAATGCCTCCAAGGTCGCGCAGCGGGCACTCGCCGAATCGTGCGCCTACGAGTTTATGCATCGCGGAGTGCATGCGGCGGCGCTCGACGTCGATGGTGCGGTGGGGTTGCCGCGCATAACCGAAGGCGTTCCCGAAGAAGAGCCGGACCATTTCGTCTCAACCGAGGCAATTTGCAACGAACTGGTGCACTTGATCAATCAACCACGCAACGCCTGGACGTTCACGGCCGATCTCAGGTCATACTGGCAATGGCGTCCGCGCGTGGCCGCGCGCAGGCAGGCATAGCGGGACTGAGGCTGATGGGGCTATACTTGCGCGTCAGTCCAATCGGGCAGGAATAGGTCGGGGTGTGGCGCAGCCTGGTAGCGCACACGCTTGGGGTGCGTGTGGTCGCCGGTTCAAATCCGGCCGCCCCGACCAACTAAAAATTGAGAATTTCGGGCAATCCCGGGCCCAACAATCGGTTTCGCTAATTCCGGGCATCCGGCAAATAGTCTTTTGATTCCCGTTCTTCGCTTGCGGACTCTTCGAACTCCACTTGCTGGCACGTTCTGAAACCTACGCACCGGATGGAAAGAGGACGGAGGATTGCGACAACGTCCACATCAACTCCGTCCCCGGAGCACCACTCCAGCGGTCCCCCCAGGAGATGAACTCATTTTCTGGCAAGCGAGCCGAGCGCGTTCGCGCTTCCGGTGTGGACCTGCTGCTCCAGCGCTGCGAGCCGCTCGCTGAGAGCATTGAGGCGGGCGTCTTTCTGCTTGAGCGCATCAATCTCGCGCTGCTGTGCGGCGATCTGCGCGTCCTTCGTTTCCACCTTCTGAGCGAGTTTTTGCACCTCGTTGAGCAGCAAGGCGGTGAACTCCAGGTAGCGCACGGTTTGAACTTTGCCGTCGGTCCCACGGGTCACCAGCTCTGGATACACCCGCTCAACCTCCTCCGCCACTAAGCCGTACTGGACCGTACCTGTCGGGTCGTTCTTGTAGCGAAAGGTCACTGGCCGCAACTTCAACAGGCCGGCGCTGGCGCCGCCTATGTCACGGATGTCCCGCTTGTAGCGGGCTGACGACATGGCAACCCCTAGTTGCCCGTTAATGTCGATCTCAACTGCGCTGCCCGATATAGGCGTCGAGCTGATGCCCGCAATGAAAGTTGCGGTCTGAGTAGCAATGCGGCCGATGCGAATAGTATTGGATTCATCGGAGGGGCCGAAGCCGCCGATTTCGATATTATGGCTGCCGGCCACAATGTTCGCCCCCGCCAGGTGTCCGATACCAATGTTGGAGCTGCCCGTGGCACTGTTGAAGAGGGCCCTGGCTCCGCAGGCGGTATTAGTAGAGCCCGTGCTATTGGTTGCGAGAGCTGCGCGTCCGACAGCTGTATTTCCAGAGCCTACGCTATTGTTGAGCAGGGCTTTGACTCCGTCTGCCGTATTCTGATTGCCCGCGGTATTGTTGAAGAGGGCGAAAGCTCCGCTGGCGGTATTGCTAAAGCCCCCGGTATTGAGAACGAGTGCCTGGTATCCGTCTGCAGTATTGTTGAAGCCGCCGGTGTTGCTGACGAGGGAGAAAGCTCCGCTAGCGGTATTGAAGAACCCCGAGGTGTTGCCGAAGAGGGCGGCGAATCCAAACGCGCTGTTATCAATGCCAAGCGTATTGCTGGCGAGTGCCGACGTTCCAAAGGCGGTGTTGTTTTGAGCGATAGCGGTACCCGGAGCTGCGACCGCGCTCAGCAAAACCCCGGCGAGGAAAAACCCGGTAATCTGCAGAGGACTTACTAAGAGCTGCCTGCTGTTCACGATTCGACCTCCTTGGCGCACGTCCTTCCCATATGTTATCCGAGGTTTGAGCAGATGCTGCCCGTTAGCAGCTATACCCCGCCATGGCGCTTATACGTGGCGTGATAACCAAAAGTCAAATCGATTATGACTCACGCTTCCTTGTACCCCAGATAAAGGTGAATCGCCCGCAAGTCCTTGCCGCGCTCGGCCATGCGTAGACGAGGTGTCCTCCCAATATCGCCGGCACCGAATTCCGAAGGCGTTGTTCTTGTGATCGCGGACCGTCACTCTCAGATGCGGCAGCGGTCTCGCCCGCGAAAAGCTGATTCGCCGGAATCCCAATGTGATTGAATTTCACACTGATTAGATTCCCTCAGGTGGCCCGGCTTTCTGGCGAGGGCGCACCCCCTGTGTTTGCTCCTATTGCTCAGCGAGTTCTTTCGAGTAAGTTCACACTTCTGAGTTGCTAAATCGAGGATGCTGCCCTGCCGAAACGTTGGCGGTTTTGCCGGCACCAAACTATGGAGGACAGGTTCGCGATTGCTCGAACCCGAGGAGCTGAAAATGACGATGGCTTGGCGAAGAATCAAATTACGCAGAGTGCGACCGGCTCTCCTCTGCTTGTTCGTGTGCGCCGCGCTCCCAGTGCTGGCCCAGGCAGAGCCGCCGGTTTTCGTAATATCGCGAGCGGAAAGCACGATCACCTTTTACGTCAAGGCGTCAATAGAATTGAGGGGTACTTTCGATAAGTGGGACGCGACTCTGACATTTGCCTCTCAGGATGTCACGACTGGCGTCTTGCGTGTGACCGTTCAGGCAGCAAGCGTCGATACCGGCAGCAGCATAAAGAACAACACACTGAAGAGCCCGGATTTTTTCAACGTTGAGCAGCAACCGTTAATTACCTTCGTCTCAAAAAGGATCGCGCAGACCGGTCCCGATTCATTTCGGGTGGAAGGTGACTTCACGATACGCGGAGTGACCAAGCCCGAGGTTCTCACACTAACAGTTTCAGGCAGAGGCACCGGCTCCGGCGTGATCGCCGGCACAATGGCGTTCGACCGCAAAGACTATGGGATGAACAGCGGCATCCCGTTCATCAGGATAGCCAATCACGTAGAGGTAACAGTAAAGCTCAAGGCCAGGCGAGTTAGCGGACCACCCTTGGTGTTTAAGCAGTAAATGGTGTTCGGTGTGTCACGCCTGACGAGCCGTTGGCTGCCAGTTAGAGTTCCCGCCCGACACGCCCGCTCAGCTTATTGAAATCCGTGCGCGCAAAACGGTAATCGTCAACTGGCGAGCAAGATGTGAGCTGCTCGAGTTCTGATCTGGAAAAGGAGACCAACTCCGATGGCCGATTCGTGGACCCACCATACAATGAAGGTGAACGGTTTCCGTATGCATTATATTGTCGCCGGCTCAGGCTATCCGTTGGTCTTTCTGCACGGTTGGCCGCAGACGTCATATGAGTGGCGCAAGATTATTCCATCTGTAGCGGAGCGCTTCACGGTCATCGCACCGGATTTGCGTGGCTTAGGCGACAGCGAATGCCCACTCACCGGATACGACAAGCGGACGCTGGCTTCCGATGTCTATCAACTCGTCAGAGGCTTGGGATATGGCAGCATTGGCCTCACCGGCCATGACTGGGGCGGGACGGTCGCCTATTACCTGGCGTATGATCATCCCGAATTGGTCAGACGCATGCTTATCCTGGAATCGATCCCTGGCACACGAAATGACGAACTTGAGCTGCGCGGGATTCGCCGCCAATGGCATATGTTTTTTCACGGCTGTGCCCCTGATCTGGCGGAGGTGTTGGTCCGCGACCATATCGGGTTGTACCTCGATCGGCTATGCAGTGTAGCCTGTTACAACCCGGCTCTATTCAGCCAAGACGAGATGGCCGAGTATGTGCGCGCATATTCCCGGCCCGGATCTTTGCGCGCCGGTTTTCATTATTACAGAGCGGGATTGGAGGAGGATGTCGCCGCTTTCAGCGGATGTACGAAGAAGCTCGAAATGCCGGTTCGCGCCTGGGGCGGAGAACGGTTTATGGGCGACATTACTTCGGCGTGGAAACGTGTAGCAGTGGATGTGCAGGGGGGAAGCGTCGAGCAGTGTGGGCATTTCATGGCTGAGGAACGACCCGAATTTGTCTTACGGCAGGTAGGTGAATTTTTCGGGCCGCTGCGAGACGAGGCGTCATGAACCACGCGGCCGACTAGCGCAGGCCGCTGCGGCCGGAGCGAGCAAACGAGTCTGCGAGGTGCGCATATAACACACTAGCGCAGGCCGCTGCGGCTGGAGCGAGCAAACGAGTCTGCGAGGTGCGCATATAATATGACTAATCCTTGTACGCATCATGTGGTGGTCGTAAATGGCTTTCGCATGCACTATGTGATGGCAGGTGCTGGCTATCCACTAGTGCTTCTACATGGTTGGCCGCAGAGCTGTTATGAGTGGCGCAAGATTATTCCCGCCCTGGCCGAACGATTTACCGTAATTGCCCCGGACCTGCGCGGGCTGGGCAACTCTGACCGCCCAATGGGCGGATACGATAAGCGCACCATCGCCTCCGACGTATTCGCGCTGGTTCAGTCGCTCGGGTTCGGCAAAATTGGGTTGACTGGTCACGATTGGGGTGGCGTTGTCTCATACTATCTCGCTTATGATCACCCGGAGCTGGTCGAGCGCCTGATGATCCTGGATTCCATTCCTGGGTTGGGCCGAAGCGGTGACAAAATCGATCGGGAGACCGCCAAACGGCTCTGGCATGTATTCTTCCACGCGGGTATACCCGACCTTGCGGAGAAGCTGATTAGCGCAAACCTCGAGGGCTATCTTCGTTACTTCTATACCTCCACCGCTTATAACTATAGCCCGGCGGTCTTCACCAACGAT
>Ga0306920_100009343_pt1 | contig 13070 bp, 9 predicted proteins | sample flu12Cox44000170_FD_204666 | JGI IMG/M metagenome (GOLD analysis project Ga0306920, IMG submission 204666) | Lab enrichment of tropical soil microbial communities from Luquillo Experimental Forest, Puerto Rico - flux4day.12C.oxic.44.000.170 (v2)... | ecosystem: Environmental > Terrestrial >...
GTGACCGAAGGCGCACAGCGACACGAAGACGAGGCCCGGCCGCAGCTTCGCAAGGACCTCGGGCGAGAATCCGCGCGTGCCGAGCGTGCCCGGCCGGTAGCCTTGGGAGAACACATCGGCCTCGCGTACGAGCCCGCGCAAGGTCTCGACGTCTTTGGCCTCGCGCAGATCGAGATGCGCGGAGAGCTTGCCGTGGCCGGTGTCGTATTCCTGGTAGCCGATGTTCGGCAGGTGCGCCCCCGTGATCTTCAGGACGTCGGCGCCGTGCTCGGCGAGCGTGCGGGCGCAGGTCGGCCCCGCCAGCACGCGCGTGAGGTCGAGCACGCGGATCCCTGAGAGCGGCCGATCGCCGTCCGGCAGCTTCTCCGGTGCGCTCTCGCCGATCTTCACGATCTCCATCAGCGGCAGCGAGGCGATCGCCGCGGCCTGCGGGTGCTTGGCCCATTCGTCCATGGTGCGCACCATGCCGCCGGCGCCCTTCGCCGCGATGATCGCTTCCTCGAGCTCGAGGGCGTCCCACTGCGCGACCGCCTTGCGGACGGCGTCGCGATCCTCCGGTACGCCGAGCACGCTCAGCGCGGCGGCGCGATGGTTCGGGAAGTTGCAGTGCAGGTAGCTCCAGCGCCCGTTCCGGGCCGGGTAGACGCCCATGATCGTGTTGCGCTCGGTCGACACGTGCGCTCCATCCATCTTCAAGTAATGGCCGCTGCGGAGCGATGCCGTGGCGTGGCGCGTGTCGAGCGCGATCTCCTGGCGCCGCCCGGTGCGCAGCGTCCACAGATCGGAGGCGGCGAGGCCCACGGCCGCGAGCGCCGCGGCGCTGGTCTCGCCGATGCGGAAGGGGGTCGGCAGGATCGGGTCGGGGCCGCCAGTGATCTCGACCTCGCGAGCCCGCTCGTCGGGCCAGCCGGCGACCGGCAGAATCGTTCGCAGCGCATCGTTGGCCATGGTCGACCTCTATGGCGTCAGGGGCTTTTCGGTCGCGTGCGCCGGCGCCTCCAGCTCGTAGGTGTTCATGTTGTACGCCAGCACCGCATAGCACGCGATCAGGTTCGTCAAGGTCATGACTCCGCGCTGACCGAAGCGCGCCGTGGCGGCGTCGAACGCGGGCCGGCCGACCTTGCGAGTCTGGAGGAGCTCGCGGGTGAAGTCGACCGCGGCCTGCTCGTCGGGATCGAGGCCGGCGAGCGGGCGCCGCTCGCGGATACCGTCCACGACATCGTCGCGGACGCCCGCCTTGCGCGCCGCCGCGGCGTGCGCGTACCAGATGAACGCGCAGCCCATCTCTCTGGCCACGGAGATCATGACCAGCTCCTGGATCTTCTGCGAGAGGCTGGCCTCGTCGCGCAGCCAGGTTCGCAAGGCCTCGAGCCGCTGCGCCATCTCGGGCATGTGCAGGAGGAGCGAGTACGGGCCGATGTTGGGCCGTCCTGCCCGGCTCGCCATGAAGGCGTCGTACGCCGGGTTTTCCTTCTCGACGACCTGCTCTCGGGTGACGAGCGGTATGCGGGCCATGGAATCTCCTCGGGGTTACCGCCGCGCGTCGGCCGCGGCCTGGCGCACCTTCTGTAGATAGGCGTCGCTGCTCTGCTGGAGCAGCCGGCCCACGGTGCTGTGGAAGTACTGCACGCTCAGCCCCAGGAACTTGGGGATGAGATTGTCGGGGCAGCTGCATCCGGCGATGCGCCCGGCCCCGGTGATCGTCTTGATGCCGCGCTCCATCATGTTCTGCACGTCCGGGTGGGTCGGCTGGCCGGTGTAGCCCATCGACTGCGAGAGGTCGCCCGAGCCGATGAAGTAGACGTCGACGCCGGGCACCGTGACCATCTCGGGCAGGTTCTCGATCGCCTCGACCTCTTCGAGCATCAGGCATACGAGTGTCTGACGGTTGGCTTCTCTCGCGTAGTCCGCCGTGGTGCCCTTGAAGCCGTAGCCGGCCGGCCGCCCGCCGCTGAAGATGCCGCGGTGACCCTCCGGACCGTACTTCACGGCGTCGACCGCCGCGCGCGCTTCGGCCGCGGTGTTGACGTGGGGTACCTGGACGCCCCAGGCGCCGCGATCCAGGAACGGCGCGATGATCTCGGGCTTGTTGCCGACCGGGCGGACGATCGGCGCCATGCCGGAGAGCTCGGCGGCGGCGATGCAGGCCTCGGCGCTGTCGACCGTGATCGACCCGTGCTCGTTGTCGAGCAGGATCCAGTCGAAACCGAGGTGCCCCAGCATCTCCACCACGGCCGGCGAGGGGAAGGTGCACATGACCCCGAACGCCGCCTTGCCCGCGTACAGCCGTTGCTTGAGCGTGTTCTCTCGCATGGCGGGAGTATACGCTGCGGGACGCGTTTCAGGAGCGGCGCCCGCCCTCCGCCAAGGCTGCCAGCGCGTCGTGAATGCGCTGGTCGATCTCGATGCCCTCGCGGCTGAGACGCGCGCGCTCGCGATATCCGCGCTCGCCGGGAATGCGGATCTCGGCCACACCCTCCTGGAGGGGCGTTGCCTTGATCGCCGCGATCTCCGCGGCCAGCGCGCGCCGATAGTCCTCCAGTGGCACGAACAGGTCGGGCTTGAACGCGATGAACAGGTAGCCGGTGCTCTCTTCGGCGGGCACCGCGGTGCACAGCACGCCGAGCGCGTGCGTCGCCAGCGCCAGCGCGTAGCCCTTGTGGCCGCCGAACGGCAGGAGCGCGCCACGTCGCGCGGCGGCGGCGTCCGTGGTCGGCCGGCCGTGCTGGTCGATCGCCACGCCGGCCGGCAGCGGGATGCCCAGGCGCTCACGGAACTGCAGATCCGTTCCCATGAACGCTGAGGTGCCCAGATCGATCACCAGCGGGTCGCCCTCCATCGGGAAGCCGAAGGCGATCGGATTGGTGCCGAGCGCGGGCTGGGCGCCACCGAGGGGGGCCACCATGGGCGGCGCGGCGACGGTGTGGATTCCGATCAGCCCGGCACGCGCCGCCATCTCGACGTAGTACGCGCTGCGGCCGCTCATCCAGATGTTGTTGACGGCAACGAGCGCGAACCCGTGAGCGCTGGCGCGCTCGATCACCTCACGGGTCGCGTGGTACATCCCGAGCATGCCGCTCTGGTTGCCGCCGTCGAACAGCACCGAGACGCTCGTCTCCCTGACGACGCGCATCGGATGGCGCGGGGCCTTGAACAGCGGATGATCGGCGACGTTGAGCAGCTTCGGCAGGCCGGAATATTCGTAGCCGCAAAGCGCCGCGTCGAGCACGTGATCGGCGAGGATGCGGGCCTCCTCGGGCTCGTAGCCGATCCCGCGCATGGCACGCTCGGACAGATCGCGCGCCTCCGCCACGCTCAGATGAACTCGCATCCGGCCTCCTGGCGCGCCTCGCTCGTCCGGGCCCCAGCCCCGCGACGGCCTGCAGCACGCCACGCGTCTTGCGCCGCATGGTACGACTGCGGGTAGCCGGACGTTTGTCATGTTTCGATCGGGCCGGATGGGTTACGCTTCCAGGCTGGGCCAGCTTCGAGAATGCGTCGCCGACGGCGCGTGAAGGAGGATCACCGGTGCAAAGGACGACAGCGATCTTGGCGGTAGTGGGTCTGTTCCTGGTGTCCCTCGTCGCGGGAACGTCGGCGGTCTCGGCGCAAGGAGCCACGACGGGGAAGGTGACGCTCGCGAGCAAGTCCGTCGCGATCGGCGTGGGCGTGAACTGGGGCGACGGCGTACTCGAGTTCAGGGGCAAGAAGTATCCGTTCACGGTCGAGGGGCTCAGCGTCGTCGATCTCGGCGTCTCGAAGGTGAGCGCGCGGGGCGACGTGAAGAACCTCAAGAAGGTCGAGGACTTTGAAGGGAACTTCACCGCGGCGGTCGCCGGCGGAACCGTGGGCGGCGGCGCCGGCGTCGCGGCGCTCAAGAACCAGAACGGCGTCGAGATGAATCTGACCGCGACGACGCAAGGGGTCAAGTTCGCGCTCGCGGGCGCCGGCGTGGCCGTCAAGCTGAAGAAGTAGCCGGCTCGAGACGCATCCACCTGGATCTATAGGCGCGCCGCGGCCGGCGGGGCCCCAGCCCCGCGACGGCCTGCGGCGCGCACCGCCTCCGCTCCCGGTCGACCGCGCCGCGGGCGAACAGGATATATTCGCTGGCGCGAGCCGTCGACGTGCGCCCGGCGAATGGCGCGACGGCCAGATTGGAGAGCGTCGATCATGGCAGCGCAAGGTGACGGGTCCCGCGGTCCTCTGACAGGCATTCGCGTCGTCGAGCTGGCCGACGAGCAGGCGGAATACTGCGGGCTGACCCTGGCCGGCCTCGGCGCCGACGTCGTCAAGATCGAGCCGCCGGGCGGCAACCCGACGCGTCGCATCGGACCCTTCTACGAGGATCGCGAGGATCCCGAGCGCTCGCTGTTCTTCTGGCAGTACAACCGCGGCAAGCGCTCGATCGTGCTCGACCTGGGCCGAGCGGACGATCAGGATCGCTTTCGCTCGCTCATTGCCACCGCCGACGTGCTGCTCGAGTCCACGCCGCGCGGCCAGCTCGACGCCCTCGGCCTCGGGGCGCGTGCGCTGATGCAGCGGTCCCCAACGTTGATCGTCGCGCGGATGTCGCCGTTCGGCGACGAGGGGTCGTGGGCCGACTTCAAGGGCTCGGACCTGATCCACCTGGCGCTGGGCGGCGTGATGATGAACTGCGGCTACGACCCGGCACCGGGCGGCAAGTACGATCTGCCGCCGATCGCGCCGCAGATGTGGCACGCCTTCCACATCGCCGGCGAGCAGATGGCGCTCTCGATCATCGCCGCGCTGCTGTTTCGCTGGCGGACCGGGATGGGGCAGCAGGTCTCGTGCGCGGTTCACGAGGCGGTCGCCAAGTCGACCGAGGTCGACCTGATGACCTGGGTGATGCGACGCGCGCTCGTGCTGCGCCAGACCTGTCGCCACGCGCGCGAGAGCGTCACGCCGCACCCGTCCATCGTGCACACGAAGGACGGGCGCTGGGTGATGGCGAACCTCGGCACGCGCCCGGGCGACACCGCGGCTCTCGTCGGCTTGATGCAGAAGTACGGCATGGACGCCGGCCTCGACCCGGACAAGGCCACGGTGCCGACGAGCGGACGGTTCGTCCCGGGCACGGGCCCGAGCACCGAGAAGCGCGATCACGCGATGGAGGCCGTCCAGCGCTTCGTGCGCGCCTTCACCTACGACAACGTGCCCTGGCGCGAGGCGCAGGAGGCCGGGATTCTCTGCGCGCCGCTGCGCAAGCCGCACGAGAACGCGATGGACCCGCACTGGCTCGCGCGCCGGAGCTGCACCGACGTCGAGCACCCCGAGCTCGGCCGCTCGTTCCGCTACGCCACGAGCAAGTGGCTGGCGACGCGCACGTCGTGGTCGGTGGGCCGCCGGGCCCCGCTCCTGAACGAGGACGCGAAGACCGTCTCGCTGGAGCGCGAGCGCGACCTGCCGGTGATTGACGCGGCGGCGCGCCCGCCGGCCGGTGAAGGGCTTTCGCCGCGCGGCAAGCCGTTCCCGCTGCACAACATCCGCATCCTCGACTTCACGTGGTTCCTCGCTTCGGCCGGCGGCACGCGGTTCCTCGCCGCGTTCGGCGCCGAGAGCATCAAGGTGGAGCTCAAGAGTCACCCTGACACCCGCATGGCCGCGATGGCGCCCGTCGGCGGCCGGGCCGCGCGAGACGGGGCCACCGCGCCGCTGCGCGGCGTGACCGATCCTGACATGGGTGGGCAGTTCAACAACAAGAACCCGGGCAAGCGCGGGATCTCGCTGAACGTCCGCCATCCGAAAGGCCTGGAGATCGCGCGGCGGCTGGTGGCGATGTCGGACGTTGTCGCGGAGGGCTTCTCGCCCGGCGTCCTGGACAGCTGGGGGCTCGGCTACGACGCGATGCGCGCGATCAAGCCGGACATCATCTACGTCCAGCAGTCGGGCATGGGTGCCCAGGGTACGTACGGCCGCTTTCGGACCGTCGGTCCGATCGCGAACTCGTTCTCAGGCCTGTCGGAGATGTCGGGGCTCCCGGAGCCGGCGATGCCGGCCGGATGGGGCTACTCGTATCTCGACTGGATGGGCGCCTACAGCTTCGCGCTGGCAATCCTCAGCGCGCTCTACCACCGGGCGCGCACGGGCGAGGGGCAGTGGGTCGACGCCTCGCAAACCGAGGTCGGCCTGATGATCAGCGGCACGACCATCCTCGACTGGTCGGCCAACAGCCGCGTCTGGTCGCGCTACGGCAATCGCTCACCCCACAAGCCGGCCGCGCCGCACAACGTCTATCCGTGCGCGGGCGACGATCGCTGGCTCACGATCGCCTGCTTCACCGACGCCGAGTGGCACGCGCTCACGCAGCTTGCGGGACATCCGGAATGGGCGGTTGACGCGCGCTTCACGAATCTCGCGGCGAGGATGGCGCATCAGGACGCGCTCGACGCGCTGGTCGCCGGCTGGACCCGATCGCGCGACGCATACGAGACGATGTACGCGCTACAGCGCGCCGGCGTGCCGGCCGGCGTGTGCCAGACCGCCGGAGATCGCTGCGACAACGACCCGCAGCTCAAGGCGCTTTCGTGGCTGACCGAGGTGACGGGCACGAAGATCGGACGCTGGTCGATCGCCGAGGTGCCCGTGAAGCTCCACGAGAGCCCCGCCTACATCGGCGGGCGCATCGACCGCGGCGCGCCGTGCTACGGCGAGGACAACAACTACGTGTACGGCGAGCTCCTCGGGATGTCGGGGGAGGAGATCAAGGCGCTGGCGGAAGAGGGTGTGATCTGACGCTTCGGCTCTCAGCGGCCGGTGAGCTCGGCGCTCGGTCCTAGCCGCGACGCGACGCCCCTCGGCAGCAGCACAGTCATCCGTCCCTCGCTGTGCATCCGGCCGGCGATCGCGCCGGCGTCGGGGCTGTAGCCCCAGTACACATCGCCGCGCACGGGGCCGCGTATGGCCCCTCCGGTGTCCTGCATCACGAGCAGCCGCTCGAAGATCCGGTCCGGCTTCGTCGGATCCGGATCGGGTGCCGTGGTCTCGAGCCACACGGGTACGCCGAGCGCGTGCACCGTGAGATCGACGGCGAGACTGGCTTCGGGTATCAGCGGCACACCCTGGGCTCCCGCCGCCCCGAGTGACGGGTCGCCGATCGGCTGCTCCGCGAAGAAGACGTAGGACGGATTCTCGTTCATCAATCGCTGGGCTTCGGCCGGATGCCCGAGAAGCCAGGCGCGGATCGACTGCATCGAAACCGTCTCGAGGGTGAGCTCGCCGCGCTGGACCAGGATCCGGCCGATGGAAATGTAGGGTCGGCCGTTCTGGCCCGCATACACCGCGCGCGCGACGGTGCCGTCGTCCAGCAGCACTCGTCCCGACCCCTGCACCTGGAGAAAGTACGCGTCGATCGGATCGTCGACGAAGAGGATCGGCGCGGCCAGCGCGCCGCCTTCGATTTCCGCTCGCGCCGGATACGGGATCAAGCGGCCATCCGTCACCCGGCCGACGATTCGCTGCCCCTTGAGATTTTCGCGGAACTGTCCCAGGTCGACGTTCACGAGATCGGCCGGGACGCCGTAGAGCGGCGTCTGATAGGGGCCGTGACGCGTGCGGCTGCCCCGCAGGTGCGGCTCGTAGTAGCCCGTGAAGAGGCCAGCGCCCGAGACTGGCGCCACGCGGTAAGGCACGAACTCCGATTCGAAGAATCGGCGCGCCGCCGCCGACTCGTCGAGAGGAACCAGCGCGGCCGCTCGGCACACCTCGCGCCAGTCGCCTGCCGTGCCCGCGTAGTTGGCGCCGCCGAGCGGCGCGTCGTCGGATTTGGTCGCGAGCGCGGCGCACGAACGCACGAATGCCTGCACCGCGCTACGCGGATCACTTTGCGGCCACGCCACGAGCTCGCCGAATTGGACGGCGTCGAGTCGAAGCCGTGGTGGCGCGACCGGCGCGGGCGCCGGGGCGGGCGGGGGCGCGGCGGGCGGCGCCGGCTGGATCGCGGCGCAGCCGGCGAGACACGCGACGGCGAGCGCGCCGCCGACGACTCGCGGCTTCAGGCGAAGGGCAGGCTGGGCCGACCCGCCACCGCTCGCGCTCAATACGGCTCGTTGACGAAGATGAACGTCGTTCCTTGCACGATCGGTGCGCTCGCGCCCACGAACGAGACGTTGACGTCCTTCACCTGACGCTCTGCGGCGCGCCCCGAGGCCTGCAGCGCTCCCTCGATGATGTGCCAGAGACCGTGGATGCGTCCGGTGCTCAGACTGCCGCCGAACGTGTTCAATGGCAGCTCGCCGTCGAGCTCGATCCGCCCGTCCTGGATGAAATCGAGCGCCTCGCCCTCCTTGCAGAAGCCGTACGACTCGAGGCCATAGATGACCGACGCCGAGAAGCCGTCGTAGATCTGCGCGACGTCGACGTCCTTCGGCGAGAAGCCCGACCGCTCCCACGTCAGGCGCGACGAGCTGCGGCCGCCCTCCATGTAGCTCGACAGGCTGCCGATGCGGCCCGCGACCTCGAACGCCAGACGCTGGCCGTAGCCGGCGAGGTAGGCCGGGCGCGGCCGGAGGTGACGCGCGCGCTCGGCGGTGGTCAGGACGATGGCGACCGCGCCTTGTACCGGGATGTCGCAGTCGTAGAGACAGAACGGGTAGGCGACCATCCGCGAGCTGAGATAGTCCTCGCGCGTGAGCGGCTGCCCGCAGAAGTAGGCGTGAGGATTCTTGTGCGAATGACGGCGCTGCGTGACGGCGAGCGTCGCCATCTTCTCCCGGCTCTGCCCGTGCCGCTCCAGCCAGCGCGTGTACGCCACCGCCATGCCCTGTCCCGGCCCGCCGAATCCGTAGGGCGCGGTGAACTGCGCCGGCCCCGAGGCGTACGTGCCCGGCAGATTCTGGTAGGTGCCCTTGGGATTGTGCATCGCGCGCCAGACCACGGCGTACTTGCACACGCCGGCGAGCAGCGCGTTGACGGCCTGCTGGACGGCGCCGCCGATGTTCACGGTCTCGACCTGGACGTGCCAGGCGAGGTTCGGGAGCTTCAGCATCGCCATCATGCAGTTGACGGAGACGATGGTGACGCCGTCGATGACGGCGTGTCCGGTCGCCGGCAGCTCCGGGTACGTTGCGAGCCCGTCGACGTCCGGCATGGCGAGCCCGGAATCCTCGACGGCGCCCTTCACCGCTTCGAGCGCGTGGGCGGCCAGCGGGACTTCGGCCGAGCGCGTCACGCGCGAGAAGCCCACGCCGCTCACCGCGACCTTGCACCGGTGCTCCCACATATCTATCTCGCCTCGCGCGCGAGACGGAACTGCGGCAAGGTGAACTCGTCGTTCAGCGGCTGAAAGACCACCTCGACGCGGCGCCCCACCTTCGCCTCGGTATAGGGCGCCTCGAGCAGGTTGGCGGCCAGGAGGGCGCCCGGCGCATCGTCGAGCTCCACGATGATGCTCGCGTATGGGATCGCCGCGGTGAATCGCTTGTCGCCCGCGTGATACATGATCGTGTAGGCGTAGATGGCGCCCTTGCCGCTGACGGGCTCGAACGCGAGATCGGTCGCCATGCACCGCACGCAGGTCGCGTATGGCGGATGCTGGAAGTGCTTGCACGCCTGGCAGCGCTGCAGCGTCAGCACGCCGCGTTTGGCCGCGTCCCAGAACGGCTTCGTCCACTCGTTAGGGACTGGAATCGGCCGGGTGACCTTGCTCCAGTCACTCAGCGCGGTCCCTTCCGAATCTCTCCGTGGCTCTGACACGCGAGCCAGAATGTTGGCCCGCGAGAGCTATGTCAAGGGTCACATCTGAAGCGACTCAAGGTTCGTCGGGGTGGGCGACCGTCCGTTCGAGCTCGATCCGGAACGCGTGCCACTCGCGGACCGCCTCGTCGTAGCGGGCGAGGGCATCGGCGCGCTTGTGGTCGAAGCGCATCCGCTCGAGGGCCACCCCCGCGAGCATCCCGAAGCCCGTCAGATACAAACCGAGTCCGATTCCGATCAGCGCCCGTCTCGTCTCCATCGAGCGGTCCCCCCTTTGCCTCCCCTACACGTGGCCAATCGTCCAGCACTCGAGTCGAACCTGGACGACGCCACAATCGCTGTCCCAGAGTGCGAAGTCCGAACTCGATAAGCAGACGTCGTGCCACACGCCGACGCGTGTGATTTCGCCGATTTCGTGCGACGCGACCGCTGGTCAGGCAGGTGTTCAGCCTGGTCAGCCGGTTGTCGATTGCCCGATGCCTCAGGCGAAAAGTCGCCGGGGCGGTGCGGTTGGTGCCCGTGCTACTCTCGGTCGGAGTCCAGTTTGTGAGCCTCGCCGGGAACTGGAAGCTGCTCGGCCGCAGCGCCCGAATACGATCGATCCTCGAGGATCTCGAGCGCGTGCTCCCTCGCCTCGAGCCCGGGCGCCGGGTCCCGCCGATCCTCCTGCAGGGCGAGACGGGAACGGGCAAGGGCTTGCTCGCCCGCACGATCCACGAGACGAGCCCGCGGGCGTCCGGCCCCTTCGTCGATCTCAACTGCGGGGCGATCCCGTCCACCTTGATCGAGGCCGAGCTGTTCGGGTTCGAGCGCGGCGCGTTCACCGACGCTCGCCAGTCTCGAACCGGCCTCGTGCAGGCCGCGCACACCGGCACCTTGTTCCTCGACGAGGTCGCCCTGCTCCCGGAGGGCCTGCAGGCCAAGCTCCTCACGGTGCTCGAGTCTCGCGAGGTCCGACCGCTCGGGGCGACGCGCGCCCGGCCCGTCGACGTCCTGGTCATCGCGGCGACGAACAGCGATCTGCCGGTGGCCGTGCGCGAGCGACGGTTTCGCGAGGACCTCTACCATCGCCTCGCCGTGCTGGTGTTCTCCATGCCGCCGCTGCGCGAGCGAGGCGACGACGTGCTGGAGCTGGCCGAGGCGTTCCTGACTCGCGCCTGCGCCGATCACGGCCTGCCGCCGAAGAGGCTCGGCGACGACGCGCGTGCGGCGCTCGCGCGCCACGCGTGGCCCGGCAACGTCCGCGAGCTGGCGAACCTGATGGAACGCCTGGTCTTGTTCACGGAACGGACCGTGATCGCCGCCTCAGATCTCGACCTGCCCTCGGGGCCGGCACGGCCGGAGCCGAGCCAGACCGACGCGGAGCCGAAGGGGCCGCTCAGGACGTCGGTCGACAGCTTCGCGCGCGTGCGGATCGAAGAGGCGCTCAAGGGGACGCAGGGCAACGTCACCGCGGCCGCGGACAAGCTCGGCGTTCCCCGCTCGACGCTGCGCTATCAACTCGACCGTCTCGGCGTCGCGCCCGACCGGCCGGGCGTTGCGACCGACAAGGACAGCCGCTCGAAGCGCCCGGCCACCCCGCCCAGACCGCTCGCCGAGCGCATCCTCGCGCCGCCCGGCGCGATCGCGGGGGAGCGCAAGCAGGTCACGGTGCTCTTCGCCGATTTCAATGCCTCGCTCGAGCGGGTCGCCGGCGCCGAGCCGGAGGTCACCCGGCCGCTGATCGACGCCGTGCTCGGGGCCATGATCGAAGCCGTCCACCGCCACGGCGGCACCGTCGATCAGATTCGCGGCGACGGGATCATGGCGCTGTTCGGCGCGCCGCTGGCCCTCGAGGACCACGCCGTGAAGGCGTGCTACGCCGCGCTGGCCATGCACGAGATCACGCCGCCGACGGAGAATCTCCGCCGCATCCTGGGCCGAGAGGTCCAGGTCCGGGTCGGGCTCAATTCAGGCGACGTGGCGCTGCGCTCGGTCGGCGGCGAGGCGCGGCTCGACTACGCCGCGGTCCCCGAGACGACCCGCCTGGCGGCCGAGATGGAGCAAGCGGCGCGGCCCGGCAGCAGCCTGATCACGGCCGCGACCCTGCAGCTGGCCGAGGGCTTCGTCCAGGTCGGCTCCACCGAGCACGCCGACGTCTTCGAGCTCGCCGCTCCCAGCGGGGCGCGCTCGCGGCTCGAGGCCGCGATCGCCCGTGGCCTGACCCACTTCGTCGGGCGCGACGCGGAGATCGCGCACGTTCGCGCGGCGATCGAGCGCGCCCGCGATCGGCGCGGCCAGGTGATCGCGCTCGTCGGCGAGCCCGGCGTCGGCAAGTCCCGGCTCACGTGGGAAGTCGCGCGCGCCGCGCGCGGTCAGGGCTGGCTCGTGCTCGAGACGGGCTCCACCTCGGCCAGCAAGGCGCCGCCCTACGTGCCGCTCGCCGATCTGCTCCGCGACTATTTCGGGCTCACGGCGCAGGGCGAGCCCGCGCACACGCGCGAGAGGATCGCCCAGAGGCTCCAGGCGCTGGATCTCGCGCTGCGGGAGCAGGTGATCCCGCTGCTGGCCATCCTCGACGTGCCGGCGGACGACGCCGAGTGGGAGCGACGGGACGCGCGCGATCGCCGCCACCGGATGCTGAACGGCGCGCGCCAGCTGATCCTCGCGGCGAGCCGTGAGACGCCGGTGCTCCTGGTCGTCGACGATCCGCAATGGATCGACTCCGAGACGCAGGCCTTCCTCGACCTCCTGGTCGAGAGCGTGCCGGCGGCACGCGTGGCGCTGGTCGTGAACTACCGGCCCGAAGCAGAGCACCGTTGGAGCGGCAAGACGTACTACACGCAGATCCGCGTCGACCCGCTCGCGGCGCCGAGCGCCGGGGCCCTGCTGGACGCGCTGGTCGGCCGCGAGGCGGCGCTCGACGCCCTGAAGCGCGTCCTCGTCGAGCGCACCGAGGGCAACCCGTTCTTCCTCGAGGAGAGCGTGCGCGCGCTGATCGAGACGGGCGCGCTCGTCGGCGAACGCGGCGCGTATCGGTTGCTCGCGCCCCTCCCCAACGTCGAGGTGCCCGCGACGGTTCACGCCGTCCTCGCCGCCCGCATCGACCGGCTGCCGCCGGACGGCAAGGCCCTGTTGCACGCGGCCTCGGCGATCGGGATCGACGTGCCGCTCGCGCTCTTGCGCTCGATCGCGGACCTGCCGGAGGAGGCGCTGCGAAGTCAGCTCGAGCGCCTGCAGGCGGCCGAGTTCCTGTACGAGACGCAGCTCCTGCCCGACTCCGAGTACACGTTCAAGCACGAGCTCACCCACGACGTGGCGTACGGCAGCTTGCTGCCGGAGCGCCGGCGGGCGCTCCACGCGCGCATCGCGGACGCGAT
>Ga0306920_100009344_pt1 | contig 13070 bp, 12 predicted proteins | sample flu12Cox44000170_FD_204666 | JGI IMG/M metagenome (GOLD analysis project Ga0306920, IMG submission 204666) | Lab enrichment of tropical soil microbial communities from Luquillo Experimental Forest, Puerto Rico - flux4day.12C.oxic.44.000.170 (v2)... | ecosystem: Environmental > Terrestrial >...
GCTCGCGGTCGAGCGCTCGACGCCAGAGGAGCGCAAGACCTTCCTGAGGCTCTTGCGCGAGCACGAGGAGGCGGCGGTCGAGCGCAACACCCATAAGATGCTGCAGAAGAACCAGGAGTTCCATTTCGCGATCTACGGCGCCTGCAGCTCTCCCGTCCTGGTGCAGTTCATCCAGACGCTCTGGCTGCGTTTCGGGCCCTATATGCGCATGCTGTCGCGCCATATCGAACCGCTCATCGTGTCACGCAAATATAAGCCGAGCTCGCATCACCGCGACCTCCTCGCTGCGATCGACAAAGGCGACCCGCGCGCCGCGGCGAAGGCCGTCAAGGCCGATATCGAGACAACGCAAGCCCTGCTCCGCCGCCTCTGCCGCGAGGCGGTCGATGAGGAGAGCGCGGCGGAAGGGCGCTGAACCCGGCCCGCCCCGATTTCGCCTTGGGCTACGACTGCTAGATGCTCATTTGGCTGCACCTGAAACAGAGGTTGATGCCGAAGGCTTGGTTGCTCAGCCCTCACCGCCAGGGTTACGGACTCCCGGATGAACATCTCGGTCCCGCGGCCCGGGGAGGAGCGATTCAACCGCGCTTCGGCTTGCGGGCCGCGGATAAACATGCCAACAGGCCATGTTCCCGATTGAAGCCTCCTCGCGTGCTCCCCGTTTCCGTATTCATCATCACTTACAATGAGGCTGACCGGCTCCCAAATGTACTCGAGGCGCTGGGCGACCTTGCGGCCGAGATCGTGGTCGTCGATTCCGGGTCCTGTGACGGCACGCAGGACGTCGCTCGCGCCTTCGGGGCTCGCGTCATCGAGCACGAATTCGCAGGCTACGGCCCGCAGAAGCGCTTCGCCGAGGAAGAGTGCCGCTATCCATGGCTTCTCAATCTCGATGCCGATGAGGTCATCACGCCTTCCCTGCGCGACGAGATCATTGCGCTGTTCGCCAAGGGAGAGCCGGCAGCCGACGCCTATGAGGTGGCAATCCATGAGGTCTTTCCCGGCGAGAGCAAGCCGCATCCGCTGAGCTATGCGCTCGTGCCTGTGAGGCTCTATCGACGCGACAAGGGCAGCTATCGTCCCTCACCGGTGCATGACCGTGTCGTGCTGGTGCCGGGCGCAAAGGTTGCGCGTCTCAAGGGCCGGGTACGGCATATTTCAGTGCGCTCGCTCGGCCATCAGTTGGAGAAACTCAACGCCTATTCGGATGCGCAGGTGCGCGATCTCGAGGCGCGGGGCGTCAATCTCCCGACGCTGCGAGTCTTTCTCGAATTCCCCGGAGCTTTTCTGAAGGCCTTCTTCGGCCGCCGCCACTTCCTGCGAGGCACTTATGGCTTCATGACGGCCATGAACTTCGCCTATTACCGCTATCTGCGCGTCGCCAAGTCGCTCGAGCGCCGCCGACTGCGTCAGAAGGGTATCGATCAGGACTGACTCGGAAAGCGGGGGGCGTTGGCCCCCCGGATGACGTTGCGATGTCCGAGGAAGGCCTGCGCGATGCTGGACGCGACGACGAGGGTCGAATCGACCGGCTCGTAGGGCGTTCCCGCGAGCTCTCCTGTGAATTCGTGGACGATGCCGCTGCGCCTCAAAGTGTTCAGGTAGCGGGTGTTCTTGGGATGGCCCCCGCTCGGCTCGTAAACCAGCACCGGCCGCCCTGTTGCCGCCGCCTCGCCTACCATTCCGACCGAATCCGAGGTGGCGACCACGGTGTCTGCGAGCGCAAGCAACATGATGAAGGGGTTCTCGCCTTCTTCGTCCCAGAAATACCCGCCATGGCGCGAAATGACCGCGGCGACAGCGTCGCGCAATCCCGGCGGCGTCCGGCGCGACGGCGTCCCCATCAGCCGCACTCCGGCGTTTGCGAGCAGTTCGAGGCGTGACGAGAAGGTGGCGATGTCCTCGGCCGTGAAGCGATGATTGACGCTGTTGCCGCCGACAAGGACGGCTGCACGTGGAGACGGCAGGTGCGCCAAAACAGCGAGCGGCAGCGTGCGCGCCGCCGCCAGCTTGGCCTGGGTCACCCGGTGAGGCGTCAACGGGGTCTTGATGACATTCGGGCCGATCAGCTGATCGTGCTCCGGCACCCAGACGAGGTCCGCGATGCCCGGTCCCGCGTAAGGGTCCTTCATGAACACTGTGAAGGTGCGGCCCTTGGTCTCAGCCCTGATGCGCCGCACATAGGGAACAGCGCGTCTACCGGACGCGATCACGAGGTCCGGATAGGGCGGCGCGATCGGGCTGCCCGGGCGCGACGGGGCCTCCCTGGGATCGATCGGGCCGAAAGGCGTCGCCCAGCTCCAGGGCGCCCTTGGCGCGATTTTGTGCAGTTGCGGCTCGAGGCCGAGTGCCTCGACGACACCGAAACAGATCGCCGTGTCTCCGGCCTTGCCGTCGGTCAGCACCCAACTGGTGGTCGAAGCAGGCAGCATCACGCGATTCGCCTCCTCCGAAGCAGGCACGCACGCCAAGCCGGGATGTGCACAAGGCTCGATAACCTTCGGCAGGCCATGCTAGGAGCTCGATCCCCTGGAAATGATTGCCTGTCACTGGAAAAGATCATCGTCCAGGCAACACGCCACGGCGAGACATATCAGAAAATATCATCGCGCTGGCCACAGGCCTGTTCGCGCAGGAGTCGCTCGTAGACGCCGAGCGTCGCGTCGACCATGCCAGGCAGGGAAAAATGGGCCTCCACATGCGAGCGCGCTCGGCCCTGCATGGCGGCGCGCTGGCCTTGTTGCATGGCGATGGCGGCCGAGATGGCATCGGCGAGGGCCTGTGGATCCGCCGGCGGGATGCGCCATCCGGTGCGTTCGCCTTCCGCCACTTCGGGCGGCGCGAGCACAGTTTCGGGCACCGCGCCGAGGTCGGTGACGACGACCGGAGCGCCGAGCGCCTGCGCTTCGACCGCGGAGCGCCCGAAGGCCTCGGGCTCCGTCGACGGCACGGCAACCACGGCCGCGGCGAGAAACGCTGCGGGCATATCAGTGCAATGGCCGACGCGCCTGACCTTGCCCGCCAGGGCGTGGACCTCGATCAGTCGATCGAGCTCGTTCACATAGTTCTCGCGCCCCTGCGGATCGCCCGCCATCACGAAGATCACATCCTCGAGGCCACCCGCCAGCAGACGGCGCGCTGCCTCGATGAAGACTTTCTGGCCTTTCCATCCCGTCAGCCGTGCCGCGACCAGGACGATGCGCTCACCCGGTGCCACGCCCCAATCAGCACGCAGCTTCGACACGCGTTCCGGTGCGACCGCGGCCGGCGCGAAGGTCGATAGGTCGGTGCCGCGATGGATGACCTCGACACGCGCGCTCGCCCAAGGGAAGAGCCGTCGGATCGTCGCCTCGGTGTAACGCGAATTAGCAATCACCACATCGGCGCGGCACATGACCGAATTGTAGAGGAGCTTCGGCGCCGCGCGTCCCGAATAGATGCCGTGATAGGTGGTGACGAACGGGATCTTCAGGGCGCGGGTTGCAGCGAGCGCGGTCCAGGCCGGGGCGCGGGATCGGGCATGGATGAGCGCGACCCCTTCGTCACGGCATAGGCGCTTCAAGCGGCCGATATTGCCCATGAGGCGAAGCGGGTTCTTGGTATTCGCAGGGAACCGCGCCCATTCGCCACCCTTCATCTGCAATTCTGCGACGAGGCGGCCGCCCGAACAGGCAACGAGTGGACGCGCGCCGGCCGCCGCCAAGCCTTCCGCGACATCAACTGTGGTGCGTTCCGCGCCGCCGGCATCGAGAGAGGGTATCAATTGCAGGATGGTGCGGCCCTTGAGACCGGCATGTTTCTCACCGGGCTCGAGGCCGATCGAGGTGCTCATCGTGGCGAGCAGCTCATCGCGGCGAGCTTGGTGGGAGCGCCGCCTCGGCTCAGCTCCAGCGGCGATGCACCCACATCCACTCTCCGGGGCGCTCGCGCACCCATGTCTCGAAGCGGCTCTGCACCAAAGCTGTCGTTTGCGTCACATTGGCTTCGCGCGAGGCGCCATCTCGGATCGGCTCGATGATCGTCCAGTCGAAGCGGAAATGCGAGCGCGGCAATCGCAGCGTCCGTACTGCGAGGATCGGCAGGTCATGCTGGACAGCAAGCCAGGCCGGAAAGGAGGTCGAGGGCGCGGGCCGGCCGAAGAACGGCACGTCGACGCCGCGCGCTTCGCGCAGGTCGGACATCATCGCGACCGTCGCTCCCCCACGCATCAGCTTGATGAACCGGCGGGGCGTATCGCGCGATTTGGTGAGGAGTGCCGCCGGATAGAGCGGCCGACGCAGCCTTGTGACATACGCATCGACAAAGGGATTCTTGATGTGCCGATAGATCCCGGCGATGCGCAACCCCGCCCGCAATGGCCCGAGTGCCGCGAGCTCCCAGTTCGCGCTGTGCAGCGAGACGATCACGAAGTCTTTGTGGTTCGCGATGAATTGCTGCAACTCCGCTTCGCGGGACATCTCGTAGCGCGTGGGATCGGCGATGAAAGTGTCGAGATGGAAAGTCTCGGCGAAGACGCGGCCCAGATTGTCCCACATCTCGACGAGGATCGCTTGCTGCCGCGCGTCGCTGAGTTCGGGCAGCGATCGCGCGAGCTGCTCGGCGGCGCGCCGTTGGCGCGAGTTGAATCGTCCCAGCCGACGCCAGCACCAGGCCGACCAATCGGCGCAAAGCTCGAGCGGCAAGGCGCGCGCGAGCCCGGCGATGCAGCGGAGCGCGCCATATTCGGCGAGGTAGCGCAGGCGGCGCCAAGTGGGCAGCTCAATCTGCGGCGCGCCGCCCTGCGGCAAGATCGCTGGTTCGGAAAACTGGCTCATGAAGACGTCGCGTCGTCGCGAGGGTAATGCCTCGCCCTCCAAGCGGTCGATCCGGTGGATGTCGGCGCCAGCTGGTAGCGCGGGACGGCCGCGCCTTCAAGCTCTCGCTTCGGGCGGCACTCAGCTCACCAGCGTTCGCCCGGTGATCCCTTCCAGCACCTTGAGGGGCGAACTCTGCGGATTGGCCATGCTGGAAATATCGAGATGGAAGGTCTGCTCGAGCGCGAATTGCCCGGCGAGTGCGGCGTGCAGCACCTGGTCGGTATAGCAGAGCCAAGTCGTCCCGGGCGGAAAGGCGATTTCGATTTGTGGCCCATCCTTCTGATAGGCACTGTCGCTCTTGGCGCGGTCATGGAGGCCGAGCATCAGCCGGTCATAGTCGCTCCGCCGCGTCTTGGTAGCGCCGATCATCGCCAGCAACCAGCTGACGAAGGCGCCCTCGGCGCGCAATGAGGGCACGAATCTCTTGGCGAAGTCCGGAAACGGCTCCCCGACATGCCAGACGCGCTTCTTGCCATCCGGAGCGACGTTGCAGAACAGTCGCAGGATGCGCCTGCCATGCAGGGGTGTAGACGGAAACGCATCGACATGCAGCAGCTTGTCGTCCTTTTTGGCGGAATAGCTGCGGCCGACGATCTCGACTGGCCTGTAACTGGTGCGCGCCCGCACGAGCCCCGCCGCATATTCGGGGAAGAGGTCGTGAACCAGCTGCGTCGAAGTGTCGGCGAAGCGCCGCAGCATTGTCTGCAGCCGCGCGCGCTGCGCCTCCAAGGCGCTCGTGCCTTTGACGGTTCCGCTCGACGGATCGAGGCTGACATTCTTGCTCTTGGCATCGGCCAGGTCGGACGACAGCAAGTCGCGTTCCGACGCTTCGACGACGAAGGGGAGCCTCGGGAAATAGACGACCTTGCCGCTCTCCAGAGCGTGGATCGCTCGCGCCTTCAGTTGATCCGGGAAAGACCCGGCCCAACTCTCGATCTCGGGCAGTTCCAATACTCGATCTTGGAACAACATCGTCAACCACTCTCCTGAGTTCGTGTCCGGTCGGATCCAGGGGCCTGGGTTCAGGCTATCGCTGAATCAATTCCGATTGAGGGGCAAAATGCGGCACGAGCGTAGGAGGCATCGAGATGCCGTTCAAGCACAATTGGGTCGGCGCCGCCCCCAACCGTAGCCTTCCCAGCACTTTACGCGGGGAGTGGAAGGGCGCCCGCGCTCGCGAGATGGGTGACCCTAACATCGCGCGAAACGCGCCGGAGAGGGAGGAAGCATTGCGAGTCAATCCGCGATTCATTGTGCGATGTCCGCATCTTGACACTCTGCCGGCGCCTGAACATAACATGAACACGCAAAGGGAGGACTACTCTGGCCCTCCCCTTCGCGCGGCTGGCTCCCCCTATGGGCCCGTTCAGATCGTGGTTGCAGGTGGGTGATGAGACGGGCGAATGACCCCATGAACACATCCGAGAGCCGCCGTGAGGCAAGTCATTGCGAGGGCCGCGAAACGCCCGTACGGCCCAGACCGGCAAATGTCGTCCACACCGCATTTTGCCCCGCATTTGCGGGGTGGAGGCCGTGGCCACCAAGAGGCAGAAGCGCGGGCTCGCGCGAGTCAATCGCGGCCACACTGCGACCGCCGCTGCCCTCGGCCGCACTCTTTTTCTCCCAAGCGGAGTGGCAGCTTCGACGTTTCAAGGGCGGACGGGATGTACGCGGTCCCAGCCGATCGCGTGCCTGCGATTGAAGCTCCCTCTGTCAGCAGCTAGGCTCCGATGGCAGCCTGGAGCCGAATCTCGATCATGAAGATCAAGTCGCTCAAGACCTTCGTGGTCGGGAATCCACCGCCGACGCATGGCGGGCGCTATTTTCTGTTCCTGAAGCTCGAAACCGATAACGGCATCGAGGGGGTGGGTGAGGTCTACACCGCGACCTTCGGGCCGAAGGCGGTCGTCGCCATGATCGAGGACGTGTTCGAGCACCACGTGCTCGAAGCCGATCCTTTCGCCATCGAGCGCCTGTGGCGCGACGTCTATGGGCGAGGGTATTCGCAACGCCCGGATCTGTCGCTCATGGGCGTGCTGAGCGGCATTGAGATGGCCCTGTGGGACATCGTCGGCAAGGCGCTCGGCAAACCCGTCTATCAGCTGCTCGGCGGCAAGGCGCATGAGCGGCTGCGCAGCTACACTTATCTCTATCCGCGCGAGGAAGATGGCGAGCACGCCTATTCACCGTCGAGGGTCTATGACGATCCGGATGCGGCGGCCGCACGCGCCCTCGACTATCTGGCGATGGGCTTCACGGCGGTGAAGTTCGATCCGGCCGGCGCCTATTCGACCTATGATCCGCGCCAGCCGAGCCTCGATCGGCTTGCCCTGTCGGAAGCCTTCTGCCGGCGCATCCGCGAGGCCGTCGGATCGCGCTGCGACCTCCTGTTCGGCACCCATGGCCAGTTCACGACCTCGGGCGCGATCCGCATGGCGAAGTGTCTCGAACCCTATGAGCCGCTCTGGTTCGAAGAGCCTGTGCCGCCGGAATGCCCGGAGGAGATGGCGATCGTCGCGCGCCAGACATCGATTCCGATCGCAGCCGGCGAAAGGCTGACGACGAAATACGAGTTCGCCCGCCTCATCGAGACGCGCGCCGCCTCGATCCTGCAGATGAATCTCGGGCGCGTCGGCGGCATACTGGAGGCGAAGAAGATCGCCGGCATGGCCGAGGCGCATTATGCCCAGATCGCGCCGCATCTCTATTGCGGTCCGATCGTCGGGGCCGCCAATATCCAGATCGCGACGTGCAGCCCCAATTTCTTGATCCTCGAGAGCATCGGCCGCTGGGACGGATTTCACGCGGCGCTGCTCGAGACGCCGATCCGCTGGGAAGAGGGTTACGTCATTCCGCCGGCAGCACCGGGCCTCGGCGTCGAGCTCAACGAGGCCGTGGCGCTCGCGCATCCCTATGTTGGCGACGAGCTGCATCTCGTTCCGACCTTCGGTCCCGTCCCGCCCGGGCATTGATCGCTCATTCAGAAGGATACGCACCCTGCGCTACGGATTCATCGGCCTCGGCAATCTGGGGCGTCATCTGGCGGCGAGCCTCCTGCGTGGGCGCTTCGACCTGACGGTCCATGATCTCGACCGCAATGCTGCGGCCGAACTGGTGACCCGCGGCGCCAAATGGGGCGATGATCCCCAGGCTGTCGCCGAAGGGGTCGATGCGGTCATCACCTGCCTACCCTCGCCCGCCGTGTCGACGCAGGTCCTCGCCGGGCCGCACGGCATTCTCCACACGGCCTCGCGCCCGGCAGCAGCTGGATCGAGATGAGCACCAACGGCAAGGACGAAGTCCTGCGCCTTGCGGCGCTCGCCGACGGCCATGGGGTGAAGACCCTGGAATGCCCCGTCACGGGCGGCGTTCACCGGGCAGCCGCCGGCGACATCACCATCATGGTCGGCGGCGATAGCGAGCTCCTCGCTCGGCATCGGCCAGCGCTCGAAGCCATGGGAGGCGAGATCTTCCATGTGGGGCCGCTGGGGTCCGCCGCCGTGATCAAGGTCATCACCAACATGCTGGCCTTCATCCACCTGATCGCGACCGGCGAGGCGCTGATGCTGGCGAAGGCCGGCGGCATCGACCTTGCGCAAGCCTTCCACATCATCAAGGCGAGCTCCGGCACGAGCTTCGTGCACGAGACGGAAGGGCAGCTGATCCTCAACGGCAGCTACAACATCAATTTCAGCATGGACCTCGCGGTGAAGGATCTCGGCTTCGCGCTCGACTTCGGCAAGAGCTTCGGCGTCCCGCTCGATCTCGCCTCACAGGCGCTGCAGACCTTCATCCGCGCCCGTGCAGCCTATGGTGGCGGCGCCATGTCGACCCAGGTGGTCAAGCTCCTCGAAGATGCGGTCGGTATCGCCTTGCGCGCGCCCGGCTTCCCGGTCGAGCTTCAGGGCTGAGATGGGCTTTCCGAAACCAGGAATTCCGACACCGAGAAATCTCGAACCATGACATCACATGCGAGAGTGCTCATCGTCGGCGACCGCATCATGGGCGTCGACCTCCTCCATCATCTCGCTCTCGAAGGCTGGAGCGACGTCGTGCTCGTCGAGAAGGGCGAGCTGACCTCGGGATCGACCTTGCGACGACCGGCGCGTGCGCCCAGGACGCGCTCAGCCGCTCAGCCACCCTCCCCCGCCAGGCGCCGCAGTTCGGTTTTCAGCACCTTGCCGTAATTGTTCTTCGGCAGCGTTTCGACGAAGAGATAGGCTTTGGGGCGCTTGAAGCGGGCGATGCTGTCGGCACAGACGGCGTCGAGCTCGGCGGGCGTCGGCGCGGTCCCTGCGGCCGGCACCACGACGGCCACGACCTCCTCGCCCCAATCCGGATGCGGGCGGCCGATGACCGCGACTTCGGCGACTGCGGCATGGCGCAACAGCGCCTCCTCAACCTCGCGCGGATAGATGTTGCTGCCACCCGAGATGACGACGTCCTTCGAGCGATCCTTGAGCGTGAGGAAGCCGTCAGCGTCGAAGGCGCCGAGATCGCCGGTATGCAGGAAGCCGCCGCGCAAGGTCTCGGCGGTGGCGGCCGCGTTGCCGAGATAGCCTGCCATCACCGTGTCGCCGCGCACCAGGATCTCGCCGGTCTCGCCCGCCGCCAATACTTCGCCACCGGCTCCCACGACGCGCACCTCGACGACGCTCTGCGCGAAGCCGACTGACGCAAGGCGGGCATCGTCCCCGGCATCGCCGCCGAGGCGATGGAAGCGCTTCGGCAGCACCGTGATGGTCATCGGGCTTTCGCCCTGGCCGTAGATCTGCACCAGGCGCGCGCCGAATACCGCGATGGCGCGCTTGCAATCCTCGAGATACATAGGCCCGCCGCCATAGACGATGGTCTTGAGCCCGGCGAGCTCAGCCTCACCGATTGTGCCGGCATTGACGAGTCGCCCCACCATGGTCGGCGCCGCAAAGAAGCTTGCGCCGCGATGGGCGCGCAGCAGGGCGGCGATCTCGTCGGGCTCGAAGCGGCCGCTCTCCGGGACCACTTGGGCCGCCATCGTTAGCACATGCGGCAGGATATAGAGGCCGGAGCCATGCGACATTGGCGCTGGATGCAGGATGCAATCCGAGATCGCGACAGTGTCGACATCGGCGAGGTAGGCAAGCGCGGCCGCGGTCAGGTTTCGATGCGTGAGCATCGCCCCTTTGGGCCTGCCCGTGGTGCCGCTGGTGTAGAAGAGCCAGGCGAGATCATCCGGCGCGCATATGTGCAAAGCGGCGGACTCGTGACCGAGCGCCCGCGCCTGGTCCGGGCTGCCGATCTCGAGAACGCGCGGATGCGCATTGTCCATCGCGTCGAGCGCCTCGTTCAAGGTGGGCCCGAGATCCGGCGTGACGATGACGAGCTCAGCGCCCGAATTATCGAGGATGAAGGCGATCTCGCGCCCATGCAGCTTCGCGTTTATCGGCACGCAGGCGAGCCCCGCATGCCAGCAGGCGAAGAGGCATTCGACATAGGCCGGGCAGTTTTTCATCACGAGCGCGACTCGCGCGCCAGGCCGCAACGACAGGCGCTGCGACAGGAAGCCAGCGAGGCGCGCCGCCCGCTCCGCGAGCTCGCGATGCGAGGCGACGCGACGCGCCCCCTCGAAGAGGGCCGTGCGGTCCCCACCGATCCGGCCTGCGCGTTGCAGCAGTGTCGCGATATTCAAGGATGGCCTCCCTCGGTGCGGCTCAACCCGCGATTTTCGCCAAGGAATGATTGGGCCTGTCAACCTCCCAGGCGCAATGGGTCTCTTGCTTGACACCTGATCCCTGATGGCCTGCACATTGCGGGCGCGCCTTCACGCAGGCGTTCTAGGGGATGGAGACCTTGGCGCATGGGCCCACTCGCCGGCATCAGGATCATCGACATGACGACGGTCCTGATGGGGCCTTCCGCCACGCAGATGCTTGCCGATATGGGGGCCGACGTCGTGAAGGTCGAGCCGCCGGCAGGCGACGTCATGCGCCAGATCGGGCCGGCCCGGCATGCCGGCATGGGGCCGCTCTTCCTCAACAGCAACCGCAACAAGCGCAGCATCGTGCTCGACCTGAAGCACCCCGAAGGGCGCGACGCGCTCATCAGGCTCGCGAGCGACGCCGATATCCTCGTCTACAATGTACGCCCTCTCGCCATGGCGCGGCTCGGCCTCGGCTATGAGATGCTGGCCCAGCGCAATCCGCGCCTGATCTATGCGGGCCTCTTCGGCTATGGGCAGCAAGGCCCCTATGCGGCAAGGCCCGCCTATGACGATCTGATCCAGGGCGGCGTCGCGCTCTCTTCGCTGCTGGCGCGCTCGGGCGACGGTACGCCGCGCTACGTGCCGACCGCGATGGCCGACCGCGTCTGCGGCCTTGCGGCCGTCGGCGCCATCTGCGCGACGCTCGTCGAGCGCGAGCGAAGCGGGTGCGGCCAGCGCCTCGACATCCCGATGTTCGAGACGATGGTGAATTTCGTGCTGAGCGACCATCTCGGAGGGTTGACCTTCGAGCCCCCGCTCGATTGCGGCGGCTATGCGCGCCAGCTCTCTCCCGAACGACGCCCCTACCGCACGAGCGACGGCTTCATCTGCGCCCTCGTCTATAACGACAAGCAATGGGCGAGCTTCCTCGACGCCGTCGGCCGGAGCGAGCTTAAGAACGACCCGCGCTTCGCCGATTTCGTGGCGCGCAGCCAGCATGTCGACCATGTCTATGGCGAGCTCGCCAGCATTTTCCTGACGCGCACAACCTCTGAGTGGCTGGAGCTCCTCGAGACCGCCGACATACCGAGCCTGCTGATGCACGACATCGAGAGTCTGCTCGAGGACCCGCATCTGGTGGCGACCGATCACTTCGCCCTCGTCGAGCACCCGACCGAGGGCAAGCTGCGCAATCTGCGCCTGCCGCTCGACTGGTCGCGGACGCAGCCCGAGAAGGCGCGCCTTGCGCCCAATCTCGGCGAGCATGGCATCGAGATCCTGCGCGAGCGCGGCTTCCGCGAGGAGGAGATCGAGAGGCTCATCGCCTGCGAGGCCCTGCGCCTGCCGAAGCCTGAAGCCTCAGTCGCCTGAAACGCTCACAGCACGGCCAGCATCCCGCCATCGATATAGATGACCTGGCCGTTGACGTAGTCGGAGGCCGAGGAGGCGAGGAAGATGACCGCGCCGACGAGCTCTTCGGGCTTGCCCCAGCGCCTCGCCGGGGTGCGCTCGACCACCCAGGCGCTGAATTTCTCATCGTCGAGGAGCGCCCGATTCATCTCGGTCAGCATGTAGCCCGGGCCGATCGCATTCGCCTGGATGCCGTGACGGGCCCATTCGGCCGTCATGGCGCGAGTCAGCATCTTGATGCCGCCTTTCGTGACCGTGTAGGGCGCGATGGTGGCGCGCGCCACCTCGCTCGTCAGCGAGCCGATATTGACGATCTTGCCCCTGCCACGCGGGATCATGCGGCGCGCAGCCTCACGCCCGATCACGAAGGCGCTGGTGAGGTTGGTGTCCATAAGGCGGCGCCAATCCGCCGTGTCGAGCTCGAGCATCGGGCGGCGGAACTGGATGCCGGCATTGTTGACCAGGATGTCGACCGCGATCCCCTCGGCGTCGAGCCGCTCGAAGGCGGCGACGACCGCGGCCTCGTCCGTCACGTCGAAGCCTGCCTCATGCACCTCATGGCCGGCAGCGCGCAGCTCAGTCGCCGCGGCCGCCAGGCGCTCGGGGTCGCTGCCATTGAGCACAAGCGCGGCGCCGGCGCGTGCCAGACCCTCGGCCATGGCGCGCCCGAGGCCACGCGACGAGCCGGTGACGAGCGCGGTGCGCCCATTCAGATCGAAGAGCTCCGTCGCCATCTCCTCACCTCCTGGCCGCCCGCGACGACCGCCGGCATAGCACCGACGATACATCAACCAAGGGCGAGGCTAGAGCGGAAGCTGCCGCAGCCTCAGTGCATTGCCGATGACACTGACCGAAGAGAGCGCCATGGCGGCCGCGGCGAGGATCGGCGAGAGCGTCAGGCCGAGAAGCGGATAGAGCACCCCCGCGGCGATCGGCACGCCCGCCGCGTTATAGACGAAGGCGAGGAAGAGGTTCTGGCGAATGTTGTGCATCGTCGCCTTCGACAGGCGGCGCGCCCGCAAGATACCCGTCAGGTCGCCGCCGAGCAGTGTGACGCCCGCGCTCTCCATCGCGATGTCGGTGCCGGTGCCCATGGCGATGCCAACCTGGGCCGCCGCGAGCGC
>Ga0306920_100009345_pt1 | contig 13067 bp, 13 predicted proteins | sample flu12Cox44000170_FD_204666 | JGI IMG/M metagenome (GOLD analysis project Ga0306920, IMG submission 204666) | Lab enrichment of tropical soil microbial communities from Luquillo Experimental Forest, Puerto Rico - flux4day.12C.oxic.44.000.170 (v2)... | ecosystem: Environmental > Terrestrial >...
GCACTCAGCAAAGAGGGGCTGTTGGTGGCAGCCAATTGCAAGAGCTGCCATGGATCGCACGGCATCCTGAGTCACAAAGATCCGCAGAGCCCCACATACAAGGCGAATATTCACAAGACCTGCGGAACCTGTCATGCGAAGATCGCCGCAGACTACGAGGGCGGGTCACACGGCCATGCCGTTGCAACGGGCAATCTGAAGGCCCCGGTCTGTACCGACTGCCACACAGCTCACGCCATTCTGCAGCCGACTGAAGCAGCCTTCCGCATGCAGTCCACACCGATCTGCGGTTCGTGCCACAGTGACAAACTCTCAACCTACCACGACACATTCCACTCGCAGCTTGGATCATTGGGCGGTTATGTTGAGACGGCGCGTTGCTGGGACTGCCATGGCGCACACGAAATCTATCCCGCATCAGATCCGCGCTCTCCCATCCACAGATCCAACCTCGTTACAACGTGCGGCAAGTGCCACGCGGGAGCGAACCTGAGCTTTGTGCAATATCAGCCGCACGCCAACGCACACGACCGCAAACTGAATCCAGCGCTGTTTTATGTGCGTCTGTTCATGAATCTGCTGCTCGCCAGCGTGCTTACGTTTTTTGTGATTCACACAGTTCTGTGGCTGATCCGTTCTCGATACGACCAGGTCAGGAGAAAGTCGGCAGGGGGAGGCAACAATGCCTGAGTTGGAGCAAGAACCCATCGAATCGGCAGTACAGAAGCCGGCAGAGGAGAGGTACTTCGTACGCTTCACGCGCGAGCAGCGCTATCTGCACGCTGTTCTGTTCACGACGTTTCTTGGCCTGGCTGCAACCGGCCTGCCGCTGCGCTTCAGCGAAAGCATCTGGGCCCGCGGTTTGGCGGGCGCGGTCGGCGGGTTCGGGGCGATCCTCTTCTTTCATAAACTCTGCGCGCTGGTACTGACTATCGCGTTTCTAATCCATGTGAAGGAGATCTTCACGCGGGGCCTGTATCGACGCGAAAAGGGCGTCTTCTGGGGTCCAACGTCGATGGTGGCGAACTGGAAGGATATCAAGGATCTCCTTGGCCACCTGCGCTGGTTCGTCGGCCTGGGGCCAAAGCCGCAATTCGAACGCTATGCCTATTGGGAGAAGTTCGATTACTGGGCGGTTTTCTGGGGAATGATCGTTATCGGCTTTTCGGGCTATGCGATGTGGTTCGCGCCATTCTTCGCGCGCTTCCTGCCGGGATGGGCGCTCAATGCGGCTCTCGTGATTCACAGCGAAGAAGGGCTGCTCGCGATCTTGTTCATCTTCTCGATTCATTTCGTGAATACGCATTTGCGCCCCGATAGCTTTCCAATGGACATGGTGATCTTCACCGGCGTGGAAAGCGAGAAGGAATTCAAGCACAAGCGGCCAACGGAGTACGCGCGACTGCAAAGAGAAGGAAGGCTGACGTCGAGAATTGGAACCGCGCCCGCAACATGGTTTGTAAATTTTGCGCGCGTTGTCGGGTTTGCGGCAATTGCGGTCGGTCTCACGCTGCTTGTGCTTACGCTGACGGCATATTTCGATTAAGACAGCTTTGTTGGGGAGCCGCAAAGTGTGGCCCAGGTATGCGTCACGACACGACCTCAGGCGTGCCTCCGCGTGCGTTCATCTCCTATCGCTCTGTGACTCCTGTCACGGCGGACATTTCGCCGGAGGCGTTTCCTCATGGCGTGAGAGTTTACAGCAGAATTCTGGTCCCTGCGCTCGCCTTATTTCTGCTTGGCTGGATCTCCACAGCTCGCGCTGAACATAAGCCCAAAGACGAAGACTGCCTCAGTTGCCACTCCGACAAGTCGCTTTCGACCGAAGCAAATGGCCACGCGGCAAGCCTCTTTGTGGATGCGCCGAAGCTCAGGCAATCCGTCCACGGCGCAATGTTCTCATGCGTGGATTGCCACAAGGACGTAAGGGGCCTGGCGCACGAAACGCTTCCAAGGAAAATTGCCTGTGCCGATTGTCATGCCGACGCGCAGGCCGCCTACGCGCACAGCACGCACGCCACTGCGAACAAGGCCGGAAGGGGCTCTGGGCCGGACTGCGAGGGGTGTCACGGACCGGCGCACGAGATTCTTGGTATCGATGATGGTCGGTCGCCCGTGAATCACGCCAACATTCCTGCTACCTGCGGGAGGTGCCATGGGCAGAGATTCCTGATGGAATCGAGAGGTGTAAGCGCCCAGCCGTTTCTCTCTTATCAGGACAGCGTACACGGCCGCGCCACAGAAAAGGGATCGACGAAGGCCGCGGTCTGCACTGATTGTCACGGCTCGCACGAGATCATCGCGGCGAACGACGCTAAATCGCCGATCTACCAATTCAATGTTCCTGCAACATGTGGCAAGTGCCACACCGAGATCACCAGGACCTTCAGCGAGAGCATCCACGGGCAGGCGATCGCGCGGGGAAACTCGTCATCGCCGGTCTGCACGGATTGCCACGGCATTCACTCGATCAGGTCGCACCGTGATCCTAGTTCGCCGGTTGCAGAGCAGAATCTCTCGAAGGATACGTGCGCTCGCTGTCACGAGGGCGTGCGCCTTTCCAGCGAATTTGGAGTCCCCGGCAATCGCGTCTCGAGCTACATGGACAGCTATCATGGTCTGGCGTCCGAAGGTGGTTCGGTGGTGGCGGCCAATTGTTCGAGCTGTCACGGCGTGCACAATATCCTTCCTTCGAGCGATCCGCGTTCGACAATCCACCGTTCCAATCTCGACGCGACCTGTGGCAAATGCCACAAGGGAGTTACGCAGAAGTTCACGTTAACCCCCGTTCATCTCGCAGATGGAGTTCACCCCAGAGACATCGGCTCGATCGCAACGTGGTGGGTGCGCTGGATCTATCTCGTCCTCATCTCTGTTGTGATTGGCGCGATGCTTCTGCATAACGTGATTGTGTGGCGCAGCAAGGCACTGGCGCGGCGCCGGCGCCAAAATCCAATGATGCAGCGCATGACGGCGAACCAGCGCTGGCAGCACCTGGTGCTCCTCAGCAGCTTCATCATTCTTGTCATAACTGGTTTTGCCCTCAAATTCCCCGATTCATGGATTGCCGTCGCGCTGGGAATGGGCGAGAAGCTGAGGAGCCTGGTCCATCGGACTGCAGGAGTCGTGCTGATGAGCGCCGGAATTTATCACATCTTCTACCTGGCATCGACGCGCGAAGGCCGGCGGTTGATTCGCGATCTTGCGCCTGCTCCGAAGGACCTGAAAGATGCGATAGGCGCGATGCTCTTCCACCTGTGTCTCGCCAGGAAAAAGCCGAAGTTCGGCCGCTTTACCTATGGAGAGAAGGCGGAGTACTGGGCGCTCGTATGGGGAACCGCGCTGATGGGCGTGACCGGAGTCATGATCTGGGCCAAGGTATGGGTGGGCAATCTGCTGGCGCGCTGGTGGGTCGACGTTGCCACGGCCGTGCACTACTATGAAGCGATTCTTGCCACGCTGGCGATCGTAGTCTGGCATTTCTACCAGGTCATTGGCGACCCCGACGTTTATCCGATGAACTGGGCCTGGTGGGATGGCAAAATGCCGGTCGACCACTATCACGAAGAGCACGAGCTAGATACGGAATCTCTCTGCGATGGACCACGCGCTGAGGAAACTGCGTCGAGGGCTGAATCGGAACTCGACAGGGTCTAGCACTTAGGTCAGCTGGAACCCAATTCACGCGTTACTTTGGGGTGAGCGATGGTTCTGTACTTTCGTTGCGATTCGATCATTCGATGCTAATCTCCGCTCATGGAGGGAGCATAAAAATGGATGCATATCGTATCGCCTATGAGGAGGCCACTTCGGAGTTAAGGGACATCTCCGTGAAATTCAACGAACTGGCAGCGCGAAAAGAGCGCATTGAAGAACTCATCGCGGCGTTCAGGGCGCTCATTGAGGTTGAATTACATGCGGTTGCATCCTGACGACAGCTTCTTCGCCCCGCCTTTCGATTGATTATCGAAATACGCATGTAACCTTCCCCAACTACAAAATCTAACTAAACCCGCCAGTTATCCGCGCGCCAGTTCTTGATGCGCTCCTTGATCTGCTTGCGCGTCAGCTTCTCCTCGAGAGCCTGTTTGGCGAGGTTCACGACCTCGTCGTCGCCTGCGAAACGCAGTGCGATGAGTTGGTCCTCGCTGAGGCGGTAGATCTGTGCATGCCACTCGGCGGGAGCGAGCGCTTGAAGCCGCAGGCGTTCTTCAAGCCGGATAATCCTATCCTGCACCTTCAGGGGGTACTGGCGCAGTCGCAAATAGGGGACAATCACCGCCAGCGACAGCACCAAATACCAGCCAGACAAGAGGCTTGGCTGACTGTAGACGCGATAGCACGCCAAGACGAGGTTCACGAGGATTACGAGGAGGATGATGAGGTGGTATGCGGGATCGAAGCGCGCGTGATTCTTCAAGCTCTGTAGCTCAGACTTACTCATGCGTTGCCAGGATCTCCTTCAAAGTCGGGTTATCTGTCGTAGAGGGGTGAATTTCAGCCGGGCCGCTGGTGGCGGAGCTGTTGACCTGAGCATTGGCAGTGACCGGATTCTGCGCGGTCTCGCCGGAGGTTGTCAAGACGGCGAGGCTTTCCGGAGCCAGCAACAGGTGGTTTTTGGGAATAAGCGCGGGATGCCTGTGCGCCAGCCAATTCGCGAAGAGCCCTGCAGCGATGTACGGGTTCAGGATCGCGATCGGCACCGCATAGCCTGTCGTGATCAGCGCCTCTGAGATGCTTTTGTTCGATCGGCTAGGTTTTCGATAGCCGTGGACCTGCGGTATTTCGTACACCTTGAGCCCTATCTCGGGATGCTTCTTCGCGTAGTCGAGCAGCTTGGAGGCGATTTGCTTGGGTGTGGTCATTCCGGCATCTGGAAAGATACTCCGATGAAACGTGCGCGGGAAGTACACGTCGAGGACACTGCGCGAGAAGTCAGCGCAGTTGTTGAAGAGGAGTTCAAAGTTGGAGTGATTCGCCGAGGCATTCATCTTGGCGATCAACCGATCATCTTGTTCCTCGGTCGTTTCAAATCGATATGCGTACATTCTTCGCTCGTAAGAAACTCCCACGAGTTCAGACCATCCACCATGCAGAAATCCGCCTTTTCGCAGGTCCTGGCCAAGACTGAGCAGATGCGCCTCATGATACTCGTCGCGCAGGCGATTCACTGTCGAGCGATCAACGCGTCCAGGTACGGCATCGAGAGTCTCGACCGAATAAAGGTACGGGACCAGCGGAATGGCCACCCAGTCATAGCCGGAGATGTCGCTGTAACGTGCGATCACCGAACCCATCTCGCCCGGCGCGCAACGGTGCAACTTCACCGGGGTCTCCGCGCAGATCCGGGCAAAATAGATCGCATCGTGACCGGTCGGATTCAGGGTTCCAAAAAAGCCGTAAGGCTCCTCCATCAGCAGAGCGGCCTGGCCACTGCAGCGCAGAGAAACCAGCAATATGAAAGCCAGCAGAGCGAATGCGGTTGAGCGTGGGGAACGCCTCATTGGCATTGGTACTCCTGGATCATCTATGGGCTCCTTTAGTATGGACCAGAAATAGGCAGATTTCTGCTGGAATCGGAGAAAAGGATCAGTAGTCGTATAGGTATAGTGAAGTGCAACCCATCCACTCACACCACCGAATCATTCGACCCGACGATGCGATGAATGTTTCGTTAAAAAATCGAAATGAGTAATCATGACGATCAACCCGCTGCGCTGGCATAAATCAATCCTCTGCTGATAACGTTCTCTTTCCGGAAAATGATGTGAAACTGCGTTACGCAATTCCCGGAGAGATCAACTACGAGGGCACCTTTGAAACTTAGATCGATTTTCCTGCCTGTCTTGTTGCCTGTTCCGCTTCTTTCAGCTCAAGTGACTCTTCCAAAAGCGCTTAGCAGCCACATGGTGATACAGCGCGATCTGCCGGTCCACGTGTGGGGAGTGGCCACGCCCGGCGAGAGCGTAACGGTTTCTTTTCGCGGAGAAACGCGCAGCACGGAGGCAAATCCGCTTGGCCGCTGGAGTCTCTACCTGAAGCCAGGCAACGCAGGCGGCCCGTATCAGATGACAGTTACGGGCAACTCGACGGCAGGTGCAACTGCAGAGCAACCAATCACGGTTGACGACATCCTTGTGGGCGACGTCTGGGTTGCATCAGGACAGTCGAACATGGAGTTCGCGATGCGACAGGCCGCGACCGCCGCGCAGGACCTTCCAAAGACTGACAATCCGCGCATTCGCCTGTTAATGATTCGAAGGAAGGCGGCTGACTTTCCGCAGGACGACGTCGACACAGATGGCTGGTCGGTCTCGAATCCCGAAACCGCGAAGGAGTTCTCCGCAGTGGCTTGGTACTTCGCTCGCGAGATCGAACAGCGCGAGCGCGTGCCGGTGGGCGTTTTCTACCTGGGGCGGAACCGTGAGTGAATCCTGGGTGCGGCTTGCCGCGCTCGGCGAGGATGCTTCGCTTGCGCCGGTGTTCGTTGCCCGGGGCAAAATGCTCGAGCGGGCGACGGACGCAGAACGCGAGATCCGTGTTGAGCAGCGCCAGCGCGAAGAGGCCAAAGCACTCGGCAAACCTGAGCCGAAGTTTCCATGGCACCCGCAACTCGCCAGTTGGGGTCCGGGAATGCTCTGGAACGGCATGATCGCGCCGTTGACCCCGATGGCGATTCGCGGCGTCATCTGGTATCAGGGAGAAAGCAATAGCAAGTTGGAGCGCGTTCACTCCTATGATCGGATCATGCGAACGCTGATTGAGGACTGGCGCCGCCAGTGGGGCGTCGGCGACTTCCCATTCCTCTACGTGCAGATTTCAAGTTTCACTTCCACGCCTGCCGAAGATTGGGCCAGCCTTCGCCAGCAGCAGGTAAAGACTCTCGAGATGAAGAACACCGCGATGGCAGTGACCATCGACATCGGTAATCCAGTCGACGTGCACCCGACCAACAAGCTCGATGTGGGTTTGCGTCTTGCGCGCGCTGCGCGGGCTCTCAGCTACGGCGAGCCGGTCGAGTACGCAGGGCCCATGTTCCGCCAGGCAACGCCCGAGGGCAATGCGATCCGCGTGTGGTTTGATCACGCGCAAGGTCTGACCGCCAAAGGCGCCGGCGTCACCGGCGTCGAAGTTGCCGGAGCCGACGGAAAATTCTTGCCCGCGAGCGCCACGATTGACGGACCAACGCTCGTGGTAACAAGCCCAGAAGTGCCTGTGCCGGTCTTTGTGCGCTATGGCTGGGCGAACAGCCCGCAATGCAATCTCTTCAACGCCGAAGGGCTGCCCGCATCACCGTTCACATCAGAGCAATGAATTAACTTCCCGGCGGCCTTGTTCTCGTCAGAGGTGTAGCCATGACACCTGGGATTACTCTGGTGCGGGCGAAGAGCCACACGAGCCTGCGAAATTGCTAGACTGAGCCATTCACCATGAAGATGACTCGTATTGTCTGTCTTTTTCTGTTCGTGTTTTCGTCTGTAAATGCCCTGGCCTCTCCCGAACAATGGATCGAGGTACGAAGCGATCATTTCACCGTCCTTACAGATTCGAGCGAGAAGCAGGGCCGCGGTGTTGTCGACCAATTCGAACGGATGCGATGGGTTTTTTCAAACGCTCTTTCCCAACCTGAGCGTCGAAACCGCTCCCATCGTGGTCTTTGCGGCGAAAAACGAGAAGGTCTTTCAGACCTTCGAACCGGAAGCTTACCTCGGCAAAGGGCAACTTCGCCTGGCTGGATATTTCTCAAGCACGCAGGACAAGAACTATGTTCTGCTGCGTCTCGACGCCGAGAATGAGCAGCATCCGTACGCGACGATTTATCACGAATACACACATTTGCAGTTCAAGAGCGCAAACGCCTGGATGCCTCTGTGGCTCAACGAGGGCTTTGCCGAATTCTTTGAGAACACGGAGATTCGCAATAAGAACGTTTTGTTGGGACAGCCCGACTTCGATGCCATCCGTTTTCTACAACAGCAAAGACTGATACCGCTGCCGGTTCTGTTCAAGGTCGACCAGAGTTCTCCCTACTATCACGAGGAACAAAAGGGCAACGTCTTTTATTCCGAGTCCTGGGTCTTGACTCACTATCTCCAGGTCTCTGACAAGGAGAAGGGCACTCACCGGCTGTTCGATTACGTGGTGTTGATGAGTCGCCACGAGGACCCAGTCGTAGCCGCTGAGAAAGCGTTCGGCGATTTGAAGCAGCTCCAGTCGGCCCTGGAGGGATATATCCGTGCCAACAGCTACCGGCAATTCATGATGAACAGCGCTGCAGCGCCCATCGATGAGTCGTCTTATCGGGTCAGAACGTTGACCCAGATCGAGGCCGATGCGGCGCGAGCTGATGTTCTCGCCAACGTCGGTCGAGAGAAGGAGGCACGTGCGGTCATCGACAGCATTCTGCAAGCGGACCCAAGCAACGTACACGCGCGGGAAACGCTGGGCATGCTCGCAATCAGGAATGGAAACAAGGAAGAGGCGAGAAAGTGGTTCGGCGAAGCCGTTAGGCTCGACTCCAGGAGCTATCTCACGAACTACTATTTCGCCGCCATGTCGATGGATCTATCAGCTTCTGATCAGGATGGCGCGATCGAAGCGGCCCTGCGCACGGCAATGAATCTGAACCCGAAGTTCGCTCCGGCGTATGATCGGCTGGCCATACTCTGCGGAACACGCCTCCACAAGCAGGAAGAGGCATTGACGCTAAGTCTCAAAGCAGTCCAATTGGATCCGGGCAATGTGTACTATCGCATGAACGAAGCGATGATCCTGACAATTCTTGATCGCTACCCGGATGCCGCGGCGGTTCTGCAGGCTGCTTTGAAGCTTGCAAAGAACGCGGGGGAATTAGGCATCGTGCAAGGCCGACTAAACGAAGTGAAACAAATGCAGGAGGCGCAGGCTGAGAGTCGGCGCGAGGCCGACGCGGAACGTGCTGCAGCACAAGAGCGCAAGGTAGAGGAGCGAGTTGTCTTGTCCAAAACGAAGCCGAAGCATCCTTCTGAAGCGAACGGACCAAAGCACACCGCATTGGGCACGATTCACGGCGTCACCTGCGGCTATCCTGCGGTGCTCGAACTAAAAGTGGACACGGGCAAGAAGATCCTGGCGCTCTACAACAACGACTTCATGAAGCTCGATCTGACCGTAGTTGGATTCTCGCCGCAGGGAAATATCAACCCCTGTACCGACTTCGAAGGTTTCAAGGCCCGTATCCAGTACGCTGAAAGCGAAGACAAGACCGTCGACGGGCAGGTGTTCGCGATTGAATTGAGGAAATAACACAGGCTCGGGCGCAAAGAGCAGATGGACAGCTGATTCCTGCTATTGGATGGTCTCAAACCTTTCCCACAGGAGATTGCAGGCAGGGCAATTCTCCGATTCGCGACTCTGCGCGGTGTATCCGCAGCGACCGCATACAAAGAAGTCATGTCGCACTTGGACCCAGTTCGTTTCAACGTCAGCATTCAGGCGCTTGATCGCGTCGCTGAAGAGGCGAACATGCGATTTGTCACCTTCGAGCGCCCATTGGAACGAACGGGCAGCAACGGAGTCGAAGAGCGGAACAGTCGCGTTAAGAAACGTTGGATAAAGGTAGTCTGTCTCAAGTGCTTCGTTGGCGATCGCGGCACGAAGGTTCTCAAACGAGCTCTCGACATGCGGCTCGCCGACAATTGAAGCCGTCTCGGCGCCCATATACCGAATCACACGGGCATGGTTGTTCGCGTGAATCTGCTCGGCGTGCGCCGCTGCTCGAAACAGGCTTCCGAGTCCGAACAGGCCGTCATCATCGGCCTTGCTCGCAAAGGCTTTGTAAGCGGTGTATGTCTTCAGTTCTTCTTCGAGCGCAGTAGTGAGATTTCTGAGAACCGCCTGATCTTCCAGCGAAACAACGAGAGGGGAGAGCATCGGCTGCCTCCAACGCTTGCCTCGAACTGATGGTATAGATGCGTTTTCTGCGATTTAGGTATTTCGGTCCGGTCTTTTGCGTTTGTTCAACGTTCCACGAAGAGGGTCTCTGCAGAGTTAGCGAATGACTTCAAATCTATCCCATATGAAATTGCAAACAGGGCAGTTATCTGCTTCCTGAGTCTTCGCCATGTATCCGCAGACCGTGCACACGTAAAGCACGAGGTCAGCCAGGGTCCAATGCGTAATCTGGCCTTTCTCAAAGGCAGTGACCGCATCGCTGTACAACCTGGCGTGGCTCTTCTCCGCCTCCATTGCCCAGGTGAATGTCCGGGCGGCCGTCATGTCCCAATTTGCCTGTGCCCGCTCGAGAAAAGCAGGGTAGAGCGAGTCGATCTCGACTTGTTCGCCGAAGAGCGATGACCGGAGGTTTTGCAGCGTGTTTCTGACACTGAAAGGACGAATCTCGGCGCGGGCATTTCCACCCATGCGCCGGATCACGCGGGCGTGGTTGTTGGCGTGGATCTCCTCAGCCCGGGCGGCAGCGCGAAAGAGGCTCGCCGCACGTGGCAAACCTTCAAATTCAGCCTTGACGGCGAAGGCCTTGTACCTCGCTTGAGCATTGACTTCGCCTTCATAGGCGGCGAGAAGGTTGCTGAGGGCGTCTTCTCTCTCGGCAGTGACCATTTGGCCCAGCTTCTTTCGGCTAGTTTGATTTGAACTTTGGTCTCAGTCTAGGGATTCACCAAAGAGACCTCTGTGATTCGGGTCACTGGAGGGAGTCAGGCGGGGCGATTTCAATAAGGCAGTTCGCGATCATCCTCGGGACGCCGGATCGCGCGAATAGCGGATCGCTTCAACCGTGGACGCCGCGACAACACCCTCTCCGACCATCGAGTCAAGAAACGGCAGGAGCCTCGCAATCTGTTGTTCGGTGTCGACGATGCTTAGCTGGATCGGCGCATCCTTCGACCGGCTCCAATGGCCCGATCTCCGAATGCGGCTGCCCGATCCGTATCCCTCGATACCGCGAAAGACGATTGCTTCTGCGATGCCCAGTTCCTGGCATTTTGCGATGATCGCTTCGTGCAAGGGCTTGCCCAGCCAGCGATCATCCTCGCCGAAGTGGATGCGAAGCATTCGCGCTGAGAATTCTTGTTTCATAGCGGTTCAGCGGCCTTCGCGGAGTTGGGCGGCCGGTTGAGTGCTTTCATCTTCCGTCCGGATGCCATATTTGATGATGTCGACGTCAGAGAAAACCACGAGGCCCTCTTCGACCATTTCTTCTACGAGCGGGAGAATATTGCGTAATTTGGCCGCTTCGTCGATGGCTGAGAGCATGACCGAGCCGTGGTTTGAAGAAAGAAGCGGTTTATCTTTATGCATTCGCCGGTGCGCGCCATAGCCGAGAACGCCCCGATAGACCGTGACGCCGGCGATATCATTGGCCCGCATTGCCTCAACGAGCGCCTCGTAGAGCGGCTTGTTCTTCCAGCGATCCTCTTCGCTCAGAAAGATCCGCATCATCTGCGCCTTGCCTTCGATCTTCAAATGGCTGGAAGGAACCGGCGTCTTCGATTTGGAAAGCTGCGCAGGTTTGGCAACTGTTGTCTCCTGTACCTCGATCAGCCCTGTGCCGGCGAGTTCCTCGAGCTTGCCGAGAAGTGAATCAACTCTCTCGCGCGTCTCGATGAACTCGATCTTGAGCGGAAGGCGGTCGGAAATCTCGACTGTGCTGGACGAGTGCATGTTGTGGTCTGCGCCAAAGCCGGCAATGCCCTTGGTCACGGTAGCTCCGGCAACGCTTCGGTAGAAAAGGAAGTCGAGGATGCTGGAGTAGACGGGAACTCCGCGATGTGTTGCACCCTCGCTCAGGTAGATGGAGACCTTGACCGCCTTTCCTGGACTTAGCATTGGGCCCCTCGCAGGCAACTGAGGATTGTACGCCTCTCATGCAATGAGATGCATGTTTAGGAGGCAGGCCGAAATCTATGCGCGGAATGCAGGAGGCAGGGCGGTAATCTCTCCTTCATGCGGGAAAGAGGATTACCTTTTACATGCGTTTTTCGCCTCCGATCTTGCGCCGGCGCAACTTTCGGTTCATTGTCTTGGTTAATACTGGTTGTACCTAGAGATTTCTAGCGAATGAGAACCGCTTTGAACTTTGCCTTGGCTCTGGTGCTCGTCGGGATGGTCACTGCGGCCGCCGCTCAGTCACCATCGGCGTCCTCCAATGACCTGAATCCCGAGACTGCGACGCAGGCGCAAACCCCTGCCGCCGTGCCGGAAGTTGCACCGTCGATTTCGCCCGCTGTTGCGATCCTGCGCGATTTTCATGATTCCGATGTGAAGTTCCAATTGTCCAATCTCATGGACACGCTGCGAGATCGCAGACACGAAGGCTGGGTGCTGTCCGCTTATCCTGATCCGAAGACGGCGAAGGCTCTGATCGGTGCCGGCTTCAGCCTCGATCTTCCGGTCCGGGAACACCCCCAGAACGATCCCATGAATCCGCACCCGTTCCTTGAGCCCTCATCCGCCGACCTGTGGCAGGCTGCAGGACTGGAACCCGCGCGTCTCGATGCCATTCTCGACCAGTTCAATCACCGTAAGGCTACCTGGAGCAAGAAGAAGTTCCGCAAGCAAATCCCAAATTTGCCTGCAGACATCAGCGACGATGATGCCGAGGCTCTGCTGCGCATCGCGGCAATACAGGCGATCTACAACTCCCGCGCATACTGCCGGAACTTTGACACCTTGACCGGGCCGCAACAGATGGCCCTTGCCCATCTTGTCTATCAGATCGGGATCAACCTGGTCCGCTTTAATCAGTTTCTAGACATGGTCAATGCAGACCAGGCAGGGAGCCCGGGTCTCGAGCTAGCTTCGCTCGAAAATGCCGGACCAGATACCGAATACTGGACCTCTGTGCAGAAATCGCTGATGCAAAGCCAGTGGGCGCGCCACTATCGCAATCGCGCGATTACGGTGATTGCGATGCTTGATCCGCGCTATGAAGACGATCCGACTGCTGCCGAACATCGGGTTAGCGCTGTGCTTCGTCCAGCCGTTGTTCACCGTCATCACAGCCGGGGAACGTCGACACGCCAGGTGGCATCGAATGCAGGACATGGCAAGGGAGGGAAGAAGCACTC
>Ga0306920_100009347_pt1 | contig 13067 bp, 12 predicted proteins | sample flu12Cox44000170_FD_204666 | JGI IMG/M metagenome (GOLD analysis project Ga0306920, IMG submission 204666) | Lab enrichment of tropical soil microbial communities from Luquillo Experimental Forest, Puerto Rico - flux4day.12C.oxic.44.000.170 (v2)... | ecosystem: Environmental > Terrestrial >...
GTTATTTCTTTTTCAGTGGCTCCGACGCGAAAGGTAACGGTCGATGTCACTTCCTCTTCAGCTAGGTTTTGCCGAGCAAACATCACGAGTCGATTCGGGGAAGCAGCGAGCAGCTTTCTACCGCGGAGTCTAGCACGCGCAGCGTCTGCCGCGCGGGCGGCTACGTCATACGGTCCCTGCATACCAAAGCACTAAGTTCGTTGCTTTCGTTGGAGGACGCAGGGTTTCATTATGCACTGGCCCAATGGGTGCGTTGCGTTGAGATTCACTATGGGATTCCCACGCGGCGCACTAAATCTTGGAAGCGACGATCCGAGTGCAAGCTGTCGAATGCTGGTTCCACTTTGAGATTGATCATCAGATCATCGCGTTCTTCAAGACCTTTTTCGAACCATTCAAATGCGCACTCCTTGTCACCAACTCGCACACAGGTTTGTGCCACGAGCACTGGCGGCACGTAGTGTGATTTTGCGGACTCTTTATAATTTTCAAGCGTGCACCTATAATAGTTCCGGGCGCCAGATTTTGCTAGCGCCTCCTTGAGTTGTTCGACCTTTTTGGGGTCTGTCTCAAACAATTCGTCTGCCTTCAAGGATTCTTGTGCAGCCTCCTCCAATTTCCCCTGCTGCTCATAGACCTGCGCCATTTCGAAATGCGTCCAGACCCAGTTTGGCGCGACTTCAAGCAACTCCTGGGCGCGTTCACGTGCCAAGTCATATCGGTGTGCCAGAACGAAAATCCATATGGGGTAATCCCAGCTCATTGGCGTAGGGCTGAGGGCAATCAATCGCTGGGCCCCCGCGACCGCTTCTTCCGTTCGGCCGCTTGCTGCCAGCCCCCGGGAATGCCATCCATAGACCCAGTAATCATTGGGATTCAACGCGATCGTCCGCTTGAATTCTTCTTCGGAAGTGGACCAGTCCCAGTCGTAATAGAGTTCAATCAATCCTAGCTGTGAGTGGGCCGCTGCAAGCGTGTTATCCAGGGTCACAGCCTTCCGCGCGAATTCCTTGGCCTTCGGCATCAGTTCGCGTGGACCACGAGTCATCCCAGGAATCCAGGTCGAATAAACTATCGCCAAACCGGCATAAGCTGCCGCGTAGTTTGGGTCCTTCTCAATCGCCTGTTGAAAGTATTTGATGGCTTTTTCCGAAGACTCAGCGCTTTCAAAGCCGCGCATCGTAAAGAGACCCTTGAGATAGAGATCGTGTGCCTCTGGATTCACTGGCCGGGCAACAGCGAGGAGGTTTTGATCCTGGTGCGTCAATTTAACCTGAATTTGACGAGCTACCGCCTGCGCTATCTCCCCTTGCACTTTGAGCGCGTCGCCAACTTCACTCTCATAACTCTCGGCCCACAGGTGCTTTTCGGGGAAGGCTTGGAGGAGATTCGCGGTTATGCGCAGGTGGCTGCCCGATCTCGCCACGGTCCCTTCAACAACTGCATCCACGTTTAGTTCTCGAGCGATGTTCGCCAGCGGCTTTTTGGTGCCTTTATACTGTATGGCGGATGTTCTAGAGATCACCCGCAAAGCGCTGATCTTTCCAAGTTCGGTTGTCAATTCTTCCGTCATTCCGTCGGCGAAGTACTCCTGAGCGGGATCGCCAGAAAGGTTCTCGAGGGGCAGCACCGCGATGGAACGAATGGAGGTCGTCCTCGCTCGCAACCACTGACGCGTGCCCGCAACGTCGAAGATGAGCACAATGGCCAGCAAAAGCGAACCACCGATTAATCCCGCCACCAGGCTGGCGGCTAACCGGCGCAGCGTAACTGTTTTGCGCTCTGCCTCCTCTTGCTGACTTTCTGCTAGCGGTTCCCGATTGGCTGCCCCACCCATGAGTCTGACTTGTGCGATGAATCGGTACCCGCGCCGCGCCACCGTCTCGATGTACCGTGGGCTCTCCGACGTGTCCCCCAGCGCGTCGCGCAGCCGCGCCATGGCGCTGTAAAGCCCCTGATCGAATTCCACGAAGGTGTCTTCCGGCCAAATGTGAGATCGCAACTCTTTGCGACTGATGATTTCGCCCGGATGCTCCAATAGGAGTTGAAGAATCTTGAGCGGCTGCTCTTGCAGCTTGACTTTGACACCCTGTTTGCGAAGCTCCACTCGCTGCAAGTCAAGCTCAAAGATCCCGAACTGCTTAACCCTAGGGCTGATGTTTGGCGTCGTCATGTACCAAAAGAGGGACTTGGCGGAGTCTAGCATCGCAAGTCAGTCCCGCGCCAGAGGACCCCACAAGTTGCTGATCCGAGGAGTCTTACCGCGCTAGAAACTCGTCATTTGACTGCCCATCACGCTGCTATTACCTTCGCCCAGCTCAGCGATCCGAAATTCTCTCGGAACCAAGCTTCCGATGCCTTCGGAGGAAATCAAACAGGAGAAACAATGACGAACAAGCGAAACTCTCATAAGCAATGGATAGCCCTGCTCGCAATTTTGTGTATTGGCGCACCCCTACCCGTGCTGTACGTGCACGGTGCTCAGGTTGCCCACCCTGAGACGCCTGTTTTCGGCGACCCGATTGCCGGGGCATGGAACTGCTTCATACCACCCGCCGGCGGCGCTCCTGGCTTCACCGATATCAAGAATATCCACGTTGGCGGGACACAGTCAGAAATCGACAATGCCGCTCCACCTTCCCAGGAGAGCCCGACGGTCGGTACATGGACCAAGACAGGACCACGTACGTATTCGCAGAAGGCTTACCAGATGTCCTGGGATCCCAGCGGCAATTTCCTTGGTCTTTGGCACTACATAGGGCCAATGACCCTGAGCCCTTCTCTAAATGAGCTGTCTATCGAGGGCACCGCAACATTGGTGGACGGCAACGGTAATGTAGTTACCTCGTTTCCGTTCACTGGGAGTTGCACTCGCCTGTAACTTCGTGAGGCAGGGATGCCGAACGTTGGCGGTTGATTTTTGCCTGTGCAGAGTCGCAACTTGGCTGTCCGCGCGGCTTTGGCGATATTCGGCAGTCGCTTGGAGCCAACGAACTGCGATTGGGGGGAGAACACCAGGATGGCAAGCAGGGCAAAGGGCGTGGCGCGCCGGGAGAACATTATTACGGCCCTGCTCCTGATCGCGGGTGCACTGCTGGCATTAGCGCTGTTTGCCGCCGGCGCCTTGTGGCGAGGCAGGAGTTCAGCTCCGCGCCAAAAGACTTCGATCCTTATTCCTGAAGGAAAAAACCGATTGTCCCTCCCGAAAATTCCTGTTCGACCTTTAGACCCCATTTGTGAAGCTCACCCACCCGGCCTGCGGGATGGAGCGGAAGGGGCATGGGCGTCCACAACGTAGTATGTGCTTCAGACCGACATCAGACAAAAGCCCAACCCATTGGCAGCAGAGCACTTCAACGGTCAGAAAGTCGTTAGATGACAGCCTCCCTGAATCTTCCTAACTTTGTCCCTGCTTTTGCGAACGAGGAGGCTTTATGAACTACACGGAACAATGTGAGGTACCAAGTGACCAAAGGGGTGTCGGGTTCAGAAAGGACGCGCTTATGATCGCAAACGAGGTAAGCAGGATCAGACAAGAACCTATCGATGATCGGCGAAGAGCTTTAATCGGCGGAGCGGCAGCTGCCCTGCTTGCACCACCACGACTGCTGCTGCCGGATGATGTGGATGTGCCCACAAATCCTTTCATCCTTCTCCTGAAGGGAATCTACCAGCCGGTGCCTGCTGGCAAGGGACCAGAATCAAATCTCGGTTTAACTACTGTAAACCTCAATGACGGTTCGTATTCTACGACCCTAATCTACCCTGTTTTCGGAATTGATGGCGCGAACGGACCCAAGAAGAAGGCAATCGGCACGTTTTACGTGCAGTTCGCTGGAAATCTATGTGCCTACGACCTCCCTGGGGGAGCAATCGCAATGAGCTTCAATAGCGTTCCCGCAGGTGCGCCCCCAGGTTTTAACGGTCAGGTAGCTTTCACTGACGGGAATGGCGGCTTTTACTTAGAAGGAACCTTCGAACTAGCGATCCTAGAAGCAACCGGGGTCTATCAATCTTTTAACGGTGGTCACAACCACATGGTCGATAGACTTCATCAACTGGCTAACGGTCAATTCGATGAATTCTGCTTCTGCAATATTAGCCAGTATGACTTCCCGTAACCGTAAAACGCGGCTTTACCATTAAGCCCACAACATCGGTCGGCAGAGGCCATCACTTCCAGGACCCACGCTAACGTAGGGGAGCCAGCTGGAGTGCTTCTTGTAGGCCGTTTGCAGGGCCCGGCGAATGATCTCACGACAACAAAGCAGTTCTCTTTTACTCTGATCGGGGTGGCCTTCGATATTTTCAAGCAACGAGTCGGTGATCGCACCGCTGGAGAGATCGTCTCGGGCCCCCATCGGAAGAAAAGAGAGTGGGTCTGCCTGCAAAAGCGTCGGGCTCGCGCTTGCTTAGAATTCCATGGGTGACTTTTTACAGGAACCCGAGTCGTTTAAGAATCGATTCGAGCAATTCTCGTGTCTTTCGATGCGGCTTCTTCCTGCAAGCTCTCAATTCGATAATCTCCCGTCGCGACAGTCGCTTCCCACACGCTTTGACAAGCGCAAGTAAGGAAGCTTTTTTCAGCGCAGGCTGAATCTTAGTAATCCATTCGCTTCGTTTAGGATCAGAGTACTCGGTATAAACATTCCGCTCGGAGTGAACCAGTCCCTCATCAACATTTTCCAGACTGTTCGATTCCTTGCCGATACATTTAATCTGGTCGATCTTGATGTGACGCCTCTGCAACAATCCCGTGGTTTGCCTGTCGCACGGATTGCCAAATGCATCAGCGCATTTTGATTCCGGGTGAAATTCGTACTCGGTGATAACGTCTCCATACGTTTTAACCCGAGCGGTCCGTCTGGAACCGCAATCACCGTGCGTTGTGATGCGAAAACGCTTTTTGGAGTGTTGGTCGATCCATTCCTTATCAAGCCACTTCCCGGGGTCGGAATCGTATGGTGTCACGAGATGAAATTTCTCCGGGTCGACATCCACTGGGTGGCCAAATGGGATTACGTGAGCGGTTAGCATAAAATTGAACGGCTTAATCTGCTCCGAATAGGGTTTGCCCTCATTCAGGGTTTCAAAGCTTTTCATCAAGCCTGGGCTGCTAACGGTAGTCCTCCCGATGGCGGGAAGATGCGCGAACTCCGATGCTCTTGTCTTCAGGCCGCAAGATTTCCGGACGATCATGCCCCAGACTGCGGCAGTCCAGTTGCGGTCGGACGCTTCAGGGTCGGTTGGGTTTAGCAAATGGCCTAATCCGTGTCTCGACCACCGGTCTTTCTTGTTATTGAGTCCCTCCCTCAGCAGAACTGGTTCACCATTCCTGGGCCAGAGGAAAAGCGCATAGCGTTTTGCCGAAATAGCCAGGCAGTGGAGCTGGCGCTGCTTGCCCGTTCGTGGGTCGTAGTTGTCACCCTCGATTTTTAGAACCGAACCTGGAATTACGTTGCAGTCGTAAGGGTTTAGTGCTTCGAATTTCTTTGTGAGCTCGTTCACCTGGTTCCAGCTGAGTGCTTCTACTAGCTCGATGCCATCTTTGACGGAGGGTTTTCCTCCTTTGTAAGGAATCGTGCCTCCTTTTTTCGTGCTGACGATTGCCATTGAATCCGTATCTTCCATTGCGTAGGTCCCGCCGAGTTGCGTGACGGAGTGTTCGAGTAAAGCCAACATCAGGCGAGCCGCTCCCGTTATCAACGAGGCCAAAGGCGGAAAACAGAATTCGCCAGGTTGTTCCGGGTGAATAACCGAGCATTCGTATGGTTTCGGGTCGAGCCCGTGGCACTGTACTTTGATTCTCTTTTCGGATTCCCGCCGATTCATTTCTGCGAAAATTCCGTAACTGGTGGCACTTGCCATAACTTTCAAAGCCTTGTCCAGGCGATTCACCTCTTCTTCGGACAGTTCCTTTGTCTTCGCTAGTGACTTGCGCTGCTCGATGACAGTTCTAAATAGGTCCTGAGTCATCGGATTCACTGCTACTTCGCCACCTAGGCGGACTGTTCTGAGACCCGCTAGTTTTCCGACTGGAACGAGCTTAAACGCGTCGACAATCATTGGAATCTTGCCAGTCAAGAGGACGGAAGCTACTACGTCGGGAAGCGAAAACCAGAGACCTTCCGAAGGTGCGTGGTCCGAAAGGTGCAGATAATTGACAGCTACTTGCCAGTCGTTACTAGCGGCACTGTACTTGGCTCTGGAAGGCAGCAGATCACCGTTCGGTATCAGCTTTACAAACGCCGGAAGCCTCTTCCAAGTCTTCGGACAAAACAACTTTTCGGGCTTCAAGGTTCGGAGAAATCCTTTGATTTCAGCTTGGCAGTGTTCGACCACTCGCACTTCCCGCGCAGTGACGAATCGCCACAAGTCCATCAAGCTGTTGACGGTCGTATACATCGAGAGAAAGTCCACATAGACGACTGGAACAGGAATTTTTCGAATGTGGGCACTTGTTCTGCCACCAAAGAACGCAGTCTGCGCGAACCCTACGTAAGCCGCCGGAAAATCCGGTTGCCGTTCAAGAATCGGAGTGATTCCCATCGCTCGCAAATACGCTTTCCCGATTGAGGCGGGTGAGTAGGCCTTGGTGGGCTGCAAGTTGATTGGGTGTTTTGCGTACTCGGCGAGTAGCTTGACAGCCAGTTCGGACGTGGCTTGAACGTCGCGGCGATTGTAATCGATATACTTCTCCGTGACGATGCCATGTTTTGCGACATGTTGTTTTCCGTGCTCAACGCCGAACGCTTGGCAGGCGCTTTCCAGAGAATAGCTTCGATCTGTCAACGCAAACGCGAGCGTTCGCAAATCGAGCATGTGACCGCGAAACTTGTATCCTTTCTCAGGCTCGCCTGTGGGGGAATCTTCCGGAATCAAGTCAGACGCGTCAGCTCCGAAGCGGGCTGTGAACCCCTTTAAGGCGCGCTTCGAATCGATGTGTTTGATACCTACACTAGGGCGTCGAGACGACGGCTTCTCCACTCCCATCTTCGCGTAGGACCAAAGGGCCAGTGAGAATCCGCCTGCAAATCGTCCTCGCGCTCGGCGCACGGTGAAGGCGATACGGGACAAGTCGAACGGTAAGTTGAATCCGACCAGCAGAGCGCGACCCTTGTAGACGGCCTTATAAAACTTCTTCAGAAACTCTTGGCGAGTTAGCAGAAGGAGGCGGACACCTCCTCGGCGTGATGCGTGTTTGTTCTGGGCCGCTACGTACTTTTCCAGCTTCCTGCGGTCCTTTGGCGGCAAGTCATCGGCATAAAAAAGTCCCTCTTCGCGCAATTCATCGTTGACGAAGAAACGATAACTTCCGAATGTCAAACGCTGGCTCGCGTCCGTTCGCGTCTCGGTGTCAAACACCAGCATGGCGCGAGGCAAACGCCATATTTTGTTTTTGCGACTCCTGGGCTCGGCTAGCTTAAGCGCCGAAAAAACTCGGATCGCAATTGGTAAAGGAAAGGGATTCGATTTCACGATACCGGGTTCCGACCCACATTCCGGCTTGGGAGAAGGCTCCCTTATTGGCGAGCCTTCTTCGGGTTTTCGACGTTTATGAACATTCCTCCCTTTTGCCCCTTCCGCATGATGAAGCGCACCTGCTGGCCGATCCAGTCGTCCGTCTCCTCGCTTCCGAGTTGCCGGACGATTGCTGCTATGTCCCATCTCTCGAAACTAGCCAGAAATGAGAACTTCGCCTTTCCGTTCTTGAAATCCATCACCAGTCCTTTGAACTTCGGAGAGTTAACTTGCCTGCATGAAATCATCTTCCCTGTAACTACTCCTTTCTTCTGCAATTTCCTGAACAGACTGGCGTCGAGCAAGGGCAATCGCTCTGGCTGTCCACCGTTCTTCACATATGGTCCTACTTTCATGTTGTTCCTCTTTCCGCACCCTGCCTTGACATACTCGGCTAAAGGCGCAAAGTTTCTGAATCTTTCGCCACAGAAATAGCAATCTAGAGCGCAGAACCCTTGGGTTTCGGTTTACGCTTTGGTGCAAAACGTTCCATCTCGGTCTCGACCCACCATTCAGGTCCAAGTTTCTTCTTCAGAAATGCGTCGAGCACTTCCAGCATTTCAACTTTTGGAAGCAGTAGGTCAGCGACCAGATAGTCGTTTGTTTCGGAGTAGCCCCGTATGCAAGCAGCACCGGCGAGCAGCGGACTGCGACGCGGGTTCTCCAAAGTCTCGGTCGGCCAATCGTATTGGGCTGGGCTTAGCTCAGCGCGGTGGTCGTTCACTGGAATGGGAATCTTAGAGGGATGGTTTGCTTCTCCGGCCGGGTGATGCCAATCGAATCGCAGCTGGCTGCGCTGTTTCCGCGCACATGCCCAACAGATCGGTGGCACCCTGCCCGCGATTAAAGCCTCAGGTCGAGTTTCACCGCACGCACATGATTGGCCACCGAGCCGTCGGCTAGCTTGTGAGTTACGCTGATAATTGCCAATAGGGTCGCGGGGTAGTTTCTTTTTCATAGCGCACCACCCGCGTACATGGATTCAAACGACAAAACTCCAGCCGATGCTTGTCGATCCAATTCCTTAAGGTCTGTCAGGAGTAAGTGACGTTTTCCACTTGCGTCGGTGACTCTCTTGCCTTTGAACCTGAGCAGAGCTGAGTCGTCTCCGGTTTGAAGATACCTTTGAACGGCAGCCCAATGGCCGCCAACCAAGCTGGCCTGCTCTGAGTCACGAGTCGCAATTTCCTTCTTCCCTTCGACAGTCAAAGCATTGAGAACCCGTAGGAGGTGGTCAGTTTTCGTGGGAACATACCTTCCGTTTCTGATTCGCAGCGCCGGACGGCCAAGCTCGACAACGGTGCTCGGCAAAATGTTGAACTCCTTCGCCGCCTTTGCAAGGGTAACGCGGTCCCTCATGCGAGATATCACGTGCGCTACGGAGTCCCAGGTCTCTTGTTCCTTCTGGGACATGGCATAGTACTGTCGCGCCGTAATTGGTCTTTTCACGTAGAGTCTCCTTCTCAGTCGGACAGAACGGCCGCTTGGGTCTTCCGACTAGGTTTCTTGTATGTTTCACGTCTCACGATTAATTCCTCCATTTCTGCTGAACTTTGAAGACTTGCCTACTGACTCGGCAGGATGAGTGTTTTTTCACACACGTTCCAATGCTTGTGTTTATTCGTGAGTAGGCTGAGGGCGTGTTTGCTGGGTTGGATGCGGTTCGGTACTCACAACTATTTTGCGAGTAGGCTGAAGTTGTAAGGCCTGTATCTACTGTAGCTTTCCCGCCATACTCGCATTTGTAACTCGAGTAGGTTGAGGCCTCCAACTCGAGGGTTTACGTCACTCTCGCGGTCCCGAGGCTATTGGGAAAATACGAGTACCCCGGGCAGGTTTCTAGTGACGTTTCATTGCTTCCTGGCGGACGCGGCGAATTTTCCGCCTCAAGCGGCTATTGCTCCACGCTTCTTTCCACGTAAGCCCTTCCCGCCAGTCTCCGGTTTTCACCCAATCAAAGAGCGGTGGAGCATGTCGCTTATCTAGCGCCCCGCAGAACGCCATACCGTGAAGCTCCCGGTTATCACTCAGGACCTTCTGAATGGCTGCGTAAAGTTTTGATCTTTGCTCCCAGCCCTTCCGCTTGTTTGGCCCCCGCGCTTGCATGTTCGCTGCTTCCACCGGAATTGCGCCGGCCGCCGCAATTTCCTCATTTCGAACTCTGTCGACTGCAGCTGCAAGTTCACACGAGAACACACGCCGGGCGCCCTTGAGTAGCAGACGAGTGTGAGCCAAGCCCAATCTTTCCTCGGAGTTGTCTGCCGGAACATTCTTTGTCTTTAACCTCCCGATACCCACATCTGCAATGGAGACTTGAAAGAGCCAGGCGGGAGCGCGCCAAGATTGTGGTGGCGGGCAGGGCGGAACGGTTAGTGGTATGGACAACGAAGATGTCTCGCTCGAGGCGGCGATTGTTGCGGGACGTCGCACATATTGATTTTCGCCATCGCAGGCCAAGATGTACCAATCGCAAATCCATTCCAGGGCCGCGCCGACAACGCGCTGAAGCTGACCCCACGCCCACTCGTGAGGGTCGTTCCCGGATTGGCGTGGGTGAGCCAGAGCCAGTTTGAAATATCGCCGATAACTGTCCGCCAGCAGTGAACACAAAGCCGTGCGCAAGGGCCGGAAATAGCGATAAAAAGGACCTGTTTTCAGCGTAATTGGTCTAAGCCTGATTTCTGTGTGCGCACTCAAAGCGGGAGTCCATCCGCTAGACAAAAAGTCGTTCAACTCTTGTAGCAGCAGATTGCGAATCGCTTCCAAGGCGGCCGTGAAGTTGCTGTGTGGAGTATCTATTCTAGCTGTCATTTCGCGTGATTCTGTCGGACGAACGAGAATATTGGCCAAGGTAACCACTCTCGGCCCGAGCTCGCAATCTACCAGAGAAGACACATGGAAAGTGATAAAATGAAAAGAGCGGGCCTGCCAGGCTGTTACTAGCAGCCGACAAGCCCTAACCACCAGTGGAGGGGTATACTCCAATGGCAGCTACGCTGACCGTACCTCAAGTTGCGCAATCTCACAAACCCCTGACGCCGCATCTCGGTGTCATCACTCTTTTTGGCTATGGGACGAGTGTGCGCGTCGAACGGGGCCACCTGGTCTTGGAAGATGGCATTGGACCTAATCGCCGGTACGGGCGATTCTCACGTGTGGGCCACGGCTTGAAACGTCTCGTTGTAATTGGTTCCGATGGTCTGGTCTCGCTTGCCGCGCTTCGCTGGCTGGCCGATCAATGCGCTTCGTTCGTGATGCTGGAACGCGACGGAACAGTGCTCGTAACTACGGCTCCCGTCCGTTCTTCGGATTCACGTCTCAGGCGCGCACAGGCTCTCGCCTTCAACACTGGGGCAGCTTTGCAACTTGCAACTGAATTGATCGAAGAGAAGCTTGTGGGCCAAGAACGAGTGGTGCGGAATAGATTAAAGAATTCGCTCGTCGCCGACAGCATTGCTGAATATCGTACTGCTCTCCAGTCATTTGGTGACGTTGAAACTGTTCTATCCATCGAAGCAAGAGCAGCCCTTACATATTGGTCGGCATGGGCTGATCTAGGCATTCAGTACCCGAAAACTGACCTCGCCCGAGTCCCGGACCACTGGCGCACTTTTGGGGCACGAATGTCACCCATCACGAAGTCTCCACGGCGGGCTGTTAATCCGCCCAATTCAGCCTTGAATTATTTATATTCTATTGTCGAATCCGAAGCGCGCCTTGCCGCTGCTGAGCTCGGCCTCGATCCGGGGTTGGGTGTGCTGCATCGTGACGCGCCAAATCGCGATAGCCTCGCGTGTGACCTGATGGAACCTGTCCGGCCGCTCGTGGATGCTTACCTTTTTGATTGGATCAGCAGTGGTCCTCTTCGGAGAGAGTGGTTTTTCGAGCAAAGCAACGGGAACTGCCGCTTGATGGGACCATTTGCCGCCCAACTTTCCGAAACAGCATTGACATGGCGACGAGCAATCGCGCCTTACGCAGAGATGGCAGCTAAGATTCTGTGGCAAGGTAGACCAAAACGCTCACCGTTCAATCCTTTGCCCTCAAGGCTGACTCAATCGATGCGCAGCCGTGCCGTGAACGTTACCCCGACTTCCGCTGCTCCAGTCCTACCTGAGACACGGCCTCGTTGTGGGGTTTGTGGGGGAGCCGTTACGACTGGTTCTCGCTATTGCGTGAACTGCGTGCCCAACGTGAATCGTGAGAACCTTCTGGAGCAAGCGAAGCTGGGTCGCATTGCTACCCATAGCCCAAGCGCAGAAGCACGTCGGTCAGCTTCTCAAAGGAAACAGTTCGCTGCCATACGGAGATGGAATCCGTCGGAACTCCCGAGTTGGCTGAACGAGAAGGCATACAGACGCGAGATTCTGCCTCGTCTTTCCAAATTCACGGTCAAAGCAATTCGCTTGGCGCTTGATGTATCTCACCCGTACGCTACAAACATTCGGCGCGGTACTGCCATTCCCCACCCAAGGCACTGGGTGAAGCTCGCAAAGCTCGTGGGGGTCATGGGCAACCCTTTACCTACCGATGCGTCCTAGGTTACAGACACGGTACTTCTAATGATGGGTTCTGGACAAAACGTTCTGCGCATCAACATCTCCTGACTTACCCTCAGCGTGCGCGACTCTTTGCTAACTCTAGCCTCATTCTCCTGCAAACTTCTGCTTGAATCAGGCGTGACTGTTGGGGGGAGAAAAGCAGATCCCTCATGAGGGCTTGACGAAGCTGCCTTTGGCCCCACTCTGCCTGCATGACTCCCTCTGTAGAATGGCTGTTGGGACCAAGCAATAGATGGCCGATTTCGTGAGCGATAACACAACCAAGAATCAAGGGGAGTCCCATCCCGAATTCGTCGCTGATGAAGCGCGCCCTGTAGTCGTAATACGCGCTAGCAAGACCCGGAGAGATCGCAAAACCGAAGCGTTCCCCCTTGGAGGTTTCTGGACGCCGGCGGCTTTGCAAGTACCCTCAGGCCTATGTTGACGGGTCCCCAACCCTCCTGGCATACATTTTGAGAACCCACGTCAGAGTGCCCTGCCGTGCAGTCGAACCAGTTAACACCTACCCCAGCCTGCGAAAAAATTCTGGTAGCTTCGCGTTCTGCTCCCCTAAGTATGTCGCGTGGAGCTTCCGCCATGTTGTAAGCCAGTATCGTTATTGTTGGATTGGGCTCCGCCTCGATCGCGAAGAGCGGCCTTGGGCACGTCATCACCGCGAGCAAACTCAGGAAGACATGGGATCTCCGCGATAGCCTGAAATATTGTCGGGTCCAACCATTCTCATTCTTACACCTCTGAACCCCAGGACCGATTCTCACGCGCGCCTCCTCCGCGCGGTTTGCGCGGTGAGGGTGACGTTGGCCTTTGGCTATGGCTACCTCAATAACGGGTAGTTTCTGTGAAGCAGAAATCAGGTCCGCATCAAAACAAACATCGCCCGAGCTGAGCATTGGCCTAATTCAATTTTTGGCTGCTGGCTGCACCAGCACAGGCTTTTCTTGGCCAATGCTTACGGTCATCATCGGCTTTCGAGTACTCGTCGGC
>Ga0306920_100009348_pt1 | contig 13067 bp, 12 predicted proteins | sample flu12Cox44000170_FD_204666 | JGI IMG/M metagenome (GOLD analysis project Ga0306920, IMG submission 204666) | Lab enrichment of tropical soil microbial communities from Luquillo Experimental Forest, Puerto Rico - flux4day.12C.oxic.44.000.170 (v2)... | ecosystem: Environmental > Terrestrial >...
ATCCGCCGCCGGCACCTGGCGACATAAAAGCAAAGACGCAAAAGGAGTCCTTATGACCGTGCTGCTGACCTGGCTGATCAACGCGCTCGCGCTCCTGATCATCACCTGGCTCGTTCCGTCGATCCACATTCGCAGCTTCGGCACCGCACTCATCGTGGCGATCGTGCTCGGCCTCATCAACGCCGTGCTGCGCCCGCTGCTGATCGTGCTCACGCTGCCCGTGACGATCCTTACGCTCGGCCTCTTCATCCTCGTGGTGAACGCGCTGTGCTTCTGGCTCGCGGCATCGCTCCTGAAGGGCTTCGAGGTGTCGGGCTTCTGGTCGGCATTCTTCGGCTCGATCCTGTACAGCATCGTGTCCTGGCTGCTCTCGGCGCTGATCTTCGGCAACCGCAGCCTCGGCTGATGCTAGCCAAGGCCTTTCCGGCCTCATCAACATGAAACCGATCGAACTTTCATTCGAATTCTTCCCGCCGAAGACCCCGGACGGCGTCGAGAAGCTGCGCGCCACGCGCGCCCAGCTCGCGACGCTCAAGCCGAAGTTCTTCTCGGTGACGTTCGGCGCGGGCGGCTCGACCCAACAGGGCACGCTCGACACCGTCGTCGATATCGCGAAGGACGGCATCGAAGCGGCGCCGCACCTCTCGTGCATCGGCTCGTCGAAAGAGAGCCTGCGCGCGATTCTCGGTGAGTACCGCTCGCACGGCATCCGCCATATCGTGGCGCTGCGCGGCGACCTGCCCTCGGGCATGGGCGCGGTGGGCGAACTGCGCTACGCGTCGGAGCTCGTCGCCTTCATCCGCGAGGAAACCGGTGACGCGTTCCACATCGAAGTGGCCGCGTATCCCGAGTACCACCCGCAGGCGCGCTCGCCGCGCCACGACCTCGAAGCGTTCGCGCAGAAGGTGAAGGCGGGCGCCAATTCGGCGATCACGCAGTACTTCTTCAATGCCGACGCGTATTTCCGTTTCGTCGAAGACGCGAAGAAGCTGGGCGTGGACATCCCGATCGTGCCCGGCATCATGCCGATCACGAACTACTCGCAGCTCATGCGCTTTTCCGAGATGTGCGGCGCCGAAGTGCCGCGCTGGGTGGCGAAGCGCCTCGAGAGCTTTGGCGACGACCGCGAGTCGATCCGCGCATTCGGTCTCGACGTGGTGACGGACCTGTGCCGCCGTCTCGTCGATGCGGGCGTGCCGGGCCTGCACTTCTACACGCTCAACGCGGCGCCGGCCACCAAGGCCATCTGCGAGCGGCTGGGGTTCTGATCCCTCGCTCGCGACGGAAGTCGCCAGACGGCAAAAAGCCGCGCGGTTCCCGGACTCCCGGGCCGCGCGGTTTTTTATTGAGAGCGCGATTCGAGCCGTGTGCCTGACGGCGATCCAGATTTGCGGACGACAGCGCGGATGACGCGCCGGCCCGCCACGCAGCGCGCGGCAATTCGGCGCGCTATCGTCTTGTTCCAGCAAGAAAAAAGGGCTGAAGGCACGCTGCGCCGCAGCATGCGGCATCGGCCGTTCCTGTCAACCCGGCGTTTTCCACAAGCGACGGGACTTTTGGCTTGCTTGTGACTCCGGCACGTGCTCAAGTAAGATCGCGCTACGCTGGCGCAAGCTGGCATTGAACTGGAGGAAACATGAAAGAAAACAACCTGTTGCGTGCCGCACGATTGACGTCTCTCGTAGCGCTCGCAGCGGCATCGATTGCTGGAGCCCCGCTCGCGCACGCCGCGCAAAGCATTCCGAACAAGACGCTCGTCTACTGCTCGGAAGGCAGCCCCGCTGGCTTCGACCCGGCCCAATACACGACCGGCACCGACTTCACCGCGAACACGTTCACCGTCTACAACCGCCTCGTCGAATTCGAGCGCGGCGGCACCAAGGTCGAACCGGGCCTCGCAGAATCGTGGGATGTTTCCCCGGACGGCAAGACCTACACATTCCATCTGCGCCATGGCGTGAAGTTCCAGACCACGTCGTTCTTCAAGCCCTCGCGCGAGTTCAACGCCGACGACGTCGTGTTCTCGTTCGAGCGCATGCTCGATCCGAACAATGCGTTCCGCAAGGCCTACCCGGTATCGTTCCCGTACTTCACGGACATGGGCCTCGACAAGCTGATCGCGAAGGTCGAGAAGGTCGATCCGTACACGGTCAAGTTCACGCTGAACGAGCCGAACGCGCCGTTCATCCAGAACATGGCGATGGAATTCGCCTCGATCCTTTCGGCTGAGTACACGGATCAACTGCTGAAGGCCGGCAAGGCCGCCGACCTCAACCAGAACCCGGTCGGCACGGGTCCGTTCATCTTCAAGAGCTACACGAAGGACGCGACCATCCGTTTCGACGGCAATCCTGACTACTGGAAGCCGGGCGCCGTGAAGCTCTCCAAGCTGATCTTCTCGATCACGCCGGACGCCAGCGTGCGCGTGCAGAAGATCAAGCGCGACGAATGCCAGGTGATGAGCTATCCGCGTCCCGCCGACATCGCGCCGCTGAAGGCCGAGGCGAACATCGCGATGCCGTCGCAGCCGGGCTTCAACCTGGGCTACCTGTCGTACAACGTCACGCACAAGCCGCTCGACAACGTGGACGTGCGCCACGCGCTCGACATGGCGATCAACAAGAAGGCGATCATCGACTCGGTGTACCAGGGCGCAGGCCAGCTGGCGACCAACCCGATGCCGCCGACGCAGTGGTCCTACGTCAAGAACCTGCCGGCAAATTCGTACGACCCGGCGAAGGCCAAGGCGCTGCTCGCGAAGGCCGGTCAGTCGAACGGCTTCGAGATCACGCTCTGGGCCATGCCGGTTCAACGCGCCTACAACCCGAACGCACGTCTGATGGCCGAAATGATCCAGGCCGACTGGGCCAAGATCGGCGTGAAGGCGAAGATCGTCACGTATGAATGGGGCGAGTACATCAAGCGCGCGCACGCGGGCGAGGACGACTCGATGCTGATTGGCTGGACGGGCGACAACGGCGATCCCGACAACTGGCTCGGCACGCTGCTCGGCTGCGAGGCCGTGAACGGCAACAACTTCGGCAAGTGGTGCTACAAGCCGTTCGACGAGCTGGTCCAGAAGGGCCGTCAGACGTCGGACGTGGCGCAGCGCACAAAGTTCTACCAGGACGCGCAGCATATCTTCGCGCAGCAACTGCCGTTCTCGCCGATCGCTCACTCGACCGTCTATCAGCCGGTGAGCAAGAAGGTGACCGACATGCGCATCGAACCGCTCGGCTACGCGCGCTTCGACGGCGTCGGCATGCAGTAAGGATAATCGGGTAAGACTTTCCGCTCGGTCCGCACATCAGCCAGGACCAGCGGAAAATGGTCCGGCGACCGGGGTCACGAGCCCCTGTCGCCGGTTGCGTTTCATTTCAAGCTTTTGGGGGAACACCACATGTTCCGCTTCGTATTGCGCCGCATCGGCATGGTGATTCCGACGTTCATCGGCATCACCATCCTGGCGTTCGCACTCATTCACCTGATTCCGGGCGACCCCATCGAAGTGATGATGGGCGAGCGCGGCGTCGATCCGCAAATGCACGCCGAGGCGATGCACCGCCTGGGGCTCGACGAGCCCCTGCCGATGCAGTACCTGCACTACGTCTGGCACGCGATGCACGGCAATCTCGGCACCTCGATCATCACCAACACGAGCGTGATGGGCGAGTTTCTCGCGCGCTTTCCCGCCACCGTCGAGCTGTCGATCTGCGCGCTCATCTTCGCGCTCGCGATCGGCTTGCCCGCCGGCGTGTTCGCGGCATTGCGGCGCGGCACCGCCGTCGACCACGGCGTGATGGGCACCGCGCTCACCGGCTATTCCATGCCGATCTTCTGGTGGGGGCTCATCCTCATCATGGTGTTCTCGTCGAAGCTCGGCTGGACGCCGGTGTCGGGGCGCATCGCCGTGGAATTCGACATTCCGCACGTCACCGGCTTCATGCTGATCGACGCGCTCCTGCCCGGCACCGACGAAGGCGCGTTCCGGTCCGCGTTGAGCCACCTGATCCTGCCGGCCATCGTGCTCGGCACGATTCCGCTCGCCGTGGTCGCGCGCATGACGCGCTCGTCGATGCTCGAAGTGCTGCGCGAAGACTTCATCCGCACCGCGCGCGCCAAGGGCCTCTCGCCCCTGCGCGTGATCGTCGTGCACGCGCTGCGCAACGCGCTCATTCCCGTGGTGACCGTGATCGGTCTGCAGGTCGGCACGCTGCTCGCGGGGGCCGTGCTCACCGAAACGTTGTTCTCCTGGCCCGGCATCGGCAAATGGCTGATCGACGCGATCAGCCGGCGCGACTACCCGGTGGTGCAAGGCGGCATTCTCATGATCGCGACGCTCGTGATCGTCGTGAACCTGTTCGTCGATCTGCTGTACGGCGTGCTCAACCCGCGCATTCGACATACGAGGTAAGCGAGCCATGAAAATGCGAACCCCACAACACAACATTCAAAACCAGGAGGCATGATGGCTGACATTCAGAACACCGTGCCTCGCGCCGTCACGCCGCCTTCGGGCCGCGCGCTCGTGCTGCGCGAATTCTGGGCGAACTTCTCGCGCAACAAGGGCGCCGTGAGCGCGGGCGTGATCGTGCTGCTGCTCATCTTCGTCGCGATCTTCGCGCCGTTGATTGCGCCGCACAGCCCCATCGAGCAATACCGCGATTCCGTGAAGATTCCGCCCGCGTGGCTCGACGGCGGCAACTGGAAGTTCATTCTCGGCACCGACGAAGCGGGCCGCGACATACTCTCGCGTCTCATGTACGGCGCGCGGCTCTCGCTGTGGATCGGCTGCGTCTCGGTCGTGCTCGCGCTGATTCCGGGCATCGTGCTCGGGCTCGTGGCCGCGTTCTTCGAGAAGTGGGCCGACACGCCGATCATGCGTCTCATGGACGTGCTGCTCGCGCTGCCTTCGCTGCTGCTCGCCGTGGCCGTGGTCGCGATCATCGGCCCGGGTCTCACGAACACCATGCTCGCGATTGCGATCGTGGCGCTGCCCGGCTACGTGCGTCTCACGCGCGGCTCGGCGCTGGGCGAACTGCACAAGGAATATGTGACCGCTTCGCGCGTGGCCGGTGCCGGCACGCTGCGCCTGATGTTCTCGCAGGTGCTGCCCAACTGCACGGCGCCGCTCATCGTGCAGGCGACGCTCGGCTTTTCCTCGGCGATTCTCGACGCCGCCGCGCTCGGCTTCCTCGGCCTCGGCGTGCAGCCGCCGAGAGCGGAGTGGGGCGCGATGCTCGCCTCGGCGCGCGACTATATCGACAGCGCATGGTGGATCGTCACGATGCCCGGTCTGTCCATCCTCATTTCGGTGCTCGCGATCAACCTGCTCGGCGACGGGCTGCGCGACGCGCTCGATCCCAAGCTCAAGCGGATGGCCTGATCATGACTAGAGAACTGCTAACCATCCGCAATCTGGCGGTGAACTTCAACGGCCTGCCCGCCGTGGACCGCGTGAATCTCTCGGTCGCGCCGGGCGAAGTGCTCGGCATCGTCGGCGAATCGGGCTCGGGCAAGAGCGTGACGATGATGGCGCTCATGGGCCTCATCGACGCCCCCGGCAAGGTCACGGCCGACTCGATCACGTTCGACGGCCGCGATCTGCTCAACGCCACGGGCAGGGAGCGCCGCCGGATCGTCGGCAAGGACATCGCCATGGTGTTCCAGGACGCGCTCACGAGCCTGAACCCGAGCTACACGGTCGGCTATCAGATCAAGGAAGTGCTGAAGCTGCACGAGGGCTTGCGCGGCTCCGCGCTGCACGCGCGCGCCCTGGAACTGCTCGACCAGGTCGGCATTCCCGACGCGAAGAACCGCATCGACAACTTTCCGCACCAGATGTCGGGCGGCATGAACCAGCGCGTGATGATCGCGATGGCCGTGGCCTGCAACCCGAAGCTGCTGATCGCCGACGAGCCCACCACGGCGCTCGACGTGACGATCCAGGCGCAGATCATGGAACTGCTCGTGCGCCTGCAGAAGGAGCGCGGCATGGCGCTCGTGCTGATCTCTCACGACCTGGCCGTGGTTTCGGAAGTCGCGCAGCGCGTGGCCGTGATGTACGCGGGCGAGATCATCGAGACGAACCGCGTGCCCGACATCTTTTCGCGGCCGCATCATCCGTACACGGAGGCGCTGCTCGCGGCGATTCCCGAGCACAACAAGGGCGCGATGCGGCTTGCCGCGCTGCCCGGCATGGTGCCCGGGCGCGACGACCGGCCGAGCGGATGTCTCTTCGCGCCGCGCTGCAAATACGTCGTGGACGACTGCATGAAGGCGCGCCCCGCGCTCGACGCGGTGACCGATGAGAGCGGTGATGCGCAGGTGCGCTGCATCAAGCCGCTGAACGCGGCGGTGAATCTTTCCAGCGGAGGCGCGCGATGAACGCAGTCCAGCAACACGCGGCTCATGAAGACGATAAGGTTCTCATCGCCGACGAACTCAAGAAGCATTACACCGTCAAGCGCGGCATGTTCGGCTCGGGCACCGTGAAGGCGCTCAACGGCGTGTCGTTTTCGCTCACGCGCGGGCGCACGCTTGCCGTGGTGGGCGAGTCGGGCTGCGGCAAATCGACGCTCGCACGCCAGCTCACGATGATCGAGCCGCCCACCTCGGGCAAGCTCACCATCGACGGCGAAGACGTGGCGCACGCCAACACCGCGAAGATCGCCGCGCTGCGCCGCCGCGTGCAGATGGTGTTCCAGAACCCGTTCGCCTCGCTCAACCCGCGCAAGACCGTGGAGCAGACGCTCGGCGAGCCGCTCGCGATCAACACGCGACTCACGGCCAGCGAGCGCGCGGACCGCATCGCGCACATGATGCGCATCGTGGGCCTGCGTCCCGAGCACGCCAAGCGCTATCCGCACATGTTTTCGGGCGGTCAGCGCCAGCGCGTGGCGATCGCGCGCGCGATGATCCTCGACCCGCAGATCGTCGTGGCCGATGAGCCGGTCTCCGCGCTGGACGTCTCCATCCAGGCGCAGATTCTCAATCTGTTCATGGACTTGCAGGAGCAGTTCCGCACGAGCTACGTGTTCATTTCGCACAACCTGGCCGTGGTCGAGCACATCGCCGACGACGTGATGGTCATGTACCTGGGCGGCGTGGCGGAACTCGGCGACAAGCACACCGTGATCTCGCGTCCGCGCCATCCGTACACGCGCTCGCTGCTGTCGGCCACGCCCGCGATCTTCGAGGCCGACCGCCGCGTGAAGATCAAGCTCGAAGGCGAATTGCCTTCGCCGCTCAATCCGCCGTCTGGTTGCACGTTCCATCAACGTTGTCCATACGCGATCGAGAGATGTCGTAAGGAAGTTCCTGCACTTCGCGAAGTCGATGGCCGTCAGGTATCCTGCCATCGTGCAGAGGAGGTGGGGGAAGAGGATGGGCGGCCCATGCCGACCTGAAGCGACGGCGGCGCGTCGTTTTATTTTTGCGCGCCGCCTGCTGTGGGGCGGCCGTCGCGCCGCCTTTTTCACGGTTTTTTCCACCGCTCTTTCCGCCGTTGCGCTTGCCGCATTCGCCGTGGTCGCGGGGCAGTGCGCGGCAGTTCGGGTGACATTCGGATTGGCTCGCGGTGCGGCTTTTAGTGTGGCGTTCCGTGCAGTGTTGAAGGTCGCGTCGAGCGGCGCGCGGCGCGCGGCGCTCGTGCTGGCGCTCGCATGCTGCGCCCTGGCCGGATTGCCCGGCGCCGCGTTCGCGGCGGGCGCCGCCGCCAACACGCCCGGCGTCCGCCCGGCCGTGCCCATGCCGCCCGGTTCCGCGCGCGGCTCGAGCGACGGCATTCCCGGCTTTCACGCCGCGCCCGCCGTGCCGAGCTACGCCTCGGGCACGACGGCTGGCGGCCCGGTGCGCACGCAACCGGCGCGCATGCCGTTCTACGTCGCCACGCGCGGCAATCTCACCATTTACCTGCTCGGCACGCTGCACGTCGGCGACCCCGCCGACTATCCACCGGGCCAGCCGTTTCGCCCGCAGATTCTCGCGGCGCTCGCCGCCTCGCCCATCCTCGCGCTGGAGCTTTCCCCCGACGATCTGCTCGTTTCCCAGGACGACGTCGCGAAATACGGCGTGTGCCGGCGGCCCTGCCTGCCGGGCCTCTTGCCCGAGCCGCTCTGGCAGAAACTGGAGGCGCGCATGCGCGGCAATCCGCAAGCGCTCGCCGAGATCCGCAAGATGCGGCCGTGGCTCGCCTCGCTGCTCGTGGAAACCTACGATTCGCTGAGCGCCGGCCTGCAGACCGAGTACGGCACCGAGGCGCAATTGCAGAACGTGTTCCTGCGCTGGAAGGGCCGCCGCATCGTCGGGCTGGAGACGCTTGCCGAGCAGATGCGCGCCTTCACGAACCTGAGCCTCGCGCAGCAACGCGAAATGCTCGCTCAGGACCTCGCGCAGACACCGGCGCAAAACGTGTCCGACGTCCAGGCGCTCCTGCACCTGTGGCGCGTGGGCGACGCCGACGCGATCGCCGCATGGGAGTCGGCGCGCACCGAAAAGCTCTCGCACGATGCGCGTGTGGCGGCAGCGGTGGACAACCGCATCGTCTACGAGCGCAACCGGCGCTTCGTCTCGCGCATGCAGCAGTATGTGGCGCCCAACAAGCCGCTCTTCGTGGCGGTCGGCGCGCTGCACCTGGGCGGCCCGAGAGGCGTGCTCCAGCTACTGCGCCAGCGCGGCTTCACCGTCGATCCGGGCTGAACCGGGCCGCTTTCCGTTCCCGACGCTTTGTGCTCGCGCACGGGCGCAGAAAAAAGCCGGCACTCGCCGGCTTTTTCCTCCTTTGCGCGCTCGGGCGCTTGCATCAAAACCCAAGCACGTTCAGCAGCACGATATTGGCCGCGAGTATGCCCAGCGCCGTGGGCACCTGCACGCGGATCACCGCGTTCTTGTCGGGCAGTTCCAGCAGCGCCGCGGGCACCATGTTGAAGTTCGCGGCCATCGGCGTCATGAGCGTGCCGCAGTAGCCCGAGAACATGCCGATGGCGGCCATCATCGCCGGATTGACGTGGAACACGCCCACCAGCACCGGCACGCCCACGCCGCCCGTCATCACCGGGAACGCCGCGAAGCCGTTGCCCATGATGATGGTGAAGAGCGCCATGCCCACGCAGTACACCACCACGGCGACGAAGCGCACGTCCATGTTGATGTACGACGTCGTGACGTGCGCGACCGCCTTGCCCACGCCCGCGTCCGAGAACACGAGGCCGAGCATGCCGAGCATTTGCGGCAGCACGGCGGCCCACGAGAGCGCGTCGACGAGGCGGCGCGTCTCCTGCATCGACTGGCCGACGCTGTCGCGCGTGATGAGGCACGCGATGACTAGCGCGATCACGCAGCCAATGCCGAAGCCGATCAGCGTGACGCTCTTCGGGTCGATGAGCGGCGTGCCGCCGAAGACGAGATGGCTCGCGGCGAGCGTGAGCACGACGGTGATGACGGGAATCGTGAGCGCGGGCACGAAGAGCTTGTTGCCCAGCCGCTTCGCGCTCGCGATGCGCGTTTCGAGCGCGAGCACCCTGGGTTTCGCGGCCGTCACGCCACCGAAGCCCGCAATGAGCGCCATGGCGAGCACGAGCACGCCCACGACTTCGGCGGGCAGCCGGTCGCCTGCGAGAAAGATGAGCGCATAGAGCAGCCAGAAGCCGCCCGCCGTGAAGCGGCGCGGATGCGCGCGGTCCATGACGATCATGCCGCCCACGATCAGCAGCACGATGCCGAGCAGCCAGAAGAGCCAGTTGAGTGTGAGCGTCATGCTTCGTCTCCCGCGCGGGTAGCAGGGGCCGCCACGCTGGCGTCGCTGGCCGGCTTGCGCGCCGCGCCCAGCTCGCGTTCGAGCTTGCGATCGAGCAGCCAGAGCCGCGCGCCGTGTATCACGAACGCGCAGATCGCCGTGGGAATGCCCCAGAGCGCCACGTGAATCGGCTCGACCGAAACGCCCGCTTCCTTGAGCAGCGTGACCATCAGCACGATCGCGCCGAACGCCACGAAGATGTCCTCGCCGAAGAAGAGGCCGACATTGTCGGTGGCGGCCGAGTACGCGCGCAGCTTGTAGCGCACGGCGTCGGAAATCTTGCCGAAGCGGTTTTCGGTGGCGCCTTCGGCCATGGGCGCGATGAGCGGACGCACCATCTGCGGATGGCCGCCAAGGCCCGTCAGGCCGACCGCCGCGGTGAGCTCGCGCACGAGCAGGTAGACGATGAGAAGACGCCCCGCGGTGGCGGCCTTGATGCTGCCGATCCAGATCTGCGCGCGCTCGCGCAGGCCGTGGCGCTCCAGCAGGCCGATCACGGCGAGCGGCAGCAGGATGATGAGCGGGATGTTGCGGGTCTTGATGAAGCCGGTGCCGATGGCGGCGAGTATCTTGCCGGGCTCGAAGCCCCCGGCGAAACCGGTGACGACGGCCGCCGCGGCAACGATCAGCATCGGATTGAAGCGCAACAGGAAGCCGGCGATGATGACGGCCACGCCGATTAGCGGCCATAAGTTGACGGTGCTCTGCATGTGGATCTCCAAACGTATTGGCTTGTCGTGGTTTGCCGCGGATCGCGGCGTTGACTTCGCGGCTCTGATGGCCGTTCGTACAACTACGAACCTGCTGGGTACAGCTACGCCTGGCAAGCTTGCGCTGCCTTGGGATTGCCTTGCGAAAAGCTAAGTGATGCGGCTTGACTGGCGCGCGGCGCTTGCCGCGCGCTCGAGTGCATGAGTGCCAGGGACCGTCAGACTTCGGCCGCGCCCGCGGCGCGCACGCCGATGCCCGCGTCGTCGAGCGCCGTGCGGATGCGCCGCGCGAACGCGAGCGCATGCGGGCCGTCGCCGTGCAGGCAGATGGTCTGCGCGTTGAGCGCCACCCAGGCGCCGTCCACGGCCTGCACGCGATGCTCGCGGATCATCGCGAGCGTGCGCGCGAGCACGGTGTCTTCGTCGTCGAGCAGCGCGCCGGGTTCGCTGCGCGGCACGAGCGAGCCGTCCGCGCGATAGCCGCGATCGGCGAACACTTCTTCCACCGCCACGAGCCCTGCCTCGCGCGCCGCCGTGACGAGCCCGCTGCCCGCGAGCGCGAACACGGTCACGGAGGGATCGAAGTCGTGCACTGCGGAAACGATCGCCTCGGCGATCTGCGGGTCGCGCGCGGCCTGGTTGTAGAGCGCGCCATGCGGCTTCACGTGGGCAATGCGGCCGCCCTCGGCCTGCGCAATGGCGGAGAGCGCGCCCAGTTGATAGAGCACGCCCGCGTAGATTTCCTCCGGCGGCAGGTTCATCTCCTTGCGGCCGAAGTTCTCGGGGTCGTTGAAGCTCGGGTGCGCGCCGATCGACACGCCTTTTTCCACGGCCCAGCGCACGCATTCGCGCATGGCATTGGCGCCGCCCGCGTGCCAGCCGCACGCGATGTTGGCCGAGCTCACGAGGTCGAGCAGTGCCTCGTCGGAGCCGCAGCCTTCGCCGAGATCGGCATTCAGATCGATGGTGGTCATGATGTTCCTCTTACTGCGCTTGCTACGGATGGAGCAAAAAATCAGGCGCTGGCGGCCGCGCTCGTGCGGCGGCTCGTATAGCGCTCGTCGTGCATGGCGATCGCGGCGTCGATCTGCCGCAGATACGCCCGTTCCTCTTCCAGCGCCGCGCGCGCCGCGGCCGGCGTCGCTTCCACGAAGCGCACGCCCGCGCTCAGACGCACTTGCGCAAGCTTCCACAGGTCGGCGCGAATCACGGAGCCGATCTTCGGGTAGCCGCCCGTGGTCTGCGCGTCGGCCATCAGGACGATGGGCTGGCCGTTCGGCGGCACCTGGATCGTGCCGGGCAGCACGGCGTGCGAGAGCAGGTCCGCGCCGCTCGTTCGCGCGAGCGGCGAGCCCGTGAGCCGAAAGCCCATGCGGTTGCTGTTGGGCGTGACCTGCCATTCGTCGGACCAGAGCGCGCGCTGCGCCTCGGCGGTGAAGCTGTCGTACTCGGGGCCGCGCAGCACGCGCACGGGCACGGCCCAGGCCATGCCCTCCGGATGGCGGCCGCGCCGGTGATGCGGTTCGTCCACCAGCGCGAAGCTGCACCACACGGGCGCCTTCACGCCGAAGGCCGGGGCGCCCGGATCGAGCGCGGCGCGCTCGCGGCCCGGCGCGAACGAGGCGCCGGTGGCGAGGCGGTCGCCGTCCTTGAGCGCGCGGCCCGCGAGGCCGCCGAAGCCCGCCGCGAGGTCGGTGCTGCGCGAGCCGAGCATGGGCAGCACGTCGATGCCGCCCGCCACGCACACATAGGCGCGCATGCCGCGCTTCGCGCCGTTGAGCACGAGTTCCTCGCCCGCGGCGACGGGCAGGCTCCACCACGACCAGACGGGGCGAGCGCCCAGCGTGGCGCCGAAGTCGGTGCCGGTGATGGCGACGCGCGTGGCGCGCGCAAAGCGCAGCGCGACGGGGCCGAAGGTGATTTCGATGCCGGCCGTGTCGGGCCGGTTGCCGACGAGGCGATTGCCCACTTCGAGCGCGAGCGCATCGAGCGCGCCGCCGGTGGCGACGCCCAGATGCCGGTAGCCGGGGCGGCCGAGATCCTGGACCGTGGTGACGAGGCCCGCGCGCAGGACTTCGATCATGCGTGGAGCTCCGCGATGGTGAAACGCACTCGGTCGCCGGGCATGAGCAGCGTGGGCGGATTGCGCGCGGGATCGAAAAGCTTGAGCGGCGTGCGGCCGATGAGTTGCCAGCCGCCCGGCGAGGCAGCCGGGTAAATGCCTGTCTGCTCTCCGCCGATGCCCACCGAGCCCGCGGGGACGGCAAGGCGCGGCTCGCGCCGCCGCGGCGTGTGCAGCGCGGGTTCGAGGCCGCCGAGATAAGCGAAGCCGGGCTGGAAGCCGAGGAAGAACACCGTGTAAGCGCCTGCGGCGTGGCGCGCGGCGACGTCGGCCGCTGCGAGCCCGCAGTGGTGCGCGACCGCTTCGAGATCGGGACCGTCCTCGCCGCCGTAGGCCACGGGTATCTCGATCTCGCGGCCCGCCTCGGGCGCGTCTTCGGCGTCGCGCCACGCGTCCCTGAGCGCGCCGGCGAGCGCCGCGGCGTCGGCGGCGAGCGGGT
>Ga0306920_100009349_pt1 | contig 13065 bp, 8 predicted proteins | sample flu12Cox44000170_FD_204666 | JGI IMG/M metagenome (GOLD analysis project Ga0306920, IMG submission 204666) | Lab enrichment of tropical soil microbial communities from Luquillo Experimental Forest, Puerto Rico - flux4day.12C.oxic.44.000.170 (v2)... | ecosystem: Environmental > Terrestrial >...
CGGGGGAATCTTGATGCGCTTCCCAAGGTTCATAGTAGGGCAGACAATCGCCATATTGGTCGGTTGAGTCTGGGAAACAAGGGACACGAATGGCAGGCAAGCCGTTGCCGTTCAGCCTAAGAAAGAAAAGGACAAGAACGAGGGCAAGAAAGGCAAGACCGTCGGCATCCTGGTTGCCAAGGGGGACAATTTTATTGAGGTGCAGATGGTGAGGAGAAGGCCCGCAGGTATGTGCCGCAGTGGAAAGGCGGCGTCCCGGCCAAGGGAGGAGGCCCCGACAAGGCCATGCTGAAAATCTTCCGCTCCCTCAAGGTTGGCAGCCGCATTCAGATTAGCTGGGCCTACGAAGAACGGCTCCGGGCCCTCGCCGTTGAAGTACTGGCGCCGCCGGAGAAAAAGGAATGAGAACTGAGAGAAGGACTCGAACGGACACCCCCAAGGCTCGAAGACTCGCCTCGGGGCTTGGCAATCATTCAAGCTCGCAGGCGAGTCTTCGAGCCTGCGAGGTTTCAGGGCAAGCTCCCAACCATGAGGAAATCCATGAAATGGTGCATGCTCGGCTTTGGTTTGCTGGTGTTGGTCCCCGGGTCGGTACAGCCGCAGGGCAAGAAGGGCGCCCGCAAGAACTGGCATGGCGATTACATTGTCGCCAGGGCGCTGGCCAAGAAAACCGGCAAGCCGATGATGGTCGTCTTTCGCTGCGAGCCCTGAGCGGATTGCCGCCAGTTTGACGAGCAGGTTGTTCGTCTCGACCAGATTGCTGATATTGCCGATGAGTACATCCGGGTGCGACTGCTGCGCATCACTGGCGTGGATTTGCATTTGTTCGATTTCGATCACGATTTGACGTGGATGGCGTTTTTCCTCTCGCCGGACGAGAAGGTTTATGGCCGATATGGCGGGCGGGATGCGGCCGGGCCGGACACGCGCAATACCGTGGCGGGCCTGAAATTCGCCATGCAGGCGGCCCTGCAAGCCCATAAGCGCGGCGAGCGCGGCCAACCGCGGGAACCGGCAGAGCCGCTGTTCATCGAGCGCGTGCCGCGTGCCTTGAACTTTCGCGGCTGCATCCATTGCCACCAGACCAAGGAGATTCGCCGCGACGACCTCATCGCCGCCGGCAAATGGAAACGCGAGGAAGTCTGGGTTTATCCTCTTCCTGAGAATGTCGGCCTGACGCTCGACAAGGACAAGGGCAACCTGGTCCGCACGGTGCAGCCCGCCTCGGCAGCCGATCGCGCCGGCTTGAAATCGGGAGATGTCGTTCAATCCATTAACCGCTACTCTGTCAACTCCTTCGCCGATGCCCAGTATGCCCTTCACAAGTCGCCAATCAAGGGAGAGGTTCCCGTCTCCTGGCTTCATGAAGGCAAACCCGTGACCGCCAACCTGAAACTGGCCGACGGCTGGCGCAAGACCAACCTCACCTGGCGGCCCAGCCTGCTGGACATGCTGCCCTCCCTGACCCTGTTCGGGCCCGATCTGTCCGCCAAGGAAAAAAAGGATCTGGGTCTGGCGGACAAGCAACTCGCCTTCCGCCAGGAAAGGCCGGTTCATTCCGAGGCCCGCGCCATGGGAGTCGAGGAAAACGACATCATCATCGGCATCGATAACCAGCGACTGGAGATGAACATGCGCGAGTTCCTGGGCCATGTCCGCCGCAATTACCTGGTCGGCGACCGGGCAACTCTCAATATCATCCGCAACGGGAAACGACTGGAGTTGCCGATCAAGTTGAAGTGATTCGCCCTCCGGCGATCGGGGGACGTGAGTCCCCTGTTCATGCAGAGCGTGTTCAAGCGGAGTCACGGCGAGCGGGGGACGTCAGTCCCCTGTTGATGCGGAGCGTGTTCAAGCGGAGTCACGGCGAGCGGGGGACGTCAGTCCCCTGTTGATGCGGAGCGTGTTCAAGCGGAGTCAACAGGGGGCTAACGCTCCCCGCTCGCCTTGGGATCTTCTTGTAGTAGCCCCTGCAACTCCGAAGTAGCACGCAAGAGTTCGCCGAGACTCTGCACGAAGGCCAGCTTAGCCTGGGCCAGGACTTGCTGGGCTTGCAAGAGCGCGGTGAAGTCGTACTTGGCGTCGCCGTTCTCGTATCCAATGCGGATCAATTTCAGCGACGATTCGGCATTGGGAAGGATGCGCTTCCTGTAGGTCTCGCTCTGCTGGCGGGCGGTCTGGTAGCGCTGAAACGCCAGAGTCAAACGCTCGGTGAGGCGCAACTCGACTTGCCGGACCTCGGCCAACTTGAGGGACACATCAGCCCTGGCGGCGGCGATATTCCCCTGGTTCCTGTTGAAGATCGGCAAGTTCACACCCGCGGAAATCTGCGCCTCGGGGTTCTGATCAATGAAGTCATACAGGGGCCGCAGATCCAATTTGATGTTGGGGATTACTTCTCTTTGGGCTCGCAACACCACAGCCTCCGCCTGCATGACATTGGCCTGGGCCTCCTGGATTTCGGAAGACCGGACCAGCACCCATTCCAGCACAGGCTGCCAGGCGAAGTCCGGGGTAGGGGCCTCCAGGTTCCCGGCGATGTCCAGCGATGGCAACGACCGGACCCCCGCAGCATTGACCAGCAAGCGCTGGGCCGCCTCCAGCCGTGCCAGGGACGTGCGATAGCGAATGCCGTTCTGCTCCAGGTCCACCTGGGCGCGAAGGATATCCGGCTGGTTCTTCACGCCGCTCTTACTCAACTCCTTGGTGGCGGCCAGGTTTTTCTGGCTGATTTCGACGAGCTCCTTGCCGACCTGGACTTCTCGCTGGGCGGTCAGGAGATCGTAAAACGCCAGGCGCAGGCGGGTGACCACGTCGAACCAGCGGGTCATGGCCTGCCAGTCGGCGGCCTGAAGGCCATGGGACGCGGCGGCCTGAGCCAGCCGGCGTTTGCCGGCCGTGATGATCTCTTGTTGCATATCCACGCCGACAAAGCCCGCCGCATTCTGGCGATTTCCCATTTCCTCGATGATGGGCGCGATAAAAGGATTGGGATACAACCCGGCTTGAATCAGTTTGCCCCGAGCCACTTCGGCCTTGCTCCGGGCCGCTTGCAGGTCCGGATGGTTTTCGGAGGCGATGCTCACCAAATCATCCAGGGTAACGAAATTCCGGGGAGGCGGTAGATTCTCCTGTTTCGTTGGGCTTGATGAAGAATTGGGAATCTCAGCCGAGGGCGGCAGGAGGCTTACCAAACGGACCCCCTCCGGCGCAGTCCCACTTCCCCGTCCCGCCTGGATTATCACCAGCAGGAGGACCAATCCGGCCCCCAAATTTGACCAGGTTCGCCAACTAATCAATTGGTGCTCCTGAATAGAGAATCTCTTCTCTCTTATCGGTTTTTGCGGATTTTTCGGATTACGCAAATTCAGGCGCTGGATGTCGGTTGTCAGTGGCGGGCATTGATCCGCAGTGCGGCTTCATGCGGACAGGCGCGAACGCAAGCCGGGCCGCTGGGTAAGGAGCCGCACAGGTCGCAAACCACGGCCAGCTGGGTGACCGGCTTTTCGGTAATTTCGCCCATGCCCCCTTTTGGGGTGTGGATTTCGTCCAGGCGCGCGTCCAGAAGGATGTCCTGGTTTCCGGGCATGGGCATGACCTGGACGGCCAGCACGTTGCCGCCGGCATGCACGATGTTGGCGGCAGCGGTTATGAGGTATTCGCGCCGGCCGCGCTTGGGCTTGTCCAGCTTCGGCAATTCCCGGCCATTGATCCATACCGTTGCCGACTCGTCCAGCGAGGTGACTTCCAGCTTGAAATCGTAACCCTGGCGGATTACATCGGCCGGCAATTGGAAAGCGCGTCGAAAATAGTAAACCTCTTGTCCCGCCTTGCTCGCCAATCCTTGAAAGAAGCGGTCGAAGCGGAACGGGGCCTGGCCGACAAGCCAATTCCTGTCGGTAAAGCTGGGCTGCATCCAGCTAGGATTCTTGATCCTTGAGGCCGGCAGGTAACGCCAGTCGCGAGCGCCTTCCTTGATGATCCCGGTGTCGTGCATCTGGATCGCCCCATAGGGACATTGCTTGGCGCAGCGCTCGCAGCCGATGCACCAATCCTCGATGATGATTTGCCGATTATCGCCGCGATGGATTGAGCCGACGGGGCAGCCGATCATGCACACCGGGTCGAGGCAGGAGCGGCAGGTGGCGGGGACCAGATACTTGTCAATGCGTGGGCCTTCCAGAAACAGCCGGCTCCGGCCGTCGTCATGGGTGCTGACGCACGCCTGCACGCACTCATCGCAGCGCGTGCACCGCTCCAGATCCACGAGCATCAATTTCTGGCCCTCGACCAGACCAAGCTGATTGGCCTGTTCGGAGTGAAACAAGTCTTGGTGTGGGAGCGCGGAAGCGCGGGAGCGCGTGAGCGCGCGCTCCTGCGCTCCCGCGCTCTGGCGCTCCAGCGCAAACCGGGTTTCCGTTTTCCGCTGGGCAATGATCTCGGCCACCTTTTGCCGCAACAGCGGGACCGTGACGTGCATCTCCTCAAAAAGTTCCCTGCGGATGCGGATGAGCTGCACCGAGCCGACTTCTCGTTCCGGATCATTATCTGGATGATTGTAGGCCACACAGGTAGCCATGCGCGGGCGGTTTTCCACGACCCCCATTTCGCCGAAGAATTCGCCGCGCGAACGATAAGCCAGGATGGTAGCTGCGCTGCCGGGTTTCTTGGCCTTGCCCAGTCCGCGCGGAAATACCGCCTCCAGTAGCAAACGATTGCACGCCCGGCTATAGCGCTCAAACAGCGACTGTGTCCAGCGCTCGTTTTTGGGCAAGAACTCCATGACCTTTTTGCCGACTTGTTGCTTGTCCTCGACCAGCTGGCAAAATGAAGTGAAGAGGAGGAGCGGCAGATTTGTCAGTACCTGATTGATGCCTGCGCAAATCGTTGGAATTGCATCAGGCCCAGCAGTCCCGGCTGCGACCGCGATGAGCGCCTCCCTGCTTGGCACCGGCAGAAGCTGCCAGAAGGTCTTTCCAGTCCCGTCCTTCTTGGTTTCTGTCAGTAGCTTGCCGGCGGCGGTTTTCCAGTCGGCGATTTCCTCTGCGGCCAGCAAGCAATTTTTCTCCTCGGCTGAGGGCTTCCAGGAAGGAACAATGCCTGGAAAAGCCGCCTCCACCAGCAAGCGATTGCATTGAATCAAACCGGCCTCGCTTCCGTGCTGGGGATCAGCAAGTAGTTGCCAACAACGCAGCCCCAATTTGCCGCGCCGGCAAATATCCCGAAACTCCGGCATTTCCTTCAGACCGGCGTTCTTGATAAGGTCATTCAGAACATGAACGACAGCAATTTCCGATTTTGGAGCGTTGGCAAAGCACCGATCCCAGACCAACTTGCCGGGACCTTCCATTTCCTTACCGGCCTGATCCAGCTCCGCCATCAACCCCGGCCGGTCGAGGATGTCCTCCGCGCGCAGAAGCCAGGAAACATTTTTCATTACCTTGACGATGCCCGAGCCGATCAAATACATGCAATCGGACTCCTCGTGCTCGTCGCAAATAAGCGAGCCGGGCTCGAAATGCACCAACTCGGCGCGAGCATGCAACATCGCCAGCTGGCGATCGTCCAGGACACTGAAGATGGGCAGGTCGCGTAAAAAAGTTTCGACCAGCCGTTTCTTGAATGGCCCGGCCATGCGCGCTTGATAGCCGGGATCCTTCTGCACCGCGTCGAGGATGTTGCGGAGCATTTCCAGCAGGTAACAATCCTGCTCGGCGATGACAGTGGCGGAGCGCGGCGTCCGGTACAGGCAGCTCATCTCGCCGAATAGATCGCCTGCATAAAGGGATGTTCCGCGGCTGTCGTAACTGATGTCGCGGGGCCCGTCGTTGGGGATGTACGCCGGCTTGGGCCCGGCAGCGATTTTTCCGGAACCAAATAGCCAATGTTTAACACGGGTCAACAACCTCGCGCTCCCGCGCTCCCGCGCTGTCGCGCTGCGTACAGGCAAGTGGGCGGTGGCCATTACTTCCAGGCCATCCTCGGCCCGGGCCAGTTCGTGCAAGACCGCCGCCAGCTCAGGATTGGCGCCCTGCAAGGCATCAGCCATGATTCGCTTCTTGGCCGCCGGGGTTGCGTGGAGCTCCGCAAACCAATCTGCCCGTTTCTTGTCGGAACCAGCCTTTCGCCACAACGCCTGAAAGCGTTTCTCAGCCCGTTCCAGGGAAGCACGTTTTTCCACTTCTCTTTCCGCGGGAAGCTGGAGATCACGTTCCAGGTAAGACAATACCCCGGCCCAGAGTGCCAGCTCGTTTTCCAGGCTTGCCAGCGCCAGCTCCGCTTTTTCCATGTCGCGCTGGCAAGAGCTGATCTTTTTCTGACACGCTTCCAGGTCCTTACCGGTTTTTCGGGGCAATTCCAATTCCAGGGCGGCTTTTTCCGTCCGGGCTTTGGTCACCAGTTCTGCGCATTTGGCTTTTTCCTGGGGAATTTCCTGGAGCCGGCGGCGCGGATAGTCGCGCAATTCCTCCACGTCTTTTCGCGTCAACAGGTAAAATGCCGTCCAACCTGCTTCGCCATGCTGGCAGATGACCTCCCCCTTGCGATAGCGTCGCAGGGCCACGGTGCCCGGGAACTTGTCCAGGCTGGGCGGGCTTTTCATCTGGGCAAACAGGCCGATGCGTGGAAACAACGGCTCGGGCAAGTCGATGTCGCCGCCTCGTGGCTGCAGCTCGGCCTGGGGCATTATTTGCTTGGCCATGGCAGATCCTTGTGCGGGCCTTGCCGCGCGTGAAAGGTGTGACACTCGAAACAGTCGGTCCGCGCTCCGCCCTGGGGGTGATGGCATTGCCGGCAATCCGCTATTTTTGGCATGAGAATGTCCGCCGTCTGGGTGCTGGCGGCTGCCTGGGAATGACAATCCAAACAGTTCATGCCGCGATGGCTGTGATGGCTGAATTTGCTTGCTCCGAACCAGCGCCGGGGAATTTTTGGCTCGCCATAATCTGGTAATCCATTGGGCCGCCAAACCGGCTGGGCTTTGACCTCCTGGTGACAGCGGCGGCAGCCATCCGCGCCGTCAAAAAGCAGCCGTTCCGCATCTTTCATTTGCCGGTTTAGCCAGTAGAACTGATTCTCGGTTATGGGAGGAAAGGCGCCTTTGCCGGGGAACGGCCGAACATCGTCTTCAGGAATGTGCTTGCCCAGTACCTGCGGAAAGCGCTGGACAAAATCCAGATAGCGTTCGCGCAACGCGGCCCGGACCATTTCCGACCTCTGCCCTACACCTGGATGGGGGACCGGCTTGTTGGCAAATGCCGAGGCGGCTTCAAGGATCTTCGTATTCTGCCATTTCCCCGTCACCTGAACCAGGAGTGGATGGCAATCCTTGCAGTGATTTTCGTACTTGATCGGCAACATGTACCTTCCCGCCGGATCGCTCTCGTGGCAGAAATTGCACTGCTGCTGTTTCATGCGCGAAACCAGACTGCGGAAATCTCCGGGCCTTTGGAAGTCTTCGGGCGCCAGGTTCAGATGCTTGCCATGGTTGAACTGAACCGTGCCGGCGTCCGGTAGGTGCCGGCGCCACAGGGCAAACTCGGGATGGGCCGAAAAAAAATCGCCGACGTCTTCCAGCTTGGTATCGGACTTAACGGCCTTGAGATCGCTGTGGCATTTCGTGCAGCGCTTGTTGAAAACGTGGGCAAGCATGGGCTGGCCACGATGCTCCCGGTGGCAGTCCACGCAATCCGTTGCCATAGCTTGAGGGGGATGATGGTCCGGCCCCGCATGGCATGAGGTGCAAGTCTGAGCGCTGACTGAGTGATTGCCGGGACTGCCAAACAATCGTCCCAGCGGCTGGAAGGCCCGGTCATGGCAGGTGCTGCAATCCTGGTTGAACATGGCATGGGCGACCGAGACGGAATCCGCCTGGTAGACACTGCGATTCGTCGGCAGGCAGGTCCAGGCAACTAAGGCAAGGGAAGTGGCCAATGTCAGCCATTGCACGAGGTGCTTCACGCGCCGCCGCCGGCTCGGCCGCTGGACATAATCCAGCTCGATGGTCTCCTGCAGCTTTTTCGGATCGTGCAGCATCCTGCCCAGACCTTGCTCGGCCACCCTCTGACGTATCAAAAATACAGCGAGCCCAGCGCATGGGCCAGGCCCAAAACCAAAAGGGCAATGGACAAAGGCACATGGATGAGCAGCCAGCCGTGTAGCCAGCGCTGCAAGCGCTCCTGCTCGTCGAGGCGCCGGCGTTCTTCGCACCAGTGTTCCAAAGGGGCGATCTGGTCCCTCACCATCACGATTCCAGAAAGCGCCTGTAGTCTGTCAAATTGGGCCTCCGATTTTTCCGGACCAGGCTTGCGGGCCAAAAAAGGCCTGACATCGGCGTCGAAAATCGTCCGCAGCATGGCTCGGGTGTCCTCTTCCAAGCGGGAATCGGCACACAGCGATTCGATCAAGGCATCGGCTTTTTGTTCCAGAACCCGGGCAACGTGGGGAATCTGCTCGTAAGGCGTTTCCTGGGGAACGCGGTCGGCGAGGACGCGGGGCAAGAATTGTTGAAGCCACAAGCCAAAGATGCCGGTCAGAAGCGTCAAGACAAAAGCGACCCAGAGAAGCCGTTCCAGGGCACCGCCCCAGCGAAAGCCGCTATGGCACAGGATCAAGACCGCACTCAAAAGCCCCAGCCAGATGTGCCCCTTGAGCCACCAGGATCGAGCCGGAACCAGGGGCCAGCGGAGCAACTTGCGATGCGCCGCCAGCAAGCCGGCATACACCATGAGCAAGGCACCGCCAATTCCGTACCACAGTCCGACCGTGCTGCCGCCGGTCACCTCGTTCATTGATGTTCGCACAAGCAAGAAATAGAACCCCAGCGCCAGCATCCCTGCCAGCACGGTGCCGAGAAGCCAGCGCTTGTGAGTCGAATCGATGAGCAAAGGGACAATCCATGTCGAAGTTAACGGAACTGCGCCATTCTAGCTGGCAAAGGCCGGCTGTCAAACCCGGTATGGAATTGATGAGCGAAGCGACGCGGAAGGAGTGGGAGTCGAACCCACAAGGGCCAGGGAAGCCTCGCCTGCTTTCCAAGCAGGTGCCGTCGCCGGTCGGCTGGTCCCCCCGAAAAGAGCGTCCAGCGGGAGTCGGACCCGCACTTCCACCATGGCAAGGTGGCAGGCTGCCATTACATCATGGACGCTAACGGGAAAAGTTCCCGCGGTCGGACTGACACACTTGTAACCAATCCGGACGCAGTTGCAAAGCCGGTTGCTTCCCCTGGAAATTAGACATTCCGGTTTTGAATCAGGTTCGGGCTACTTACAGCTTGCCCCAGGGCTCTATTCCGGAGAACCAGTTTCCACCGGTTCCGCGGTCTTTAGCGTGCTCATGAATTCTTGGAGTTTCTGAGCCGTGACTACGATCGGTTACGGGGGCGGCTTGATGCAAAATCAGTCATCCGTAGAATCACGGATTGGCGACGGACGCGATCACCGGCTGGCAAGTACAAGGAGACATCATGCGTTTTGCATTGTTCATGACGCTCGTTGGCCTGCTCTTTCTGGAAACAGAATTGGCATTGGCGCAAGTTGACAAGACGGCGAAGCCGCGGCGGATTGAACTGTGGAAGAAACGTGCACCGGTCGGAGACGGTACCTTTCAGGAAAGCGAAGTGTGGATCACCCTGCATCGTCCGGAAAAACCCAGCGGCACGGCGATTGTGATCTGTCCCGGCGGCGGTTACGGCACACTGGTCACCGGCCCAGAGGGACACGGCATCGCCAAGTGGTTGAATCGTCACGGCATTACCGGCGTGGTGCTGGAATATCGCTTGCCAAAGGGCCGATCGCATGTGCCGCTCCTTGACGCACAGCGAGCCATCCGAACAGTTCGCAGCAATGCCAAGTCCTGGAATCTCGATCCCGCACGCATCGGCATCATGGGATTCTCGGCCGGTGGGCACCTCGCTTCCACCGCTGGGACTCATTTTGACGCTGGTGAAGCGGATTCGAAGGATCCTGTGCAGCGCGTCAGTTGCCGGCCCGATTTCATGATTCTCGTCTATCCTGTCATCACCATGGGCGACAAGGGCCATCAGGGCTCGCGAAACAATCTTTTGGGCAAGAACCCGGAAGCCAAGCTTGTGGAGCTGTTCTCCAACGAGAAGCAGGTGACCGCGAACACGCCGCCGACCTTTCTTGCCCACGCGAAGGACGACCGGCCTGTTCCGCCCGAGAACAGCCGAATGTTCTCCGAAGCTCTTCGTGCGAAAAAGGTGCCGGCCCATTACCTCGAACTCCCCTCCGGCGGGCACGGTCTGAACGGCTACAAAGGACCGATGTGGGACGCGTGGCAGAAAGGATCACTTTCCTGGCTTGCCGAGATGAAACTGGTTCCGAGATCGAAGTGAGGCTTTCAACGGCGAAACTGAGGTCTTAAGCTTCTCTTCAATTCGTCGATTATCGCGAAGAGCCAGTCCTGGACGCCGTCAGGCCCATGATCGGAAACGGCGTTGTGGAACACGGTAGTGTCAAGATAGGCGGCCAATGCGGCACTTCGCCAAACGCAGGCAGAATTCCAACCGTCCAGGATGAGGTGCTCCACCAGGCCATGGTGACCATGATGTTTCGGTCCGTGCTTGTGCCAGGTCGGCTTCACAACCTGCTCGGTCAGAACTGCCGGGGCGCTGGGTGGCGCAAAGTTGCCGTCCGTATTGCTGTACGTGGCGATAATCGTGTGGTTCTTAGGCGCTACCAGGGCCGACGTGGTCATGCTGGCCACGCCGCCGACCAGACCACTTTTCCCCAGGTCGACGCCAGTGGTTTGATCAAAGAAGTCAACCGAGCCGGTCGGCGTGAGCCCACCGGAGAAGGTAGTGGCCACCGTAACAGTGAACGTGACAGGCTGGTGAGAAACCACGGGATTGGCGGAAGAAACGAACGAAGTGAACTTCGTCGGAAGCGGCAACACAGTTAGCGTGAATGTTTGCGTCGAACCAAGAGTGCCATCTTGATTCGCGGCGGTAATGGTGAATGTGTATGTGCCGCCGGTGCCGGTCGTGCCGCTGAGGATGGCGCTGCCGTTGCCCTGGTCCACAAAGGTGACGTTGTTTGGCAGCGTGCGGCTCTCACTCAAGCTGACTGGCACCGGGAAGCCGCCCCTGGTCGTGACCGTGAAGCTGCCGGCTGCGCCCACTCTGAAGGTCGCGGCATTGCTACTGGTGATGGAGGGCGCCTCCTCGACAGTCAGCGTGAACGTTTGCGTCGAAGACAGACTGCCATCTTGATTGGCGGCGGTGATCGTGAAAGCATAAACGCCGCCGGTACCGGTCGCGGGTATGCCGCTGAGGATGGCGCTGCCGTTGCCCTGGTCCACAAAGGTGACGTTGTTTGGCAGCGCGCCTTGCTCACTTAGCTTGGCAGGAGCGGGTACAGCGCCGCTCGTGGTCACGGTGAAGCTGCCGGCAGCGCCGACAGTGAAAGTCGTGACGTTGGCGCTCGTAATCGTTGGTGCCTGGCCTTCGCTCAGCACGCCCTGGAAAGCGCCGATATCAGTTACGGCGCCGACATCACTTGGACGCGGAGAACCGCGCTGATCCGTCGTGACGGCAAGAAAGGTGATCGGATCCGTGGCGGCGATTCCGGCGTCAAGAGCCGGGCTATTTGCGAACAGGCCCATGGTTTGGGTGGGGCCGCCGTTATCCTGCAAGGGGCCCAAAAGTGGATTGATCGGATTGGCAGTCGTGCCGATCTGGTCGGCGACGGCACTGCCGTTCGCGCCAGTAACGCCACCGGAGATGCCGCTGTCATCGCCGATGATGCTGTAGTCGGCTTGAACTGTCGGCGCGTAGATGTCTGTGCCGTTCGGAGCCGCATTGTTGGCGACGATGGTGTCGAAGAGGGCGAAATAGGAGCTGTTGGCTGCAGTGGTGTTCAGGCCGCCCCCGGTGGCGCCGTTGCCCGGATCGCCTGCGGTGTTGGTGGAATTGCTGCCGCCGGCGCCCGCGGCGCCGCCCGCTCCTGCGGATCCGCCGAGAACCTGATTGGCGGCCACGGTAACATCCGTAAGCTGGACCGGTCCGAAGACGGCATGGATGCCGGCGCCGCTTCCTCCGCTGCCGCCAGTGCCGCCGGTGTTGGTGGAGTTGCCGGCAGTGGTGATTCCGCCCGCGCCGCCGTTACCGCCCTGGCCGTTGGTTTGGTTTCCGGCCACGGTGACGTTCGTAAGCAAGAGCGTGCTGTTGATGCTGTCGATGCCGCCGCCGCAGCCGCCGTCGCCGCCGTTGCCGCCGATGTTGTCGAACTTTCCCCCCGCGCCGCCGTTGCCGCCCGCGCCTCCGGTGCCAGAAGCGGTGTTGCCGGAAACGGTGGACGTGCTTAGGAAGACGCTGCCCCCGGTGCTGAAGATGCCGCCGCCGCAACCGCCGTTGCCGCCGTTGCCGCCAACGTTAAAAAACGGATTGCTTCCCCCATCCATTCCAGCCACACCCGTTCCCGAGGCGTGATTGCCCGCGATGGTGGCGTTGCTGAGACTCAAGGAGAAGCCGTTATAGATGCCGCCGCCGTTGCCGGCGTCACCGGAGTCGGTGGCGAAGTTAGCGCTCGTGCCCAGCGCCGAATTGCACGTGATCAGGGCGTCGCTGACTGTCAGGGAGCCGGCGCTGTAAATCCCGCCGCCGTTGTCGCCGGCATTGTTGTTCTGAACCGTCCAGTTTTCATCCGGACCCATCGTGCCCGTGTTGTAAATGCCGCCGCCATCCGTGCCCGCACTATTTCCGGAGACCGTCAGCCCGTTGGCCGTTTCCGAGCCGATATTAGCCAGGCCGCCGCCGTTGCCTCCCGCCACGTTGTTCGTGATCGTGCAATTCGAGAGCGTGATGGTCCCATTGTTGCAGACCCCGCCACCGTTGCCGGCGGCGGAATTGTTCGTGATCGTGCAGTCTTGCAGCGTCATGGTGCCGTAGTTCAGGATGCCGCCGCCATCGCCCGCACTATTGCCGTTGGTAATGGCCAAGCCGATGATCGTCACGCTGGCGAAATTATTGTCAAATAGCGCGAAGGACCCGCCTCCATTGACAGAAATCAACGGCGCGCCCGCGTATCCTAGTTGCGTGCTGCCGTC
>Ga0306920_100009350_pt1 | contig 13065 bp, 12 predicted proteins | sample flu12Cox44000170_FD_204666 | JGI IMG/M metagenome (GOLD analysis project Ga0306920, IMG submission 204666) | Lab enrichment of tropical soil microbial communities from Luquillo Experimental Forest, Puerto Rico - flux4day.12C.oxic.44.000.170 (v2)... | ecosystem: Environmental > Terrestrial >...
TGGGCGCATCCCGCCGGCGGCAGCCGTGTGGCTCACCGTCGCGATCAAGCAGCAATATGCCGGTCACGCCAAGCAGGCAGGTCTGATCGCCTCGCAATGTCATGCCGGCGCCTATGCCAATGCTTCGTCGTCGTGGTTGACGACGACATCGATCCATCGGACACGGATAAAGTAGTGTGGGCGATGTGCACGCGCTTCGATCCGCGCGAGGGGATGGAGACGCTGCGCGGTTGCTGGTCGACTGCCCTTGATCCAATGGCCTATGCCGCCGACGATCCGCGCAACGCGCGCGTCGTGATCGATGCATGCAAGCCGTTCAACCGGCGCGACAGCTTCCCTATTGTGGTGCGCGCCAGTAAAGAGGTCGAAGATCTGGTGCGCAGGAAGTTTGCCGACCTGCTGCCGCGCTGACTGCAACCATCATGAACGAAAAATTCGACATCACGCTGAACATCAACGGCCGCGATTATCCGATCCGGATCGAGCCGCGAAAAACGCTGGTCGATGCGATCCGCGACGATTGCGGACAGACTGGCACCCATATCGGCTGCGAGCATGGTGTCTGCGGCACCTGCACGATCATCGTCGACGATGAAGCGGTGCGCTCGTGCCTGATGTTTGCGATCCAGGCGCAAGGCAAGAAAATCCGCACCGTCGAAGGCCTGGCGAACGGCGAGGAACTGCATCCGCTGCAGCGCGCCTTCATCGAGAACCATGGCCTGCAATGCGGCTATTGCACACCGGGCTTTCTGATGCTGGCGACCAACGTTCTGGAGAAGAACCCGAATATCGGCAACGAGGAATTACTCGACGTGCTGGCCTCTAACCTTTGCCGCTGCACCGGCTATCAGAACATCATCAAGGCGGTGCGGGCGGCGCGCGACGAGATGCGCGGGGCGCGCTGAATCCTCCACTCATTCCCGCAAGCTACGATTTTTTCCCGCAAGCTGCGATTTTCCGAGCGCCGCCTTCGCCACCTCGACATCCTGTTCGATTTTGGCGCCACCCGCCGCGGCCGCGCCGATCACTTCGCCGTTGACCTCGATCGGAAATCCGCCCGGCACATTGGTGAAATCGCCCATGCGCACCGACATCGACAGCGCATTCTCCTCGGGCGCATAGCCGGTCGGCAGCCGCTGCGACGCGTCGGTGATCGCCTTGCGCTGGGTGGTGACGATCGAGAAGTGCCGCGCGCCGTCCATCATCACAAACCCGATCAGCCGGCAGCTCTGATCGACCACCGCCAGCCGAGCGCCTCGGTCTTGGCAACCCCGGCCGCGAGCATTTTCAGGCTCGCTTTATGCGTGAGCCGGTGAGTGGTAACAAAAATTCCTGATCACCAATGATGCGCAAGAATATCGCGCTTGTTATAACCGACACGCAACTTTCTACCTCATCATGCCCGCGCTTGTCGCGGGCATCCACGTCTTAGTTGCAAGCCGAGCCAAAGACGTGGATGGCCGGGACAAGCCCGGCCACGACTAAGCAGGAATGCCGCAGCAAAGGGTAAAGACGTGGGAAAACCATCCCATTGGGATCGCGAAGCTGACGTGGTGGTCATCGGCTCGGGCGCCACCGGCCTGCCGGCGGCAATCGTCGCCCGCGAGGCCGGCGCCTCGGTGATCGTCGTCGAAGTGCAGCCACATATCGGCGGTCACGCCATTACCAGCGGCGGTAACCTGCCGCTCGGCGGCGGCACCCGCTACCAGAAAAAATACGGCATCGAGGATTCGCCTGACCTGTTCTTTCGCGATTTGACCGATTGGTCGGTGGTCGAGAACAACGGCTTCCCGCCTTATCGATACAACGATCGCGAGATCATTCGCGCCTTCGTCGACAACAGCGTGGCGGCGTTCGAATTTTTGCTCGCTCACGGGGTGAGGGTCATTGATCGGCCGCTGAACAATATCGGACACGAGATCGGCGTCTCGGTGCCGCGCACCATGCAGATCGACGTCGCCAATTGGCCGACGGTCCATACCGGCAAACCCGCCGATCCAAACGACCCCGAAATCAGGGCCGGAGCTGGCCTGATGCGGCCGCTCAAAGCTGCAGCGCGCGAGGCTGGCGTCGAGATTCTGCTCGAACACCGCATGACCGCGATTCATCGCGACGCGCCAAAGTCCGGTCGCGTACTCGGTGTCGCGGTGACACACAGAGGCGACGTTTGCGACATCCGCGCTCGCAAAGCGGTTATCGTCGCTACCGGGGGCTCAACCGGCAACGTCAATTTCCGCCGCATGTTCGACCCCCGGCTCACCGAAGAATATTGCGGGCTTGCCGGCATGCCGTGGTCCGACCAGGACGCCAGCGGCGAGCTTGCCGCCATGGACATTGGCGCCGCGCTCTGGGGACTGTTCAATTACACTGGTGAATTTGGCTCCGGAATCACCAAGCCGGGCGCGATCGGCTGCCAATATGGCTATGTCAACGTGCGCTGGCACCCGGGTAGCGCGGTATTCGGTAAGGCACGCGCGATAGGGCTTGCCGTCAAGGATTGGCAGAATCTCATCCTCGTCAACATGCTGGGTCGGCGCTTCTATGACGAAACCGCGGGCCACTTTGGCTACAGCACCTATCTGAGCGTCAATCCTTACGAGCCGCACAGCTACCTCAATGCCAAAAACGCGAAATATAATCCTAGCAATTTCATCAACGCGGCCTTGGCAGGCATAGGCGACGGCTACAACGGAGGCGGTCCGATCTGGGCGGTTTTTGACGCCGATGCTGTTGCGCGCGAGCAATGGCAGCCGGCGCCGCCACACGTCGATGTCGAAGCTGGCTTCTTCTTCGCCGCTGACAGGCTCGAGGAGCTGGCGCAAAAGATCGTGATGAAATATCAGCGCGTGCCGATGCCGCCGAAAAATCTCCTCGACACGGTCGCGCGCTACAATTCGTTCGTTGATGCCGGCAAGGATTCCGACTTTGCTAAGCCGTCACCACGATATCGCATCGACAAACCGCCGTTCTATGCGGCATGGGCGACGCCGGTGCTCCACGACACACGCGCTGGATTGCGCATCAATGCCCGCTGCCAGGTGATCGATACCGGCGGCGCGGTGATTCCCGGCCTCTATTGCGGCGGCGAGTCGGCGGGAGGTTTTTCCATGCACGGACTGCCACGCGCAATTTGCCAAGGGTTTATCGCTGGACGACATGCGGCGGCGGAGCCGGAGGACAGAGGATAGCGACGGACGCCAGATGAGAACGCGTTTGTTCGCCATCCGTCGTCTGGGTCCGGTATCCGTGGTCCGATTAAACCGTCGTCTGAGCCACGCCGCCCCTGGCGTGCAGCGCTTCTTTGGCGCCTTCCTTGAACGGCACGTCCGGCGGCAGCACCACCGAGCATGAGCGCACCTTGTGGTGCGCCGGATCGATGCCAGGCGGCGTCACGCCTTTGTCGACCAGCGCCTTCGCCGCGCGCATCAGCCGATGCCGAGCCAGGATGATGCCGTTGTCGGTCGAGACCAGGTTTTCCTTGGTGCGATCGCAGATCGGCCCCATGCTTTCCTGCAATGATGCATCCTGCATGGCAAAACCCGCAACTCCGCTAAAGGTTTTGCCGGCTTTTTGCGCCGCGCGATCGATCAGATAATCATTGTCCTTGTTGGCGAGCGGGCGATAGGTGCCCGGGACGTATTTGCAATGCACGCCGGCGCCGTCCTTCATGGCATCGACCTCACTCTTGGTCAGCGCTCGTACCGGGTGGAAATCGTAAGACCACGCCCAGCAATTCTCGTCGTCGATCGGCACCCAGAAATGGCCGTGAATCGGATGGTCGCCGCGCGGCGGGATCATTGTGAAGCACGGCATCACCCATGGCGTGATGCGCCAATAATATTTTCCTTTCTCGGCATTGCGTCGCGCGCCGATGAACAAGCCGCCCGGCTGCTCGACCACTTCGAAATGCGGCTGCATGTCGGAGAGATTGTATTGGTTGCCCTTGGCGCCCTTGAACAGCGGATCGGAACCCAAATCGCCACGGTGCAAGAACGAGACGTGGCTCGAGTCGATGCCGCCTTCCATGGCTTGCAACCAATTGCATTGCTGCAGGCGCTTGGAGACAAACGTCTGTTCCGGCGGCACCTGCGCGAATTCCCATTCCGGCAGCGGCGGTCTTTGCTCCGGCGGACCCATATAGGTCCACAGCACGTCGCCGCACTGCACCAGCGGATAAGACGCGAGCTTGATCTTATTGCAGAAGCCGCTCTCCACCGGCTCCGATGGCACCTCGATGCATTGGCCGGTCACGTCGTATTTCCAGCCATGATAAGGGCAACGCAAGCCGCCCTCCTCGTTGCGGCCGAACCAGAGCGATACGCCGCGGTGGGCGCAAAACTCGTCGATCAGGCCGTAGCGGCCTTCGGAGTCGCGAAACGCGACAAGCCGCTCGGCGAGCAATTTCACCCGCACCGGTGGGCAATCGTTTTCGGGAAGTTCCTCGGCCAACAGCGCCGGCAGCCAATAGCAGCGAAACAGTCTGCCCATCGGGGTACCGGGACCGGTCTGCGTCAGAAGATCATTTTGTTCTTTTCTGAGCATGACTCTGTCCTTCAACGCGATTGTAGGAAGAAGAGTATGGATTCGTGGCGAGCCGAGCAAGGCGCGGCGCGGTGCTGAGCAGCTATGCGGGCGGCCTAAGTCGCAGGAAGGGCCGCGGTTGCTCTGTTGGCGCAATTACGCTAAGCCCGCCGCTCAAGCATCATCCCGACTACCGGGTTTGGAGACGTGGCAATGACCGATCGCGCCGAGCTCCAATACGCGAGCGCCACGGGCAACGATTTGCCCGCTCATGAACAGACCTATCGCAACTTCGTCACCTTGGTGAAGACATCGCTCGCCGTCATCGTTGTGCTACTCATCCTCATGGCGCTTTTTCTGACCTGATCTAACCCGGGCGCGGGCGGAGGCTTTATGAAGGTTGCGGTGATTGCCGACACCGGGGCGGGCGAGCCGCGCGTAGCCGCAACTCCCGAAACCGTCAAGAAAATGGTTGCGCTTGGGGCTAGTGTCGCCGTGCAAGCGGGCGCCGGCGTGAAATCCGGCATCCTCGATGCCGATTACACGGCGGCAGGCGCTGCGGTCGTGGCCGATCCGGTAAACGACGCCGACGTCGTGCTTCAGGTGCGCCGGCCCGAAGGGCCGGAACTGACGCGCATAAAAAAAGGCGCCATCGTCATCGGCATGATGGATCCGTACGGCCACGACAGCGCCGTCCGTGCGATGGCGGAGGCCGGCGTCGTCGCCTTTGCGCTGGAGCTGTTGCCGCGCATCACCCGCGCGCAAGTCATGGACGTGTTGTCGAGCCAGGCCAATCTGGCGGGCTATCGCGCGGTGATCGACGCCGCCGCCGAGTTCGGCCGCGCCTTGCCGATGATGATGACCGCCGCGGGCACGGTTCCCGCCGCCAGAGTTTTTGTCATGGGAGCGGGCGTCGCCGGACTGCAGGCGATAGCGACGGCGCGCCGGCTTGGCGCCATTGTGACCGCAACCGACGTGCGGCCGGCGGCCAAGGAGCAAGTGGAAAGCCTTGGCGCGAAATTCATCGCCGTTGAGGACGAGGAATTCAAAGCCGCCGAGACCGCCGCTGGCTATGCGAAAGAAATGTCCAAGGACTATCAGGCCAAGCAGGCGGCACTGGTCGCCGAACACATCAAGAAGCAGGACATCGTGATCACGACCGCGCTCATTCCGGGCCGGCCGGCACCGCGCCTCGTCAGTAAAGAGATGGTGGCCTCGATGCGGCCCGGCTCGGTGGTGGTCGATCTCGCCGTCGAACGTGGCGGCAATGTCGAGGGCGTGAGCGCCGACGCGGTGACCGAGAGCAATGACGTCAAGATCGTCGGCTATGGCAACGTCCCGGGTCGGCTTGCCGCAACGGCCTCGAGCCTCTACGCCAAGAATGTTTTTGCCTTCTTCGAACTGTTGATCGACAAAAAAAGCAAGACGCTCGTGGTCAATTGGGACGACGAAATCATCAAAGCAACCGCGCTGACACGCGACGGCGCGGTCGTGCATCCAAGTTTCCGACCAAAGAGCGCGGCTTAACTCCAAGGGACGGCACCTCGTCATGATCACGCTTTCGGTCCTGGGCCAACTCGATTTGATTGCCGCAGCGACCGGCAATGCGTCCGTGGCGGCGAGCGAGGTCGGCGATCCGTTCGTGTTTCGGTTATCCATTTTCGTGCTCGCGGTTTTCGTCGGTTATTACGTGGTCTGGTCGGTCACGCCGGCATTGCACACGCCCTTGATGTCGGTGACCAATGCGATCTCCTCGGTAATTGTCGTCGGTGCGTTGCTCGCGGTCGGCGTCGCGCTGGTTGCCAACGATACCGGTCCGATCTGGGCACGGGCGCTTGGCTTCGTCGCGCTGGTCTTTGCCTCGGTGAATATTTTCGGCGGATTTCTGGTGACGCGGCGCATGCTCGGCATGTTCCAAAGAAAACAGAAGTGATGGCAGTAATCAGAGCAGACGCGCGCCTCTTCACCTCTCCCCTCGCGGGAGAGGTCGCCCGAGCGGAGCGAGGGCGGGTGAGGGGGATGGCATCTGCCGAGCGCCAAATTCCCCCTCACCCGGCTCGCAGCTTCGCTGCTCGCCGCCCTCTCCCGCGAGGGGGGAGGGAAGAATGGCGGCCTCGATGAGCGCCAATCTCGCCGCGCTTTGTTACCTGATTGCCGGCGCGCTTTTCATCCTGGCGCTGCGCGGGCTGTCGAATCCGGAAACCAGCCGGCGCGGCAATTTGTTCGGCATGATCGGCATGGCGATCGCCATCGCCACCACGCTCGGTTCGCATCCGCCGGCGAGCTACACCGCTTGGGCGCTGGTCGGAATCGGCATGGCGATCGGCGGCGGCACCGGCGGGGTGATTGCACGGCGCGTGCCGATGACCTCCATGCCGGAACTGGTCGCCGCGTTCCACTCGCTGGTCGGCATGGCGGCGGTGCTGGTCGCGGCCGGCGCGCTTTACGCGCCATCGGCGTTCGGCATCGGCTCCGAGGGCGCGATCCACGGCCAAAGCCTGATCGAAATGTCGCTTGGCGCCGCCATCGGCGCCATCACTTTCACCGGCTCGGTGATCGCCTTTCTCAAGCTTTCTGCACGCATGAGCGGTGCGCCGATCATCCTGCCAGCGCGCCATGCGATCAATATTGCGCTCGGACTCGGATTGATCGCGCTGATCGTCTGGTTTTTTGAAGCGCAGCAGCATCTCACGTTTTGGCTGATCGCCGCCGTGTCGTTTCTGCTCGGGGTGCTGATCATCGTTCCGATCGGCGGCGCCGACATGCCGGTTGTGATCTCGATGCTCAACTCCTATTCCGGTTGGGCCGCCGCTGGCATCGGCTTCACGCTCGGCAACTCGGCGCTGATCATCACCGGCGCGCTGGTCGGCTCTTCGGGCGCGATCCTGTCCTACATCATGTGCAAGGGCATGAACCGGTCGTTCATTTCCGTCATCCTCGGCGGCTTCGGCGGCGAGGTCGCGGGCCCGGCCGCGCATGCCGGTGACCGGCCGGTCAAGATCGGATCGGCCGAGGATGCCGCCTTCATCCTCAAGAATGCCGGCAAGGTGATTATCGTCCCCGGCTACGGCATGGCGGTGGCGCAGGCGCAGCATGCGCTCCGTGAAATGGCCGACAAGCTCAAAGCCGCAGGCGTCGAGGTGAAATACGCCATTCATCCTGTCGCCGGCCGTATGCCCGGTCACATGAACGTGTTGCTGGCCGAGGCGAATGTTCCGTATGATGAAGTGTTCGAACTGGAAAACATCAATTCGGAATTCCCGCAGGCCGATGTCGCCTATGTGATCGGCGCCAACGACGTCACCAATCCGGCGGCGGAAGAGAATCCGAAATCGCCGATCTACGGCATGCCGGTGCTGCAGGTGTGGAAGGCCGGCACCGTGATGTTCAACAAGCGCTCGCTCGCCTCCGGCTATGCCGGCATCGATAATCCGCTGTTTTATCGCGACAACACCATGATGCTGCTCGGCGACGCTAAGAAAATGACCGAAGAGATCGTCAAGGCGATCTAGGCCGGCGCGACGACGCGGCCGCCGCGCCATTCGGAGTTGGTCACAAAAGGCGCGCGCATGCCGCAAGATGATTCGCCGCAAAACCACTCCTCCGGTCAAAAAAGCGATCGAGCGCCGCCACTGACGCGCCGCGCCCCGCGCTCGCGCTTGGCGATTCGCCTGATCGCGATTCCTCTTATCGGCGTCGTTGCCGCCTTGCTTTACTACGGCTTGCAGGACCGCTTCTTTCTACCAGCTTGCGATTCGGACCGCGCCAAGCGCACGCTTGCCGACATCCTCAAGCAGCTCAAGCTCGAGCCGACCCGCTACCAGCCGATCACGACGGTATCGAGCAGCAAAACGCAGGTCGCATGCAAGGCGACCTTGCCGCTGCCGGACGGCGGCAATGTTGTGATCGACTACAGTTTTTACTGGCAGGGCAGCCAGGCGAATATGCGCTATTCGGTGGCGCGGCAGTAAGCGCCGGCCGCGAGGCAAGCCCGCAGAGCGAGCCGATCGCAAGCTGCGAAGAATCGCAAAGTCCCGCGTCATCAGGAGCGGCCATAGCCGCCCGCGGTCGGCGTCCGGATGATGATCGCCTCGCCGGCACCGATGATCGTTGCATCGCAGCCCTGCAAGCGTTCCATGCGGTCGTCGATCCGCCGCACCCAGTTCTCGCCGATCTGCCCGGCGCCGCCGCCGGCCAGTCCAAACGGCGGCACGCGGCGATGACCGGAGAGAATGGTGCATTCCATCTTTTCCAAAAACCGGATGGTGCGGCGGATGCCGTCGCCGGCGTTCCACCTGCCGCGCCCGCCGGAATTTTTGCGGATGTGAAAGTCTTCAAGCAAAACCGGATAACGGAATTCCAACACCTCGGGATCGGTGAGCCGGGTGTTGGTCATGTGGGTATGCACGGCGTCGGTGCCGGGGAAGCCCGGACCCGCCGGCGAACCCGAGCATATCGTCTCGTAATATTGATACTGTCCATTGCCGAAATTGAGATTGTTCATGGTGCCTTGCGCCGCCGCCATCGCGTCGAGCGCCCCGAACAGGCAATTGGTGACCTCCTGGGAGGTTTCGACATTGCCGGCGACGACGGCAGCGGGAAATTCCGGCGACAGCAGTGACTTCTTCGGAATGATGATGCGGATCGGGCGCAGACAGCCGCCGTTCATGGGGATATCGTCGTCGACCATCACGCGAAAGACATAAAGCACCGCGGCGCGCGTGACCGGCTCAGGCGCGTTGAAATTGCTTGCCTGCTGCTGGCTGGTTCCGGTGAAATCGACGGTGGCTTCGCGGCGCTCCTTGTCTACCGCGATGCGCACCTTGATGGTGTTGCCCTGATCGGTCTCGACCGCAAAGGCGCTGTCGTGCAGGCGATCGATGACGCGGCGTACGCTCTCGGCCGCATTATCCTGCACGTGCCGCATATAAGCACGCACCACCGGAAGCGTGAAATAGCGCACCATCTTGCGCAGCTCGCGCACGCCCATCTCGTTGGCGGCGATCTGCGCCTTGATGTCGTTGACGTTCTGCAATGGTTTGCGCGCGGGAAATCGGCTGCCGGTGAGGAGTGCGTATAGTTCTTTCTCGCGGAAGCGACCGCGGTCGATCAGCTTGAAGTTGTCGATATAGATGCCTTCCTGCTTGATCGTCGTGGCGTTCGGCGACATCGAGCCGGGCGAAATTCCGCCAACATCGGCGTGGTGGCCGCGCGAGGCGACCCAGAACAGGATTTTGCTCCCGTCGAAGACGGGCGTGCAGACGGTGATATCGGGCAAATGCGTGCCGCCGTTATAGGGCGCGTTGATGGCGTAGGCGTCGCCGGGCCGGATCTTGCCTTTGTTCTCGCGGATCACGGTCTCAACCGCGCGGTCCATCGAGCCGAGATGCACCGGCATGTGCGGAGCATTGGCGACCAGCGAGCCGTCGCCGTCGAATACCGCACAGGAGAAGTCGAGCCGCTCCTTGATATTGACCGAATACGCGGTGTTCTGCAGCGCAACGCCCATCTGCTCGGCGATCGACATGAAAAGATTGTTGAACACTTCGAGCATCACCGGATCGGCGTGGGTGCCGATGGCGCGGGCGCGGGCGAGTTTCTGCACGCGCCGTAATACCAAGTGATCGCGCGCGGTGAGCTCGGCCTGCCAGCCGCTCTCGACCACCACGGTCTGGTGCGGCTCGACGATGATCCCCGGACCTTTGATCTTATCGCCAGGCGCGAGCGCGGTGCGCAGATAAACATTGGCGCGCTGCCACTTGCCTGCGGAGAAAAAGCGCATGGGTCGCACCGGCGACGGCAATTTGCGTCGTCTGGTTCTATGCAGCTTTTCCTTAAACCGCGCGCCGCCGCCGACGGCTTCGACCGACACCGCCTCGATCACCAAGTCCTTGCTGCGGTCGATGAAACCGAACCGTGCCTTATGCGCGCCTTCGAACGCGGATTTCATTTTGCCGAGCGAAGCCAGATTCAGCTCCCCTCCCCCACCCGGGCCGCGCTCGCGCGCGCCCGAGTGCATGCTTGTCGGGGAGGGGTCGGGGGTGGGGGTCGCGCGACGGTGCGCAAGCGGCGACCTGCGCTTCTGCACCGGTCCACGTCGATGCATCGCCAGCCGACCCCCCTCCCTACCCTCCCCCACAAGGGGGGAGGGATCAGAAAGAATTCCGGCGCCGACGATGAGCGGCGTGTCGGTTCCGGCGTAGCGAATGTGCGCGCGAATATGCAGCTTGATTTTTTTCGCTTCGACACCTTGCGCCGCGACTTCGCCGATCACTGTCGCGGCGAGCCGACTCGCCACCTTGCCAAGCGTGGCGTGGGCCTTTTTGCCGAACGGCTCTTCGATCGCCTGCTGCCGGACACTGCGGATATCGGCCAAACCCATGCCGTATGCCGAGAGCAGCGAGGACAGCGGATGGATCAGCACATTGGTTATGCCGAGCGCGTCGGCGACCAGGCAAGCGTGCTGCCCGCCGGCGCCGCCGAAGCAATTGAGCGCATAGCGGGTGACGTCATAGCCGCGCTGCACCGAGATTTTTTTGATCGCGTTTGTCATGTTCTCGACTGCGATCTTGATGAAGCCGTCGGCGACCTGTTCGGGGCTGCGCCCATCGCCGATCTGTTGCGCCAGCGCGATGAAAGCATTGCCAACTGCCTCCAGATCAAGCGGCAAATTCTGCTGCGGCCCGAAGATCCGCGGAAAAAACTCAGGGATCAGTTTCCCGACCATCACATTGGCGTCGGTTACCGCCAGCGGCCCGCCGCGCCGGTAGCATTTCGGCCCCGGATTGGCGCCGGCCGAATCCGGGCCGACGCGAAAGCGCGCGCCGTCGAAGTGCAGGATCGAGCCGCCGCCCGCCGCCACGGTGTGGATCAGCATCATCGGCGCGCGCATGCGTACGCCGGCGACCTCGGTCTCGAAAGCGCGCTCGTATTCGCCGGCGAAGTGCGACACGTCGGTCGAAGTGCCGCCCATGTCGAAGCCGATCAGCCGCGAAAAGCCAGCCGCGCGCCCGGTTTCGGCCATGCCGACCACGCCGGCGGCGGGGCCGGACAGGATCGCATCCTTGCCGCGAAACAGATCGGCCGCGGTGAGCCCGCCCGACGACATCATGAACATCAGGCGGGGCACGTGAAACGCTTCGCCTCCCCCTTGATGGGGGAGGTCGCCGCGCGCAGCGCGGCGGGTGGGGGTGTTCGGGCCACCAGGCTGCTCACCGCACCCCGACTGCTTCGCAGCCGAGCCTCCTCGTCCAGGGGAGGGTGACGCGCCACTCCGCAAATCCCCGGCCACCCGCGCCACGTAGCGGCGCAGGATCGGCGACAGATAGCTGTCGACCACGGTGGTGTCGCCGCGGCCGACGAGCTTGATCAGCGGCGACACTTCGTGGCTCGCCGATACTTGCGGGAAACCAAGCCCGCGGGCGAGCGCTGCCAGCCGCCGTTCGTGCGCGTTAAAGCGATAGGCATGCATCAATACGATCGCGACTGCGCCAATGCCGTCGGCTCTGGCGCGCTCGAGCTCGCCCCGCGCCGCTTCAAGATCGAGCTCGCGCTCGATGGTGCCGTCGGCGCGCACACGCTCGTCGACCTCGACGACACGCTCATACAACATGTCCGGTTTGACGATGTGCCTGGCGAAAATTTTCGGCCGCGCCTGGTAGCCGATCCGCAGCGCGTCGCGAAATCCTTTGGTGACCAACAGCAATGTGCGCTCGCCCTTGCGCTCGAGCAGCGCGTTGGTGGCCACCGTCGTGCCCATTTTCACCGCGCTGATCCACTCGCTTGGTATCGCGGCGTCCGCCGGCAGCCCGAGCAGATGGCGGATGCCGTGCACCGCCGCATCGCGGTAGGCCCCCGGATTTTCCGAAAGCAGCTTATGAGTCGCGAGCGCGCCGTCCGGCCTTCTGCCGATGACGTCGGTGAACGTGCCGCCGCGATCGATCCAGAATTCCCAAGCTCCGGACCGATGCTCGCCCGAGCGTTGTTGCGCTATGCTCTCAGTCATGCTCGCTACTTCCGCGCTCGATCCCGCTAGGCTTTTGTGAGATGCTGGGCCGAGGACGGCCCGCATGCGATCAACAACACGAATGCACTAAAGCGAAAATGAGATTAGGTCGAATCGATATTTCGCTTTAGCTTATTGTTTGAGGATGATCTTTTCCGAAAACCGATATCCGCTTTTCAGGATCATGCTCTAGTAGAAGGAAAGTCGGCGCGGCGGAAATTTTGGCCACGATCGGTGCTTCGATAGATCCCATCGAGGGTACCAGCAAAGACAAGGTTCGGATCGCGCGGGTGCACAAAGACAGTAAAAGCTTCAATCTCACTCAGCGCATGTTTCCAGTCAGTGCCGTCGGTGGCGCGGCAAAACACGCCCGCGAGACCACCTTGTTTGCTGGCGTAATAACCGCCGACGGCGGCAAACACATAGGATAAGGACACGGCACGTTGCTCCCCGAGTAAGTTGTTACGCCAGGATATTTTGGCGTTTGCGGTTCGACAAGGTGATGAGGCTTCATTGTAGCTCGTCCCAGTTGGGTACAA
>Ga0306920_100009351_pt1 | contig 13064 bp, 11 predicted proteins | sample flu12Cox44000170_FD_204666 | JGI IMG/M metagenome (GOLD analysis project Ga0306920, IMG submission 204666) | Lab enrichment of tropical soil microbial communities from Luquillo Experimental Forest, Puerto Rico - flux4day.12C.oxic.44.000.170 (v2)... | ecosystem: Environmental > Terrestrial >...
AGGTGCCCTCGTCCACCTCGCGGCCCGTGCCACCCGCTGTGACACCAGCGGTCGCCGGAACTGGCGCGCTCATGCGGGCGACGCGCGCGTGCAACCGGTGTGCCTCGACAAGGAACCACCCACCCAGGCCGGCCGCGCAGATCGCGTACAGCCATCCCGCGTAGGGGGCGAGGGCCAGGGTCGCGGCGACCATGACATACGAGTAGATGAGGATCTTGCGGGCCACCACGGACGCGGGCGCGACGACCGGCAGCATGGGCACGCTGGCGGCCGCGTAGTCGTCGCGGAATTTCATGGCCAGCGCCCAGAAATGCGGTGGCGTCCAGAAGAAGATGACCGCGAACAGCACGATCGCCGCAAACCCCACCCGGCCGGTGACGGCCGACCAGCCGACCAGGACGGGGAAGCAGCCCGCGGCGCCGCCGATCACGATGTTGGACGCGGTCCTGCGCTTGAGGCCGATCGTGTAGACGAAGACGTAGAACAGGATGGCCGCGTCGGCCAGGATCGCGGACAGCCAGTTGACCAGCGTGCCGAGCAGCACCGTGGACGCCGCGCCGAGGACGATGCCGAAGATGAGCGCCTCGGACGGCTTGACCACGGCCATCGGCGCGGGACGTGCCAGCGGGCGGCGCGCGGTCCGCCGCATCACGGCGTCGATATCGCGGTCGATGTAGCAGTTGATCGTGTTCGCACTGCCGGCGGCGAACGCCCCGCCGGCCAGCGTCACCAGCAGTATCCGGACCGGCGGCAGCCCCCGGTCCGCGAGCAGCATCGTGGGGATCGTCGTGACCAGGAGCAACTCGATGATTCTCGGCTTGGTCAGGGCGAAGAGCGCCGAACCGACGGCTCGGGCAGAACGGCGTCGCACGGTGCTGGCCCGGAGAGACCCTCCCGGGGCGGCAATGCCAGCCCGGGCGGCCGGCTCTCCGGGGACAGCGCTCGCGGTTGCTTCCGGCACTATCTAGACCTCGTTGTCACTCTCGGACGGCGCGTGACCAGTGATGGTGGACGTGTCCACCGCCGTGGGGCCGGTCGGCTTATCCACCGTGCCTGACATCGCGGGCGCCGCGGTGTGGCTCACCGGCCGCGTCTGCATTTGGTAGCGATGACCAGGCACCAGATGCGGCTTGGTGTAGACGACGTACAGGGCGGCGGCCACGGCGATGAACAAGAGCATTGGGAACACGAACGTCAGGATGGACGCGCCGTAGCTCCAGTCCATGACCGCCGAGGCAGTGATCAATCCGTGCACTCCAGCCTCCTGCTGCGCTTTAACGTGGTGATCTCAGGCCCGGCCAGGACGTCCGGCCCGACCTGGCTGGGTTGAGCAACCGGTCAAGGCCGGTTGCCATGTCGGCGGACTCCTCATCATTGAGCCACCTGACGAGAAGTGCCACCATCGCTACAAAGTAGGGCACGAGCGGGAGCACCCACAGCACTGCCCCGCCCACCTGCTGGTCGGCGACCAGGCTGACGGCACCATGCTGCCTGCTGAGGTAACCGGGATACAGCACCCCGGAACCGAACACCAGCACCATGGCGAGCCCTGCGCCGATGGCCGCGGTACCCACCAGCAGCGTCACCCGCCGGAGGGGCGCCAGCCGGGGCACGTGTGGCCGGGAGCCGATGAGCTGGCGCCAGAACAGCACCCCGCATCCCAGATAGGTGATGGCCTGGCAAGCAAAGACCAACCCGTGGGCGCGCGCAGCGTCATAGAGGAGTGGCAGGTGCCAACCACACCAGGCCAGGTTGAACGCCACGGTCACGGCGATGGGCATGCGCAGCCAGCCCAGGGCCTGTTCCGGTTCAACCGCTGCCCTCTCTGGCTCCTGCCCGGGGTACCTGACGCCGCGGCGCAGGACCAGCCACGGCGCGCCAAGCACGATCAGCGCCGGCGCCACGATCGCGAGCAGCACGTCCTGCACCGACCGGACCCAGACGTACCGCAGCGCCCAGTACGCAACCGGGGACACCAAGGCAAGGAGCACGGTAAGCAGCCCGAGGTAGAAGATCGCCGCCTCGCGGATGAGCCGATCCGGCAGGCGTTCCCGCTTGCGACTCGCGTCGACCGCCAGGCCGCGCAACCCGAGCAGGTGCAGGGCCGCAGCTACCAGCACGGCCAGGGCCAGCAGGCCGGCCGACCAGTGCGATACGACCATGTTCATGGGTGGGCTGCCCTCCGGTCGGCTGACGCGGCCCTCCGGACGGCCCGCTCCTCTCAGATCACGTAGAACAGGAACCAGAACAGCACGGCCATCACCGCCAGGAAGGCCCAGGTGAGATTGAAAGCCGAAAGGTTCGCCTGGAATCGCTGCACGGCAAAAGCCTCGGCGTAGGTGGGTGGCTGCTCCACGAAGAAGATCGTGGGTATGGACCGGGACCTGGCAAGGAGCATCTCCAGCCAGAGCAGCCCGGCCAGCAGGACTACGGTAAAGACAGCATAGAAGCCCACAAATACGCTGGCGAAGCCGGAACTGCCCGGCCAGAAGGGCAGGAAGAGCAACTCAAGGATCTGCAAGACCACCGCCGTGAGCCCCAGCACGAGGGCGGCCAGCCCGCCGATCTGCCACGTTTGCTTGTGGCCTGCCTTGATCCGCTGCAGGACGGCGTAGTGCACTCCGGCGCTCGTCAGCACCAGCATCATGATGAACGATCCCATCAGCAGGGACGGCGGGTGGAACCCGGGGCCCTGCCACCGGCCGCTGGAGTCGAGCGAGCGCAGGTAGAAGTAGGCGAACAAGAAGGCGCCGAAGAGGAAGGCCAGCCCACCGATGGCCAGCCGGGAGCCGGTCCAGGCAGCGTTGAGCGCGGCCTCGTGGTAGAAGCCAGCCTCCTCTGCCGTCGCGTCGAGGCCCGAAGCGGGCGGCACGGTCCGCTCGGTCATCGCTACGCCTCCAATCCCGCGGACGCGTAAGCGGCACTCACCACACCTACTGGTGGGTTCAGGTCGGCCACGGGCGGCGCATCCTTGATGCCGTAGTCGTAGGGGCTGGAGAGAACCACCGGAATCCGCTCAAAGTTCTGTGGCGGTGGCGGGGAAGGGAGCTGCCATTCGAGGCTCCGCGATTGCCACGGGTTCGCGGGCGCCCGCTCCCGCCAGAACACCGTCGACATGATGATGTTGATCAGGAAGACCAGGATCGACCCGCCGAGCAGGTACGCGGAGATCGATACCCAGATGTTGATCCCCTGGAGGTTCGCCGCATACTCGAACACCCGGCGGGGCTGGCCCAGCAGCCCGAGCGCGAACAGCGGCAGGAATGTCGAGTTGAAGAAGATGAACATGGTCCAGAAGTGGATCTTGCCGAGCGTTTCGTTCAGCATGATCCCCGTCATCTTCGGCATCCAGTAGTACACGCCGGCCATGAAGGCGAAGATCAGGCCCCCCATGATCGTGTAGTGGAAGTGGGCCATGACGAAGAAGCTGCCGTGCTCGGTGGTGTCGGCCGGCACGTCGGACAGGAACACGCCCGAGATGCCGCCGATCAGGAAGTTAAAGTAGAACGCCAGCGCGAACAGCATCGGGATGGTGAACCTGATCTTCGCCTTCCAGAACGTGCCCAGGGCGACCAGGAAGATGAACCCGGTCGGGATCGAGATCAGCTCGGTGGTGAGCATGAACAGCGGCCGCATGTCCGGGTTGATCCCGCTGTCGAACAGGTGGTGCTGCCAGACGAAGAAGCTGAGGATGCCCACCCCGAACATCCCGGCGGCACCGACCTTGTAAGCGAATATCGGCTTGCGGCAGAACGTGGAGATGACCTCCGTCACGACCCCGAAGCCGGGCAGCGCGAGGATGTACACCTCCGGGTGCCCGAAGAACCAGAACAGGTTCTCCCACAGGTAGCTGCTGCCGCCGAGCTGGTTGGCGAAGAACGCGGTCTGGAAGGTCCGGTCCGTCAGCGCCATGAAGCAGGCGCCCACCAGCACCGGCACGGCCAGCACCTGAAGGAAGGAAACCGTGAACATCGACCAGATGAACAGCGGCAGCCTGCTCCACCGCATGCCGGGCGCCCGGTAGTTGATAATCGTCACGATTATGTTGAAGCCGGCCAGGATCATCGAGATGCCCATCAGGCCGAACGCGAAATAGTAGGAGTCCTGGCCCGACCCGGACTGGAGGCCCAGCGGCATGTACCCGGTCCATCCAGTGGGGAACCCGCCGAACAGGACACCGGATAGCAAGATGACGTAGGCGGGGATCGTGAGCCAGAAACCCAGCGCCTCGACCCGCGGGAACGCCATCCGCTTCGACCCGATCAACAGCGGGGCGAAGTACTGGCCGAGCGGCCCGAGGATGACCGACGACATCATCATCATCATCATGGTGCTGTGCTCGCCCACGACCATCAGGTAGTTGCTCGGGCTGAGAATGTGGTAGGTCGGGGAGAGCAGTTCGGTCCGGATCGCCATGGCGAACAGGCCGCCGGTGAGGAAGTAGGCGATCATGCCGAACAGGTACTGGATGCCCACCACCTTGTGGTCGAGGGTGTACCTGAAGAACTTGGCCAGGCCGCCGGCCGGCGCGTGCTCGATATCGGGCAGCGGCTTGCCGACTAGCATCCGCCCGAGGTCGTTGAACACGCCCAGCCCCGCCAGCCAGCCGATGGTGCCGAACGCGTAGCCGAGCACAATCGGGACATCGTTGGAGTCCGACAGCGGGTTCTGCGCGTAGCCGCTGGACAGGAAGTTGCCAACCCAGTGACCGAGCAGGTACCCCGCCACTCCGCCAATCAGGGCGGTATGGAAGGCTGGCCGCCTCCACCAGGGTCGGCCAGCGCCGCCCTCGCCGGGGCCCGCAGGCTGGATTCTCTCCGCACCCGGCTGGGTCTCGATGGCCATGGGTTACACCTCCTGCAAAGTCATCGCTGTGCTGGCGTGGCGGACAGCCCCCAGATCCCCGGAGGGGCCTGTCACGGGATGAGCCGCCGTCCGCGGCACGGGCCGCATCACGGCGACACCGGATCGCCGGGCGTACCTGCCTGCGGGCCCGGATAGTAGTAACCGTTGCCACCGGTGATTCCGTCGATCTTGACGACGGCGCTCCCCAGTTGCGGGATGACCGTGGGGTCGTAGGTGAGGGAATACGGCGGAAGCGCGGCAAGCAGGCCGGTGCGCTGTTCCTTGGCCTGGACGCTCCTCGCCCACGTCTGGAAGGCGGACGTGGACACCACGAAGCCAGAGTTGAACATGGCGCCGTGCCAGAGGCCGCACAGCTCGTTACAGCGCACGGTGAACGGGCCCAGTTGCTTAGTCGTGGTGTAAGCCACGTTGTCCACGCCCGGGTTGGCATCGGCCTTGACCCCGAGCAAATAGGGCCAGAAGCTGTGGATGACGTCCAGCGACGTCACGTGGAACTCAACCGGCGTGTTGTTCGGCAGCACGAGCGCCGTGCTCTCCATGCCGCCGAACTGGGGGAAACGGTAGGTGAAGGACCACTCCTGGCCGATCACCTGGACCTGCAGCATGTTGTGCGGTCCTGGCGTCCACGACGTGGGGTTGGTAACGGTGTTGGTCGGTGGCCAGATGGGCGCCGGTCCCTGGCCCGCGCCCGCGCCGGCCGGAACGATGAGTTCCACCGTGCCGAAGACGAACAGCCCGAGCACGATAACGGAGGTGGCGATGATCCACGTGGCCTGGATTCCGACGCCCCCGGTGAGGTGCGGGCCGTCCTCGTCATCTCCCGGCCGACGCCGCCACGTGACCAGGGCGTAGCCAAAGTAGACCCAGATGAAAATCACGACCGGCGCGGCCATGAGCGCCATGACGGCGATGTCGAACTGCTGGCTCCTCGACGACGACGTCATGGCGCCCGGCTGCATGTGCGGGTACCAGACGAACCAGATGACCAGTTCCAAGGCGATGGCCAGGGGCAGCCAGATCAGGAAGATCCGCATGCCGTGGCGCGGCTCGGCCGCGGCCGGGGCCGGGGAGCTCTGCGCCGCCGCCATCAGGACACCACCTGCATCATGCCCGCCATGTAGCCGAATGTCTGCATGGGGCCACCGTTGCCGTCGATGAAACCGCCGCCGCAGGGGACGAAGCACTGCCAGCGGAACGAGCCGCCGTGCGCTGGGGTCCTGAAGCTGAACTTCTCCACGGCGTAGGGACCGGACGTGCACGGCGAGACGCTGCACAGCGAGTTGGCCGATAGCACGGGGCCCGGCGAGGGGACCGGCACGAACAGGTGCAGGCCGGGGATCGCGAACGTGTGCCCCACGTTGCAGCCGGACCAGCCATTGATCACCGACAGCGTCTTTGTGGCGCCGATCGGCTGGTTGGTGTCCTTGAACTGCTGCACGGTCACCGTCCCGCCGAACGTGCCCTGCACCTGGCTCCAGAAGTTGTTGCGCAGCGGCGTGCAGCCGTCGTAGCCCAGGATCGTCATGTTCACCCGGGTGTTGGCGGGGACCGAGAACAGCGTGGTGTGCACCCACTGGTGTGTCTTGGGGTCTTGCACGAAGTAGCTGACCCAGTCCGGTTTGCCCGCCGAGTTGTTCTGCGGGTCCTCCTGCAGAACCACGTTGACCTGCCCGCCGGAGGCGACCGAGGTGTAGTCCACGCTCGGCAACCCGGAATAGTCACCTATGTAGTGGATGACGACGAAGACCGCACCCGCGACCACCGCTACGAACGCAACGAGCAGGGTCACGACGCGGGCTGGCACAGACACCAGTCACCACCTCGCTTCTTCGCGGGCGCGCGAGCGCACGCGACTGGGCCGGCCGCGCGGTTCCCCAGGACCCGGCCGGAGGCTTGTTACGAGGCTGATCTTCCGAGCATCCGTGGCCGTCGGCAACACCACGGCGACTCAATGACGAAATTGTCATGATCATGGCATCCTGGCGGCTAGCGGCACCCGGCTAGCCCCTTGTCCTAATTACGGAACGTTAGTGATCAGTTACCCATATGTTCCAAAGGCCGTCCCTGGGCCCTTCCGGCCCGCTCTCGGGCGTCCCGGAGCGGGCGGTTTTAAGGAGCATCGGGGTGGCAAAGCTGCAAAGGTTTGCGCAAAGCTGTGTGACCAACCCGCCGACGGGTTGACCGAACCCCAGCGAGCGATGGATCCTCAGGGAAGGAGCCCAACCCGCGCCCCCTGTCACCGGCCGTACCGGCCGCCAACCCCACCGGACGCGGGCAAGGCGAAATGACGAAACTCGCATGAACACGACGGAGCAGGCTCCCGGCCAGGCCGGGCCGCGCATCCTGCTCGTGGAGGACGAGCCCAGGATCCGCGACTTCATCACGCGTGCGCTGGTCACGGCCGGCTACGGGGTAGCTGCGGCCGGCAACGGCACCGAGGGGCTGCGGCTGGCTTTGGCGGGCGACTACGACCTGGTCATCCTGGACCTGATCATGCCGGACATCGACGGCCGCCTCGTCCTGGCCCAGGTGCTGCAGGAGCGCCGGGAACAGGCGGTCCTGGTGCTGTCCTGCCTCGCCGACGTGACGACTAAGGTCGACTGCCTGGAACTGGGCGCCCAGGACTACCTCACCAAGCCCTTCTCGCTGGCCGAACTGCTGGCCAGGGTCAGAGTCAGGCTGCGCGGGGAGGTGCACTCCGGGGGCGAGCTCCTCAAGGTGGGCGATCTGATCCTGCACGTGGGCCGGCTGGAGGCCAACATCGGCCACGGGCCGGTCGCGCTGACCCGGCTGGAATTCCTGCTGCTGCGCGAGCTGATGGAGCACGCCGGCCACTCGGCGGGCAAGGGCCAGTTGCTCGCCTCGGTCTGGGGCTACGACTTCGACCCGGGCTCGAACGTGGTGGACGTGTGCGTCCGGCGGCTGCGGTCCAAGCTGGGCTTCGAACTTATCGAGACGGTGCGCGGTGAGGGTTACCGGCTTGCGTCCTGAGGGCCCCCCTCCCGGGCATGTCGCCCACGGCTGGCTGCCGCCGTGGCCGCGGCACATGCACTGGCCGCACCGCCCGCCCGGGCTGCGCTGGCCGCTGCACCGGCCGCGGTTCCACGGCCCGGTCGCGTGGGTGGACGTGGCGTGGGCGGTCTTCTCGGTGGCCAACCTCGCGGCGATCCTGATCTTCTCGCGCTGGGAAACGGTCCCGTTCCACTTCATCTGGATCACCCTGACGCTGCTCTACGGATTCCGGGTCTGGTCCACCCGGCCGACCGCCTGGGTGCTCGCGGTGGTCATGGTCACCACGGGTGCCGCCATCGGGTGGGACGTCCACCGGGGCGCCCAGTCGGTGGACGAGCTGAACGAAGTCCCGCTGATGGCGGCCATGTTCTGGATGATGGTCTGGCACGCGCAGCGCCGGCTGGCCGCAGACAATGAGCGCGACCTGGTCAGCGAGGATAACGCCCGGCTCCTCACCACCCAGCGGCGGTTCCTCCAGGACGCCTCGCACCAGCTGCGGACGCCGATCACCATCGCGCTCGGCCACGCGGAACTGCTCGCCAGGGACCTGGCCGGGCGCGCGGAGGCGCGGGACATCGAGGTGGTCGTGGGCGAGCTGACCAGGCTCCGGCGCCTCGGCGAACGGCTGCTGACGATCGCCGCGTCCGAAGACCCGGACTTCCTGCGCCCCGAGCCGGTCGCGCTGGACGGGTTCGCGTTGGAGGCGTTCCGCAAGTGGATGCCCACCGCGCGGCGCCGCTGGACGCTGGGACACCTGGATCCCGTGCTTGTCACCGCCGACCGGGAACGACTGGGCCTGGCCGTGGACGCGCTGCTGGAGAACGCGGTACGGCACACCGCCGAGGGCGAAAAGATCCGGCTCGAAGTGGTGCGCGATCATGATGGCGACACCGCTCGTTTGATCGTCGCGGACGGCGGTGACGGGATCCCCCCCGCGGAGCTGGACCGGATCTTCGACCGGTTCCGGTCCGGTACCCAGCTCGGCGGCACCCGGGGGACGGGCCTCGGCCTCGCTCTGGTGCGGGCGGTCGCCCGCGCGCACGGCGGCGAGGTGCGGGTGCGCAGCGCGCCGGGCAAGGGCAGCGAGTTCGCGCTGGTTCTCCCGGTGGGCCCGGCACCGGCTCCCCCCGCGCCAGCGGCGCCGGGCGCAGAGCTGCTCGGCAGCCCGGGCGCCGGGCGGGCGGTGCCGTCCGACGTGCTCGGCGCGGGCAGCCGCCCTGCCTACGCGTCCGGCGACCCCCGCCCGCCGGGCGCGGGACGGACGACCGTGGAGGGGCTATGACACCGGTGCCGGGCTGGCGCGGGAGGCTCCGCGAGCTACGCAGCACCCGCCTGGTGGTCGCCGCGTCGGCCGCCGCCGCCGCGGCCGTGGCGCTCATCGTGGTCGGGGCCACCGTCGGCTCCGGGGCGCCGGCGCCGCAGAACCTGGGCCCGGCGAAAAACTTCACCCTCGGCGTGCTCGGCCACCCGGGCAGGCAACTATCGCTCCAGTCGATGGCGGGCCGCCCGGTCATCGTGAACTTCTTCGCGTCCTGGTGCGAGCCGTGCCAGAAGGAGACGCCGCTGATCGCCCGGTTCTACCGCGCCAGGCAGGGCCACGTCGCGATTATCGGCGTGGACGTCAACGACTCGCCGGCCAAGGCCATGGCCTTCGTCCGGAAGAGCGGCGTGACCTACCCGGTAGCCGTGGACCCCATGCCGATGAAGGCCGCGATCGCCTACAACCTTCCGGGGCTGCCCGCTACCTTCTTCCTGAACGCGCGGCACCTCATCGTGAAACGCATCTACGGGCCGGTCACCCAGGCGGAGCTGAGCAGCGGCGCCAGTCTGATAGCCGGCCGGACCGGCTGAGGAGCGCCCATGCAGACCCCGGCCCGCGCCGACCCGCCCTACGTCCCCCTCCGCCATGCCGGCTGGCCGACCAGGAGGACGCCCCGCTGGTGGTTCGCGGCCGGGCTGCTCGTGCTGGTGGCCGCGGTGCTCGTCGGGATCGCGGTGCACCCCTCGCGGTCACAGCGCGCCATCGACATGAACGACTTCCTGGCCTCGATGAAGACCGGCATCCAGTCCTGCGCGGGCGGCGTCTCCGAATCCCTCACGGTGCTGCGCGCCATCGAGGGGGGGACCAGCCACGACTTGAACACCGCGGTCCATGTGGCCACGTACGGCGCGGGCAACTGCTCCCCCGCCAACAACATGCAACTGGACGACCTCGTCGGGTACCAAGTGCACGAGTCACTGGCGTCGTTCCGTCTGGATCGGGCGGTCAACGGCCTGCTGACGTGGGCCTTCCCCGACGCACAGCGCGTTCAGAGCGACGTCGCAACGGTGTTGCGCGCCCACGGCGCGGCCCGGTCCGCCGCCACTGCCACGCTCCGGCATGACCTGCGGGTGCTGGATGGTCAGCGCGCCTACGTTAACAAGATCATGATGGCCGCGATCACGGCGACCGCAGCCAGCGGCAGGCCTCCCCCGCTCCCCGGCTGACTGTTTCCGTCACGCTGACCCCGTGCGGAGATCTGCGAAGTGGAGCAGGGTTGGTCTGGTACCCAGGGTTCAACCGAACCCCAAATCCTCGAGGGCCAGGGTGAACGCCTTCTCCCAGCCAGCCGGGGTGCGGGCGGCTCCCGGCGACGGTGGCTTAACCCGGTCGAGCGCGGCCAGGGCACAGCGGACCATGTCGGCCGGCCGTGAGGAGGCCACGTCGGCATCGCCCAGCTCCAGTTCGTGCTGCAGGTTGTCGCGCCCGTGACCCTGCACCACGTCGAGCAGGAGCAGCGGCCGGCCGACCGTGCGCGCCTCCGCGCAGGTGTCACCCGAGCTGGTGATGACCAGGTCCGCCGCGGCCATCAGCGCGGGGATCTCCTCGGTGTAGCCGAACACGTGCAGCCGGGGCCGGTGCCGCGCGGCCGCGCGCAGCCGGTTCTCCAGCTTGGCGTTGTGCCCGGCGACCGCCAGGACCTGCACCCCGGCGTCGGCGAGCGCCGCCGCCGCCTGCGCGATCGGCCCCAGGCCCCAGGCCCCCGACATGAGCAGCACCGCGCGGTCCTCCACGGGCAGGCCACGATCTGCCCTGGCCCGTTCCTGGATCGGCGGATCGTAGAACCCGGGCCGCACCGGTGACTGGACCACCCGGATACTGGCCCTGGGCTGGTACCTGCGCACCGCCGCCTCCGCTGCGGCCGAGGTGACCAGGTACAGGTCCACGTTCGGCTGCACCCAGAGCCGGTGCGGCGTGACGTCGCTGCACAGCACGACGTGGCTCATCGCCGGGTACCGGTCGGCGAGCACGCTCACCGCGGACGCGGCCGTGGCGAACACCGAGATGGCCAGGTCGGCGGGGTGCTCGTCGAGGCGGTCGCGCAGCTTCGGCACCAGTTGCCGGCGGGCCGCGGCGTCGGCGAGCAGCGCCAGCCGGCTCCCCGGGCGCAGCGCGGCGAAGTGGAACGCGTCGAACAGCCCCGGCGTGGCCAGCATGGCGCGGAACACCGCCTGCCCCGCCGACCCGCCGCGCGGGCCGAGGAGCTGCATGGCGTCCAGGGTGTCGGTCGTCCAGCCCCGGTCGGCCAGGGACATCGCGCACGCCCTCGCGTGCATCTCGTGGCCCGCGCCGAGCGACCCGGACACCAGCAGCGCGCGCTTCATTCATGGCCTCCCTCGCGGGACGTCGTGCCGGAGGCGCGCCGGCCAGCAGCGCGCTTGGTCGTGCCGGAGGCGCGCAGACTGACGGCGCGGGAGGCGGTCCTCGCCGCCGGGACACAGCAGCGGCGCGTGGGGCTGCGTCGTGCCGGAGGCGCGCCGGCCAGCACGGTGCCGCGTTCGGCCCGGCGGCTGCGGCGTGCCGCTGCCCGTGGTCGACACAGGGTGTCTCATGGCGTGCCCACGGGCTGGTCTCTCGCCCAGCCCAGCCAGTCCAGGTAGCGCCGCACCCCCGCCGCGAACGGGGTCTCCGGCGACCAGTCGAGGAGTTCCTTGGCGGCCCGGTTGGACACGCTGACCCCCTGATAGTCGGCATCGCGGGCCGGAGCGTAATGAACCGGAACCCGCCCGATGAGTTCCTGGACGGTGTCGGCTATCTCGCGGACGGAAACCGGTGTCCCCCCTTCCAGGGCCAGGACCTGACCCGCCGCCACCGGGGCAAGCGCACGGACGTGCGCGTCGGCGAGGTCCTCCACGTACACGTAGTTGCGCTGCTGCTCGCCGGTGCCGGCGATGGTGATCGGCCGCGATTCCCGCACCGCCTGGACGAACCGGGCGACCACCAGCTCTTCGCGCATCCGCGGCCCGTAGGGGATGCCGTACCGGAGGATGGTGAACTCCTGGCCGTACATCTCCTGATAGCTGTGCACGAGCAGTTCCGCCGCGAGTTTGGTCGAGACGTACACGTGCCCCGCGCTGCGCAGATCGACCGCGAAGTCCTCGGCCAGTTCGCCGATGCCCTGCGCCGCCCCGTATACCCAGACGGTGCTGGCCAGGATCACCCGGCCGCCGCCGTGCTGGCGGGCCGCCTCGAGCACCCGCACGGTACCTTCCACGTTGAGCCGCACCGCCCAGACCGGGTCCGCCGCCACCTCGTTGACGTTGGACGCACCCGCCAGGTGAAACACCGCGGCGCAGCCGGATACGGCCGCGCCGAGGCCGGCCTCGTCGAACACGTCCACGGTCAGGTATGTCGCATCCGCGTTGCGCCAGCGCGGCTGCACATCGATTACCCGCACGTCGTGACCCGCCAGAACCAGCTGGTCCACGACGTGGGAGCCGATGAAGCCGCCACCTCCAGTCACCGCTACCTGCACGGCCGCCCTTTCTCGCGCGCCTGCCGGCCCGTCCTTGGCACCGGGCAGCCGCTGCTGGCCCGGGGCTATCCGCCCGCGAGCCTCTCGTGCACCGCGGTAAAGGCGGTCAGCACCTCATCGACCTCCGCGTCGCTCATGTCCGAGTGCACCGGCAGGCAGACATGCCGGCGAGCGATCTCCTCGGCAACGGGCAACGGCGGACCAGCGTACTCCGCGAGCACCGGCTGCTGGTTCAACGGCAGGTCATAAACCTCACCGGACAGCCTGATGCCGAAGCGCAACGCCATGTCCTGCTTGACCGCGGCACGGTCGGCCCCGGGTGGCAGCAGCACGATGTACTTGTAGACGTTGCCGCGGCTGCCGGGCGGTTCGGCCAGCGGGGTGACCCCG
>Ga0306920_100009352_pt1 | contig 13064 bp, 9 predicted proteins | sample flu12Cox44000170_FD_204666 | JGI IMG/M metagenome (GOLD analysis project Ga0306920, IMG submission 204666) | Lab enrichment of tropical soil microbial communities from Luquillo Experimental Forest, Puerto Rico - flux4day.12C.oxic.44.000.170 (v2)... | ecosystem: Environmental > Terrestrial >...
GGCGGTAAGTGCGACCTCATCGAGAAAGCTCTCCACGGGGAAGGCGGCGAAGGTCGGAAGCGGCGCGTGCCACCACCCGCGCGCGAGTGAAAAATCGACCGGCAGGAACTCCGCGAAGTAGTTGGCGATGCAGCCTGCCGGAAAGCCGTCCGGATCGACGCAGCCGATCCAGTCGGGATCATCCTCCATGCCCTCGGCGCGCCACTTTCGCGCAGTCGCTGCCACCCGGTGCGCCCAGCCACTCACTTTGCCCGCGGCATCGAGCGTTGCGGTGAGGCGGTGTACACCGAATGGCCGGTAGAAATCATTCTGCAGGTCATCCTCTCGCGTCCACATCACCTTGACGGGTTGCCTGACCTCTTGCGCGACGAGCACCGCCTCCGCCACGTAGTCGTTCGCGAGCCTGCGTCCGAAGCCGCCACCCGAGCGCGGGAGCTGGATCTCGATGTCGCGACGTGCGATGCCCGTCATGCCGTTCACGAGGCTCGAGGCGCCACCCGGGCTCTGAAGCGAAGCGATGAGCCGCGCCGGTTTGCCACGCAGATCGATGAGCGCGCAGGGCGGCTCCATGGTGGCGTGCGCGAGGAAGGGCTCGACATACGTGGACTCGATGACGCGCGCGGCGTTGCGCCGGGCGGCTTCGAAGTCGCCATCCTGCCGTGCCAACTTGCCCTGCTGCCTGAAGGCGGCGACGGCGCGCTCCTCGAGCGCCGCGGAGGAATCCCGGGTACCGGGACCTTCGGTCCATTTGATTCGCAGCGCCTCGCGGCCACGGCGCGCGGACCAGAAATCATCCGCCACCACCGCGACGCCCGCTGCGAGATTGCGGTCGAGCGGCGCGCCAGGCTTCGGGCCCGGGATCCTCACGACCTGCCGTACGCCCGGGATCCGCCGCGCTTGCGAGTCATCGACCTCGGCGAGCCCACCATCGAAGCTCGGGCAGCGGGCGATGAGGGCAGTCAGCGCGCCGGGAAGCGCGGCGTCGATGCCAAAGCGCGCGACACCCGTCACGATGTCCCGGCCGTCTGCGACCCGCGTCGGGTGACCGATGATGTGATAGGCGCTCTTCTCCTTGAGCGGCACCGGGTCGTCCGCAGGTGTGAGTTTCGCCGCCCTCGGGGCCAGCTGCGCGTAGCTCAGCGCGCGGCCATCGGGGTGGAGCACCTGCGCATCGTGCGTGCGCAGCCACTCGGGCGCTTCGTGCCACTCCTGCGCCGCCGCCTGGAGGAGCAGCCACCGTGCCCGTGCTCCGACCTGGCGCAGCTCATACCAGCCGTCACGAATGCTCGTGCTGCCGCCTGCCCCCTGGGAGCCGTAGCGAGAGTGGACGGTGGATGGGCCATTGCCTTCCACCAGAACGTAGTCGAGCTGCTCAACCGTAACGGCGGACCAGGGGACATCGAGCTCTTCCGCGATCAGCATCGGGAGCGAGGTGCGCACGCCCTGCCCGATCTCGCAGCCGCGGGCGCCGATCACGATGCGGCCATCGGGCTCGATGCGCACGAAGCTCCCGAGCGGCTCCCTCGCGGCCGGCGGCAGCTTCATGGGCATCGCGTCCTGGGCGGTTCCGCGCTGCGGTGTCCAGATGAGCGAGACCGCGAGGCCCCCCGCTGCGCTCACCGAGACCTGCAGGAACTCGCGCCGCGAGAGTTTTGGAAGCGCGGCGAGCGGCCTCATCAGCGGCTCCCCGTCCGCAGCAACCGAGCCGCGTGATGGATCGCCTTGCGGATGCGCGGATAGGTGCCGCAGCGACAGAGATTCGTGAGCTCGGCTATCTCAGCATCGGTGGGCTCAGGCCTGCGCTGGAGCAGATCGACCGCCGCCATGATCTGGCCTGCCTGGCAGTACCCACACTGCGGCACATCCTCATCGAGCCAGGCCTGCTGTACCGGGTGCAGCACACCTTCGCGCGCCAGCCCCTCGATGGTGGTCACCGTGTGGCCGGCGACCGCAGACATGGGGGTCACGCAGGAGCGGCGTGCGGCCCCATCGACGTGCACGGTGCAGGCGCCGCAGTAGCCGATGCCGCAACCGAACTTCGTGCCCGTGAGCCGTGCGTGATCGCGCAGATACCAGAGGAGCGGCATGGCGGGGTCGCCGCTGAAATTTACCCGCTTGCCGTTGATCGTGAGCTCGATGGCCACTTTGACCTCCGCGGCTGCGGGGCCGATGGTAAAGCGCAACGCCCTAACCGCGGCTTCCGTCCATCGCGGCGGCCACTCCACTCATCGCGCTGCGACCCTCCTGGAGCGGCAGCAGACCGGCCGGCGCGCTAGCGCGTTCCGGCGGGGATCACCGGCAGGAGAATCCGCGAGGGGTGTGCGGGGTCGAGATACACCGTGTTCTCCGCCACGCGGGAGCTGCGGTTGTCGTTCAGCGGCTCCCCGGTGTTAGGGTTCACATCGAAGCGCGGAAAGTTGCTGCTCGAGATGTCCAGGCGAATGCGGTGCCCGCGTTGGAAGACGATCGAGGTCGGGTACATCTCGATGGTGAACTCGTAAGCTTTGCCGCGCTCGAGCATCTGCGGCTTCGTGGGGCCGTCGCGGTAGCGCGCGCGCACGATGCTGTCGCCGATGATCATGTCGATGCCTGCCGGATAGTCGGCATTGGGCGGATAGACATCGATCAGCTTCGCGGTGAAATCCGTGTCGGGTCCATCGGAGGAGGCCCAGAGCTTCACGACGAGCGGGCCCGTCACCTCGAGGTCCTCAGCGAGTGTCGGGGTGGCAAATACCAGGATGTCGTTACGGGCCGAGAGCGGCGCGCCATCCTCGCAGGTCCAGAGATCCGTCCGGCAGCGCTGATCCGCTCCTCCTTCGCTCGCGAGCGGACCCTGCGAGGAGAGATTGCCGCCGAGGGTCGGCACCGGGTGGCGGGGATCGAAGCGGTAGGTGATCGGCGCGGCCGCCGCCGGTGCATCGGCCGACAGCACCCCGCCCGCGTGCAGGAAGTACGGCGTGGTCTTTGCCCGCGCGAGCGGCCACTCCTTCTCATCGCGCCAGTGGCCGCCGATGAACAGCCGTCCCTCGGTAGTCTTGTGGGCATCGCCGCCGCCCATCACGTAAAGCCGCACTGGCGGCTCGCGGTCAACGCCGTTGTCGACGCCCTTCAGCCAGTGATCGAACCAGCGCTGCTCGAAGGCGTTGAGATCGATCGCCGCGTCGGGTGTGAACTGCGCCTCCCCGGCATAACTCTGGTGCGGACTGCTGTGAGTCCAGGGGCCCACGATGAGCCGCTGCAGGCTCTTCTTGTGTTGCCGCAACCCTGCATAGTTGAGATTGGCCACCTGCGCCGACCAGGAGTCGTACCAGCCGGTCACGTGATAGACCGGAACGTCCTCGTACTGATCGAGATGGTCGGCAACCTCGACTCCCATCTGCTGCCACATCGGGTCCTCGCCCCCGTGGCTCATCGCATCGATGAGCCACTTCTCGTAGTCGGGAGCGAACTTCAGCGGAGTCGTGCCGGCGCGCAGCGGCAGCGCGCGCACGTATTCGCGCACGTGCCTGGAGAGCTCGGCGAGTGCCGGCGCCGCCGCCGGGTCGCTGGCGGCGCGCGCGGCGGCGACGAGGTTCGGCGAGGTGTTGGGGTCGCCCATGTCGAACACCCAGTTGAGCCAGCGCAGCTCGAACGCACCGTTGTGGCGGATGCCGTAGCGGGCGATGTTGGAGACCGAAAAAAGCGGGACCATCGCCTTGACGTTCGGCGCATTGGCGAGCGCGAGCGCCTGCTGTGTGCCGCCCTCGTATGAGGTGCCGACGGTGCCGATGCGGCCATCGGACCAGGCCTGCCGGCCGATCCATTGCGTGGTGTCATAACCGTCGCGCCCGTCGTCGTACCAGGGCCGCCAGTGTCCCTGTGACTTGTAGCGCCCACGCACGTCCTGCATGACCACGACGTACCCGTGTGAGGCGAAATACCTGGCGGGGGCTTGCGAGCCCGAGAAGGCACGCGCGCGAACTTCCTTGTTGTAGGGCGTGCGCATGAGGATCGCCGGGAAGCGGCCGTCCCGCGCCTTGCCGCCCTGCGCTGGCCGGTAGATGTCGGTCGCGAGCTGCGTGCCATCGCGCATCGCGACCATGACATTACTCTCGAGCACCACGTCTGCGCTTGCGGCGTCGGGGGTGGCCTCGGCGGTAAGGGCGGTCGGCGTGTGGAACCACACGCCTGCCGCTGTCAGGGCCGTGAGAGTCCGCAGCCGCCTCAGGGCGGCCGTCGCCATCATCCCCACCGCGGCGCGCGCTTCTCGATGAAGGCCTGCACGCCCTCCAGCGCCGCCGCCTCCATCATGTTGCCGGCCATGGTGCGGTTCGCCGCCTCGTAGGCACTTGCCAGACCGAGCTCTGACTGACGATAGAAAAGCTCCTTGCCGAGTGCGATCGCGACCCGCGGCTTGCGGAGAATGCCTGCGAGCAGTGTCTCGACCTCGGCATCGAGAGCCTCTGGGGCCACGACCCGGTTCACGAGTCCCCGCTCGCGCGCGGTGGCTGCATCGAGGAAATCGCCCGTCACCAGCATCTCGAACGCCTGCTTCAGCGGCAGGTTGCGCGAGAGCGGCACGCCGGGGGTGGAGCAGAAAAGTCCCAGATTGACCCCGCTCACGGCAAAGCGGGCCTCGCTGGAGGCGACCGCGAGGTCGCATTGGGCGACCAACTGACAGCCGGCAGCGGTCGCGATGCCGTGTACGCGCGCGATCACCGGGATCGGCAGCCTGCGGAGCGTGAGCATCATGGTCGAGCATTGCGTAAAGAGCCGCTGGTAATACTCGAGCGAGGGTTTGGCGCGCATCTCGCGCAGATCATGTCCGGCGCAGAACGCCTTGCCGACGCCGACGAGCACCAGCGCGCGTGCGCTCGCGTCTGTCTCGAGTGCATCGAGCTCGCGCTGCAGCGCGGCGAGGAGTGCCTCGGAGAGGGCGTTGAAGGCCTGGGGACGGTTGAGTGTCAGGGTGACTACACCGCGCGCATCGCGCGCGCGCTTCAGCAGTGCTTCCGGTGCGGCGCTCGCGGTTTGCTCGCGGGAATCTGTCCGCTCTGCGGGAATACTCATGCAGGGCACCTCATTCGATCGCACTCGAGGAGCGGGCACGCTCACGCAACAGGTACTTCTGGATCTTACCGGTCGCGGTCTTGGGAATCTCCTCGAACCGCACCTCGCGCGGGAGCTTGTACCCGGCGAGGAGGCTCCGACAATGCGCGATCAACTCCGCGGCGGTCGCGCGCGCCCCCGCCCTGAGCTCGACGTACGCGAGCGGCGTCTCGCCCCACTTGGGATCCGGTCGCGCGACGACCGCGCAGGCCGCCACCGCCGGATGGCGGTAGAGCGCATCCTCCACTTCCAGCGAGCTCACGTTCTCACCGCCGGAGATGATGACATCCTTGCTGCGGTCCCTGATCTTGGCGTAGCGATCGGGCTGCAGCACCGCGAGATCGCCGGTGTGGAACCAGCCGCCGGCGAAGGCGGCGCGGGTCGCGTCCGGGTTCTTGAGGTAGCCGTTCATGACGATGTTGCCGCGGAACATGATCTCGCCCAGCACCTCGCCGTTCGCCGGCACCTCCTGCATGCTCTCGGGGTCGAGCACCGTCATGCCCTCCTGGAGCGTATAACGCACGCCCTGGCGGCCATTGAGGCGCGTCTGCTCCGCGAGACTCTCCTCTTCCCAGTGCACACGCTTTGCGGCGACCGCCGCCGGTCCGTAGGTCTCGGTGAGACCGTAGACGTGCGTCAGGTCGAAGCCGATCTTCGCCATGCCATCGATCATTGCGGCGGGCGGCGCTGCCGCCGCCACCATGCCGCGTACGCGCTGAGCGATGCCCGCGCGCGCCGCAGGCTCGGCATTGATCAGCATGTTGTGCACGATGGGAGCGCCGCAGTAGTGATCCACGCCGTGCCGCCGCATGGCATCCAGGATCGCTGCACATTCGACGCGCCGCAGGCACACGTGTGTGCCGGCGAGCAGCGCTACGGTCCAGAGGAAGCACCAGCCGTTGCAATGGAACATCGGCAGCGTCCACAGGTACTTGGGAAAGTGCGGCATCGACCAGTCGACGGCGTTGCTCACCGCGTTGAGATAGGCGCCGCGGTGATGGGTGACGACCCCTTTGGGGTTGCCGGTCGTGCCGGAGGTGTAGGAGACCGCGATGGCGTCCCATTCATCCTGCGGGCCCTCGAGATGTGCGAGCGGCTCGTGCCGCGAGAGCAGCATCTCGTATTCCTCACCGCCGAGCGGCGCGCCTGCGCCCTGGCACTCGCTGTCGCACACATCGATGATGAGTGGGGAGCGGCCATGCTCCTCGCGCAGGATCCGCAGCGCCTGCTGCATGACGGGTGAAAACTCGCGGTCGGAGATCAGCACCGCGGTCTCGCAGTGGTGCATCTGCCAGGCAAGGAGTGCTGCATCGAGCCGGACGTTGAGCGTGTTGAGCACGGCATTGAGCGCCGGCACCGCGTAGTGCACCTCGACCATTTCCGGGGTGTTGGTCAGCATCACACTCACCGTCGTGCCGCGCGCCACCCCGCGGGCACGCAGGGCGGCCGCGAGCCGCGCCGTACGCTCCCGGGTCTCACGCCAGTCGTAACGGCGCGCGCCGTGCACGATAGCCGGCAGATCGCCGTACACCTCCGCGGTGCGCTCGACGAAGCTCACCGGCGAGAGCGGCACGTAGTTGGCGGGGTTCTTGCCGAGGTCCTGGTCGTAGATGCTCATCGCGCGAACCGCCTATTCCCAGTCGCGGAAGCCGATCTTGTAGTGAGAGCCGTCGCAGAAGGGCTTGTTGGCGGAGGCGCCGCAGCGGCAGAGGGTCGCGCGGTTGCGCACCTCGTAAGCGAAGCCGTCGGCCGCGATCACCGGGATCCCCCCTCGCAGCCACAGCGGCCCGCTCGCGTTCTCCGCCGGATGCTCGAGCACCCCGATCGATCTCCCGAGTGTTGGCTCGATCGCAGCTCCACTCACGCGCTCGTAGGCGACGAGCCGGCCCGAGGGACAGTTCTTCACCTGCCGGAGGAAGTTCGCGCGCACCGCCGGGTCATCGGTGCGGGCGAGCTGTTTCCAGACCGTGTCGTTCGGAATGCAGAAGTCCGTCCCGGCGCACAACGCCTCCGCATCGCCCAGGTTGTGCGCGGGACCCTCGAGCATCTTCGCCTGCTGGCGGTAGGGCTCGCGGCTCGCGGTCTCGGTGCCATCGAAACCCACTTTTTTGTGGGTGCCATCGCAAAAAGGCTTGTGCGCCGAGTGGCCGCAGCGGCAGAGCCAGTAGCTCTCCTGCGCGGGGAAGGCATCGCCTTCCTGGTATTTCTCCGGATTCCCGTCGGCGCCCGCGACGATGGTCTGCCGTGCAAGCGGGATGCTGCCGGTGACGTGGTAAGGTCCATTCTTCGTCACCGTGACCTGTGGCTCGCTGGTCGGTTTCGGCATGGTGCACCTCCCGCGGCGCACGGGTTTGAACGCCTGGAGCCCGCAAGCGTGAACCCACCGGGAAGGATCGACAAGCTGCGGTGGCTCGCTCCGCCACGAGCCACCGCGACCGATTAAGGGGCTTTACTGCGCCTTGGCGTAGTTACTGGCGCCGAACCAGTCCACTACCACCACCGGCTCGTTGCCGACCACCCAGGCGTCATGGCCACTCGGGAGGGAGGTGATATCGCCCGGACCTGCAATGAACTCCGTGCCATCGTCCATGCGGATCGCAAGGCGCCCGCTCACGTGGTACTGGAAGTGTGGTGCGGTGCAGCTGTGAGTCCTGGCGATCGGCTTGAGGTCGTTCGACCAGCTCCAGCCCGGCTGAAATACCAGCCGGCCCACTTCACCCCCACCCACTTTCAGAATCTCCGCACGCCCGTGCGGGAACTCGCGCGTCTCATCCGGCCTGGAAAAGGTCTTGTGCTCGGTGGTCTGCATGGTGTGACTCCCTATGCCCGGCGCGCCGCCTCGCGGCCGCGGCGGACCCTTCTAATAGTGTAACCGGATTGTCTACCAACTAGTAGGTAGATGCAAGACCGGCCTGCTATGATGCAGCCGCCATGGGCACCTCAGCGCAGCCGGCACCCGATGCGACCCGCAGCCGCATCCTCGATGTCGCGGAGCTTCTGGTGCAGACCCGGGGCTTCAACGGGTTCAGCTATGCCGATATCGCCGCCAAAGTCGGCATTACCAAGGCGAGTCTCCACTATCACTTCGCCACCAAGGCGGACCTCGGCCACACCCTCGTCGCGCGCTACACGGAGGGCTTCGGCGCAGCTCTCGATCGTATACACATCAATCTCCAGGACGTGCGCGCGCAGCTGCGCGCCTATGTCGAGCTCTACAGCGGTGTGCTGCGCGAGGGACGGCTGTGCCTGTGCGGCATGGTGGCCGCCGAATACGCGACGCTCCCGGCGGCGATGCAGGAAGCGCTGCGCGTTTTCTTCGAGTTGAATGAGCGCTGGCTGGCAGAGCTTCTCGAGCAGGGCGCTCGCGAGGGCAAGCTGGCCTATCGCACTTCGGCGGCGGACGCGGCGCGCATGCTCGTCGGCGCGCTCGAAGGTGAGATGCTGGTGGCGCGCGCCTATGGCGACCCGGAGCGTTTCATCGCCGCCGCGGAGCTCCTCATTGCGCAGCTCGAATATAGCCGCGGCCCCGTGGACCGTAGTGCGGCCGCTCCCGGGCGGCGTACTCGGGGCGGCCCGCCCTCCCAGCGCACATCAGCCGGCACGAGAGGCGCCTCGGGAACCGCGCGCCGTGCGCGGGTCCGCTCGGACTGAGGCGCGCTAAACTCGCGAAATGCACTGGCTCACGCCGCTCTTTATCGCTGCGGTCCTCGCGGGCGTCGTTGTCGACCTCTGGCTCTCGCAGCGGCAGGCCGCGGCGGTCGCGCGGCATCGTGGGCAAGTGCCCACCCCCTTTGCGGGAAGCGTCTCGCCGGATGAGCACGGCAAGGCAGCGGACTACACCATTGCCAAGGTGCGCTTCGGGCGTATCGGCACCGTGCTGGACGCGGTGGTCCTGCTCGCTCTCACGGTCGGGGGCGGCATTGCACTCGTCGATGGCCTCTGGCGGCGCACGGGACTCGCGGAGCCCTGGCTCGGCGTCGCGGTGATCGCGACCCTTGCGCTCTTCGCTCAGCTCCTGAGTCTCCCCTTCTCCATCTGGCGCACGTTCCGGCTGGAAGCGCGCTTTGGATTCAACCGCACGACCCCTGCCCTCTTCATCACCGATCTCGCGAAGAGCCTCGGGCTCGCGGTGGCACTCGGCGGCCCGCTCCTCATCGCGACACTCCTCCTCATGGAGCGTGCCGGGCGCTGGTGGTGGTTGTGGGCGTTTGGCCTGTGGCTCGCGGTGATGTTCCTCATGGCCTGGGCATGGCCGGCGTTCATCGCACCGCTCTTCAACCGCTTTTCTCCGCTCGAGGACGCGAGTCTCAAATCGCGCATCGAGGCACTGCTCACTCGGTGCGGCTTTGCCTCGAAGGGCGTCTTCGTGGTGGATAACTCGCGCCGCTCGAGCCACGGCAATGCCTATTTCACCGGTATCGGCCGGCACAAACGCATCGTGTTCTTCGATACCCTGCTGCAAGCGCTGGCCCATCCGGAGGTGGAAGCGGTGCTGGCCCACGAGCTCGGCCACTTCCGCCTGAAGCACGTGCGCAAACGGCTGCTGCTCTCGATGGCGATGATGTTCCTGGGGTTAGCGCTCCTTGGCTGGCTCGCCGGACAGCCGGGCTTCTATGCCGCGCTCGGGGTGCCGGTGCCCTCGACACACGCCGCGCTCGTGTTGTTCGTACTGGTAGTGCCGGTGTTCACGTTCTTCGTGACGCCGCTCGGCTCGCTGTGGTCGCGCCGTCACGAGTTCGAGGCGGATGCCTTCGCCTCGCGCCACGCCAGTGCCGGCGAGCTCGCGACGGCGCTCGTCAAGCTCCATCGCGATAACGCGAGCACGCTCACCCCGGATCCGGTCTACGCAGCGTTCTACTACTCGCACCCACCGCCGCTCGTGCGGATCTCGCGGCTGCGCGCGGCCGCGGTTCAGGGCACGTAGTAGAGGTCGATGGTCTTCCCGATACGCTCGACCGGCCGATAAGCATCGAGCCAGTCGTAGTCGGAGAGGTTGCGCGTGCGGGCGAGCTGCGACACTGCGACCCAACCGGTGGCGCGCTCGCGCGGCGGCAGAATGTGCAGCTGTGGCAGCGGCTCGCGACGCAGGTCCGCGCTGCCGCGATAGGCCAGGTTGAGATGCCCGATATGCAGCTGCGCCGCACGCAGCTCGAGCCTCCGCAGGTCCTGTCCCCAGTCGAGATCGGAGTCCACGAGCACCCGCTCGGGGTGGGCCCCGACCGTCTCGTTGAAGTACGGCAGGTAATCCGGGTACGCGCGCCAGAGAGTGCTCAGTTGCCACGCGAGCCCCACCAGCACCGCCGCGGCGCCAAGTAGCCGGAGGTTTTGTAGGCGCTTTTGGTGATGGTTAACCGTTTGGTTAACCATCGACGAAACGCTCGTGTCGTTGCCCGCCCGGAGCGCGCGCCAGACACGCACCGTAAGGAAAGCGGCGCCGAGTGCGAAGAAGGGATAGACGATGAGAATGTGCCGGATGCCGATGTTGATGCGGCTCACGGCGCTCGCGAACACGAGGATCGCCACCACCGCGGCGAGCGGCGCGATCGCCCAGGAATCGCGCCGCCGCCAGCCGCCTACTGCAAGCCACGCCATGCCGGCCGGACCCGCAAGCAGAATTGGGATCGGGGTCTTCACTGCGAGCGCGACCAGATAGAAGTACCACCAGCCCGTGAGCCTCACCTCGCCGAGAAGATAAGAGAGGTGCCCGGTGTCGTTGTGTGCCTTGACGGCAACGATGCCGTTCGCCAGGTCCTTGAGCTCGCGCGGCAGCCACAGGTGTGAGAGCAGCACGCCGAAAGCGTGCGCCGCACCGTGCGCGTTAAGAAGGTAGGACACGGCCCAGTTGAAACGCCAGGCGACCCCGCCCGGATCCGCCGCGCGTGGACCGTAGGCGATGAAAACCGGCACGAGGCCCGCGAGCGCGGCCAGCGCGAGTCCCGCGACGCGGGTGCGCCACCAGGGCGGTTGTGGTGGGTGCGGCTGCGTGGCCTGAGGCGCCGTCGGCGGTGCGACCGGCGTCGCTGCGTCCGGCGGCGCAGGTGACGCACCGGAACCCGCGTGGGTGATTGCCGCGTGCGTCAGTGCGAGGGCGATGAGCGATGCGCCGATGAATGGGACGGCCGAGAACTTGGTGACGACCGCGAGCCCCGAGGCGAGCCCGAGGAACGCAGCATCGCGCAAGCGCGCGCTCACGATCCAACACTGGAGCGTATAGAGCGCGAGCAGCATGGTCGCCGCGGCCGCTACATCGAGGCTTGCAAGGGCCGCGTGCCCGAGCACTGGAGGCACGGATACGAGAAGCACCACGGCCAGGAGGGCCGCCCCTTCCGAGGAGAGAAGCCGCCGCGCCCAGAGCCATGTGGCGACGAGCAGCAGCGCCAGGAACGGCAGCACCCCCAAGCGCGCCAGCGTCAGGTCGCGCCAGTAGGCGCCCTTCATGTACAGGATGTGGAGACCTTCGGGCGTTCCCTCCGGGGGCGGGGTGCCGAAGGAGTGGGCGCCAGCGAGGTAGGGGCCGATCGCGAGAAACACGCGAGCGAGCGGCGGATGCTCGGTGTCGTACTCGTACTTGCCGCGATCCAGGAGCTCGATGCCGGCGGCGAGATGCTCCGGCTCGTCCCAGGTGTTGGAGTAGATGCGCCAGCAGCCGGTCGCGAGCACGCAGGCGAACAGGATGATGAGCACCAGCAACTTGCGCGCCGCCCTGGGCGCACGGGTGGCGGCAAGTGGCGCGAGGCTCACCCTGCGAACAGCTGCCGCAGCGCGATGGTCTGCTCGCGGTCGGGTCCCGTTGAGATCATGTCGATCGGCACGCTGACGAGCTTCTCGAGCCGCTCGAGGTAGCGGCGGGCGTTGCCAGGCAGTGCCTCGTAGTCGGTGAGGCCGACGGTCGACTCGCGCCAGCCGGGCAGCTCCTCGTACACCGGCTCGATGCCGGCGTAGCCTTCGATGCTCACCGGCGGGTCCGGACTCACGACGCCATTCATGCGGTAGCCGACGCAGATGCTGATGGTGTCGAGCCCATCGAGCACGTCGAGCTTGGTGATGCAGAGTCCGGTGACACTCGAGTTAACGATCGAGCGGCGCAGTGCTACCGAGTCGAACCAGCCGCAGCGGCGCCGGCGTCCGGTGACCGAGCCGTACTCGTGACCCACGCGGAAGAGATGCTCGCCGGCCTGATCGAAGAGCTCGGTGGGAAAGGGCCCCGCGCCCACGCGCGTGGTGTAGGCCTTGACGATGCCGAGCACCGCGTCGAAGACCTTGGGTCCAAGGCCGGTGCCGGTGGCGGCGAACCCGGCGGTAGTGTTGGATGAGGTGACATACGGATAGGTGCCGAGGTCGACATCCAGCATCGCGCCCTGCGCCCCTTCGAAGAGCACGTTGGCGGAAGCTTCCCGCAGCGCCTGCAGCTCCCGCGTCACGTCGGTCACGAGCGGCGCGATGCGCTCGGCCATCGCGAGCTGCGCGTCGAGAGTCTTCTGAAAATCCACCGGCGGCTGGCGGTAGTAGTGCTGGAGCACGAAGTTGTGGAAGTCGAGCACCTCGCCGAGCTTCGCCGCGAAGCGGTCGCGCTGGAAGAGGTCCGCGACGCGCACGGCCCGGCGTGCCACCTTGTCCTCGTACGCGGGCCCGATACCGCGGCCGGTGGTGCCGATAGCATTCGCGCCACGCGCGCGCTCGCGCGCCTGGTCAAGCAGGACGTGCGAGGGCAGGATCAGGGGACAGAGCGGTGAGATCCGCAGCCGCTCGAACACCGGAACGCCGCGCTCGATCAGGGTGGCGCTCTCGGTGAGGAGTGCCTCGAGCGAGAGCACCACGCCGTTGCCGATGAAGCAGCGCACCTGCTCGCGCAGGATGCCGGCGGGTATGAGCGAGAGGACCGTCCGGTGCCCGCCGATGACGAGGGTGTGCCCGGCGTTGTGACCGCCCTGGAAGCGCGCCACAGCCGCAGCGCGCTCGGTGAGCAGGTCCACGAC
>Ga0306920_100009353_pt1 | contig 13064 bp, 5 predicted proteins | sample flu12Cox44000170_FD_204666 | JGI IMG/M metagenome (GOLD analysis project Ga0306920, IMG submission 204666) | Lab enrichment of tropical soil microbial communities from Luquillo Experimental Forest, Puerto Rico - flux4day.12C.oxic.44.000.170 (v2)... | ecosystem: Environmental > Terrestrial >...
AAGAGCGCATCGAAACGGAGAGGTGGAGGCTGCCATCAGTTGTAACATTGGTGCGACCGGACAAGGCCTGCAGAGCGTGACCAGCGGCGTACTCACTATCGGTTAGGTTCGGTGAGACATGGACTCGCCAGCACGGGAAGGACGCTTTGACGGCGTCGAGCCAGGCGGAGATTCCGGCTTCGCCTCGATTAATTTCTTGGCCGCCGCCGACAAGGCAGATGACCACGGCCCAATCAGGGTGCCGGTCGAGATAGGAGATGAGAAACTCGGGTTCGGATTGATTAAAACCGGGCCGATTCTTTTTTCTGCGCATGAAATCGGCCGTCATTTCCAGATTCCAAGCGCGCTGGGCTTCGTCGAAAATGACAACGTGATCGCACGGAGGGCCAAGGTCGCGCAATCCGGCATCGCGGAAGTGATGCACGTTTTGGATGAACGCCTTGACCTTTTGTTTTACCTCGCCTTTGCGAACTTTTGGTCTGTGATTGTTAGAGCGCGCGAGCTCATCCCGCGTAAGAGCTTCGGTGAGGACTTGAACCAGCGGGCCATTGCCAGACAGGAAAACGGCATGAGTGGGCTGGGTTTCGTCTCGCCTTTTGGTCGCAACATTCAGACCAACCAGCGTTTTTCCGGCACCCGGGACGCCGGTAACAAAGATAATCAGTTTCTGCTGGCGTTGACGAGCCTGGTCGATGAGTTCTTCGACTCGGATGGAAGTGATCTTCAGATTTTCACCAGCCTCGTTATTTGCGATGGCCTTTACGGAGTGCTGAGAATAGAGGGCCTGGGCAGCTTGGATTATCGTGGGAGTGGGTTGGTAGGGAGAATCACCCCAGGCCTGCGCATTGATCGCGGGGCCGCTCGCGTTGGTGATGGCAGCACGAAACAGGTGGCGGAGGCCTTCGGAATTGCATCTTGCGGGCGGGTGCACGCCGTCGGCGTGAGGTTGGATGAAGTCGCTATCAGAACGGGGGGCATTTGTGGCGACGAGGACTGGGTAAATCGGGAAGTTGTGGCTGGCCTGGTGAAAGTTCTTTAGATCTAATCCATAGTCCCAGACCTGGTTCTCATGGTCGCGGAGAAATTCAGTTTCGCCAACTTTGAACTCGATTGGGCAGATTGCAGGGCCGGAGATGAGGATCGCGTCGAGGCGGCTGCCGATCCGCGGCACGTTGAACTCGAGGAAGATTGTGCCCGCCTGAATGCCGACTAGGCCCGTTTTCAGGAGTTGGATTTGGGCGACCCACGCGTCGCGCTGGTCGAGATCAACAGAAAAGGAGCTGTTGCGGGTGATCTCTCCCAGAACGGCGCGAGGATCGTCGCCAAGGAACGTGCGAACGTCCGCGGCGTAGTAAGCGTTCCGGGAAGTGAATGTGGGCATGACGAGCTAAGCAATGCCGGGAGACGCAGCAGGGCTGTAGTCCATCCGGCGATGAGATGGGATTGGGAAAGGGCCGTCAAGGAATATGGGGGAATGGGAGTGGAAACGAATTCGCCGTCGTAGCGAAACCGTAAAATCCGCATCTGCTCTCTCTGCTATTACCGAATCCCTCTCGACCGCCTTGAGTTTGCCCGATCCGACATCGGCCATTTGCTATTTGCGTTTTCGGGCGTAGCCCCTAGAAACCGGCATTCCATGGTTTTCCCGCGGATGGGACGAACATTTCCCAATGATGAACAACTGCCTTTCTCGGCATCGACTCCATCGGTTCGCTAATCGTTGCTAACCTGCTATTTACATTTCTGGTGTCCATGTGGCATCCCTCTTGCCTTGGGAATTTGGGATTCACTTGAGGATCGAACCCAACCCGCAAATGCAGGGCCGATCTGGTGAAAACTTTGGGGTATCTATCGCGCCCAAGTCTGACTTTGATGGGCCAGCGAGATCCCGGTGCAACTGATTACAGTCCATGAACGACCTGAGATTCGCTTTTCGCCAGCTGCAGAAGAACCCGGGCTTCACCGTGGTGGCGGTGCTCATACTGGCATTGGGTATCGGCGCAAACACCGCCATCTTCAGTTTCGTTTACACCATTCTGTTAAAACCGCTGCCGTACGCGAACCCGGATAGGTTGGTCCAATTTTTTGAGAGCAATATCCGCAATGGTTGGCATAAGAATGCCATTGGCGCGCCCGTCATTGCAGAATGGCGCAAGCAGACAACTGACTTTGAAGGAATAGCTGCGCGAGGCGACGGCTCCTTTTTGCTGACCGGACGCGGTGCCCCCGTCGTGCTTTCCGGTGCGCAGATTTCCGCCAATACCTTCTCTTTGCTGGGAGTAAAGCCGTTTCTGGGGCGGGATTTTCTGCCCGAGGAAGAAACGTATGGAAAACATTTTGTGGTGCTCCTGGGCTACGAATACTGGCGCAAGCGTTTCGGACAAGACCCTAACATTCTGGGACAAAGTCTTTCGTTGAATGGTGAATCCTACCAGGTCATTGGAGTCATGCCGCCCCGGATGCAGTATCCGGACCCGGAACTCGAGCTGTGGACGCCACTGGCCTTTAGCCCGGATCAGCTCAGCCAGCGCCACAATCACAGTTTCTCAGCGTTCGGACGACTGAAGCCAAACGTCACTCTCACAGCCGCACGCGCTCAGATGGATTTGATCGCGACGCGTATGGAGGCGGCCGATGAGCAAAACAAAGGTTGGGGCATCGAGGTTTATCCTATGCTGGAAATTCAAGTTGAAGATTCGCGCCAACTGTTGTTCGTGCTCCTGGGATCGGTCGGCCTGGTTCTGCTGATTTGCTGCGCCAACATCGCTAACCTGCTGCTGGCACGAGCCGCCGCGCGTGGTCGGGAATTCGCCGTCCGTGCCGCACTCGGCGCCGCACCCAGGCATATTCTGCGCCAACTCCTGGCTGAGAGCGTTGCTTTGGCTATGCTAGGCGGAACTGCAGGAGTCCTGCTTGCCCAGGCCGGCCTTGGGGTGCTCCTGCGCATTTCGCCGCCGAATCTACCCCGGATTTCCGAAGGTGTCCGGGTCGATGGCTGGAGCCTGGTCTTCACCATCGCCATTAGTTTATTGGCCGGTCTCCTGTTCGGCCTCGCGCCCGCATGGCAAATGGCGCGTCAAACCGTGGCGCGCGATCTAAATGATGCGGCGCGCGGCAGCAGTTCAGGGCCACATCGACGCCGCCTCAATTCGACGTTTGTAGTAGGCCAGGTTGCGCTGGCGTTGACGTTGCTCATCGGTGCGGGCTTGATGATTCGTAGTTTCGGTCGCCTGCTATCGCAAAATCTTGGTTATCGAACGGAGAATCTAGTCAACCTGCCCTTTGACCTGCCGAGAAAAACCTATCCGAGTTTGGCAGCAAAAACGGCCTTTTTTGGTCAGCTGCGAGATCGTGTCGCCGCAATTCCCGGAGTTAGCTCCGCCGCGCTCGTTTATGGGTTACCGCTCGGTTCCGAAGACTCACAACTCACAGTGGAAGTCGTTGGAGCGCCCCCGCCGCGCCCCGGTGAATCGGTCACAGCCGGTTACGCGCAAATCAGCCCGGGCTATTTCAGCACACTTGAAATTCCGGTTTTGCAAGGTCGCGATTTCACGACCCAGGACCGCACCAATGCAGCACCAGTTCTCATCGTCGACCAATCATTCGCCCGAAACTTCAGACTGGGCGCCAATCCTGTAGGCCAGTTTGTTAATATTGGTGACGGAGCGCAAAAAGCGGAGATCGTTGGGCTGGTCGGGGACGTGAAGCATCAGGATCTGGCCAAGCCTCCTCGAGGAGAAATGTACCGGCCCTTTCTACAGAATTGTTGGGGATACATGAATCTGGTTGTTCGCACCCGGCGCTCACCGCAAGATCTCTCGCGCGCGGTGCGCACCGAACTGGATCACTTGGACAAGGACTTGCCCGTTGAAAAGGTGCGAACCCTGACTTTTTTGGTGAACTCCGCTCTGCAACAACGACGTTTGGCCGTGGAACTGGTGAGCGCTTTTGGCGGGACGGCTTTGTTGCTCACAGCCATCGGTCTGTATGGCGTGCTGGCCTATAATGTAACCCAGCGCTCGCGGGAAATGGGCATCCGAATGGCACTCGGTGCGCGCAGGTGGGATGTGCTCTCGCTGGTGATTGGATACGGAATCCGGCTCACCGTTCCCGGCGTTGCCATCGGCCTGGTCGCCGCGCTTGCCCTCACCCGCGTTATGGGCAGCTTGCTCTACGAGGTGAAACCCAGTGATCCCATTACCTATGTCGGTGTTTCGGCTTTACTGATAGTGGTCGCGTTCCTTGCCTGCTGGCTCCCGGCACTTCGCGCCACCAGGGTCGATCCCATCCAGTCCTTGCGTTATGAATGACAGAACATTTTTGATTTTAGATTTGCGATTTGCGATTTCGGATCTGTTCAAACATGACCTCCCACGCACTCGAATCGCAGCCAAAATCGCAAATCTAAAATCTAAAATCGCAAATCCATGAGTGATCTCCGATTCGCCGTCCGCCAGCTGCTCAAGAACCCGGGCTTCACCGCGGTCGCGGTGCTCACTTTGGCGCTCGGAATCGGGGCTAACACGGCAATCTTTAGCTTTGCCAATGCCATTCTTCTGCGCCCCTTGCCATTTAAAGACCCGGCGAGACTCGTAATGGTTTTCACAAGCTATCCGTCAAGCAACTCGCATCAGAAGTGGGTCTCTGCGCCCACATTTGATGAATGGCACAGGGAAAGCACCTCTTTCGAAGGACTCGCAGCACGCGGTTTTGGCGGATTTATTCTCACGGGCAATGGACAGGCGCAAACCATTCCGGGAGCACAGCTTTCCGCGAATATCTTTCGGCTGCTTGGCCTTCAACCTGTAGTGGGGCGTGATTTTCTTCCCGAGGAAGAGAATTACGGCCGAGACCACGTTGTGATGCTCGGCTACGAATTATGGAAACGTCGATTTGGTGGCAGTACCGGTATTGTCGATCAAAGCATCACGCTCAATGACGAGTTGTACACCGTAGTTGGCGTCATGCCGCCGCGAACCTTTTTTCCGGAACCAGATACGCAGCTTTGGACGCCGCTGGCTTTCGGGCCGGAGCAGCTTCGTGACTATGGCTCGCATAACTATCTCGTTTATGGCCGGCTTAAACCTGACGTCACACTCGTCCAGGCGAACACAGAAATGCACCTCATCGCCGACCGAATAGCTGAGTCAGATGAACGTTACAAGGGGTCCAGCGCGGAAGTGTATTCCCTGCATGAAATGATGGTGGGAAACTCGCGCGCGGTCTTGCTGATTCTGCTCGGCTCGGTTGGCCTCGTCCTATTGATTGGCTGCGTGAACATTGCCAACTTACTGCTTTCCAGGTCCGCGGCGCGGTCGCGTGAATTCGCAGTTCGCGCCGCTCTTGGGGCCAGTCGCACCAAAGTTGTGCGGCAATTGTTGACCGAGAGCTTGTTGCTCGCCGTTCTCGGCGGCGCCGGGGGAATCCTGCTCGCCCAATTGGGCCTGCACCAAATGGTCCGACTAAGCCCACCTGATTTGCCCCGCATCTGGGAGGGGATCCATTTAGACATCACTGCTCTGGGCTTTGCGGCGGTAATAACCGTCGCTGCAGGATTGTTCTTCGGCCTCGCTCCGGCCTTGCAATGCTCTGTCTCGAGCTTGGTTGCCGAGCTGAACGCGGGTTCACGCGGCAGCAGCGCCGGCCATCAAAGCCAGCGCGTCCGCGCCGCGCTGGTGGTAAGTGAAGTCGCCCTCTCGGTGACGCTGTTGATCGGCGCCGGCTTGATGGTCCGAAGCTTTAGCCATCTCGTCTGGCAAGATTTGGGTTACTCTCCAGAACACGTCGTCAGCATGGATTTTGGGCTGCCATGGAAAAAGTATTCCACGCTTGCCGCCAAGGCCCGTTTCTTCCAACAGCTCAAAGCCGCCGTGGACGCATTGCCGGGAGTTGAAGCGGCAGGGTTGGTGCGAGGCCTGCCTTTGAGCGACCAGAATTCTGGCGGTGATATCAGTATTAAGGGGGCACCTAGGCCCGCAACGGGAGAGGCTTGGGACGCTGATTTTGCCCAGGCTAGTCCGGGCTATTTCCACACCATGAGCATCGCCTTCGTCCAGGGAAGGGATTTCGACCAACGGGATGGCACCAATTCGACAGCCGTTGCCATTGTTAACGAAGCCTTTGTCAAAAAGTTCGAGCTCGTCACGAATGTGCTCGGCCGGCTCATCGGCTTTGGCGGTGTGAATGATATTGTAATCATCGGTGTAGTCAAAGACACCAAACGCTCTGGGCTCGCAACCGCTCAGCGCGCTGAGGTCTATCGGCCCTACACGCAGCAATGCTGGGGCTTCATGAGCCTGGTCGTCCGGACACCAACCGATCCGGCCTCAATGACCCGTGCCATCCGTGCTGAACTCGATCGGCTTGATAAGGATCAACCTATCGAAAATGTGCGCGCCATGACGCAACTGGTGGCGCGATTAGTAACGCAGCGGCGGATTTTGGTTCAAATTCTGAGTACCTTCGCCGGATTGGCGATGTTCCTGGCCGCCATCGGGCTCTATGGCGTGTTGGCCTACAACGTCGCACAGCGAAGGCGCGAAATTGGCGTCCGAATGGCGCTTGGCGCTCAGAAATCCGACGTAATCACCCTGGTGATTGGGGGAGGAATGCGCTTAACGCTCGCCGGTCTCGGACTTGGACTACTCGCCGCCATCGCTCCGACTCGCGTGATGGCCGGCTTGCTCTACGATATCAAACCCAACGATCCGATTACCTACATCGGTATTTCCGTTCTACTGCTGGTAATTGCATTCCTTGCCTGCTGGCTCCCGGCTCGTCGGGCCACAAGGGTCGATCCCATCCAATCCTTACGTTATGAATGACAGGACATTTTTGATTTGCGATTTCGGATTTCGGGTTTCGGATTTCCCATATGACCCTCCAGACACTCGAATCGCGCCCCAACCGCAAATCGCAAATCTAAAATCGCAAATCCCATGAGTGATCTTCGATTCGCCGTCCGCCAGCTATTCAAGAACCCGGGCTTCACTGGAGTGGCCGTGCTTACCCTCGCGCTTGGGATTGGGGCGAACACAGCCATTTTCCAACTACTCAACGCGGTTCGTCTGAAATCGCTGCCCGTTTCCAAACCTCAGGAATTGGTTGAAGTGCGAATTATCGGCGGAAATCCGGGGTTGGGAATTTCGGATGGAGATAATGCGGAAATGACCTACCCGCTTTGGGAACAGATTCAGAAGCGTCACGACCCGTTGACGCAGATTTTCGCCTGGAGCAGCAGTGAGCTTTCGCTTGGCAGCGATGTCGAAACGCGGATGATCAAATGTTTGTGGACGAGTGGAGAATTCTTCTCGGTACTGGGCCTGCCTCCTTTTCGGGGCCGGCTCTTTAACACTGGTGACGACCGCCGCGGCGCAGGCCCAGAAGGTGCCGTGCTGAGTTATTCGTTCTGGCAAAGCGCATTCGGAGGCGAGGATTCAGCCATCGGCAAGACGGTAACGCTTGGCGACCGGGTCTTCCAGGTCATCGGCGTGACTTCTCCGGGATTTTTTGGACTAGAAGTGGGAAAGCAATTTGACGTTGCTCTACCGCTTTCCACACGAGCCTTGTGGTGGGACAATGTATTGGATCGAACCGACGCCTGGTGGTTGCGGGTCATGGGAAGGTTGAAGCCCGACTCGACTCTAACTCAGGCAGCCGCGTACTTGAAAACATTCGGGCCTGCAATTATCGAAGCCACCTTGCCGGTAGGCTATGGCGCGCAGACCGTCGAATCCTATCGAAAATTCCGCCTGTCCGCTTTTCCCGCCGGCACGGGAGTGAGCCAATTGCGGCAGGCTTACGAGAGGTCGCTTTGGTTGCTGCTGGGAATCAGCGGATTAGTGCTGGTGATCGCTTGCGTGAATCTCGCCAATCTGACCTTGGCCCGAGCCAGTGCGCGAGCGCGAGAATTCGCAGTGCGGCTGGCCGTGGGCGCCTCGCGATGGCGCCTTATCAGGCAGTTGATGACTGAAAGCTTGTTGCTGGCCGGCGCCGGTGCCTTGACAGGGGCGTGCCTGGCACGTTTTCTCAGTCACTCTATTGTTTGGTTTCTCAGCACCCAGGGAAATCGCCTCATGATCAACCTGGACACCGACTGGCGGGTGCTTCTGTTCACCAGCCTTATCACCACTTTAACCGCGGTCTTTTTCGGAGTGGTCCCGTCAATTCGGTCATCGCGGATCGCGCCCGATGTCGCGTTGAAATCAGGCGGTCGCGGGACCGCCGGTAATCGTGAACGGTTTGCCTTGCAACGCGGCCTCACGGTTCTGCAAATGGCGGTTTCGCTGGTGCTGTTGTCAGGCGCCCTGTTGCTCGTGCGCAGCTTTTGGAACCTGACCACGATGAACCCGGGCTTTCGCCAGGAAGGCGTGTTTGTCACCTATGTCGATTTCGGTTTTGTGAAGCCGGATGCCGAAGCGCGACGCGTATTCAAGTTGGGGATGCTGGAGCAAATCCGTTCCGTTCCACAGGTGGAAGCCGCAGCCATCACAACTCATGTCCCTATTATTGGCGGCAGTTGGACACTGGGCGCGCACGTCACAGGTTCGGCAGGAGAGAAGGATGGCTGGTCCAAAGTTGCGTGGGTCAGCCCCGACTATTTCGGAACGATGGGAGTTCCGATTCTGAACGGACGTGACATTTCCACCGCTGACACATCGAGTTCGCCGAAGGTCGCATTGGTGAACGAAACCTTTGTCCGGCAGTGGCTCGGCGGTGCCAACCCCATCGGCGCCCACCTGCGCACTGGAGCAGAACCAGGCTATCCCGAAGCTACTTATGAGATCGTTGGAATCGTCAAGGACACCAAATACGGTAGCCTGCGCGGCGAGATTCCACCGATTGCCTACGCCCCAACCACCCAACTTCCCACCAGTGACATTGGCGCCTTTGCCGCTATTGTCGTTCGCTCTTCGGCTTCGCTCCCCGGTGTCATGGCTGCCGTTAAAGCGCGTGTGTCGGGGTTTGGCCCTTCGATCCGCATGGGAATGACCGTGCTCAAGCCGGCGATTCGCGAAGGATTGGCACGCGAGCGTTTATTGGCCTGGCTTTCCGGATTCTTTGGCGCCGTTGCGATCCTGCTGGTGATGGTCGGCCTGTACGGCTTGATTTCCTATACCACTTTGCTGCGCAGGAATGAGCTTGGGATACGTCTGGCCCTGGGTGCCCAGCGAAGCAACATCCTGTGGCTCGTGCTGAACCAGGGCGTCGGTTTAGCCGTGTTCGGTGTCACCATCGGTCTTGCCGGGGCCTGGGCCCTTACACGCCTGCTGGCTGGCCTCCTTTTTGAGCTTAACCCGATGGACTTGGTTACCCTTACTGCTACATCCATCCTTCTATTTTTGGTGGCTCTGTTCGCCTCCTGGCTCCCGGCGCAGCGCGCGGCAAAAACCGATCCCATGAACGCCCTGCGATACGAATGAAGGATTTTTGTTTTTAGATTTCCGATTGTTCGACATGACCCTCTACGCACTCGAATCGCGGCCAAATCGCAAATCGCAAATCCCATGAATGACTTGAAATTTGCCATTCGACATCTCCTAAAAAACCCCGGGTTTACTGCCGTTGCCCTTCTTACACTCGCAATTTGCCTCGGTGCAAACCTGGCCATCTTCGCGGTGATTGATGCCGTTTTGATCCGGCCCCTGCCCTTTCCCCAATCCGACCGGCTGGTAACCCTGTTCAACACTTACCCCAAGGCCGGCGTGGAACGTTCCAGCGCCTCGATTGCCAATTACTACGAACGTAGAGGTAATCTGCCGGCCTTCACTCAAATTGCGGTGTTCCGCCGCGCTACGGCCATCATCGGCGAACCGGGCGCCACCGAACAAGACGAAGTCATGCGCGTCTCCCCGGAGTTTTTTGATGCGCTTGGAGTCGGCCCCGCTCTAGGTCGCGCGTTCACCGACGAGGAGATGACCTATCAAACCGACCACGTCACCATTCTGACCGATTCCTATTGGCGTCACGAGTTCAATGCCGATCCCAAAGTCCTGGGTCGGCAAATCCGCGTGGACGGCTTTTCAAAAACAGTCGTAGGCGTTCTGCCGCCGGGCTTCCGCTTTCTTTCTTCCAGCGCTCGTCTCTATTTTCCATTGTCATCAGATCCGGGTGATCGAGTCGTCAAACAGCGCCATTCCAATCAGGATTTTGAGATGATTGCCCGGCTCACTCCCGGCGTTAGCCTCGCTGCCGCGCAGGCGCAAATCGATGCCCACAACGCAGCTCACGCCCCAGAATACCCCGACCCCGCGATGGTGGCCGAGGCAGGTTTCCGGACCATCGTCCGGCCCCTCCATGTGGACCACGTAAGAGCCGTTCGACCCACTCTATTTCTTTTACAGGCCGGCGTCTTCCTTTTGCTGCTTATCGGTGCCGTGAATCTGGTAAACCTGATCCTGATCCAGGCAAGCGGACGCACCCGGGAGTTGGCAGTTCGTCTATCCCTCGGCGCCGGCCGATGGCACATCGTCAGACAGGTCATGGCCGAAACGATCTTGCTCACTTCCACCGGCGCTCTTCTGGGACTTGCCGTTGGTGCGGCCGGGATTCGCCTTCTGACAATCCTCGGCGCGCAGCAGTTGCCGTTGGGCACACAAATAATCTTTGGCGAGCGCCAGGCCGTTGTCGGCTTGATCGCGGCGGTCCTCCTCGGGATCGGTATTGGCAGCCTAATCGTGTGGTTTAGTCTGCGGTCTCAACCGGCCTCCGCCTTGCAGTCCGAATCGCGCGGCGGAACACCCAGCCACGCGGTTCAACATCTGCGCCACGGCTTCCTGGTTGCACAGGTTGCCCTCGCCTTTGTCCTGCTGGTTGGCGGCGGCCTTTTGGGTCTGAGCCTGAAACGCGTGATGGCCGTCAATCCCGGTTTTCCCCCGGATCATCTTCTCACGGCACGCATCGCTCTGCCTTGGAAAACCTATCCGGATTGGCCCCAGCGCCTCGCCTTCATCGATCGATTCCTTGAAAATGTTCAGCGTCAGCCCGGCGTCTCGGCTGTTGGAATCATCAATAATATTCCATTCAGCGGTGAAAATTCTAAAACCGCTTTTGCCGTGAGAGGCCGTATCTCCAAACCGGGAGAATCAATTCAAGCCCATTACTTTTATGGAGTAGCGGGCGATGTTTTTACCGCCCTGGGAATTCCTTTGCGGGATGGCCGGCTCTTGCGCACTGCGGATTCAGACAACAAAGTCTGCGTGGTGGACGAAGACTTTGCGCGACGTTATTGGCCCGATGGCAAAGCCATTGGCCAGCGCTTGTTTGCCGGCGCCAAAGAGGGACCTGATGCAGAAGCGGTCACCGTCGTCGGCGTCGTGGGTTCCATGAAACAGGCTGAACTTACCGAAAATCAGGGCCAGGGCGCCGTTTACTTCCCTTACAAGCTCCGAACCGACGTCGATATTTTCGCGGTCGTCCGCACGGTTCAGCCTCCTGAATCCTTTGCTCCAGCTTTGCAGCGCCTGGTCCGCGCAATCGATCCCGACTTGCCCGTCACCGACCCTCGTTCAATGGAAGTTCGCATCGCGGATTCCTTGGTCGTTCGCCGATCTCCCACACTTTTGGCCGGCATTTTTGCGGCCGTCGCGTTGATGCTGGCGGCTGTGGGCACCTACGGTGTGCTGGCTTTTGCCGTGAGCCAGCGACGTCGTGAGATCGGGGTGCGCATGGCCCTGGGAGCCTTGCCCAGTCAGATCGGAAACCATTTTCTCTCTCTCGGCATGCGCTTGCTGGGAGCCGGGACCCTGCTTGGTCTGACTGGCGCCTGGCTCGCCGGCAACGCCATGCAGCGGCTTTTATTCGCCGTCCCGCCCATGCCACCTGCTGTCCTTGGCGTAGCCTTGCTCGTTATGACCGGCGTCACCCTGCTCGCTTCCTGGCTCCCCGCCCGCCGCGCCGCCAAAATCGATCCCATGCAAGCCCTGCGAGATCAGTAAAAACCAAAAATGGATCAATCATGCCTCCTTTAATTAAGAATTTACTTGGTTGCCTCCTATCACTCCTATCTTTCCCATTAATCCCATCCTCGCATCCGAGCGGAGGCAAAGATCAGGGTTGAATCAACCGATAAAACTTTGTCCCGTTGGTGGTGGAAACCGTGATGGGATTGGTCGCGCCACTCGCGGAGTTCGTCCAGTTGGCGGGCGATAGACTCCACGTCTCCTGCAGCGTCACTCCTTGAACGGCAGGCGCCCAGGAGATTCGCGCCTGCAGCGCACCCGCCGCCTCAATCGAAAGCCGCGCGAACCCGGCAAAAGCTGCGTAGTGAGTCAAGACCTCTCCGGACGTCAAAACCCGATCATACAAAGCCAATTCATCGAGGGTGCCTGTAAAATACCGCGTGAAGTCCTGGGCGCGATTAACGCGAAATGCCGTGGGGACGACCGCCGGCACGCCCCCATTGGACGGCAGGGCGGGATCGTCTTCGAGCTCCACGCTCACCCCGTCCACGTAGAGCGTCGAGCCCAGATTCGCCGCGCCTCCTCCTTGCCTCACCCAGACGATGTGATGCCATTGGCCCAGCGCCACGGGTTGTTTGGTGCGCAGGCCGCCATTGTAGAAACCGGCAAAGAGCCGGTTTGCATCGTTGTTGCTGAAACTGAAGTAAACTGACTTCATCGTCTTATCGGACTGCGCTCCGACCGAGACGCCCCAATGCAGAAACGGCGCCCATAGTGTCGCCCCGCCAGCATTGGGAACGAAAAACACCGCTTCCGCCGTGAAGCTCGGATTGCCCGACAACGATCCCGGGGCCACGCTTCCGGACTCAAGATAATCGTCTTCGCTATCGAACTGCACTCCCGTGTCACCCGTCGCCGTCGCCACAGCACGCTTCGGTGTGCCGAAATAGGTCGCGTTGAACGCGGCTCCTAGGCTCCCATGGTTGGTCGCCGGTCCTTCCGATTCATTGAACTGGTAGCACAACACCGGACCATCTTCCAGGACTACCGCTTGGAAATTCAGGGCCGACGCATTAAAAACCTCGGAGGATTACTAGGCAAAATTTGCCTTGTACTTTTAGATTAGATGTATAAATGAGATGGATGCTTAAGCATCCAAACTCA
>Ga0306920_100009354_pt1 | contig 13063 bp, 13 predicted proteins | sample flu12Cox44000170_FD_204666 | JGI IMG/M metagenome (GOLD analysis project Ga0306920, IMG submission 204666) | Lab enrichment of tropical soil microbial communities from Luquillo Experimental Forest, Puerto Rico - flux4day.12C.oxic.44.000.170 (v2)... | ecosystem: Environmental > Terrestrial >...
CCGATGACCATTCATTTGATCTCGAGCGGTGAGTCGAGCGGCCAGCTCGAGAGCATGCTCGAGCGGGCGGCCATCAGCCAGGAACGCGAGCTCGACGGGTTGCTGGCGGCGATGGTGGGACTGCTCGGTCCGGTACTGATCGTGTGCATGGGTCTGTTCGTCATGGGGATCGTGTTCGCCATGCTGCTGCCCATCTTCGAGATCAACCAGTTGATCCACTGAGGCGCCGTACCCCGCCGGCCGCAGCCTCAGGACGCGCCGAAACGGGCGCGCTTCACAATCCGCACCGGCCACATTGCAGTCCCGCCGTGTCTGATTTAAGTTCGCGCCGTCCAATTCCTGCAGACTGCCGTTTCGCATGAGCGAGAAGCCGGAATCAGACGAATTCGAAGACGAAGAGGCCGACGAGCCCGTCATCGAGGACGGGGACGTCGACCTCGATCAGGTCATCAAGGACCTCGACCTTGCCAAGCGCCGCGGACAGAAAGCGGGCGATCCCGCCTGGCGGCGACTCGAGCGACTGCTCGAGGAAAAGCACACCGCCGAGCTCACCAGTGACTTCGAGGATTACGAGATCGGGGATGACGGCGACAGTCCCCGCAAGCGCCGCAAACCGCGTTAGAGGGTCGCGTGGCCACGGGCGGGGGTTCTGCCCGGGTCAGTGAAAGTCCCGTGAGCGTGTGACGAGCTCACCGAGCAGCCGTGAGCGATCGATGAGGCGGTGGGCAATGAGATGGGTGATGCCGTCCTGATGCTGCAGCTCGCCATGCACTTCGAGCAGCCGCGACTCGATCAGTGCGCGGCGCTGCTCGCGGCCAACACGTTCCCAGACGATGACGTTCACCTGTCCGCTCTCGTCCTCGAGGGTGAGGAAGGTGACGCCGCTCGCCGTCGCAGGCCGCTGGCGCATGAGCACGATGCCAGCGGTGCGCACCCGGACGCCGTTGCCGGCCGCGATCAGCCGGGCCGCGGGGATGAGGGCTGCCGCGCTCAATCGTTTGCGCAGCAGAGCCAGCGGGTGTCTGCCGAGAGTGAGTCCCAATGAGGCGTAGTCGGCCGCAATCGCCTGCCCCTCGGTAGGAGCACTGAGCAGCGGCCGCCCCTCCGTCAGACTCGCCGGACGGGCGGCTGCCGGTACAAGCGGTAGCGGCCGTTCCGTGCCCGCGACTTCCCAGAAAGCGAGATGGCGATTGCCGCTCAGGGCGGCGAGCGCTCCGGCGGCAGCGAGCGCTTCGAGATCGCCGCGATCGAGCGTTGCGCGGGCGGCGAGATCCTCGATGCTGGCAAAGGGTCGTACGCCGCGCACAGCGACCAGCCGCTCCGCCCCGGCCTGCGAGAGCGATTTCACCAGGCGCAGGCCGAGCCGCAGCGCCGGCTCGTCATCTTCCCGCCGCTCGAGCGTCGCGTCCCAGGTGCTGACGCACACGTCCACCGGCCGCACCTCGACACCATGGGCGCGCGCATCGCGCACCAGCTGCGCCGGGGCGTAAAACCCCATCGGCTGACTGTTGAGCAGTGCGCAGGTGAAGGCGGCCGGCTCGTGACACTTGAGCCAGGCGGAGTCATACACCAGCAGCGCGAAGCTCATCGAATGAGACTCGGGAAAACCGTACTCGCCAAAGCCGAGCATCTGCTGGTAGATGCGCTGCGCGAACTCCGCAGAATAGCCCCTGGCCTCCATGCCCGTGAGCAGCCGCTCGCGAAAGGGATCGAGCCCACCGGTCCTCTTCCAGGCACCCATCGCGCGGCGCAGCGCATCCGCCTCCCCGGGCGAGAAGCCTGCGGCGACGATCGCGATCTGCATCACCTGCTCCTGGAAGAGCGGCACGCCGAGCGTACGGTGCAGTACCGCGCGCACCTCCTCGCCAGGGTAGTCCACCGGCTCCGCGCCGCTGCGGCGGCGCAGGTAGGGGTGCACCATCTCGCCCTGGATGGGTCCGGGGCGCACGATCGCGACCTCGATCACCAGGTCGTAGTAACAGCGCGGCTTGAGACGCGGCAGCATCGCCATCTGCGCGCGCGACTCGATCTGGAAGACTCCGATGGTGTCGGCGCGGCACGCCATGTCGTAGACCTTCGGGTCCTCGGCCGGCAGCTCACCGAGTGAGTAGTGCGTGCCGCGATAGGCATTCATCAGCGCAAAGGCCCGCTTCAGTGCCGTCAGCATTCCGAGAGCCAGCAGGTCGACTTTCAGCAGGCCAAGATCGTTCAGATCGTCCTTGTCCCACTGCACCACGGTGCGCTCCGGCATGGCTGCGTTCTCGATGGGCACCAGCTGTTCCAGCAGGCCCTGCGCGATTACGAAGCCGCCGACGTGCTGTGACAGATGCCGCGGGAAGCCAGGAAATGCGGTCAGCTCGCAGGCGAGCGGCAGCAGCCGCCGCAGCCAGGGGCTCTCGGGATCGAAGCCCGCCTCACGCACCCGCTCGGGAATACTCGCGCTGCCGTCCCACCACTGCATGACCTGCGCAAGACGGCCACTCTCCTCGGGCGTCAGCCCGAATGCCTTGCCCAGATCGCGCAGCGCGCTGCGTGGACGATACATGATGACGGTGGCGGCCAGCGCTGCGCGGTCGCGGCCATATTTGCGGTAGACATACTGCAGCACCTCCTCGCGCCGTTCGTGCTCGAAGTCGATGTCGATGTCGGGCGGCTCGTTGCGCTCGCGCGAGATGAAGCGTTCGAACAACAGCGACGCTCCGCGCTGCGGATCCACCGAAGTCACGCCCAGGCAATAGCAGACACGGGAGTTGGCTGCCGAGCCGCGCCCCTGACAGAGGATTCCCTGGCTGCGCGCGTAAGCGACGACATCGTGCACCGTGAGGAAATAAGGCTCGTAGCGCAGCTCTTCGATGAGCGCGAGCTCGTGCTCGATCGCGATGCGCTCGGCGGCCGGCACCCCCCCGGGCCAGCGCCAGCGGACGCCCTCTTCCGTCAGGCGCCGCAGGTAGCTCGTCGGAGTCTCCCCGGGTGGCACCAGCTCGTGTGGATACTCGTAGCGCAGCTCATCGAGCGAGAAATGACAGCTCTCCGCCAGCTCCACGGTGGCCGCGAGCAACTCCCGCGGGTAAAGCCGCCTGAGCCGCTCGCGCTCGCGCAGATAGCGCTCGCCGCTGGCATACAGCCGGGTGCCGAGCTGCGCGATCGGCACATTGATGCGGATGGCGGTGAGCGCATCCTGCAGACGCCGGCGGGTCCGCAGATGCATGTGCACATCGCCGCTGGCGATGCATCCGATACCGAACTCGGCGCCGATGCGTATCAGCGTGGCGAGTCGCCGGACGTGTCCCCCATCGCGCAGCAGCTCCACCGCGATGCGAACGCGGCCAGGAAAGCGATCGGCAAGCCAGCGCAGCTCTGCAGGCTGCGGCCGCGCCGATGGCAGCCACAGGATGAAGCACTGTTCGGGGCCCAGGTCCTGAAGATCGGCTCGCGTGAGCGTGTATTGTCCTTTGACGGCTGCACGGCGGCCGCGGGTGATGAGACGGCACAGCTGTCCGTAACCGTACCGGTCGATGGCGAGAGCCACGAACTTCAGCCCGCAGCTGAGGCGGAACTCCGCACCGATGATGAGTTTCAGCTGCCGCCGTTTCGCCGCCATGTGCGCGCGCACTACGCCGGCCACCGAGCACTCATCGGTGATGGCGAGTGCGCGGTAGCCGAGCGCGTCGGCCTGCTCGATGAGCTCGTGCGGATGTGAAGCACCGCGCAGAAAAGTGAAGTTCGACAGGCAATGCAGCTCCGCGTACGACGGAAGTGACCTGTCAGTCGCAGAACGGCCGCCCGCCGCCTGGCTCACCCGAATACCCCATGCAGGAACCAGCCGTGTGGCTGCTCGCGTTCGCGAAACACCCACAGCCTTACGCCATGCCGATCGATGGCGGTGTAGTAATCGCGCGCAACCTCCCCTCCATCCCACCAGCCGGTCTCGATGCGTTCCGGCTCACTCAGCAGCCGCAGCGGTCCGTGACGGTGGGGCAACCCCTTGTGCGCCACGAGCAGCTGCGGCGCCGGGAGAAGCCACAAGGGACGGGTAGGTAGTGTTTCATCCACTCCATCAGCAGCGCGATTCGCCAGCACGCGACGCTGTGCGGCGGCCGGCGGCCTGGTCGCTATCCAGGCGTTTTCCGGCCGATGTTCCGGGCGCTGTGCGAGGCCATGCACGGCCTCACGGCCTAAACGAGCGCGCAGGCGATCGATGAGACCTTCACTCTCCTCACGCGCCTCACCACCCTGCTCGCCGGGCTGCCACAGCGCGCGGCAGGACGAGCGTTGCGGCAGCAGCTCATCCGCCCACAGCTCGAGCGCGCGTACCGGTTCCGGTAGCGGCACTGAATTCAGACGCTCGCCGAAAAGTGCACCGAGCTGCTGCCCATCCGCGCATGGGGCCGCGAGGCTGAGCGCGCAATCGGTCGGCGGGGCATTCCGATGTACGAATCGGCATTCGAGCTGCATCACACCGCATTGATGCCCGATGAGAAAAGTACCGAGCGCATCGAACAGTGGCGCGAGTGCCGCGAGCAGCCGCCCGTGATCGCTGAGCTCACAGTCGAGCTCGTGGCGGCGTCGAAAGCGCACTGGCGCGTGAAAATCCGCGCGCACATCCGGGGTGCGACCGGTGAGCGTATCGAGCGAGGCGAGCTGCGCCACACCGAAGCGGCGGGCGAAGCCGGCGCGCGGCAGACGCAGCACAGCGCCAATGGTGCGCACGCCCGCGCGCGCAAGGCGTGCGCGGGTTTCTTCGGGCCAGCGCAGCGCGCTGAGCGGCAGGGGTGCGAGCTGACCTGTGAGCTGCGCTGGATCGAGGATTATCAGCGGCTGGCCGGCGCGCGCCGCGGTGAGCGCCGCAAGCGGTGTGGGGGCAAAAGCGAGTACTGGCCGGACCTGAAGTGGCTGGCACTCACCAGTGAGCTCACGCCGCAGACCCTCGAGACCCCCGAACAGGTGCAGGCTCCCTGCGAGCTCGAGCAGCAGGCCATCGGGTGGTACCAGACTCACGCGCGGAGTGAAGCGTTGCGCACGAATTGCCAGCTGTTCCAGTTCTGATACCGAAGCGAATCCGCTCAGGTGCAGGCCGGCCCAAAGCTCGCGGGCGCGGACGGCTGCGTACGTTGCGCGACCCACGCCGTGCAATGGCGCAGTCGCCGGGGCGGAACCGGTTGGGGCAGGTGTCGTGCCGGTGTACGGCAGTTCTGCCGTGCGCGGACGCATGAGTTAACTGCCCGGCCAGGTGAGATCGAACGCACCGCGGTGAGCGCTGCGCCCTTTGATAAGAGTTACGCGCACCCCGGCAGCCAACGGCTCGATGCTGAGGCGCAACATGGCGGCGGAGGCTTCGCGCGCCGCGCGCCGCGGTCGAAACAACACACCGAGCGTACGGCCCCGCTCGGCGGCGAGCTGCAGGCGGCGGATATCGCGTGGTTTCGGCTGCCGCACCCAGCCGAGCACTGCATCACAGGCACCCGAGCCGAGCGTCTGCTCGAAAGCCCACATGCCGGGGTCCCCGCGAAATCGCGCGTCTTGCCGGCGCGCGCCGCCCACGAGAGCTACCCGATCGAGCACCACTCCACAGGAAGCGAGTGCCGGAGCAAACGGCACCAGGGGCGGTGCCACCCATACACACCAGCGTGCCGTGGCGGAGCGTGTGAGCGCGGCGAGAGCCGGCATGAGCAGTGCCAGCTCACCGCTACCGAAACGGCCGACGAGGATCTCGATCAGACCGGCGCGTGGCCAGCCTCGGTCGGGCAGGTGCTCATCGAGCGCTGCAAATCCGGTGGATAATCCCGATCGCTGGGCGACGCTGCGCCCGCGCCAGATGGCGGGATGCTCGAGCAGCCGAGCGATTTTCGGATCGCCGACGACCATGTCAGGTCACGAAAGCTCACATCAGCCCGCTCGTACGCCCGCGTCGCACCACCCCCACCACGATCCCTTCGATGAGCAGCGGTTCCTCTTTCAGATCCACCCTGATCGGCTCGAATTCGCTGTTCTCGGGCAACAGCCATACGACCGAGCCTTCCTGGCGATAGCGCTTCACGGTGACTTCATTCTCGAGCCGTGCGACTACGATCTGTCGGCTGCGCACTTCGGAGGTGCGGTGTACCGCGACCAGATCACCGTCGAGGATTCCGGCATCCTTCATGCTCATGCCGATCACCTTCAGCAGGTAATGCGGCCGCGGCTGGAATACTCCCGGATCGATCTGCAGTCGTGCCTCGAAATTCTCCTCGGAGAAGATGGGCTTGCCGGCGGCCACCCGGCCGATGAGTGGCAGTCCGATCTGCTCGCGTATGGTGTCCTTCAGCTGTATTCCTCTCGAGGTCCCGGGGACGAGCGCGATGACGCCCTTGCGGGCCAGCGCCCGCAAATGTTCCTCGGCCGCGTTTGCGGAGCGAAACCCCAGCTCGTGGGCAATTTCCGCCCGGGTCGGTGGCATGCCGGTCTCGGCGATGAACCGCTGGACCAGGCGCAGGATCTGTGTCTGGCGAGGGGTGAGGTCGGACATTTGAGCCTGCCTGTCTAAATATACAGCTGTAATTATATCCAGATCGGGGGCGGCAGCAAGAGCGGCACATCCTTCCCTCGCCGCTTCCTCTCAAGCTTCTGCCTGTGTTGATTTCAGACCCCTGAAAAGCTCCCGGTCCAGCTCTTCTCCGAAACGACACAGCTGCAACTCGAGCCTCGCCGCACGTGGGCGATTAAAAATTCGTAAGAAAACTGTGCCCGCAATGCCAACACGGAGCCCGCTGAGCAAAGCTGCCATGCGCCCGCGCTTCCGCTGCAGGCGGAGAATCCCGTGGCAAATCCGCTTCCAACTCGCGAAAGCTCCTGCCCTGACACGTACGCGCGCGGTGTGTGTGCACTGTCGCATGCAAAAGACAGGGCCGGTGTTTGGAGTTGCATTCCGGAGTCAAATTTGGTGCAGTTGTCGTTCGGGCGAGTACGGACTTGCTTCACCGGAGTCGCATCCGTTATCTAGGAATCCCGAATCAACAACCCAAAGGGGACGTTTATGAAGTGCGCGAGCGTTGTGAAGGCCGCGGCTGCCGTGGCGGTCGTAGTCGGAATGGTAGGTTGTACGGATCTGAAGCCCATCCAGGCGCAGATCGATGACCTGAAGGCCCAGGTCGCCAAGAACGCAAGTGATACGGCGTCAGCCAAGAGCGCGGCCGATTCCGCGAATAGTGCAGCTCAGTCGGCCGGCCAGGCCTCGAGCGGTGCACAGAGCACGGCGAACCAGGCGTTGGCGGCAGCGCATGCCAGCCAGTCGTGCTGTGACGCGACGAATGAGAAGATCGACCGCATGTTCAAGCGGTCGGTGTCGAAGTAAAACCAGGTCTCACTCGACATCAAAACGCCGCGCTGATGCGCGGCGTTTTTTTCCCCTCGGCCCCTGGCGCGAGCGCCGCTCCGCTGCCGCGCGCGAGCCAACGAGCGCGCGGCAGCGAAAAAGCCCGGTAAACCTACTTCTGCGTGTCTTGCGGCGGTAACACGGTCCAGGACTGCGCACTGGGTGCCGGCAACGTGCCGGCCGTCAGCCGCGCCTCCGGCACCCAGAAAGTGATCTCATCGCCCGTGCTGAGGTCCTGGATCCGGGTCTTCTTTCCGTTCACCGTGATCGAGGCGCCCTTCTTCGGCTTGAAACTGAAGGTGGTCTTGGTATCGCCCTTGGCATCCAACAGTTGTACCGTGGTGCGGTCGGCACTGTTGAGATAGATCTTGGCATTGAACTTCGCGTAACGGACACCGCCCGCGTCCGCGCGCGCCTCGATGCAGGCATTCGGCGCCTGCGGATAGTGCTGCAGAAACGCCTTGCTGAAATGAATGTCCGAGCACGGTACCTTGTTCAGCGATTCCGGATCGACGGGCTTGGCCCCCCAGGCAACCGACAGCGGCGCAATGAGTGCGAGACCCACCATCCCCGTGCGCATCTTCATGGTCACACCTCTTGTTAGTGGTCTGAAAGTCCGGTGTCCGGACTCTGCGCACTCAGACGAGGATCATAAGTAGGACCTAGGGACCATTTACTCACAGGTCCCGTTCATCTTTACTTGTTGGTTTTGCTCGGCGCTACGCAGCGGCACTCGTTGCCGGCGTGGACTCCATTTGACTCGCTGCGCCCGCGCACCGCAACGGCCGCGGTCACGCACTCAATAGCGTACGAGCGCGGAGGCCCAGGTGAAACCCCCGCCGAAAGCCTCCAGCAGCAGGAGCTCCCCGCGCCGGATGCGCCCATCGCGCACCGCCACATCGAGCGCCAGCGGTACGGATGCTGCGGAGGTGTTGCCGTGCTCCTGCACGGTGACGATCACGCGCTCCATCGGCAGCTCGAGCTTGCGCGCGGTAGCCTGGATGATGCGGATGTTCGCCTGATGTGGCACGAGCCAGTCGAGGGCAGAGCGATCGAGACCGTTTGCCGCGAGCGTCTCGTCTACCACCTGGCCGAGCTTGGTGACGGCGACCTTGAAGACTTCGCTCCCGGTCATGCTGATGGCAAGCTTCGGCCCGAAGCCCTTGGACACTCCACTGTCACAATAAAGCAGATCCTTGTATTCACCGTCCGAATGCAGATGGGTCGAGAGAACCCCGGGCGTCGCCGCCGCCTCGAGTAGCACGGCGCCGGCGCCGTCGGCGAACAGCACCGCGGTGGCGCGATCGCTCCAGTCCGTGATCCGCGAAAGCGTCTCGGCCCCGATGACCAGCGCGCGCCGCGCCTCTCCGCAGCGCACGTACTTGTCGGCGATCGAGAGTGCATACATGAAGCCCGCGCATGCGGTCTCCAGGCTGAAGGCGGGGACACCGCGACAACCGAGGCGCTGCTGCAGCAGCGTGCCGCAGTTGGGGAATACCAGGTCGGGAGTGGTGGTGCCGAAGGCGATGAAGTCGACCTCGGCTGGTGCGACTCCGGCAGCCTCGAGTGCGCGCCGCGCGGCATGCTCTGCCAGGTCGACGGTAGTCTCGCCCTCGGCAGCGATGTGGCGTCGCTCGATGCCGGTGCGGGTGCGGATCCACTCGTCGGTGGTATCCACCCTCTTCTCCAGCTCCTGATTGGTGATGACCTTCGCGGGGAGATACGAGCCCGTGCCGGCAATGCGCGAATAAATCAATTCACCGCCCCTTCCGCCTGCAGTGCCTGCGCGATGTGTGATGTCAGTCCACGGCGCGCCGCTAGCGCCGCCGTGCCGATTGCCCTGGCGAACGCGACACCGTCGGCGCGGCCGTGGCTTTTTACCACGATCCCGGAGAGCCCCACCATGCAGGCGCCGTTGTAGCGGCGCGGATCGAGTCCGGCGGCTGCGCGGCGCAACACCGGGCGGGCGATGAGGCCGGCCACGCGATCGAGCAGCGACACCTGGAATTCGCGGCGCAGGCGATCGGCGATCAGCCCGGCGACACCCTCCATGGTCTTGAGCGCCACGTTGCCGGTGAAACCATCGGTGACGACGACATCGACGTCGCCCGAGAAGATGTCATCACCCTCCACGAAACCGACGTAATTGAGACCGCTCGCGCCGAGCAGGCCGTGCGCCCCCTGCACCACTTCGTGCCCCTTGATGTCCTCTTCACCGATGTTGAGCAGGCCGATGCGCGGAGCCGGTACACCGTACACGTCCCGGGCGACGATGGTGCCCATGGCGGCGAACTGCCTTAACTGCTCCGGCGTCGCCTTGGTGTTGGCGCCGAGATCGAGCATATAGGTGTGCCCGTGAGCGGCGGGAATCGCCGAGATGATCGCCGCGCGCTCCACGCCGGGCAGGGTCTTCAGCACGAAATGCGCAATCGCCGTGAGCGCCCCGGTGTTGCCCGCGCTCACACACGCGCCGGCGCGCCCCGCGTGCACCTGATCGACCGCGACGCGCATCGAGGAGTCCTTCTTGCGGCGGATGGCCTCGCGCGGCTTCTCGTCCATGGTGACCACCTGAGTCGCCGCCAGCACCGCGGCGCGCTCTCGTACGGTCGCCGGCAACGGCGCCAGCGCCGCGGTGATCATTGCCGGCTCGCCCACCAGCAGCGCCTGCAGCTGTGGATCGTCCGCGAGCGCACGCAGCGCGCCGGCGAGATACTCGTGCGGCTCATGGTCGCCGCTCATCACGTCGATGGCGATCGGCAGCACGCCGGCCCTCGGGCGCGGAGCCTGCGACCCGCGCTCAGTCCTTATCTTCGGTCTCGGCGGGCTTCTCGAGCACACGCCGGCCGCGGTAGAACCCGTCGGGGGTGATGCGGTGGCGCAGATGCGTCTCACCGGATTGCGGATCGCTCGACAGTGCGGGCTTCGCGAGTCCATCGTGCGAGCGGTGCATGCCGCGTCGCGACGGGGTTTTGCGGCTCTTCTGGACAGCCATGTATCAGCTCCTGAAATCGAATTCTGCAACTCTAGCGTTTAAACAGGTCCGCAAGGTTCGCAAACGGACGATGTATCTCACCCGCGGCCGCTGCAGGCCCGGCCGCAGCGGACTCACTCGCGCAGCGCTCCCGATCCTCGTGCAAGGGCACGATTGGCAGCAGCAGCAGCAGTTCCTCCGTGAGCAGCTCGCCGATGCTGATGCGTCCGCCAGGAGCCAACACCGGCTCGCGCTCGAGCGGTACGCGGGCAGCCTGCGCCTCCGTGCCGATGAGCGCGATGCGACCCACCGCCTCGAGCTGCCGCTCCATCAGCTGCAGGCACCGCTGGCACTGCAGCGTGACTGTGCCTTTGAACTGCAGGTCGGCGACCGGCATGCCCTCCTCGCGCGCAAAATGCGCACGACCCCGCACGCTGCCGCCCACTCCGGCCCGCAGTGAGCGCAATCCGGAAAGTTCGCCGAGCGGAACGGCAAAATCGACCTCGGCTCCGCTATCGGCCAGCCGGCCAACCTCGAGGGGTTGCGACCACGGCGTCAACTAGCACCCCGGTTGAGCGTGCTTACAGCGCCTGCAAACACGCATCGATTCGGAAGAGGCGCCATTTCCAGGGGGCCCCGCATGGGGCGCGTATAATAGGTATCGACCTGGCCCAAGTCAAAGCCGGATCTGGGCTAAATCATTGTTTCCTGAAGGCGATTCGCATCGCCCTGAGAGCATCGTGGCCGCCCTGGTCCTCGCCTCCACCTCCCCGTACCGGCGCCAGCTGCTGGCACGACTCGGGTTGCCGTTCGAGACGCTCGCGCCGGGGGTAAACGAGGCGCACATCGAACGGGAATCCGCCGCCGACCGTGCCCTGAGACTTGCCCTCGAAAAGGCGAATGCCGTCGCGCGTGCACATTCAGAGGCGGTCGTGATCGGTGCCGACCAGGTCGCCGTATGCGGTGATCGCATCCTCGACAAGCCTGGAGATGCCGCGCGCTGCCGCGAGCAGCTCCGAGCGCTCAGCGGCCGGATGGCGACCTTCTACACGGCGTGCGCCGTGCTCGGCGGCGTCCATGGCGTGCATCTGGCACATGTCGACACAACCAGCGTTCTGTTCCGGGACCTCGACAGCGCAGAGATCGAGCGTTACGTGGCACGCGAGCGCCCGTTCGATTGTGCGGGGGGCTTTCGGGCCGAGGCCCTGGGAATCTCGCTGTTCGAATCCATCGAGAGTCGCGACCCCACCGCTCTCATCGGCCTGCCGCTGATCTGGGTCGCCGCGGCGCTGCGCGAGGCGGGTTTCCTGCTTCCCTGAGTCCGGCACTGCGCTTGCGGCCGCTGCTCGCGGCCAGCACATCGATGAGCCCAGAGAGCTCCGCAGGAAGCGGGGTATTGGTGCTGAATTCTCCACCCCGAGGCCAGGAGAAACTCAGGCTGTGCGCGTGCAGGAACATGCGCCTCAAGCCCAGACCGTGCAGCAACTCGTTGAATGCCGGGTCGCCGTACTTGTCATCTCCCGCCACCGGGTGCCCGGCGTGCGCCGCGTGCACGCGGATCTGGTGCGTGCGCCCGGTGTGCAGCGTCACTTCCATGAGCGTCGCAGTCCTGCCGAAGAACTGCACCGGCCGGAAGTCGCTCATCGCGGCCTTGCCGGCAGCACCAGCGCGAACGGTGCGCTCGCCGCCGACACGCGTATCGGTGCGCAGCGGCACCTCGATGCGCTTGGCGCCGAGGTCCCACTTGCCGCGTACCAGCACCAGGTAGCGTTTCTCGAACGCGTTCTCGCGCATGAGCGCGTGCAGCTCGCGCAACGCAGCCCTGCGACGCGCAATCAACAGGCAGCCGCTGGTCTCGCGATCGAGCCGATGCACGAGCTCCAGCGGCTCGGCAGGTCGCGCAGCGCGCAGTGCCTCGATGACACCGAAGCTGACCCCGCTTCCTCCGTGCACCGCGACACCGCTCGGCTTATCGAGCACGAGGAGGTTCTGGTCCTGGTACACGATTGCGGCCTCGATGCGCGCCGTGAGCTCCGGCGCGGGTCGACCGGGCTGCCTGGGGGGCTCGAGGCGCACCGGCGGCAGCCGTACCCGGTCGTGCAGCTGCAGGCGCAGCTCTGGAGCCGCGCGGTGCCCGTTGACACGCACCTCGCCCTTGCGGATGACACGGTAGACGCGACTTCTGGGAAGCCCCCCGAGACGTCGCTGAACGTAGTTGTCGAGACGCTGTCCGGCCTCCTCCTCGCCCACCTCGAAATGCTGTACCCGTGACCGGCTTTCGGCCGGGTTCGCGGGTGGAGTGGGATTTTTACCGTAAGACATTGTTTCTACAGCGGTCTGTCGAGTATACTCTGGCCGTCGTCCGCTAAGCGGACGCACCGATTGGTGGCGGCAGTGGCCGCCGCCCGCTTAGTTGGTCTCTTTGAACCGAGGCCATCGCTTGGGTCGCCAAGAACGCGTCAGCTGCGTCGAATACCGGGATTTCGGACTTCCGCAGCGGGCGCCGTCGGTCGAGTTCACCGAAGGTTACCTTTACGACCGCCCCTTTGGATCGCGGTCATGAACGTGAATAACGAGACTCTCTCTCATTCGCCGGGTTTAGGAAATCTTCGCTGCCGCGGGCACCAGTTCCCGTGGCCTCCCGAGGTGTGCTTGCCGGCCCTTCACCGCACAGTAGGGGCACATGAAGAGAATGCTAGTGAATGCAACTCAGGAAGAGGAGTTGCGCGTCGCTCTGGTTG